>PVMS01120039.1_pt1 | contig 29387 bp, 35 predicted proteins | sample 1853461 | NCBI WGS metagenome assembly PVMS01 (sample SAMN08582032, study PRJNA380276) | Marine sediment metagenome, whole genome shotgun sequencing project. | isolation source: ocean sediment barecode stripped | collected 2017
CCCGAAATGGCTGAGAACATCCTATTCCTGACCGGACATTTGGCGCGGCCACGGCTTGAGGCCGTGCTCGGCGGCATGGACACGGGTTTCGACTGGAAGGTGGTCGATATCGGCGTGAAGGTGGCGGCCTTGATGACCGAGGACATCATCCTGCGGCGCCTGGCCGAGCTGGGCGAGGCGGACCAGATCATGCTGCCCGGCCGCTGCCGTGCCGATCTCGACCGGCTGAGCGCGCGCTATGGCGTGTCGGTCATACGCGGGCCCGATGAGCTGAAAGATATTCCGACCTATTTCGGCCGCACCCGGAAAGCCACGGACATGACCAAATACGACATCCAGATCTTCGCCGAGATTGTCGATGCGTCGGCGATGAGTGTGGAGGCGGTCCTTGAGCGGGCCCTGGACTATGCGCAAAAGGGGGCAAATGTCATCGATCTCGGTGGGCTGCCCGACACGCCGTTTCCTCATCTGGAGGAGACAGTCGCCGCGCTGAAAGACAACGGCCTCAAGGTCAGTATCGATAGCGCTAATCCTGACGAGCTGTTGCGCGGTGGCAAAGCGGGCGCCGATTTTCTGCTGAGCCTCAACGAGGAAAATTTATGGATCGCCGACGAGGTCGCCGCGACGCCGGTGCTGATCCCCAAGGATCACGGCGACATGGCCTCGCTCTACCGCGCCATGGATGCGCTTGACGCCAAGGGGCGGGGCTATCTGGTCGACCCCGTGCTCGATCCCATCCATTTTGGCTTCATGGCCTCGCTCGAGCGTTACGCGCAAATGCGCCGCGAGCGCCCCGACGCTGAAATTCTGATGGGTACCGGCAATCTCACCGAGCTGACCGACGCCGACACGATTGGCATTACGGCCGTTCTGCTTGGCATCGCCTCGGAACTGCACATCCGGAACGTGCTGATCGTCCAGGTCAGCCCGCATACACGGCGCACGGTGGAGGAGCACGATCTGGCGCGGCGCATCATGTATGCCGCGCGTGCTGACCAGGACTTGCCGAAGGATTATGCTGACGGACTGCTGGTCTTACATGCGCGGCGGCCATTCCCGCTGACCCCGAAAGAGGTCGCCGAGAATGCCGATGCCGTGCGCGACAAGAATTTCCGCATCGAGATCGCCGAGGACGGCATTCATATCTACAACCGCGATGGCCATCATGTGAGCCAGGAGATCTTCGATCTCTATCCCAAGCTGGAACTCGGCGATGACAGTGCGCACGCTTTCTATCTCGCTGCCGAACTGGCTCGCGCCGAGATCGCTTGGCGGCTGGCTAAACGCTATGCCCAAGATGAGCCGCTCGATTGGGGCGTCGCTGCCGACGCGCCGGCCGAAGACAAGACGCGCCTCAAAGAGGCCGGTCACACATTGATCGCCAAGAAGAAGCCCAAAGTCTCATGACGCAGTTCAAGCTCAAAAAGTTCAAGGTTCCGCCATGCCCATGATCCGCGAATGCATCGTCACCACGCTCAACGCGGAGGGTCAGGTGCATATTGCGCCGCTCGGCCTCATTGAGGATGGCGAGGGCTGGGTCATTGGGCCGTTCCGCCCGTCGACCACACTCGACAATCTCCGCACCACACCGTTTGCCGTGGCCAACTTCACCGATGACGTGCTGGTGTTCGCCGGCTGTCTCCTCGGGAACAAGGACTGGCTGACCCGGTCAGCGACCCATGTTCCCGGCGCCGTGCTCGACGCCGCGCTGGCCCATGTGGAGCTTGAGGTCAGCCATGTGGAGGAGGATGAACTCCGGCCGCGCTTTCATTGCCGGATCGTGCATGAGGCGAGCCATGCGCCGTTCAAGGGCTTCAACCGGGCGCAGGCCGCGGTGATCGAGACGGCCATCCTGGCGAGCCGTCTCAAAATGTTGCCCCGGGAGAAAGTCGAGCAGGAGCTGGCGTATCTTCAGATTGCCGTAGAGAAGACGGCAGGGCCCCGCGAGCACGAGGCGTGGCGGCTCCTCGTCGAGAAGATCGAAGAGCACTACAAGCACGCCTAGACAACGCGTCGCCTAAATCTCATCTGCCATGTTGGCGAGCTTGGCGATGGTGTTCATGTTGCGCGCCGTGCCGGTCTTGGCGCCGGGGAATTTCAGCTTCGAAGTTCCCATCCCGCCGTCATAGTGGACGTAGATCTCGCGCCGTCCAAGACGCACCACCTCATTCTTCTGCCCGGTCATTGTCTTGAGCGTATCGCCCGGCGGGGCTGCGTCGAGAAAGATCGCCACGGTCCGGTTCGGCGGGGCATCGGGAAACGGGTTGTTCGTCAGAACCTCAGCCATCTCGCTTGCGGTGCGCACGAGCACGCCGACCGGTTTGCCGGCATAGGCATGCAGGGCCTTCTCAAGCAGAGCCTTCACCCGCGCCTCGGTCATCTTGCTGGCGAACACAGCGTTGCCGCTGGCGATATAGGTCCGCACGCCGGCGAAGCCGATGGCCTCGCACATGCGCACCAGTTGAGCCATGGGGAGCTTGCCGGTGCCGCCAACATTGACGGCCCGCAACAGAGCGACATACGCAGTCATATTAGAAAGACCAGCGGGGTGGCTATTTCGGTCCGATATAAGGATCGTTGAAGCGCGCGTCGACGCAAGCCTCGCCGTTCCAGAAATGAAACTCGCCGCAGCTTGTGGGCCGGACCGGCACAATGATCACAACGTCGTCGGCGGTCTCGACGATTACATCGTCATTCGCGATCGGTTCCATCGCGAGCATTCTGTTGTTGCGCCGGCGATTGCGGCGCCAACCGACCGTCTCGACGGTGCTGGTGTCGGTGGTCAAGGAGGACAGTGACGGCAGCGGGCCGGCGTTTGCGTTGCCGGTGCCGAAAACGAGACCGCCCGCAATAAGGGCGGCAGCTAAAGTCAGAACAAGACGCATGTGATGCTCCATGGGTTTGCTTCGTTCGGTCTTCATAGTCGTATGAGGCCCCAAGCGTATCAATGGAGGTGAGGCAGCCTCAACAATTCGTTTCTAACTGACCTTCTGAGGCCGGTTTTCAATAAATGCAACCAGTCTTGGGCCCACTGCGGCAAGAAGCAGCTCGTAGGCGCGGTCGGTGATTTCTTCCATGGATTTGGTCTTGGCGAACATCGCCTTGGCCTTGGCCGTGATTTCCTCGCGGCTTGGCATGTCCGGCAGATGCATGGTCGCCAGCACTTCGGCAGTGCGGTCATGGGCCCGGGCGAGGCTTTCGCGCAGCGCGGTCAGTTCCGGCCCGGCTAAGGCTGAGGCAATGGATTGTGCAATTCTGTCCGCGTTGAAATGAGACGCGAGTTGTTCCGCCGACCGGTTGATGACGCTGGTGCCGAGCTTCTGCTCGTTGCGGAGGATCTGCTCGGGTGGCGACCGCATGTCCCAAACAACACCGACCCACGATAGGGCCGTCAGAATATAGAAAGTTCCGTCGACTTCCCACCAGCGAAAGCCCTGCCGAACGCTGCTTTGAAAAGCGTGATGGTTGTTGTGCCAGCCTTCGCCCATGGTGAAGATCGCCAGCAGCCAATTATTGCGGGAATCGTCGCCGGTGACGTAGCGCTTGCTGCCACTCACATGGGCGAGCGAGTTGATGCAGAACGTGGCATGATAGACGAGCACCGTGCTCCAGAAAAATCCGACGAACAGGCCGGACCACCCGGCAATCAGGAAACACAGAAGCGCCAGCACGGCGGGCGGTACCAGCGGATATTTGTGCAGCCATCGCAACTCGGGATAGCGCATCAGATCGGCGACGGTGCTCTCGTCGAAACCGTCATGCCGGCGCGCGAAGATCCACCCCAAATGGCTATAGAGGAAGCCGTTGTGCCGGGGCGAATGCACGTCGAGTTCGGTGTCGGAATGAAGATGATGGTGCCGGTGCTTGGCCGCCCACCACAGCACGCTTTTCTGCGTGGTGCTCTGGGCGACAATGGCGAGGACCAATTGAAAAGCCCGGCTGGTCTTAAAGGCCCGGTGTGAGAACAGGCGATGGTAGCCGGCGCCGATGGCAAAGATGCGCACCCAATACAGCGTTATGCAAAGGATGATAACCGGCCAAGTGACGCCCGACCAGATTGCCCCGAAACAGGCGAGATGAACCAAGACGAAGGGAATGGCGGACGGGTAGATGATGTCGTCATGCTCGTCGCGGATCATCTCGGGAGACATGGGCACCGAATCCTCTTGTCATTTCTTGGCCCTATTTAGCTTTTTCTTGGCCAAAACGCTAGAAAGCGGCCCGTGCAGGCCGGTCCAAAATCCGGCCCTTATGCCATTTGGGGGCGCCGGCCAGGCTAGACAAGCAGCGCCATCGCCACAGCGGGCGCGCACGCCGCCCCCCTCTCGCGCGCCTCGGGCGTGCAATCGAGGATCTCGGCAAAATCGCGATAGGGGCGGTCGAGGCGCTTCGCCAGCTGTTCGGCGAGAAACCGGCCACAGCCGGCGCCGATCACGGGGGCATCCGAAACCAGCTCTTCGCGCTGGAACAACTCCCGCGCATCCGCCTCGATGTGGTCGAGCTGACGGCGGGCAACGAAGTGCGCCAGGGCCTTCCAGGCGATGAAGTCCGCTTCGTCGGAGTCCCTGCCCAACATGCGTGCCAGGCGCGCCGCGCTCTCCTCGATGGAGTTGCCGCGCTGGTCGGCCGTGGGGTAGGGGTCGGCATCGTCGGGCAGTTCGCCGGTCAGGCGATAGACATCGGCCATGGTGGCAAAGCGCTCGGCCGCCATGCCTTGCATGCGGCCTTTGAACGGCGCCTGTTGCGCGACTGCCAGCACCGGCGTGCGCACCACCCCGCCATAGATGAGTTCGCCTTCGGTAAGACGGTCCCCGTCGGTCAGACCTTTCGCGGCAGCCTTGCCATCCTTTAGCGGAATGAGATCCGTCGTGGTGGTGCCCACGTCCATCAAGAGACCATCGCTGCACAACGAGGCGGCAAGCGTGGCGCTTGCGTGCCAATTGGCCGAGGCGACTTCCGGCCAATGCTCGACCGCGTCCTCGGCATCGACCAGACCTTTGCGGAGATTGTAGAAGCGCGTCTTGGCGCCGGTCGCTTGTGCCATCATGGCGACGAGATAAGCGACACCCTCGGCGCGGGTCGGGAACACATCGGACAGCTCGCCGGTCATGGTCACGGCGTGCGCTGCGTCCGGCGTGCAGAGGGCAAGTGCCTCTTCGATAGCGTCATCGAACTTGCTGGGTTCTGCCAGTAAGGGGCAAGGAATTTGTTGGACCGCGATCACGCGACCATCTTCCGCCTGCGCCAGCTTGATATTGGCGCCGCCTAAATCCCACCCAAATGAAGCTGCCATTCAATCCTCAATTTTCCAGGACCATAATCCAGGTCATGATAGGGACAAGCATCCAAAGGAGCGCACCCGCCATGACGTTTCGGTCCAAGACGGGCTCTAAGACACTCGATACTGAGACTTTGAGCGATTTCGACGTCATCCCGGTCATCGATCTGAAAGACGGGGTCGTCGTCCATGCCCGCGCCGGCAAGCAGGCCCATGCGGGCAAGCGTGCGGAATACCGGCCGCTCGCCACGCCTTTCGGGGTGCCCCACGATGCCGTGGCCATTGCCCGGGCACTGCTGGCGATCACCTTCTCACCCACGCTCTACGTGGCCGATCTCGATGCAATTCTGGGCCAGGGCAACAATCTCGACCTTTGCCGGGAGCTTGCCGAGGCCTTTCCCGAGACGGCGCTGTGGGTCGATGCGGGTTTCTCCGACGTGAGCGACTGCGCCGTCTGGCGGCAGCTCGGCGTCACGTTGGTCGTTGGCAGCGAAAGCATCCCCAGCCTTGAGGCATGGGACAAGATTCGTGAGAGCTTCGGGGAGGGAGTGGTCCTGTCGTTGGACTTCGACGAGGAGGGTTTGCGTGGGCCTCCAGAGCTGTTGGCCGATCCCATATTGTGGCCCGACCGGGTCATTCTGATGAGCCTCGGCCGCGTCGGCGCCGAGCAGGGGCCGGATCTCGTCCGTTTGCATTCGGCGCTTGCCTTCGCCGGGCACCGCGCCGTGTTCAGCGCCGGCGGTATCGCCAATTTCGGCGACATCGAACAGGTGGCCGATATTGGCGCTCGGGGTGTTCTCGCCGCGACGGCGCTACACGCGGGAACCGTCACCCAAAAAGAAATCGCCGCCCTCTTGCGAGAGCGGCGATCTCAGTCGTAAGGCTCGAAACCGCGGTTCTTCTAAAAACCGAGCTTCTGTAACAACCGCCTTATCGGGCCCGGATTGCCGGGACCATCCCGATCAGGGGCGTCTCCAGTTCAGCCAGCTGCGAAGGGATGGCTGGCAGTGTCCTTCTTCGCGGTCACTTCGGAAGACTTGGGCGAGCCATCGATGGCGCGAGCAAGGGCTTCCTTCGTTGCCGTGTAGTTGAAGTCCTGGATCTTCTTGTCATCCTTGGCTTCCCAATGGATGAACACGCCGACAGTGACGTAAACGTCCTCTGCCTCGTTGGCGGGGATCACACCCTCGGCAACAGAGTCAGCCACGGCCTTAGCAACAGCGTACTGCGCGGGACCAAACATCTGGACGGCCTGACGGGCGTCCTTGATGGTGACCTTGTTGTAGAGAATGGTCGGCGGCTTGCAGAGCAGGTTCGGTGCGATAACCGCAAGCAGCGTGGTGAAGCCGTCCTTGTTGTTGGTCAGCGCATTGCAGAAAGCCGTTTCGACGGCGCTGCCGCGCGGGCCAACCATCAAGTCAATATGAGCAACTTCGTTACCGTCGCCGACAAGCGATTCGCCGACACAAACACCAGTGATTTTGGCCATGAGCCAAAGCCCTCCCTAGTACTGAGATGAGGTCTAAAACAAAACGGCGCCACCGGCCCATAGCCCGGCGGCAAGCCGACGAAAGTGCATTGCGTGAATGCTCCTCCGTCCGCAACTCCAGGTCAGAGCTCCGCGGGGGCAACATAGGCCGGTGCCGGAAGGATCGGCAAGTTGATTATTGGCTGTTTTGCTGTGACAGAAATGTTCCTGACTTCAGCGTTTACAGCGTCTGTAAGGCGCTCGCGAACAAGGTCGCCACGGTAAAATCGGCGGAAGTGCCCGGATTTAGGCCTCGTTCCTTCAATGAGCGGTCGAAGGCGGCAAGGGGCGCGACCATCTCGTCGGGTTTGCTGCACTGCGAAAATCCGGCTTCGATTGGCCGTGCTTCGTCCCGCAACGCAGCTGCGGCGGCTGGTCCGAACTTCCGTTCGATCAGCGTATCGGGGATGTGAGCAAGGAATCCGAAATAGACGGAGGTCGTCGCCCACTTCGCCTGACCCCAATGATCAAGCCCGCCATTCAGCCATTTCAGGCCAAGATCGAAGATGTCCACGTAGTCGTGAGTGTAGTTCCAGGCGATGCGATCATGGGCCTCTGCCGCGGCCATGGCCTCAAGCAGAGTGATTCGGGGCTCCGCGCTGACGTCATGCTCCGGGACTTCGCCCAGACCGCCGGGCTCGGCTGTTCTGATGGCGCGGTAGGCCGCGCCCGCATCCTCGACGCTCAATGTCTTCAGCACGTGGGCGAGCCGGTCGTGCAAAGTCCCCCCCGACGCCATCGCGGCTTGGGCGAGGGGGGCCGCCAGCAGGATGATGCCGAGATTGGTGTTGTGCCCCACCGCCTCTCTCGTGGCCGTCACCGCGCGTTCGATTCGTGCACCCACCGACAAGCCCGGCGTGCCGATCGCTGGCGCCGCCGCCGCCGCGCTCGCCTCGAAGTCGGCCACGGTCATGCGATGGCCGCCGGCGAAGCGGTGCACGTTGCCGGGCTTCAGCGCGTCGAGCTCCGCAAGGCAAGCGTCATGGAAGGCTTGGGTGACGTCTTCGGGTTTGAGCGGCGCGCTCAAGCGCCCTCTAAGTCTTTGCGCCGCGCAGAGGGAAGGGCGGCGTCGAGAAACGCATCGACCACATGGTCGGAGATCCGAAGACGGCTCACCCGTTGCAGCCCGTTCCACGCTGGCATGGAGTTCACCTCAAGCACCTGAAAGCTGCCGTCCTCCGCCTGGATGATGTCGACCCCGGCATAGTCGGCGCCGACGCAAGCCGCCGCCCGCACGGCGAGGTCGATGAGCTCTTGGCTGGCGATCGCCGCCTTGGCGCGGGCGCCCTGCTTGATATTGGTGATCCAGTGCGGCCCATGGCGGATCATAGAGGCAACGACGTCGCCGGCGCAGACAAAGAGCCGCCAGTCCTGATAGCGCCCTTCAAACGGCGGCACGAATTCTTGCAAATAATAGACGCCGTTCACCTCTTCCGGCGGGGCGAGGTCGGCGGGCGAAGCGATCAGGCGCAGGCCTTTGCCTTGCGCGCCGAATAGCGGCTTCTGCACCAGTCTGGGCCCCTTGCCGATCTGCGTGGCCACAATCTCTTCCGCCTCGGCGCGGTGGATGCAGGTGAACGTGGCCGGCGTCGGCAGTCCTTCGCGCTTTAGGCAGAATGTGGTGGTGGATTTGTCGACGCAACGCTCAATGGCTAGAGCGTCGTTCCACACCGTGACGCCAAGCTCGCGCAGCGCATGCAGTACGCCGAGATGCAGCGTCACTTGCTCGAAGCTGCCGCCTGGGATGAAGCGCACAAAGGCGGCTTCGGGGAGATGATCGCCGAGGCCCGGGATGGCGAGGCCTGTCGCCGTCTCGGTCGAGAGACCACAGGTCGCAAGTGGCGCCACCAATGGCTTGATACCGCGTTTCTTGAAGGCTCTGAGCAGGCTCCGCCCGTGCCAATCCTTCCCGTCGCCAAACAGGACGATCGCGCTCTGGTGCGGGGCGTTGGCGGGCATGGGCGTAAGACGCTAGCCGAACGAGCGGGCGAGGACCGCGGTATCGATGCGGCCGCTTTGGAAGCTCTCGCCGGTTTCTAGCGCCGTCACCGTCACCATGGCGGGGCTGAACAGCATGGGGTCGATGGCATAGAAGTCGCCCTTCACTGCGGCGAAAGTCTCGGCGAACGGCTTGCCAAAGTCCTTCGAGTTGAGGCTCGGCAAATCGTCGGCCAGTTTCTTCGCTGCTTTCGCATCACCGGAGACATAAAGCTGCGCGCGGCCGCCATAGATGATGGCGTCGTTGGTGCGGCCCATGGCTTCGACGAAGCCAGGCACGGGCGGGGGCACTGGCACCGTGGCCATGCCGTCGACGATGTTCTCCAGCGGGAAGTGGAGCTCATGCGATTTATGCAACGCAACTTCGAGACAGCGCGCGGCGATCTGCACCGTGCCGGCCAGGCTCGATGTGGGTGCGTAGAGAATGGTGAGGCGTTCCGGCGATAGCTTGCAAGCCTTGGCCACCTGCTCGACGAGGGCGGGCGGCGGCGCATTATCAGTCTCGACTACGAGTGCGGCGCTATCGGCTTCGTCGTGATATCCGAGTTCCTCGAACAGCTTCTCCGACGAGCCCATGGCACGCGCCGGGCCCGATCCCAGAACGAAAAACTTCTTGCCGTTGTCCTCGCCCGAAATGCTCCAGCCGGCATATTGCGAGCCGAGGCAGGCGAGCACCGGCTGGCTCGTATGCACGGTCACCAAGAACGGAAAGGGGTCTTCGATGTCGCCCGTCTCGAATGACACATGGCCGAGACCGGCAAGGCAGACCTCCGACAGCAGGCGACCCGCTTCGAGACCGCCGACGGTGTCGACGCCACAGTCGATGAGAGTTTCGCCGAGCGAGCCCTTCTTCACGCCAATGCGCAAGGCCGCGGCATTATCGATAAGGGTGCGGATGAGCGGGGCGACCTGCGTGTTGACGCTTGGCCGTGTGTCGGTGTTCGCCTTGTTCTTGTCGCTCACGATATTCCCCCTTGCTCAGGTCTTGAATCTTGGCCAGCAGGCTGGCTTTGCGGGTTTCGACGAGGCGTCTGGCGTGGCCTCTTGTCCCCGCGCGCGCCAGTACAGTGCATAGTGGACGGTGTTTGTCGATCTGCTCGCCGGGTTTGGGGCAATCCGCCGCCCAAGCTGGCCAGATCATATCGCGAGGCACCACGATCCCCTTAGGCGCATAGACGATGGCCGAGGCGGCTGCGCCTTCCAACGGAGGGCTCCTTCGCGGCAGCTTGCCGTCGAGCACCGCATCAAGATGCAGCCCGAGCAACGGCTTCGAGGGGTCAGCAAAGATATCGAGGGTGGCGCCAGGTCTCGGGTTGATCTCCAGCAAATAGGGCCTGTTTCCAGCAAGCACGAAGTCGGCGGAGGTCAGGCCCTTAATGCCGAAGGCTTCTGTGGCCGCCGCGACCGCTTCCGCCATCTCCGCCGCGACCGTCTTCGTCAGTCTGGCTGGCTGCGCGGCGCCGCCATAACGCCATTGCCGTCGCGGGGCGGGGGCGGTCCATTGCTCGCTGAACCCGAGGACCCGGGATTTCCGCGTATTTGCCAGAAACAGCACCGAAATCGTCCGTCCTTCCACGAACTCCTGGAAATAGACGTGAGGGGCGTTTTCCTGGTGGCGACTCGGCATTACATGGCTGCCCCCAGCGCCACCCCGCCCCTTGGCCAGCCAACCCGCAACTTTGGCAGGCCGCTCCATGACGGTGACAGGATGGGGGATCGCGAGCCGGTCTAGCGTCACGAAGAAACTCTCCGGCGCCTTGATGCTTGAGACGGTCGCCCCGTCGTTACCGAGCAGCGGCCAGTGCTCTTCGATCCGGGTGAGGAGCTCCGGCCGGATCTCGAAGCCCGACCCCGTGACGACACCGAGCAGGGGTGAGGGCGCTTGCTTTGCCAAAGCCTGGAGCGCTGCCTTCAAGCTTCGCCACTGAAAGCCGTCGGCGATGTCGCCAGGCAGTTTGCGGCAGGCGGTCGCGATCTCTTGCGTGTCGGTGTCGGCGAAGAAGTCGGCGACGAGCGGTTGAAGCCCGGCATCGAGTGCGGCGCGCGCTAACGCTCGTCCGGAAATCGCCGCGATGAGGACGGAGGCGCCAGCAGGCGTGCGTCTAAGACGCGAGTTCTTGGGCGAGTTTGTAGGCGTCACGGAAATCCAGATAGACCGGCTTCTCGGCCTCGATCATTTCTTTGAACAGGCCGGTCTCGGTCTTGTACTTCACGTTGCCGATGGCGAGCGCGCCGATGCCTACCGCGTTGGTGCCTTCGATGGGCGTGCCGTTGTCGTTCACGCCAACACCCTCGACGCCAGACGGCGGCACCGCGTTCACGTCGGCGACAACTTTCAGATCCTTGGCGGGTTTCAGTTGCGCCAACGTCAACAACCGGCGCCCAGCGGGACCGGCCGCGAAGATTACATCGGCCTTGCACGCAAGCTCCGCCTTCTGTTCCTCGGTGGTGCCGTCCGCATAGCCGAGGTCGATTTCAAAACGCGCATTGGACTCGATTGCCAATTTGCGCACGCGCTCCGGCCCGTCATAGCCGACCAGCGTGGCCTTGGCGCCGTCGCTGGAGGCAATCACGGCGGAAGCGAAAGCCACCACGCCGGTGCCGCCATAGACGATGATGCGTTTGCCCTTGAGACCCGTGTCGAACTTTCCTTTTAGGGCCACCTTGGCGCAGGCGACCATGGCCGCGGCGGTGGTGAAGGAGCCGGCCGGATCGGCGAACACCGAGATTTCGAATGGCGGCACCATCGCCTTCTTGGCGCGGTCCATCATATCGAGCGCCTCGATGGCGCGCTTGCCGCCAATGAACATGCCAGTGCGTTTGATGCCCTCGGGACTGCGCGAGAAGATCGCGTCCTGCACCAGGCCGTACACATCGTCGGTGGTCACGTTGGTGTAGGGAATGGCGTCGTCATAGCCGGCGTCGAGTGCCATGTTCACGTCGAACGGGCTCATATGTTTGAGCGGCGTGATCATGTGCAGAATGCGTGGCAGCGCCATCGGTTTCGTCTCCTTAAAGTCTCATCGCGTTTCGAACGCGTTGCGTTTCGATCGGGCTCGCGCGACGCGCGTTGGCGAGATCGGCTGAACCTGCGTGATCTGTTGAACCTGTATGTCGAGATTTAACATATTTGGGCTGGCGGCATAGGGTCTCAGGCGCCGAATTTTAGCCAATCTCTGGCGATTCCAGCTCTATCGCGGCGCCTTCATTGCGTCCTTGCGCCAACTCAAAGCGAAGGGGTGAGCCGGAAGCCCGATCTCGCGCGGCGCTAAGCAGGGCTTGGCCAGCGTTTTCCGATTCGACGAAGGCGAAGCCAGTCGGTCCCCACGAGCTCTGCCCGAGCCCGGTGATGCCCTCGCCACGAAGCCAATCGAGAGCGCCGGTCACACTCTGACTGGTGTAGGGGCCGCCACCTTGCGTTGGCGCGAAATAGGCGCCCATCTTGTCCTGCAGATTGCCCACCTCGGCGCAGAACGTCGCGAAGTCTTCCGCCGTCAGTGCCGGCAATGCGCGCTGCATGATCCCCATCCGAAGCGCGGTGGTCTCATCGTCCGGAAAGTCGGGAAGCGCATCGAAGGCGGCAATCTCGCGGGCCCCATCGAGCCCTTTGGCGTCGGGATCGAAAATCAGCAGCGCCCGCCAAGCACTGGGAAAAGGAACGCGGGCGACGAGTGCCGGAAGGGTGCCGTCGACGGGACCGCCATCAAGCACGGCACCGCCCGCCTCGAACGTGGCCATGCCGATGCCCGAGCGCGCGCCGCGTGCGAGGCGAGAGGCGATTTCGAGTGGCGTGAGATCGAGGCCTTCCACCGCGGCAAAGGCAGACCCGACCGCAAGCGCGAGTTGGGTGCCGGAGCCAAGCCCGGAATGGGGCGGGATGACCTCATCCATATGAAGCCGGTAGGCGTGATCGATGCCGCAACTCGCGGCGATGGCCTTGAGATATTGCTCGGCGCGCTCCGCTTCCGGCCCGCTGACTTCAAAGACATCGGCCCGTTGCAGTTTTAGCCGCGTCGCTGGCCGGTCGAGCGACAGCCCGAAACTGCCAAATGGCTTTGCGCTTCGCCCGCCCGGGTCGAGAAACCCGAAATGCAGCCGCGCGGTCGTGCTGACGGCGACGAATGGGGAAGCGCGCATGGAGTCGGCCTTGAGCAAAACGGATCGCGGAACCAGTGGACTTCAGAACATGCCGTTCGGATTCGCCGATGTCTCCGGCGCGGTTTGCAGCACGTCCCAGTGCTCTACAATCTTTCCAGCCTCATCCAACCGGAAAATGTCGATGCCAATCCAATCCTGGTCACCGGGCCATTCCTGGAGGCAATGCAGCACGACGAAATTGCCCTCGGCGAGCACGCGCTTGAAATGGACGCGTTTGCCGGGGTAGCGGCGGCCCATTTCCTCGAAATAGGCGATGAATCCGGCCTTGCCGTCCTTTACCACGGGATTGTGCTGGATATATTCGGGCCCTGAATAAAGCTCCATGGCCTCGGCGGGCCGGGCCTGATTGAAGGCCAAATCGTAGAAGGCCATGACGGCCTCCTTATTGCGCTCCAAGTCGTGTCTCAGGTCTGGCATGGGCCCGAATTGGCCTCCATTGCTTGGCTCGAAGCCCCTCGATATGCTGGCGGGCGTGGGGAAATCGCCCCATTTTTCATAAAGATAGTCACCATGGCAAATACTGAGCGGACTTACAGCGATGACGAGGTCGAGGCGCGTCTGAAGAAGGATCTGCCCCATTGGCAGCTCAAAGACGGCTGGATTCGGCGCAAATACAAGACGAGCGGCTGGAAGGGCACGCTGATGGTCATCAACACCGTCGGCCATCTTGCCGAGGCTGCTTGGCACCATCCCGACATCACGGCGTCCTATGCCTGGGTCGAGGTGCGCCTGACCAACCATGCGGCCAAAGGCATCACCGACAAGGACTTCGAGTTGGCCAAGAAGATCGAGGACGTGGTGCATTGGCAGCCGGGCAAGGAAGTTGGCGCGCTGGAAGGCACGCCCGCCGACGATATGCGCTTCGCCTATGTCAAATACGACAAGCCCAAGAGCTGATCTAAGACAAGACTTGGCTTAAGAGCTGAGGAAAAACCCCTGGCGCGCTTGCGCCACTGGGGTCACCTGGTTAAGTGTGCGCCGCTATGGCGAAGGTAATAAGGGGAGAGGCCGAGTTGGACAGCGCGCTCGAACGTGCAGCAGATCTGCTTGGCCGCGCCCGATTCCCTGTCTTCGGCGGGCTTTTCACCGATATTGCCGGCGCCGCGGCGGCTTTGGCCCTGGCGGAGCGCCTTGGTGGCGTCATCGATCATGCCGCCAGCACCGGACTTTCGCGCGCCTCGCGGGTGATGCGTGAGACCGGCGCAACCCCGGCCAGCTTTGGCGAAGTCCGCAATCGCGCCGATACGGTCGTGATCATTGGCAACGGCCCGGTTGAGCGCGATCCCGATCTCATCGCCAAACTCTTTCCCGCCAAGCGGGGTCTGCCGCGCCCTGGCGACAACAAACGCGAAGTTATTCTTCTCGGCACGAACAGGGTCAGGACGCCCCGGCATGTGCGGGCGACCACCGTCCACGGCAAGGCGTCCATCCCTGAGCTTGTGGCGCTGCTCGGCGCGAGCGTGCGCGAAACCCGCTTCGACATTCGCGACAAGGCGCTTCGCACCAAGATCGACCGTGCGGGCGAACGCTTACGCAATTCGGCCTTCGCCGTTTTCGTCTACGACCCGGCGGAAATCGAAGAGCCCGTGATGCATACTGTGCTCGAAACCGTACGCCATCTGGTGCTCACCACACGCGCGGCGACGCTGTCGGTGGCGGCGCGCGGCAATGGCGACGGCGTCAATATCTGTTCGACCTGGACCTGCGGGCTCCCGGTGCGCACGAGCTTTGCGCGCGAAGTTCCCGAACACGATGCGTGGGCTTACGAGACCAACCGCTTGCTCGAGACGGGCGAGGCCGATGCGCTGGTGTGGATCGACGCCCTGGAAGGCGATGAGGCAAAGCGCCCGAAAGGTGCACCCACCGTGGTGCTGTCATCGAACCCGGGCAGGGCGTCCAGGGGCGATGTGGTGATCGAGGTGGCCAGTGCCGCCGGCGATCATGATGCGGCGCTCTATCTGCCGCCGCTCTCGGGCATTGGCATGGTGAAGGCCGGAAAAAAGAATAAGGACAAGCCAACCGTGGCTGACGTGCTCATCCGTATTGCCGAGTTGATCGACGCGAGGAACGTCTGATGCTTATTCAGCTCAAAGGCGGCCGCGTCATCGATCCGGTCCATAAGCGCGACGCGAAGGGCGACGTCTTCATCGAAGATGGCCGCATCGTTGCGGCGCCGAAGGGGCGCGAGCCCGACGAGCTTTACGACGTCACCGGCAAGATCGTCATGGCCGGCGCCATCGACATGCATTCCCATATCGCTGGCTCCAACGTCACGCTTGGCCGCCAGCTCATGCCGGAACTTCCGGTGCTCGCGGCGGAAGGCGGCCAGCCGATTGAGCCATCGCCGGCCGCGTTGGGGTGTTTTGCCACGGGCATTCGTTACGCCGAGATGGGCTACACCACGGTCATCGAGCCGGCGATGATCCCGACCCACGCCATCGAGGCGCAAATCGCGCTGGCTTCGATCCCCATCATCGACGTGGCCGGGCTCGTGATCCTCGGCAATGACGATTACACGCTGGAGCTTCTGCGCGGCGGACGGGCCAAGGGCGACGAGTTGAAGGACTATGTGGCTTGGACGCTGCATCACTCCAAAGCCATCGGCCTGAAAGTCATCAATGCCGGCGGCTCCGAGGCGTTCAAGTTTAACGAGCGCAGCTTCGGTCTCGATGACGAAGTGCCGGAATATGGTGTGACCTCGCGCGCCATCGTCGAAGCGATGCAGCACGCGGTGGCCGATCTAAACGTGCCGCATCCTCCGCATGTCCATTGCAACAATCTCGGCATCGCCGGCAATGTGGAGACGGCGGTCGCCACGCTTAAGGCGACCCAAGGTCTGCCCATCCACTTCGCCCATATCCAGTTCTACGGTTACGGCAACGAAGGCGAGAAGGGTTTCTCGTCCGGTGCGCCGGCTCTGATGGAGGCGGTGAACAGCCATAAGAACGCCACCGTCGATGTGGGGCAGGTGATGTTCGGCCAGACCGTGACCATCTCCGGCGACATCCTGCGCCAGTTCGATGGGCGCCGCGCCGCCAGCCCGAAGAAGTGGGCGATCAATCAGGGCGACGGCAATGGTACCGGCGTCGTGCCGTATCACTACAAGTCCAAGAGCTTCGTCAACGCGCTGCAATGGGCGATTGGCTTAGAGATTTTCTTGATGGCCGAGGACCCTTGGCGGGTGCTGTTTTCGACCGACCATCCGAACGGGGCGCTGTTTGTGCGTTATCCCGAGATCATCCATCTGCTCATGGACAAGAACGAGCGTGCGCGCTGGCTCGACGGCGTGCCCGAGGCCTCGCGCGAATTCTCAAATCTCGCCGGGATCAGCCGCGAGCTGTCCTATTCTGAGATTGCCGTTATCACGCGCGGCGCGCCGGCCAAGCTTATGGGCCTGAACGACCGTGGCCATCTTGGGCCTGGCGCCATCGCCGATGTGGCCGTTTATACCGAGCAGAAGAACAAGACGAAGATGTTTGCCGGCGCCGATCTGGTGTTCAAGTCCGGCGGGCTCGTGGTGCGCAAGGGCAAGGTCGTGAACGTGACCTACGGCCGCTGCTATCACGTGGAGCCCGGCTTCGATCCGCAGATCAAGCGCCGGGTGAAGTCCTTCTACAATCGCAATTACGGCGTCGACCCGTCCTGGTTCGGCGTGTCCGACGCTATCACCCCAGATCGCGACCGCTTCGCGACGATCCCATTGTCGAGATGATATGCCAGAGCTAAAAGTCAAAGGCATCACCATTGTCGAGACGTTCGCCGAGGCCTTTCCCATGGTCGCGACGCGGATCATCATCACGGCGCCCACCATGGAATGGGCGCTGATCTCGGCGCGCACCATGACCGGCTTCGCCACCTCGGTGATTGCTTGCGGTGCGGAGGCGGGTATCGAGCGCACCCTGTCACGCAAAGAGACGCCGGACGGGCGCCCTGGCGTCGCCGTGCTGCTGTTCACCATGGACACCGACAAGCTGCAAAAGCAGCTCCGCAATCGTGTCGGCCAATGCGTGCTGACCAGCCCTGGCTCGGCCTGCTTTGCGGGCATGGATGGCGAGAAACGCTTGAAGCTCGGCGCGCCGCTCCGCTTCTTCGGTGACGGCTGGCAGATGTCGAAAGTGGTTGGTGGCAAGCGCTATTGGCGCATCCCCGTCATGGGCGGCGAGTTCCTCTGCGAAGACACGGTCGGCATGACCAAGAAGGCCGTCGGCGGCGGCAATCTCCTGGTGCTGGGCAAGTCACACGAGAGCGTGCTGGCGGCCTGTACCCGCGCCGTGAAAGCCATGGCCGAGCTGCCGGATGTCATCACGCCGTTCCCAGGTGGGATCGTGCGCTCCGGCTCCAAGGTCGGTTCGAAATACAAGGGCCAGATCGCGTCCACCAACGATGCTTACAGTCCGGGCCTGAAGGGCGCGGTGAAGTCCGAGCTGCCGCTCGACGTGGAAGCAGTGCTAGAAATCGTCATCGACGGCTTGAGCGCCGAGGCCATTGCCGGCGCTATGCATGCGGGCATCCACGCCATCGCCAAGGGCGGCACGCGGAATGGCGTCACGCATATCTCCGCCGGTAATTACGGCGGCAATCTCGGCCCCCATCACTTCCATCTCAAGGAGATTGTCGGGTGAGCGCGCTTGTCTTTGAGTTGAAGCATACGCCGGACCAGCGGCTCGACCTGTCGCCGCTCGTGCCTGAGCGGTTGGCTGGCTTAAGCCGTAAGGACATCCAGGCGATTGAGATCGGCACCACGCGCGAAAGCCTCACCGTGGGCGATGCCTTCAAGGTGAAGGGCAAGAACGCGCAAGAAATTCATTTCGTCGGCACCGACGATCGTTGCGACAATATCGGGGCAAAGCTTGCCGGTGGCGAAATCTTTGTCGATGGCGATGTGGGCTCGCATCTCGGCGTGCGCATGAGCGACGGCAAGATCGAGGTCAGGGGCAGCGCGGGCATTTTGGCCGGCGCCAGCATGTCTGGCGGTCATGTCGCCATTCGCCGCGATGCGGGCGACCAGGCGGCCGGTCCGGCCTTTGGCGAGACCATGGGCATGAAGGGTGGCTTCCTCACCATTGGTGGCGACGCCGGTGATCTTCTTGGCGAGCGCATGCGCCGCGGCCTTGTTGTGGTCGGCGGCAAGGCTGGCGACTACGCGGGTGGACGCATGATCGCGGGCACGCTGGTGCTTCGGGGTGGCGCTTGCCGCTATGCTGGCTACGGTCTGCGCCGTGGCAGTCTCATTTTCTTCGACAAGCCCAAGGACATTCTTCCCACGTTCAGTGATAGCGGCGTGATGGAGTTCGACTATCTGCGCCTGCTGGAGACATGGCTGCGCGGCACTGGCATGCGCATCAAGATCGGCGGACGCGCGCGGCGGCTCATGGGCGACATGGCCGTGCTTGGCAAAGGCGAGATGCTGATCCTCGCTTAAGGCCAAGCCAAAGCGGCAAGAGGCCTCGATGTTGACGCACCAAAATCCCATATTCGCTATGCTGCATTCACAATCGAACTCGTGATCGGCGTCCTGCCATGACTGCCTCGCCATATGTCCTTCTCGACGACAGCCTGACGCCGGACGGGCACAGCCTGCTGTTCACCGAGCCGGAGCAAGTCGTTTTGGTCAGCGATCCCGCAGAGGTCGAAGCCGCGCTTGAAACGGTCTCCGCCGGGTTGGCGCGCGGGCTCCATGCGGCGGGCTATTTCTCCTACGAACTTGGCTATTGCCTTGAGCCGAAATTGGAAGCGCTACTGCCAAGCGAGCGTCGCGCGCCGCTGTTCTGGATCGGGCTGTTCAACGCACCGCGTAATTTGAGCGACGAGGAGACGAGGGCCTGGCTCGACGATCATGGCGAGGCGGAGCCGGCGGCAATCTCCAATCTCACCCTGTCATGGTCGCGCGAGGAATATGCGCACGCCTTCGACGCGGTGAAGGACTTCATCGCCGCCGGCGACGTCTACCAGATCAATCTCACCCAGAAATTCCATTTCGACTTCGAAGGCGGCCCGGTGGCGCTTTACGCCGCGCTTCGCCGCAAGCAGCGCGTGGCCTATGGCGCGTTGATCGGAACGCCGGAGCTTCACGTTCTTTCCCTGTCGCCGGAACTCTTCTTCCGCCGAGAAGGCCAGCACATGTCGACACGGCCCATGAAGGGTACGGCGGCACGCGGGCGCACCCCGCGCGAGGATGCGCGCCTCAAGACATGGCTCGCCATGGACGAGAAGCAGCGGGCCGAAAACCTGATGATCGTTGATCTGTTGCGGAACGATCTCGGGCGGGTGGCGAAGATCGGCTCGGTCGAGGTCACCGACCTATTCACGGTCGAGACCTATCGCTCGGTGCATCAGATGACGTCGGGCATCACGGCTGAGTTGCGCTCGGACATGGGGCTGAAGGACATGCTTCATGCGCTGTTCCCCTGCGGTTCAGTGACGGGCGCCCCAAAGGTCCGCGCCATGGAAATCATCCACGGAATCGAGAGCGGCGATCGCGGCGTCTATACCGGCGCCATCGGCTGTATCGCGCCCTCGGGCGACGCCCAGTTCAACGTGGCGATCCGCACCGTGGTTCTCCACGGCGCGAGGGGAGAGATGGGCATTGGCGGGGGCATCGTCGCCGACTCCAAGGAAGACTCCGAATATGAGGAGTGCCTACTCAAGGCGAACTTCCTCACCCAGGTCGATGCGCCCTTCGATCTGATCGAGACGCTGCGCTACGAGAAGGCGAGGGGCTTCCACCTGCTGGAACGGCATCTGGCCCGGCTGCAATCCTCCGCCCAGCATTTCGGCTATCCGTATTCGCGCGAAGCGGTCATCGCCGCGCTCGACGCCGAAGCCGCCAGCACGACGGCGCCAGTCTCAATGGTGCGGCTCCTGCTGGCCGAGGATGGCGCCATCACCGTCACCTCGATCGAGATCACCTTGCCCACCAAGGGCACGGTGTGGCGCTTTGTGATTTCCGATCAGCGCATCGACGAAAAGGACCCGCTTTTTTATCACAAGACCACGCGGCGGCAGTTCTACGACGATGAGATGAAGCGCCTGAAGGCGCTCACGGGCTGCGACGAGGTCGTGTTTCTGAATATGCGCGGAGAGCTGACCGAGGGAACGCGCACCACACTGTTCGTCGAACAGGATGGGCGCTTGTTCAGCCCGGCGCTGGCTTGCGGCCTTCTGGCTGGCACCTTGCGCGAAGAACTGCTCGATCTCCCGCGCGCCACGGCGAGCGAAGCGGTGCTGACGCCGAGGGATCTGGCCGGCGCGGACGCCATCTATCTCGGCAATTCCGTGCGCGGGCTCGTGCGCGCCGAGTTGATGCAAACAGCGAGCGCCGGCGCGAAGACGGCCGGCTCATAACGATCAGCGATTTGAAATGGGGGCGAGGCGCGTCGGCCCGAAACGCGTACGCGTCCCGGGCCTGACAGGGTCTCTTAGTCTAACGCGGTCGAGTTAGCTGGCCTTGTGGCCTTGCTCACGGGCGACCTTGTCGGTCTGGATCTTCTCGGCGGCCTTGCCAAACGAGGCCGCGATCTCCGACCAAGCCCGCACAAAGCCGTGGCCGACTTCCTGGGCGCCTTGGCGCAGGGGCTCGGACCGCTCCCAAACCTGGCGCGCGGTGTCCTTGGCCATTTCGGCGGATTTCGCGCCCGCGTCGGTCAGCGTGTTCTGGGTCTCGGCGGCCTGCTGCAACGCTGCCTGATGGGCGGCATTGATCTGCGCTTCCTTGACCCGGCGATACGTCGCGGCACGCCTCTTCACGTCCTTATATTGGGCGTCGAGATTGGCCACCACGGTCTTGCCGAGCGCCGCCGTATGATCGCTGAGCGACCCGAGTTGCTCCCCGAGGGTGTCGAGATCGCGTTGCAGGTCGGCCCACTCTTTGTCGGCCGGGGTCTTCTTGGGGGTTCTCTTGGTCATCTCATGTCTCTCTTGTTCGGACGGGGGGTTAGGTGGGGATCTTGGTATTCTCGGAGCTGGGCGGCTTCTCAATCCAGGCGCGGAACCATTCGACGATTTGGTTGGCCGAGTGCTGCATCTCGGACCAAGTCTCAGACCAAGTCTCGGACCAGGATTCGCCCCAAATTTCGTTCCAAGACTCTGTGGCCGCTCGCTTCCAGTCATCGAAAAGCGTCGCCGTATCCTCGCCCATGATGGCAAGGGCGGCTTTCTGGTCGCTTAACATTTGCTGGAATGCTTGGAGTCGCGGGGACCAGGTCTTCTCGGCTTCGGCGAACGCCTCTTTGCTGTCTTCGATCGCGCTGGTCGCTGCCTCGGCTGCCGCCGTGATGGCCTCCTCGCTGTCCGCCTTCAGCTCGGACGCCAGGCGTTCGACTTCGGACCGGAGGGATTTCTCTTGGGTTTCTGGTGGGTTAGCGGACACAGGGCCGGCGGCCAGCAGAAACGCTGCCGTCACGAGCGCAATGCTCAAATGGCCCCTAAGAAATCCCATGGCTCGTTCCCATCCGATCTAACTGTCTATCCAAACAGATTTGTCTTCCGCAGCCCCACATCAAGGGGGAGAGAGCGGGTTTATGCGCCGGAGTTTAAGCTCCGCCCTGGGTTCTCAGGGCCGCTTGGATGGCGCCCAGCAGTTCGGCGGGACTTCGGGGGCTATCGGCGGGCGGCATGCCTTCGGAGGTCGCGCGCATCGCCGCGTCGGCGTCCATCTCCCAGCGCAGCAGGATCGTCCTCTTGTCGAGGTGGGAGAGGGACGTGCGAAGCACCTCTTCCGGCTCGTGGAACACGGAGCCAGGGTCGAGCTTGGCTTGATCGAGCTCGGCGGCCGAGAGTGTCTTCATTGGCGGAGTGTCCTCTTCATCGATCTATTAGCTTTTACAGCTTTCCTGTGATCCTTTTGCGCGTGTTCGCCATGCAGGGTCTGTGGCGGTTGAAGGAGCGGCGATGTTCGAGACAATTCTAGGGGCACTGCTTCCAGCGATCATCACCATTCTGCTCGGATATTTCGCGGCGCGGCATCACGATTTCGAGCAAAAAGAGGTCCCGACCCTCAATCGTATGGTGATGGGCTACGCGCTGCCCCTATCCCTTTTCGTCGGCGTGGTGAGTGCCGGCCGGGCGGACCTTCTCAAGGACATCCCGCTCGCCGTCGTTTTGGCGATCGCCATTATCGGCATGTATTGGCTGATCTTTCTGCTCGCCCATTTCGTGTTTCGCTATTCGGCAGCCTTGAGTGCGCTGGGCGCGCTCGCGGCCGCGGCCCCCAGCACGGCCTTCGTGGGCGCCGCCGTGCTCGGCGAGCTCTATGGCGTGAAGGCCGACATCCCGGTGGCCCTGGGCAGCATCATCATCGTGATCGGGCTGGTCCCGGTGACGATTATTATTCTTTCGCTCGGCGCGACCGAGGCTCCCCCCAAACGCCGGCGGGGCCAGGCGGCGACAGCGACAGCGGCGGTGCGGCAAGATCCAGACATCCGCGGCAAGATTGTGAGCGCGTTGAAGCAACCCGTGGTCTGGCTGCCGCTGACCGGTTTTATTCTCGTGCTTCTGGATGTCCCCGTGCCAAAGCCGTTCCCCGATTCGCTTGGGCTTCTAGGGCACGCGTCGGCCGGCGTGGCGCTGTTCGCCTCGGGCATCATCCTGGCTGGCTACAAGATCGTGGTGAACGGGCCGGTCCTGTTCCTCGTTTTCGTGAAGAATATTGTCCAGCCCTCATTGGTGCTGGGCGGCATGCTCTGGTTTGGCTATGGCAATCCAATGCTCGGTGAGGCGGTGCTGACAGCGGCGCTGCCCTCCGTCGTCCTCGTCGTCATGCTGAGTGTCCAATATCAGGTCGCCGAGCGGGAAGCGGCCTCGGCGCTGTTCATCAGCACCTTAGCCTCGCTCATCACCATGAGCGCCTTCATCATGTATCTGTTCTGATCGCGCAGTCAGCTCAGGCGGTGCGGGTGACTTTTTGCGGGCGGTCCCCCACCACGTCGTCGGGCTCGTGGAGGTGGAGCATGTCGGCCAGGCGGGTTCGCGCGCGATGCACGCGGCTCTTAATGGTGCCGACGGCGCAGTCTGAAATTTCCGCCGCTTCTTCGTAGGAGAAGCCGGCGGCGCCCACCAAGATCAGCGCCTCGCGTTGGTCGGCGGGGAGGCGGACCAGCGCGGCGTGGAAATCCTTCATGTCCATGTGGCCGTATTGCGCCGGTGCGCTGGCGAGCCGTGCCGCGTACTTGCCGTCAGCGTCTTCGACCTCGCGCTTACGTTTTCGGCGCTCGGAGAAATAGGTGTTGCGAAGGATGGTGAACAGCCACGCTTTAAGGTTGGTGCCTTCCTTGAAGCTGTCGAGATGGTTCCACGCCTTGAACAGCGTTTCCTGAACGAGATCGTCCGCCCGATCCCTGTTGCCACACAGCGACACGCCGAACGCCCGGAGGCTGCCGATTTGGGCCACGAGAGCATCTCTCAGGGCCGGGGATACATCGCGCGGCAAGTTACTTGTCTCCGCTTTGGTCGAGATCCTTGAGCAACTTCAAGAGGTGGTCGGGAACAGGCTCCTTCGCCACCTCGTCGAACATTGCCCGAACGTGACGTCCGATATGGGCCTGCAGAGCAGGGGACATGCCGTCGTCCGCACCCGGCACCGTTTCGCCGGCGCGGGGTCCGTCGGGCCCACCTGTCTCGTTGTTGGCGTCAGCCGTCATGCGCCCGGGGGCCTTTTTTTTGTTGTCGCGATCCACAGCGGTTCCTTGTCGGCTTGATACCGGCAAGCCTAGTTTAGCGGATTCCGCCGTGCTTAGAGCGACAAAAACCCCCGAAAGTTCAAATGGTTCCAAGATCGGGGGAACTTTGCTCACGCTCTCGCATTGGGCATTGGAGGCGAAATCCGAGAATGCCACCCTCCCGCCCGGATTGTGAGACAATTGGGAGCGGTCGATATTGTCCATAATTTGAAAGTTTGATTGATGCCTTTGTCGAAAATCATTGCGCCTCATCTTCCCTATCTTCGCCGTTTCGCCCGGGCGCTCGCGGGCACGCAACAAGCGGGCGACGCATACGTGGCGGGGACGCTGGAGATGCTGGGCGAGGACCCCTCGCAATTCGACACGAGGCTCGACCCCCGGGTCGCGCTCTACCGGACGTTTGTCGGTCTGTGGAATTCCGTTGGCATCAATTTGAAGCCGGCCGTGCCCGCGAGCGGAGAGACCGCGCTCGACCGCCAGCTTGAGCACATCACGCCGCTGCCGCGTCAGGCGTTTCTGCTGTGCTCGGTCGAAGGCTTTACGCCGGACGAGGCGGCGATCATCCTCAACACCAGCACGGCCAACATGCAGGCGCTGATCGATGACGCGGGCCGGGAGATCGCCGCGCAGGTCGCCACCGACGTGCTGATTATCGAGGACGAGCCGATGATCGCCATGGATCTGGAAAGCATCGTCGAGGGGCTTGGCCATCGCGTGGCCGGCGTCGCGCGCACCCATAAAGAAGCGCTGAGCGCGGTGGCGAAGGAGAAGCCGGGCCTGGTGCTCGCCGACATTCAGCTTGCCGACGGAAGTTCGGGTCTTGAGGCGGTCAACGAGATGCTTGGATCGTTTCAGGTGCCGGTCATTTTCATCACCGCATATCCCGACCGGCTGTTGACCGGCGAACGGCCCGAGCCGGCCTTCCTGATCACCAAGCCCTATCAGCCCGACACGGTGAAGGCGATCGTATCCCAGGCGCTGTTCTTCGAGCGCCGCGCCCAGCTTCGCGATCAGGCCTAAGCCAAACGTGGTCGCAAAAGGCGTCGCGTCAGATCTTGCCGAGCACCAGCAGGATCAGCAGGATCACCAAGATCGCCGCGACGATGGCTGACGGACCATAGCCCCAATCGCGGCTATGGGGCCAAGCCGGGATCGAGGCGAACAGGAGCAAGACGAGGATGACGATGAGGATCGTCGTCAGCATTGGGCCTCCGTTTCCGGTGAAGCGCTCAACTTAGAGTTTGCCGAGCAGCATCAAGATCAGCACGATCACCAAGATCGCCGCGACAATGCCCGACGGTGCGTAGCCCCAATTGCGGCTGTAAGGCCATGCCGGGACCGTGCCGAGCAGGACCAAAATGAGGATGATGGCGAGTACGGAAGTCAGCATGCTACGGGCCCCGGCGGCGTGGTGCCGCTAATTTGCGTCCAATAGACTTCGATTCTATCTTTGCTCTTATCTACTCCTTTCATTGGCGGCCCACTAGCGGATGCGTCAACACCGCCAGGCCATAGTGGCCGCACGGATTTCGTGTCAGGCTCGCGCGGTTGCTTAAAGGGGAGGGTGAATTAGCGGTGGCTGCACATCCCATTCTTGTGGTCGAGGACGAGTTTCTCATCGCGCTCGACATTGTCGCCGCCCTTGAGCAGGCGGACATCGCCGTGGCCGGTCCCGCCAGCACCGTGCACGACGCGCTCGCCGCCATTGAGCGCGGCCCGCTTCGAGGGGCGCTGCTCGACGCCCATCTCGGTGGCGAGTCGGCCGGGCGCATCGCCGACGCCCTAAAGGCGCGCGGCATCCCCTTCGCCTTTGTCAGCGGTTATGGCCGGGAGAGTCTGCCAGAGGCTTATCGCAAAGCCCCGTTGGTGAGGAAGCCGTTCACCGACCGAGACCTTCTTGCGGCGATCGCCGGGTTTTGATGAGCGGCGTGCAACGAAATCAGACGAGCCTGCGTTTGCCTGGAGCGAGTTAAGCAGGCGCGGCGGATGGTCTGTTGCGCGTATACTCTGATTGCGAGGAGACTATCATGCTGCTGTATTGGGCGATCATCTTCGCCGTCGTCGCCTTGGTGGCGGGGATTTTCGGCTTTGGCGGCGTGGCCTCGGCGGCGGGCGGCCTCGCGCGGATTCTGTTTTTCATTTTCGTCGTCGTCTTCCTCGTCACTCTGATCGCTGCGATTGTCTAGATGAACTGGGATGGGTGGAGCGAGTTTCTGATGCCATCCGCCGTCGCCGGCGGCATCGTCAGCGCGATCGTTCTCGTTCTCATCGCCGGCGTGGCGGGTTACCTCTATGGCCGGGGAAGATCCTCCCGCGATCAGTTGCGAAGAGAGATCGCGGCGCACCGCCAAACCCGCGATGCGCTGAAGGACGCGCGGCGCCAGCTTGGCGAACAGGTTGGCGAGCGCAAAGACGACGCAGACCAGCTTCGTCTCGTGCTGCGGGAACTGACGCACCGTTCCAAGAATTTGCTGACGGTGATCCACGCCATCGCCCGCCAGACCGCGTCGCGCACCCGCTCGGTCGATGACTTTCTCGATGGCTTCAGTGCCCGGCTGCAGGCCATCGGCAGTTCCCACGATCTCCTCATCGCCGACAATTGGCACGGCGCGTCTTTACGCATGCTGGTTGAGCAGCAATTGGAGGCCCATGCCGAAAGCTTTGGCGGACGCATCGTCATCAGCGGCGAGGACGTCATGTTGAAGCCGGAAGCCGTGCATCATCTCGGCCTCGCTCTGCATGAGCTGACGGCCAACGCGGAGAAATACGGCTCACTCTCCGACGGCCATGGCGAGGTCCACATCCAATGGGATTTCCACGAGGACGGCGGCGAGTTGAAATTGGTTTGGCAGGAGCGGGACGGACCGGCGGTGACCCCGCCCGAACGGTCGGGCTTCGGCCGGGCGCTGATCGAGACCGTCGTCGGCCAGGCCTTGGAGGGCGACGTCACGCTCACCTTCCCGGCCAAGGGCGTGCGTTGCGAGATCGTGATTCCCGCCGCACAGATCACCTCACGCGGCTAGGGCGGGGTGCTGGGGCCCCTTGCCCGGCATTGGCAAGGAGCAGCTCGGATCGAACGAGCCGCGGTTTCTGGCGCTTTTCTGAGTGTTTTGCGCCTAAGCGATAAAACGCTCGTGAACATTCGTGCGCGGATGTGAATTGAACCAGGCGCAAGAGTGCTTAGATTCAACCTGTGATTTTAGCCCGAATGGGCAACAGGCAAGGAGCCACCATGATTACGCGACGGAAGATTCTTTTGGGCAGTGCTGGCGTCGCCGCCGTTGCCGCGGCCAGCATCGGCGCCCTCAGATGGCAGGGCGGTCCAGCCACCGCCGCCGCGAAGGAACATTTCGAGGTGACCAAGACGAAGGCGGAGTGGCGCAAGCTTCTCACGCCGGAGCAATATGCGGTCTTACGCGAAGAAGACACGGAGCGCCCGTGGTCGAGCGCGCACAACAAAGAGAAGCGCATGGGCACGTTCACGTGTGCCGGCTGCGATCTCCCGGTCTTCGCCTCGGAGACGAAGTTTGAGTCCGGCACCGGCTGGCCGAGTTTCTATACGCCCATCGAGAACGGCATTGAGCTCGGCAAGGACTGGTCGTTCGGCCTGCTTCGGGACGAGGTGCATTGCCGCCGCTGTGGCGGGCATCTCGGTCACCTGTTCAACGACGGACCGAAGCCCTCGGGCCTTCGCTACTGCATCAATGGCCTCGCTCTGAACTTCGTCGCCGCGTAGCTCCGACGGGGTTGCGCCAAGGCTAAGCGCGCGCATGCAGTGCATGCTGACGCACGTCAGAAAATGCTGCGGAACTTTCCTCAAACTTGCCGCGTTCTCAAACTCGGCGGGACAAGTTCTGCGTACCCCGCCTGCCGTTCGGGTACGGGGGGGAAGGGGTCGGCCACGGCCCTTTCTCTCGCGGCCGAGTTCGATGAAGCTCCCCGCTCGCATCGAACTCGGCGTCGCAGAACCTCTCATCGAAAAATCGCGCCGGCGTCGCGCCCGCGACGGACTAAGCCGTTAGCACCAGCTGGCTTCGTTCTCAGGCGTGCAGCGAAGCAACTCTTGAACGTTCGCTTCGAGGAGCCGGTAGCCGACATTGCTGAATAGTTTCTGCCGGCCGTCATTCATCACAAATGTCGGGCTCCCGGCGATCCCGTTCTTCTGGCTGAGGTCGTAGTCGGCAGCGAGCCGTGCAATTGCCTCCGACGATCGTATTTTCTCTTCGACCGCGCGGGAATCGATGCCCATGCGCTCGGCGATTTCCCGAAGGACGTGCCAATCGGAAATATCCTTGGATTGGGCAAAAATGCCAAGCGGACCTCCCAAGCCGCCCGCGTCGACATTCTGTCGAGATAGGGAACGGGCTTGTTGTCGAGATAGGGCTGGGGCTTGGTCCCTTGGTCCTGATCGGCGAGCTCGATCAGCTCGACGGCCTTCACGAACAAATGTGCACTTGCTGAGGTTCTGGGTCGGGTCGTGAGCCACAAATCGTCGCGAACATCCACATGGGGAAATTTCTTGGCGACGTCTCGCAAGTGCCGGTTGAAGCCTTCGAACCCACCGCGAGAATCCCATTTGTCCTCGATCTTGCCCCAGGCATCGGGAAACACCGAACAGAAGTGGGTCTCAATCGAGATTTGGTCACCGAAGTCTCGCGCCAACTGCTCAAGCCTTCGCTCAACGATGTAGGCCCAAATGCACAAGACATCGGAATAGTAGGAAATCTGGATTTGGGGCATTGGACGGTTCTTGTCGTAAGGGGCTGATTGGGGACCAACCGATACTCTTTTGCCAACGCAGACTACAACACTCCCGACCGGATTCCCCTTAAAGCCCGGCGGACATTGTGCGCGCTCCGCTGCCCGGATTCCCGCAGTGCTTTCACTCAGCAAAAGTTAAGGACGCTCGCCTTTTGGCCTGACCCACACCAAACCTTTAATGCGAGGGATGGGGACCATCGAAAGGAGCTATCGATGAAACCTCTTTGGCAATTGTTGTGTGTGCCGTCGCCCTTGCGATGGTGATGTTCGCGCCCTCTAAGGCGTCAGCCGGTGGCCGCTATTTTGGCGCCGGCTACGGTTACGCCTATGGCTACTGCTGTCCGAGTTGCGGCTACGTCCGCGGTCGAGGATTCAACCGCCGCTACGGTTATCGCCGCGGCTATGCCTACGATCGCTACGGTTATGACCGCGGCTACCCGCGTGCGCGCGGCCATGCGCGCCGGAGCGCACGCCGCGGCTGGTAGCGCTGCGCCGATGTGGGCGGAAGCCTAGATCTTTTAAAAGTTGGCTCCCCGGGCCGGACTCGAACCAGCGACAAGTCGGTTAACAGCCGACTGCTCTACCAACTGAGCTACCGGGGAGCAGAGCGCCGATGGGGTCTCCCGAGCGGCGCTGCCCGTTCTCTAGCAAAAGGTCGGATGGCTTTCCAGCGCTTTACGCTAGGCTGGAGGCAGAAAATTTCGCGAGGCTTGCGACATAGGTCGCTAACGGCATAGGTCACTCACGGCATAGGCCGCTGGGCCTTATGTCCGCCAGCCCGCGGCCCATTGGATTTTGACAGCCCGCGGCCCATTGGATTTTGACAGCCCGCGGCCCATTGGATTTTGAAATGGCTCACAAGGTCCGCCTCTTCAACCGGCATTGGCATTTGCCGAAGTCCAGGCCCTTGCGGCTCGCCATCGGCATCCTGCTGATCGTCGAGAGTATACGCCTCAAAATACTTCAAGGCTCTCTGCATATTTCACAC
>PVMS01036148.1_pt1 | contig 29382 bp, 39 predicted proteins | sample 1853461 | NCBI WGS metagenome assembly PVMS01 (sample SAMN08582032, study PRJNA380276) | Marine sediment metagenome, whole genome shotgun sequencing project. | isolation source: ocean sediment barecode stripped | collected 2017
CAGAATTTCTCCCAAGTAGCGTTTGCTCCTGCGGTAAAAGTTGTTCTGTATGTAAACGTAAATTTTTCATTGTGATTTCAAATATATAACTATTGTTTGTATTAACCTAATTTATTACTGTTTTATTTATTTCTTTATGCAATTATTAACTCTTTTTCCACCCTTTATCTTAGTACCTTTTTTTTCGTAACCTTTCCAACAAGATTTTTTTTGTTGCAGACTTTCCACTTTTTTTTCTACCTTTCTTCATATCAAATTAATTAGCATTTCCAAGCTTTTCTTCTAACTTTAACTTTATCGGTCTTTTTTTGTTTAGCAGACCTAGCACAATAAGACTTTTGCTTAGGATGACCTTTAGGATAAGACTTTCTAGTTCTAACTTTACCGTCTGAGTCTTTATACTTTGTGCCATTAGCGTACTTTTTGCTTGCAGGCACTTTTTTCTTTTTTGTTGGCATAATACTTAAATTTAATTCATTATAGTAAAAAATTTAAATAAAATAAAACTAATAAGTATTTAATTTACTTTTTTAGTTAAAGCTGAACTGTAAGATATTAGTCTTAAAGACTCACCCTCATTTAAGTCAAAACTTTTAGAGTAGAAATCTTCTCCTGATCCAACTATTATCCTAATCATATCTCCAACTAGTATCTCATCTAAGTTTTCAACTTTTTTACTAACGGATAATACCTCATGGTAAGTTTTGAAAGTTTCTTTGATAAGAATATCGTCATTTTTAAAGCTTTTTATAATTATTTTATCTAATAATGGTTTTTCCATAACTATTTTTCTATTTCTTTTGCGTATGCAACAAAACATTGTATTAAACTAGGTATAAGTTCCCTAGCAAAGTCTTCTGCATCTTTGTAATCTAAGTCTGTAAGGTCTCTCCCATTCTTTTTACTAAGGAAGTGACCCATAAGGACTAATTTTAAATTAACTAATAAACTTTTGTTATCCATAACAAGTTAAGATTCGTTCAAATCTTCGTTAAGATTATACATTTTAGTGAACTCTTTCTTATCTTTAACCCATTCACCTGTAAGTGTTGGAAACATTTCGTTAAACTCTTCTCCTAAGCTCAACCACTTGTTATACTCTGATTTTATTTCAAACTCACTACCCATTTTTAACACTTTTTTTTAAAACTTCAACAACATCTTCAAAGTCATTATGATTTAAGTTTGTAGGATCTGTAAAAATGTCGATAACAAATTTTTCACCATTTATCTTACCTACTAACGAGTTTCTACCTTTACTGTCTTTACTGAACATAACAGAACTACATCCATCCACACTATTCTTTACAAAAACTAACTCTTTTTTTAACCTTTGGCTAGAATATAACCAAAGGTTTTTTATATTTAATCCTTCCATAGTAACTTTAAATTAAAAAGGTAAATCGTCATGTTCGTCAATTGTACTAAAAGCTTGTAAAGGCTCAACTTTAGGTAAAGCTTTAGATGTGTTCTCTGACACACCTTGACTATTATCAGAAATATTATTACTCTCGAATTTAGACTCTAATGTTTTTAAAATTGTGTAGTAGAACTCGTCTGCTTTATCTGAGTTCCAAGTCACCTTTCCATGCTTTTCTACTTTCTCTAATTTAGGTACTTCACTGTAAGGTATATAACCTGTAGATTCATTTTTACCATCTTCTCTTTGTATATTATTGTAGTTTATGTATACATTTAAAGATTTTTTATCCTCACCTTTTTTGTTTTTGTATAAATTCTCTTTAGGTGTTATTGTAACCTCCTCGTTAACCTTCATACCTCTAAGAGCACCTAAAATAACCTTAGCGTCTGAACCTATACCGTAGTCTCCCCATAAATCAACAGAAATAACATTAATATCGTTTGTTATGTTGTTATTAACATAAACTTTTAGGAAAATATTAGATCTTCCTCCAAAATCAACTTTTTCTTCTTTTACACCTGTGACTACACCTGAAATACTGTTAATAAATCTTCTGTAATTTGTACCCTTTTTATCTGCAAAAGTCCAATCGTTTCTTTCAAAACCTTCTTTAGGTTCTTTAGATTTTTCTACAAACTTTGCTGTCTTAAAGTCTAAACTTAAATTAATGTAACTCATCTTATCTATCTATTTTTTTATTTATATACTGCAATATAACATTTTTACAATTACTATGCAAATTTTTTATGTATTTATTTACTTTTTTTTCTTTTTTTACCTCTCGCATTAATTTCTTTACAAGACTTGTCTATGTTATCCAATAAAGATTTAGCTACTTTTAACATCTCTGTGGCACTCTCAGAGTCTTGCTCCTCTGTTATATCTGATTCAATAGAGTTTTCTAACATAATGTTTAACCTAGCTGTGTCTAAACCTAGGTCTCCATCATTCTCATAGACCCTCTTTCTTTCTTCTTTAGTTATATTCATCCACTCTTCTTGTAAAGAGCTGTCTGTGTCAACTTTTTGTATAGCTTCTATTATAGATTTAGATCCATGTTTTAAGCTACCATCTTCGTTTGTTGTAACGTTCATACTTGCTCTATGATAAACTCCGTAGGTATTCTTTACAATTCTTCTTTCTACTTTACATTTCATAAATAGGTATAAAGCTGCACTTGATATTTGTTTATAAGCAACTAAAGGTATTTGTATGTCCTCTATTAACTCACATAAAGCATCTGCTACCATTATATCTCCTCCGCTAGAGTTTAACATAATTTGAGTTAAAGGTTTATCATTCATAGTGTAGTCTCTCAACCTTTCTATAAAGTCATTGAACATATCTTCATTTATAACACCTGTTAAATTTATAACCATAATTTTATTTTATTAATTAATTAAATCCTCTGTAAAATATTTTCCTGATATACAATCGTTGTAAAATTCTTTTGACCTTTCTAAAACTTCGTTACAATATAGTAATTTATTTTCAAAGTAAGTTAACTGCTTCAACTTATAACAGAAAACTAATATCTCTTTAGTGTAACTAACACCCTTGTCAATAGCCTCATTCAAAGGTATAGAACTACCTGTATATTGTCTCCAATCGTTCTCAGCTTCTTTATACCGCCTGTATCCCCAAACTGTACCGCCTTTACCTTTTGTACTTTTAGCTTTGTTTTTAACTTTTTTAACGTCAGCTCCTTCTTCTTTAAGCTTTTCGTAAGTTGACTTAGCACAAGAAACCCAAGTTTGAGCTATTATCTTTTTTTTACCAAAATAAATCTTACCATTTTGATCTGTTATCTTATAAACAAACCCTATAGCTCCTCTTGGAGACTTATTTATATCTTTAAATACTTCACCTCTATAAGTCCATTCAACTCCGCTTCTATCTACACTACTTTTTGTTTTTTTGTAACGAGGTTTGTTGTATGGGCTCTTATAAGAGACTTTCCTTTTTTTTCTCCTTCCTCTAATTGGCATTTTTTATATCTTCTAATTTACTTTCTATTTCCGACAATAGATCAGGGTTGTCTAAAAAAGTTTCTTTAACACCTTCTACACCTTGACCTAGAGAAGTTCCATCATACTTATACCAAGAACCTGCTTTAGTTATTAATCCCTCAAACATAGCCATATCTATTGTATCTCTAAGTTCGTCAATACCTTCTCCAAATATAAGACTATACTCTGCCGTCTTGTAAGGAGCAGCAGTCTTATTTTTTGCTACTTTTACCTTAACTCTAGACCCCACTCTTTCTTTTTTAGAGTTCTCTATCTTAGAAGCATACATTTTAAGCCTTATACTAGCGTAGTATGGCAAAGCTTTACCTCCTGTACCTACGTTAGGGTCTCCATAAGATCCAATGTTTGTTCTGAACTGATTTATGAATATAACTGTAGAATCGTTCTCTGAAGCTACAGGAGTCACTTTTCTAAGACCTTTACTCATCATCCTTGCTTGAAGACCTATGTTATTATCCTCCATCTCCCCTTGTATCTCTTTTTCAGGAGTCATTGTAGCTACAGAATCAACTATAATAAGATCTACTCCCGACTTACAAAGCTCCTCTGTTATGTTAAGAGCTTCTTCACCTGTACCAGGTTGTGATATAATTAACTTACTTGTATCTACACCTATTTTCTGAGCGTACTCTTTATTTAGAGCGTGTTCTGAGTCTACAATAGCACATATAAGACCTAATTCTTGAGCCTTTACTATAGCAGATAAAGCTAAAGTTGTTTTACCAACAGCTTCTCCACCTAGTATCTCAATTATCCTTCCTACAGGATAACCTCCTCCTGTTTTTTCGTCTAGGTCTTTTGATCCCGTAGGTATTCTTCTTATTTCAATTGGTGCTGATTCTAAGGTTCTAACAGATTCTTTGCTAAACCTTTTTTCCATTGCTTTTAATATACTATCTAGTGACTTTCCCATACTTATAATAACTCAATAACCGTGCCAAAATATCTTTAAATTATTTTAATAAAAGTTTTTTGTTTTAATATATTTTTGTATATTGCCGTATAATAAATTGAGCTTTTTAATTTGGCACAATTGTTGTAACATATAACAAGTATTACGTGACTACCTTAATTGGTTCGTAAGTTAGAGTCAAAAGGAAGAGGACGCTTTTAATAAGTGAACACCGCCTGAGTTACTCAGTTTATACGATTTCTGAGAGTAATGGAAGATAATTAGGCGAAAGTAGTAAAATTATCGAGGAAATAGAGAGAAACTATTCAGTTACAAACAAAAAATCTACACCAAGAAGGATTTCGGGTTTTTCCCTTGGTGGCAACCTCTTTTTTTTAAAGGGGTTTGGGGTTCTTTTTCCCACTGTTGGGTATCTAGATTGTTTTTACTTATTAGCTACTTATGTATAGTAAAAACCTCATATATTTTAGTTTAATACTTATAATAATTATTTTTGTAAAAGTAATGGAAACAGAAAGTAAAGTAACATTTGATGAGTTTAAGAGTATAGTATGGTCTGATTACGTATCAGAGAATATAGTATCTACTACTTATATGAATGAGAATATAGATTTTATTAATGAACTTACTTTTGAGTTTTACGACTATTACAGAAAAGGAGATTATTCTATAAAATCTTTAGGTAAAATGATAGAAAAGTTTTTTTTCACTTTGTTTAGGTTTAAAGGTGGGAACGAAAATATAGTAATTAAAGATAGATACTACGGAGAATAATTTATTTTAGTATTGATTGGTGGTAGCCCCTTTATAATTTATTATTTAGGGGTTTATTTTTGGCACAGTATTTGATCATAATATAATTATGGAAAACAAAGTACATTTTAATAAATCTTTTTGTAGAAATGACATTGAATTACTTAGTAAAGTGATAAGAATATACTCTGTGCTTAAGTTAGGGGATGATTTAGATAAATCTTTAGAGAAAAATGAAGAAAGAGTTCTAGTATACTATTTGAAATATGGTTACTCTAAAGATACAAAAAAACTCATAATTGAAGATTTAGGTATAAAGCCTACTTATTTAAACACAGTTAATTGTAAGCTAGATAAGAAGGGTTATTTAATAAAAGATAAAAGAAACAAACAAAAAAAACATTTAAGCCAAGGTTTAAAAAAACTTAAAGAGTCTTTTATAGATATGGAATCTCAAATATATTTTATACAGTTTGAAAAAAAGTAGAAGAGGTATATCTTTTGAGAAAGATATATTTAAAGAAGTCTCTGAAGAATTAGGTATTGACTTTAAGTTAGTAGAAGATGTGTATTACACTAACAATAAATACATGGCTTATTTAACAAAAAAAACTTTATGTTCTAATATAATACTACCTCACTTAGGTAATATTTATTTAAAGTATAGTTATTTAACTAGTTATTTAAGTAACACTTCTAGTGATTTTTTAGGTATTAAAAAAAGTGAAGAACGTGTAACATTGTTTAAAGAAAAGAAGGATTTAATGTTAGACTTTTATCACTCAGAGCACCCTAGTAGAAGAGCTTTTATAAAAAACTTCATGGGAAGTCTTATAAGTAAAATGAAGAGGCAATTAAGAAAGCCTGATAAAAAATTAGGTACAATAGAAGAAATATCAGAAATACAAAAACTTTACTATGAAAAAACAAAACAAGGTTAAGACAATTATAGATTCCAAACTTAGAGATACTTCTCCAAAAGAAGATTATCAAAAAGATAGATTAGAGGAATGTAAAACATGTACGTTTAACTCAAAAAATAAATTAGACCTAAGTACTACAGATTTAGCTAAAGTAGCTTTAAATGGAGGAAAGGATACTTGTTTAGCTTGTGGTTGTGGTATCCAAGATAAAACAAATTCTAAAACAGAGGCTTGTGGTCTTGAAGAATTTCCTGAGTTAGGAGATGTTAAGTGGAATAGAATAGAAATACTTACTTCAAGTTCTGATAAGGTTGATATAATAAACAACAACTCTACAGATTACAACTTTGATTTAGTAAAAAAAGATGTTGTTTACACTTTGGGAAATATAGAACCTAATAAAAAAATAAGCATATCATTATCTTTAAAACCTAAAGGTTCTAATATTATAAAAAATTTAGACGTTAAAGCAGGTTGTTCTTGCACAGTACCTGAGATAAAAGATGAAAATGGAACTAAGACAATAAATTTAGTTTACACATCAGGTTCAGGCAAAGGGACTATATTAAAAAGAAACACAGTTAAATATAAAATTAATAACAAAGAGTACACATTCAGTGTGCTATTAAAAGGTAAGATAGTATGAACAGTTACAGAGCAATAGCGGTTAAAGAGTTAACAAGCTTTATTGAAGATAGAAAAGACATGAGTTTAGGGGAGATAATGTACTCTTTTATGAGAAAGGGTGTTCTTTTTAATAACAGTGAAGAAGGTAAAGTTAATTTTTTAAAAGATTCAACAGACGAGCAAATTTACACAGCAATAGAAAAAGCAAAAAGATATGAACAAGGAGAATAGTAAAGAAAGTTTAGTTTCTGCAATAAGAGCAGATATAGAATATATTAAAAAGTATGAAGTTTTTCTTAGAGATTTTGATGAAAAACTTAAGAAAAGTGTTGTAGCTTTAGAGAAAAAGTTTACTAACTCTGAACTTACAGAGGAAGATATGGTTGAGTATGGAATAGAGAATTTTTCAGAAAAAAACTTTTACTTAAGTGACATAAAAATACTTTACACAAGAGTTGTTAATTACTATAAAGCTCTTATACTTATCGGAGGTAAAGAGTTGCTTACATCAGAGGAAGCTACAACATTAGAAGGTCTTTATACTAGACTACCTAATGTAAATTTTGTATTTGATGACAAAGGTGAGTTAAAAGAAAAGATAAAAGGTTTTCTTGAAAAGGTAAAAAATTCTATAAGAGAAGGGGACGTAAAGGAAGATTTATTAAAAACAGTTAAGGCTATTTTAAACCAAAATAAATCTTAGTAAAAGATATTAAGTATAATGACTGATTACACAGATAATTTTATTAAGCAACATAAAGACTATTTTAAAAGAAACAGATCTCTTATAGAAAATAGTGGTTGGGAAGAAATAAAGTTACAAAAGTCAGGCAAGAATGTTATTGAGAACAACGATATAAGAGACGATGAAAGGAGGGGTCTGTTTAAGCAAGACTTAGAGTTGGTTAAAAATATCCAAAGCAGACTCTCTGTTTTCATAAAAAACACTTTATCAGAAAGGCATATACCTAAGACTCAAAAGTTCATTGATTATACAGCAGAAATAATAGGAGTTTTCTTGGATAAGTGTAACACTTACATAAAAGATAATGACGAAAAAATAATTAATAAGATAAAAGATACAGAGTCAAGAGGTATAGAAATATTGTTTCAAGATTATGTACAAAACAATAAGTTTAAGATTGAGGATACTTTACTAACCTTAAATGTAACAAACTCTGTAGAAGATATAAGTGTACGTTTTTATCGTGATGATATGGCATCTTTACTTATGAAAGAGCCTTTGAGTCTTAGAAATGTAGACATAGATCTAAAAACAAATAGTTTAAATGTGGATTGGAATGTTATGTCATCAAATGAGATGTACATAAACATGAACAAGGAGAACATACCTGTTTGGAATCACAAAAAACATTACTTTGAACAAGATACAGATGTTATACAATTTTGGTCAAGTGAGTTTAACAAAATATCTAAAGGTATAACTATAGGCAACTACTTTGTACACCCTTGGCTTTATTGGCACTTAAACTTCTTCAAGACACCCATATCAGTAAAAGGAAGAAATCAAGTCATAAATCCTTATTTAAGGGATAACGAGTGGTTCTTTGCAGAAAACCTAAAAAAGACTGAAGAGCCTAATGAGTTAGGTATAGTTAATAAAGGGATGTTAGTTTATGGGACTAGACGTTTTAGTAAATCTGTTATATTAGCTTCTTACTCGCATTGGAAAGCTGTTACAATATTTAATGCTGTAGCGACAATAACAGGAGGTTCTTCTGCCGATTTAACAGATTTAACAGGTAAGGTTCAAACATCTATGGATTATATAGAGCCTGCTTTCAAACTTAATATACAAAAACAAAATTGGGATAATGGTGATACAGTATTAGGTGTAAGAGAAAATGCATCTAATATAATAAAGTATTCTACTATAAGAATAAAGAACTTAGACGGAGGTTCAAAGAAAGGTTCACAAAAGACAGCAGGGGGATATTCTAGTGCCTTTGTAATGGATGAAATAGGTAAGTTTGATTTTATAAAACCTTTCTTAGCAGGTCTACCTTCTTTAATTGATGGTGACGGTAATTTTTTATGCCCACCTTTATTAGCAGGTACAGGTGGAGAAGCAGATCTTTCTAAGGATGCTATGCGTGTATTAGCTAACCCTGAATCTTTCAACCTAATACCTATGCAATGGGATATTTTAGAAAGCAAGATAGACCCTGAGTTTATCTCATGGAAAAGAAAAACTTTTGCTACGTTCTTTCCTGCACAAATGGCACATGGAGAAGGGATGACAAAAACAAAGAAAAAGTTTTCAGAATTTCTTGGAGTAGAAGATGACATGCAAAATTTAGATATATTAGTTTCTAATTGGGGTACAAACCTAACATACATAAAAGAATTAAGGAAAAGTGTTAAAAGGGATAAGTTAATACTTCAACAAAAGACTGTACAACAACCTATAGATCCTGAGGATTGTCTTATATCAACAGAGGAAAACCCTTTTCCTACTATAGAAGCTAGGAGGCAAAGATCTTATTTAGAGGAGGAAGGTATAACAGGCAGGCATGTAGACTTATTTAGAAATGAAAGAGGGCTTATAGATGCACAAGATAGTGACAAGCATTTACCTGAATTTCCTTATAACGGGGGTTTTTGTGACGCACCTGTAGTCTTATATGAAGACATACCTCAGATAACACCTCCTATTTACAAGTATATAGCAGGTTTAGATGATTATAAACAAGAGGAGTCATCAGGAGACTCTGTGGGCTCAATTGTTATATATAATAGGGAAACAGGTAGGATAGCAGCTATATATAATGGTAGACCTGATCCACATAAAAGTTTTCACAAGAATTGTCATTATTTACTAGAATTATTTAATGCAGAGTGTTTTATGGAGAATGAAGATATGAGTTTCAAGGAATACTTAGATAAACTTCACCTTACAGATAAGTACTTAGTAAAAGGTATAGACTTCTTAGCAGATATAGGTATGCAAAGTAACAGTAAACGTAAATACGGTTGGCATCCAACACCTAAGAACAAAAACTTTTTATTAGGTATACTAAAAAACAATCTTACAGAAGAGGTAGAGTTAGATGATGGATCAACAATGTTGGGTATAACAGCTATAGAAGACATAGGTATATTAGATGAGCTACTTACCTTTAAAAAAGGTCAGAACGTGGATAGGTTAACAAGCTTTATGACAGTGTTAGGCTATGACTACTATTTAACAGCCAATTACATAACACCTGATTTACCAAAAGAAGTAAAAGAAAATCAGAAAAAGAAGAGATCTAGAAGACAAGGTATGTACGGAAAAAGGAGGTACAACTCTTATAGAAGTTAATAATAAAGTAACATTTTTTATAAATTAAGGCATTATTTATATTTTTGCAAGAACTTAAAAAGTTGAATAAATGAGTAACACAAGTGTTTTATATAGTTTTTACAAAGGTATAGGTAACGCAGAGGAATCAAGTTCATTACCACCTCAAGCTATACCAAGTAGTAAAAAAACTAAAGGTTGGATTAAAGCTACTTTAGATCAATTAGAAGATATAGCTACAAATCAGGTCACAAGAAATCTTAAGTTCAGAGACTATTATAAGATGACTGAAGGTAGGTTAATATATACTGACACACAAGAAGCTCCTGATGTAGTTAGGGATATAGCTAAAATAAGAGACGCTGTAGATTTACCAACGTACATTAAACATTACGATATAATAGGTATAATAACCAACACATTGGTCACCCAATACATGAACTTACAACAAAAGTTTAGGATAGATACAACAGATGAAATATCAAACAACGAATATTTAAGGGATAAAAAATTAAGAGTAAAGAAGTACGCTATGGAGCAATTCGAAATAGAGTTGCAAAAAGCCCTTCTTACTATGGAGATAGATCCAAATAAAACAGACTTTTCTTCACAAGAAGAGCAACAAAAGTATATACAACAGCTTGAAGCTGCTAGACAAGAGTACACACCTGAAGGGATACAAAAAGACATGAGGTCTAATTGGAGAACAAAGGCTGCTGAATGGGGAGACAATACTTGGAAAAGAGATTACAAGAGGTTTAGAATGGAAGGTATGGAAAGGGATGAAGCTAAAGATTTCTTTTTAACAGGAAGGTACTTCAGACACTACCATATTGGATACGACTATTATAAGCCTGAAAGATGGGCTGTAGAAAACACTTTCTTTTCTCAAGACGTTGACATAAAGTATCCACAATACGGAGAGTATGTTGGTAGGATACATTACTTAAGTTCTTCAGATATAATAAACAGGCATGGTCATATACTTACATCAACACAACAAGAAAGGTTATCAGGATATAGAGGTAAAAATAATGAGATTTGGACAAGCAGATCATCAGGAAACTCTTTCAAGAATTTAACTGACAACTTCTTCGGAGAAAATGTACTAGCTCCTCACGAGAACTACTTTGATCATAAAATGAGAAGAGAATTAGAAGACAGGTTTGGAGTTATGGGAGGTATAGAAACAGACCTTGAAGGTAATTCTATGCCATCTTATCTACCAAGAGAATTTGATGACAGGTATTTAGGTTCAGAAATAGCTAGACATCTAAGAGATGATATAGAAGTGAGAGGGGATCTAATTCAAGTTATGGAAGGTTATATAAGATCGTTTAAAAGAATAGGTCTTATAACATATAGAACAGAAGAGGGTTATTTAACACAAGAAACCGTTACAGATGACTTAGTTACAGGATTCTTAAAAGATAATAATATTAAGAAGCTTAAAACACAAACTTTAGTTGAAGCAGAATTATACCCTGAAGAAAATACAATAGTCTACACTTACGTACCTGAAGTAATGAAGTTTCTTAAAATAAACAGAGAGAATACTTACTTAAAGGAAGATATATATAAACTTGAACCCTTAGAGTACCAAATTAGAGGTAACAGTAACGTGTACGATGTAAGACTACCTGTAGGAGGTATTGTGTCTTCATCTACAGCACTTAAACTTAAACCTTACCAAGAGGGCTTAAACATATGTATGAATCAAATATACAACCTATTAGAAAAAGAGATAGGTATGTTCTTTCTATTTGACATTCAGTACTTACCATCAGATTTTAAAAACTTAGGTGACACAGAAGATATGTTACTTGAATTAAGAGACTACGCAAGAGACGTTGGTTTTATACCTGTAGACACAAGTAAACAGAATACAGCAGGAGGTAATGGTACAAATACTTTCATGGGTCAGAATATAACCTATGTAGAGCAGATAAGATCTAGGATAAGTTTAGCTTCGTTTTATAAGCAAGAAGCTTTACAACAGATAGGTATATCACCTGGTATGTTGGGTCAAAACGGACAATATGAGACAGAAGAGGGTATAAAAAATGGTGTAAACGCATCAATGAATCAGATAGAACCTGTATTAAAAACTATGAGTGACTCTAAGTTAGAGATAATGGATCTACATTTAGCTGTAGCTCAATTTGCTCAGAAAAGTAACAAGGATATAACAGTGCCTTACTCTATGAATGATAACGAGAAAGACTTCTTAGTTTTTACAGATAATGATTTTGAGTTAAGAAAGCTTAATATAACTTCTGTAGGAGACAGTTCTTCTAGAAAAGATTTAGAGATGCTTAGACAATCTCTTATTCAAAATAATACTATGGGTGGAGACATATTAGATTTCGCAGAAGTATTAACTTCAGATACAATATTAGAGATATCCGAAGTAGGTAAAAGATCTAGAGAAAAACAACAACAAGAGTTACAAGCCACTAGAGCTCATGAAAAGGATATGTTAGATAAGCAATTACAAGCTCAAGCTCAAGAGAAAGAAATTGACAGACAAAGAGAGGAAGCTTCTAAAGAAAGAGATAGACAAACAAGAATAGAAGGTGAAAGAATAAAGGCATTAGGTAGAGCATCTGATAAAAACTCTGACATGGAAGGTATAAGGGAGATAAATAAACAAGCTGACTTAGCTCTTAAGAATGATGAAATTCAGATTAAACAAGCTACTAAAAACACAGAGATAGGTAACAAAAAGATAAAAGATGAGAAAGACTATGAGTTAAAGGTAGCTGAGTTAAGACTTAAGTTACAAGAGCTTCAAACAAAAAATAAGATATCTGAAGACAACAAATACATAGCTAGAATAAATAAAAACTAAAATAAATAAATTAATAATAACAGTATTAGTAAAAAATTTATAATATAAAAATATATACTACATTATTTATAAGTTTTAAAATTAGTACAATTAAAATTACATTTGCATTATGAATACCAATAAAAACCAAGGTTTCGAAGAAGGCACATTAGACTTTTCAGACATTAATCAACTTATAGACAATGGGGTCAAAGAGGTTGAAGAAACTTTAACTTTAGAAGACCTTAACACAGTTGAAGAAACTGTATTAAAAACAGAAGTTGAAGATACAGATGACAAAAAAGCAGATACTGACGAAAAATATTTAACCGAAACACCTGAGATAAAACAGGATGTAAATGAGGAGTTAAAAACTTCAGAAACAAAAGCGGAAAACAAAAGTTCATTAGACTACAACTCTATAAAGAACAAACTTATAGAGAAAGGTCTTTGGGAAGATGTCACTTTAGAGATAGGTGATGAAGAGAGAGATTTATCTAATATAGATGATCTAGACGAAGAAACTTTTTTAGCTGTTTTAGAGGAGCAAAACAAACTTAAGGAATCAGAGATAAAAGGCTCTTCAATAGAAAAAGAGGGTTTAGATGATATGACACTTAAGTTAATTGAAATATCTAAAGCAGGTGGTGACATAACAGATATTGTTAAGCAATATGATGAGTATGTACACCCACTTAACGGTTTAGACTTAAATGACCCTAAGACACAAGAGGCTCTAGTAATAAATCAACTTAAAAGGCAAGGTTTAAGTGATATTGTCATAAAGAACTCAGTTTTAGAGATGAGGGATAACGGGACTGTAGAGGAGAGTGCTAATCAGATTGTACAGAACACAAACAAAATATTCAACAAGTACTTAGACGATAAGAAATCTCAGGCAGAAGAAAAAGTTAAGCAAGAGCAGACTAAGAGAAATGATTTTAAGAAAGGTTTATCAGAAGTATACAAAGAAGATTATGGGTTAGAGACAAAGGTAGCTAACAGGTTGGTTAAGTTTGGTACAAATGACAATTTCCTAAAAGATAAGTATGATGAAGTTATGTCAGACCCAAAAAAGGCTTCTGAATTAATATTCTTTTTAGAAGACCCTGAAGCTTACTTTAAGTATAAAAATTCAAATAGAGACAGGTCTCAAAAAATAAACACATTAAAGAAGATAAATATAGTAAGTAAAAATAAAGATAAGTCTTCATCTAAGTCTACAGACGATGAAAAGAAGAGCACAAAATCTAGCTTTACTTTTGAGGAAATAAAAGATTAATATTAACACAATCAATTAAATATAATAAATAAATTATGAGTACTGAACAAAGAGGAATACCTTTTTTCAAGAACGGAGATCAAGTAGTTGGTTTCATGAAAACAAACGAGGTAAAAAGTATCCAAGGTTACCAAGATTTAGCTTCATTGCATGCTTGGTATCATGAAGACCCTGAAAAGAATCACATGGGTATGGTTAACTTATGGGGTAACCAAAAAATGTTAAACGCACCTATTTATAGAGAGCTTTTACAAAACAAACAACAATTAGAAGTAAACGGTCTTAACGGAAGATTTACTTATGACACTCCAATTGAAACAGAGAGCAAAGGATTACACACTGAAAAGGATATGTCATTAGGTCAAGAGTACGCAGGTATTGACGGATCTACATTCAAGATTGCACTTAACAGAGAGGTTGCACATGGTACAGTAATTACTTACGATGCTATGGACGGTCAACAATTATTTGTTAGTGATGAAGAGCCTGTAGAATTAATAGGTTCTGCTTACATCCACACAGTTAAATTAGTTACTCAAGACAGAGAGGAATGGTTTCCTTCTCAAAAATTAGCAAAAGGTATCGAGTACTTTAAGATAAACCACGGTTTAGGAGAGTATGGTACAAACTACGCTCATGTTGATTTTGACGGAACAGTAGGTTACATGAAATCTGAGTTTGAGTTAGGTAATGTACGTGGAGTTGAGGCTTACGTAACAGGTTTTGCTGACAAGAAGAAATTTAGTGGAGCTGCTGTTCACTCTAAAAACTTTATACAACAAGTTCAGAACTATTCTGATAGATACGGAGATTTAATGTTCGTTGCACCAATGGGAGCTAACGGAAAGCCAAACATGAGTATGGCTAGTATTGGGTCTACTATGGAGTACTTAGTTATGTTAGAGTTAGAAAAATTAACAGGTACATCATTATTATTCCAAAGAGCAGGTACTATACGTGACACTAACGGAAACGTTAAGTTTAACGAAGGTTTATGGCATCAATTAAGAAGAGGTAAGATCATTACTTATGGTAGACCTGGTGGAGTTACAAGAGAGCATATCAAAGAGGCTGCTGAGTACGTATTCAGAGTAAACCCAAGTATGCCTTACGAGAGCAGAAGAATCAAGTTTAAGTGTGGTACAAGAGCTTATGACAACGTAATGGAAATTTTCAAAGACGAAGTTGACGCTCAGTTAAGAAACTTAGATAACATGTTAGGTACTGATCGTATTTTACCAAAGTCTCCTGTTGAAGGGAAGAACTTATACGACTTAACATTGAATCCTGTAAGATTTACATCTGTATACATTCCTCAAATAGGTATGATAGAGATTGAAAGAGATGAGTCATTAGACTACGCTCATATGGTTGACCGCTTCTCAGCAGGATACCACGGAGATGGTAAATCTAGATATACATACTCAATGATTATATGGGACGCTTCATCTCAGATGTACAGTAACAACGGTGACTTACCAAAAGGAACTAAAGTTATTGACGGAGGAAGTGAGAACTCTAACATATACATTGTTAAACCTGAAGGTTCTATGACTTATTGGGGTAAATCTAACGGTAGATATGACATTGATAAAGCAGGGGGTATTGTATCTTCATACAAGCAAATAGGTCAAGAATTTTGGGCATGGAACAGTTGTGCAATTTGGGTAAGAGATATATCTAAGTTTGTTATGATTGAACTAGACAAAGATGCAGCAAAAGGTTTTAACTAAAAGCTAATCAACAAACTAAAAAGCTCACTTAACGGTGGGCTTTTTTTATTAATAATAAATTAATACTAAAAAAACAATAACTCTTAAATTTATATTTTTTGAGACAAAGTATTAAAACCCTATATTTGCTGAGTAAATAGATAAAACCAAAAACCAAATGGAAGAATTAAATAAAGAGAATAAAGTCTCACTAAGTAAAGACTTTAAGTTTGAAGTTAATGGGATTGTAATACAGAGTGACACTCTATACGAGATAATACCAAAACCTGATTACGATGCACCTGATGGATACCAAGAATATGGTACTACAAAACTGCTTCATCCACAAGTATCAAACAAGATTTGTTGTGTATTCAACTCAAGATCTAAAGTTTGGGACACAGGTTTTTACGAGAACTCTCCTTGCTACAGAAATTTAAGTCCTGACATTGTAAAACAGAATGTACAAGTTCTTAAAGACAGAGTTGTAGAACCTCTAGAAAGATTATTAGGTAAAGGGAGATTAGACCACACAACAAATAACAATGATTTTTGGGATAATTGGAGTGCTGACCTTAGAAAAGGCTTAGTATTAAACAGTTCAATACCTGATGAGTTACTAACCCTTTATATTATAGCTAGGCATAATTTCGTAGCTCCTAAAGACAACTCTTCAAACCCACAATACAGAAAAGCTCAATATTGTATAGTAAACAAAGCTGAGGTAACAAACTTAAAACAAGAGAGAAAATTCAATTTAAGTAGAGCTACTAGTCAAGGTTTTGATCTAATGAAGAACAATAGAGAGAAATTAGATATAATACTTTCTTACTTAGGTATAACATCTACTTCAATAAGTGATGATATGACATTGAATACAGTTATCACAAATTACTTAGAAGATAAAAAACAAGGAACTCAAAATGTTAAATCATTTTTAAGTGCTTTAGATCAATCTTCTACAGACAACGGTTACATGGAGCTTTACTTATACACAATTGTAAAGAAGCTTTATAAAAAGAAGCAAATAACTAAAGAGGGATTAGATTACTACTTCAAAGACACAAACTTAGGTAAAACATTTAAGTCCGCAGCTAAGTTAGCTTTATTAAACAATGATTTACAAGTAGATCTTATAGAAAAAGCAGAAGTTTAAAAAAATATAAATGACAACAGAACAAGCCTACGAAAAGTTTATCAATAAAGCTGAAAAAAACGCAGTAAATGATAACATAGCTTCAGATAGAGCTAGGTTTGTTCTGATGTACAACGAAGCTCAGAACAAGTATATTGAAAACCTTTTAGATAAAAGGAACGAAGATGACATAAAGTTTATAAACAGGTTGTTAGTTGATGACAAGAAAATAAACTTAGAGACTGAGCATTTAGATCATTGTGATTTTAAGTTACCTGATAATTATTTTGACTTTTCTAATGTTTACGGAAAAGCTAATAAAGGTAATTGTAAAAATAAAACAATGTTTTTGTTTGAAATTAAAGATGAGAACAGACACGAAGTTCTACAAGATGTAAACAACAAGCCTTCTTTTAATTACAGAGAAGCACCTTACACACTATCTAGTGACAGAGTTAAAGTCTACACAAACTCTGAATTTAAGATCACTAAAATATACCTATCTTACTACAGGTATCCCGTTCAAATAGAATTAAAAGATTACGATGACCCTGAACAGGGTTTTAAATTAGGTTCAGATCCTGAGTTTGATGACAGAATAGTTGATAGAATAATATCACTAACTGTAGCTGAGTTTCAAATGAATAATGAGAACCCAAATAGTACGATAAGTAGAGAGAGATCTATATCTGAGGTATAAAAATTAACAATCAATACAAATATAAATAACAAAAATTAGAAATTATGGGAAGTCATAAAATGGACGACAGACACTTATCAGTAGTAAGTGTTAAAAAAAGTGGGTATTCAGGAGAATTGGTGAAAGGTCAATTCGGTATTTTTGATACTCAAACAGTTAGCTCAAAAGGGCTAAAAGCATTAGAGAACTTTAGTAACTTAAGCAAGAACGCTAAGTTCGAAATGAGGTTAGGTAAAGCAAATGTAGCAGTAACAAGAAGTCAAAGCAACAAATCTTGGTCATCTATTCCATTTAAATTGGAAGATGTAAAAAAGATTGCTGTTAGTGCTCCTACTGTAACAGAAACTATCTTTGATGAGCTTATCATAGGTTATAACGGAATTGATCCTGAAACTTCAATGAGTTTTAAAGCAGGAGACAATGTTGTTGTAGACTTAGAGTTATCGGGAGAGGCTATGGGACTTTTAGGATACAAAGATAACATGGTTAACGTTAAGGTCTACATTGATGTACCTGAGTGCGATTTCGATGACACTTGTGTAGACTGCGACCCTTGTGCAACACAATGTAAAGAAGTTGTTGACATGGCAGTTGAGAGATTAAAAGAGAAAGTTTTATTAGGGAATGTACCTATTACGGATTATGTTGAAATAACACCTGTTATATCATGTGACCCAGCAGGAGCAGCACCTGTATTAACACCTTATGACTTTAATTGTATTTCAGTTTGTGATAAAGGAGATGCAAACGCTTTAGCAAAAGTTCAAGAACAGTACCCTGAATTAAAAGTAGAAAGAACTTCTTACGAAGGGTCTACTTCGAAGTACGAAATTTTAGCACCACAAGGAACAGCTATTGCAGATTTTGAATCAAAACTACCTACGTTAATAAAAGGTTGCTTAGAGTGTCCTACAGGATACACAGAAGTAGAAGGTGGGTTTGTATACTCTGTAACTTTAGAAGATGATGGTGTAGATTCTTCATCAGAAGTTCAAGGTTTAGCTAATGCAGTTGCAGGATCAGCAGTTAAGCAAGGTCAAAACGATGGTGTTGGAACATACACAGTTGTTTTAACAGAAGAATTATCAGATGAAGATAGACAAACATTTATAGAATCTTCAGATTTAGCTTCTACATCTAGACTTACAAGTTTAGGAGAAGTAAAATCAGTTTGTGAAAACGAAACAATAACAGCTATTTCATGGGATGTATGTGGAACATGTAACGTATCTGAAAAGACTTTTAGAATAACATTACCTGACACAGAGTGTGGAGAAACTAGATTACCTGAGTTACAAGCTTATTACGATAACTTGACAATAACTGAGTTAACAGATCCTGCTCCATCAGGATGCCAAAGAGTATATGAGACAACAGTTGTTACTAATTTAGTTTGTGACGAGTGTGACCCAATATTCAATGATACATTTACAGCAGAAGCACCTGCGGACTTTGATATTACATCATGGAAACCTGTTGCAGCAGCAGTTGTAGATGGACAAGCATGTTTATGTGGAATCAGAGTTAAAGGTAAAGAAGTTAGAATGATAACTGAAGAGTGCTTAAGAGATGAGTTACCATTTATCGACACATCAGTTAGACTTAAGATTGCAGGTGGATACCCAACAGAAGTTAACGAAAGTGTAAAGAATTTCGATAGTAGATTTGCTGTAACTATTTTAAGTAGAGCTCAAGATAAAGATAATTTAGCAGGATACTTCCAAGGTTTTGAAGATATGTCTAAGACTTATTTTGACGGAACTCCAAGACACTACGATAACAACTACGCTAAGTTCTTATTAGGTGAAGAGAGTAACTTAAACCAAACAGGTCAGATCATCGACTACGCTGTTACAATAGATAAGAGCAAGTACGGACAGTCTTTCTCAGGTAGAGTTTTAGAAGCTATAACATACCATATCCTAGTAAAGGTAGGTGAGCAACAAGAGGTAGAAGCGATTCTTAACTCTTTAGCAGGAGCAGCAGGGATAGATCCTGTACAAGCTTTAGCAGGATAATAGAATTATTAACAATAGGGGAGTTTAATAGACTCCCCTTTAATAGATATAAAATATGAGCAGATCCATAGATATAGAAACATTAAGAGCGATACAACGTTTGCAATGTGGAATAAACGCTTTAATAAAAAAACCTTCGGGAGGAGGTGGAGGTGGAGGAGACGCTTCAGCTTCAAATCAGCTTGTAGAAATTTCAAATTTAGAATCTATTTTAGCTGTTTTAGAGAATTGTATTTGTGACAATTTAAACACTCAATCTACTTTACTTTCTGAAATAAATGGTAAGGTAGCTACATCAGCCAATCAACTTACTACAAACAGTACATTAAGTTCTATAAATTTTGCATTAAACCTACTTAGTAATAAAGTAGATAATCCAGGAATAATAAGTGAAATAGAAGCTTCTAACAACTTGTTGCAAGATGTTTTAGATTCATTACTTACTACAACATACTCATATAGGTTTGACCAACCTACATATTTTAACACAACGACTTATGAATTACAGTTCCAATCAGAAAGTTCTGATGGAAATATTTTATTTGACAAGGTTTTTAGAATTAATGCTCCTTATGATAGTTTCCAAGAATGGATAGACTACGTTAATACTCAGATACCTTACTACTTAAGGCTTAATGATGATGGTTCAGAATTTGTAATAGATACTTTAGACCAAACATTTTTCACATTTAATGAGATTTTAAGTGGAGGTGATAATGAGATAACACCTAATCAAGAGGAAATAGATAGTAGTTCAGAGTCTTTAGAGGAAATAATAAAGAGATTAGACAGGTTAGACAGAGTAAGTAGAAAAAGTAGAGTTAGTGAAATAAAAGTTGAAGAGTCTACAACTAATGGTTTTACAATAGATGGTGTACAAAGTGTATCAATAACTTTTAGAGGAGAAAATGGAACTATAGATGGTGTTACAGCTCCTGACAATGTTACTTTCAATTTTTCTCCAAATAAAGGAGAAGATTCAGTTAGTGAAATACAATATGGTGTACCTACAACAGGTGAACAAAGAGTTATAATAACTTATGTAATATAAATATGGGAGCTATTGTTACAATAAAAGGGGATAAAGGTGAGCAAGGAGTGTCAGGAATTAATGGTTCAGATGGTCTAAGTGCTTACGAAGTGTGGTTATCTCAAGGTAACACAGGTAGCATACAAGACTACTTAGACTCTTTACAAGGACAACAAGGTATACCTGGTCAAGATGGAGGCACAGAAGTTTCTACAGACGCAGGTAATACTGCTATATTAGGTTCTGATGGGTTTACTTATGTACCTTTACCAAACGCTGATCAAGTTGATGACAGCTCAACAAACAATAAATTTGTTTCTCAAGCAGAAAAAAACACAATAGCTAATCAAAGTGGGACTAATACAGGTGACGAAACAACCTCAACAATACAAAGTAAAAGACCATTAAAAACTGTAGATGGTGAAAGTTTAGATGGTTTAGGAAACATTTCTGTAGGAGTTACTCTAATTTCAGGTGATGGTGTTGATAATACTAACCCTGAATTACCCGTAGTATCTTTTCCTAACCAATCTGAGGTACAATCAATAAGACCATTAAAAACTGTTAATGGTGAGACTTTAGAAGGTAGTGGCGACATACCATTTCCTTCTGGTGGTAATGGCGATATGTTAAAAAGCGTTTATGATGTAAATGATGATGGTATCGTTGATAAGGCTCAAAGCGTAATATTTAAAGCTGAGTTAAACCAAAACGTTGTTAAAGGTAATTTAGTTTATGGTGTAAACAGAAATCCAACTACAGGAAATCCTATTGTTGGTTTAGCTGATAATACAGTCACTTTTGCAGACAAACCTGTAGGAATGGCTCTTTCAAGTGGTAACGCAGGAGCTATAATAGATTTAGTGAAAATTGGTGTTATTGAGGGTATAGACACATCTTTATTTAATGTGGGTGAGACGGTTTACCTGTCTACATTTGGTAATTTTGACAAAAAGTCCAATATAACAACAGGGGTTTTTTCTCCAATCGGATATGTTGTATTAAGTGGTTTCTCAAATGGAGCTATAATAGTTGATACAAGTTCAAATGAAACCATAAACACAGATAACTCAATAAACCAATCAAATGTACCAGGTAGAACTGTAACTGAAGCTTTAAACAACTTAAATAACGCAGGTGGTTTACCATTATACAAATCTGTTCAAGCAAATATATCTAGACCAAATCAAACGACAATACCTTTAGCAAACCAACAACAAAACATATTTGAGGAGTATTTTGAAGATTCATTTACTCCAAGTGTAACTGATAATTTCCAAGTTTCTATCAGGTGGAAATGGTCATCTGATGTAACACAAGCGTCATCAATATTTAGAGTCACTTTTAGTGACGGAACAAATCCTGATATTGTTTTGATTTCAAGAATTGAACCAAAAGATGCAGGTGGTGGTGGGGAAATAGTGAATATATTGACAGGAGGAGTTATTACAGGAAATGTTAACACAGGTACTTCTGAAAGATTGCTTGGAGTAGAAGTTGCAGACGTTATATTAAATCAAGGTGTAACATATAACTTAAAGTTAGAATGGACTAACGAAAACGTTAATACAGACACAACTATTTACAGTAGTACGATACGATGGGAGCAAAAAACACAAAACTTTTAATAAATGAATGTTTATAGATATAAAAACGCAAATGAAGATAACCAAAGTGTACCTATAGAATTTGAATATAAAGAACCAATAGTTTTTTCTGATTCAGCACCTGATGAAGATTATCAACTTTTTAATGATGAGGACTTTCTAGTTGATTTCTTAAAAGAAAAATATATTTTAAATGCTGAAAACGGTAGTGATTACGTTTATGTAATTACTGCAAAAATAAATTTAAGTATTCAAAACGGAGATATAACTCTTGAGGATGGCACTAATTATGGGAATAGTGTTAATTTAGTTATTAATGATTTAAAAAAAGGTTATTGGCATACTGCGTATTATTATCATGATGCAATACAGCCAGATAATGTATTAATTAAATTACACAACGAAATAAAAGACTTTATAAAAAATTATGTTAACGAAAAGTACCCTGAAGCTTTCAGGATAAACTAATGGAAGATATAAAAAACAAGTTTGCAAATCTTATAATAGAGCACGGAGCTCCATTAGCTTTAGCTGTAGCTTTCATGATATATATGGACTACAAAGACAGCAAACATGAAGAAATATATTTACAAGCTATAAGTGATTTAAAGAAAGAGAAAGAGTATCAATTAGAGTACAACAGAGATCTTGTAAGAGAAGTAGTGGAGTGCTACAAACTAAAAGAGTAAAATTGAAATGCACATAAAATATTTAGATAGACCCAACTCAAATTTTAACAAAAAATTAAAGGTAACAAAAACGCACCCTAGACATTGGGAAACAACAGTTGAGATGAGTATACAGTTATCTGACAATTTTATATTAAATATACCAAAAGGTTATGTATGGGATGGAGCAAGTGTACCAAAGTTTTTGTGGTTTATTTTTCCACCAATAGATAAAGGTTGGATAGGAGATTTAATACATGACAGGTTGTGGGAAGACAAACAAAGTCAATTTGAATACTTTGGCTACAGCACATATGAAGCTAGAAAATTTGCTGATGAAGAAAGGGTGAGATGGAGAAGAGAGTTAGCGGAAGATAAAAAAATATTTAACTTTGTGTCTAATTTAGTAATTAGACTTATAGGAGGATTTTACTACAGTAAACAATTAAAAATACCCAAATAAAATGAAAAATTTTAAAAAGAATTGGAAAACTAGCCTAATAGGAGTTATTGCTTTATTAGGGTTAGCTTATAACTTTTACACTCAAGGAGGACTAGAAGTGTCAGACTTTCTACTACTAGCAGTTGGTGTAGGATTTATAAGTGCTAAAGACGGAGATAAAACTCACTCTAAAACAAACGTTATTGGAGGAGACTTAAACACAGAGGACGAGGAAGAAGCTGTTTAAAATATGAAAAGTCGAAGTTTTAAAGTAAATCTTGTGTTCTCTATATGTGTTTTTTTAGGAAGCATATATAAGTATTTTGTAGGCACAGGTATGAGGCTAGACTTATTCTTATTTTATGACCACCCAAAAGGAGGCAGGTTTGTATCAAACATATTAGTTGACGTAAGCAATATGATAACTATATCTGCTATACTATTCATGTTCTATTTGAATGCAAGAACAAGATCGGTAAAGAACGCTATAGTACCTTTTCTTTGCGTAAGTATTTTAGATGTATTCGACTATTTTCTTTATTACAAACAAATGTCTTCAGTAAAATTAATGATACTTGTAACACTTATAATAATATTTAACTCAAAATGGCAATCGACCAAGCAATGAAGTCACAAATAACATTAGGGAATCTTTTAAGTATATTAATACCTGTTTTTATAATAGTTTTAACATGGGGTAACTCTGTTGAGACTAGGTTAAAAGAGGCTATTATAAGAATACAGCAAACGGAGAGAATTAATGCAAAAATAGAGGTTCAACTAGAAAAGATGTTAGATAATCAAACAGATATATTGATAGAGCTTCAAAATAAACAAAACAGAGAGTAGTTAAATAACTCACTTTAATATAAAAAATCATGAGTATAAAAATCTATCAACAAGAAAAAGGTTTAGTTCCTGACGGAATAGTAGGTAAAAACACTATAAAAGCTATGCAAGACGAGTTTAGAGTTAATTACCTTCAGATATCTTATTTTTTAGGACAAATTGCTCATGAGACAGCTAATTTTAGATACAACACTGAAAACCTTAACTATTCAGCAAAAGGCTTAAGGAGCGTTTTTAGAAAATACTTCACAGTAAGTCAAGCGGAGTTGTACCAAAGAAAACCTGAAAAGATAGCTAACAGAGTTTACGCTAATCGTATGGGAAATGGTAATGAGAAAAGTGGTGACGGATGGAAGTACAGAGGTAGAGGGGCTATACAATTAACAGGTAAGACTAACTACGAAGCTTTCTCAAAGTGGGTAGGAGACGATAGTATATTAGAAGACCCTGACATTGTAGCTACAAAGTATTATATAGATAGTGCCATGTACTACTTTATGACTAATAACTTATTTGATAATATAAGTAGTCTTAGTTATGAAATATGTAAAAGGGTAACTAAGAGAGTCAACGGAGGTTACAACGGATTAGAAGACAGGTGGGCTCAAACTAAAAAATATTATAGCAAATGCGTGTAAGTATAAATAAAATAGCTATAATTATATTAGTTTGTTTAATTTTTATATTGAATAAATGTAAATCTAATGAGATATCAGAATTAAAATCTGATATACATAAGAGTATAATTAAAAACGATAAGCTTAGATTAGATAAAGATGGTATATACAAAAAATATGTATCGGATTCTTTGACTAAAAAACAACTTAATAAAAAAGTCAGGGATTTGGAAATCAAAGTAAAAAAGCCTATAATAGTGGAAAAGATAGTTTTTAGGAATAGAGATATAAAAAAAACACCTGATACAGTTTATATAAAAAAAGACACTGTTAAGATAGTAGACTATTACCCATCTAAATTAAACCCATTTATACAGTATATTTTCAACAAAGAAAAAGACTCTGTTTATAGTGAGTTTAAGTTCTTAAAAGATGTTGAAATAAATGTAGTTATCAATGAGACAGACTTAGGAGTTTATGAGTCTAACATAAAAGCCCCTGATTTTATAAAAATAAGTAATGTTGATATAAATATGTTACCAAATAAAAAAATAGATAAGGTTAAAAACTTTGGGTTCATATTAGGGGCAGGCTACCAAAAAGATAAATATAAAAACAGTAATTTAACATTAAACACAGGTATAAGATATAAAAAAACTTATTTACAAGTACAGGCTACCACCAATCAGTCTATAGGAATAAGTCTAAGTAAAGAATTTTAAAAAAATGGAAAAAAATAAAAGTTTACAAGGTTTTTGCAAAAAGTGTAAGAACAACACGGTGACAAATAAAAAAATAAAAAATGCATTTGATTACATATGTTACTTAGAGGATTTGATTACAAATAGTGGGTATAACTCAATACCTTTAAATCCAAACCCTAACGAAGAGTATAGTTACAGCGAAGATGTTTTTTATAAAAGAGTTGTGGTATCTCTAACAGGTGTTAGGCAACAACAGTTTAATGTTTCTGTATCTGAAGGTGTAGGGGAAGTTCTTAAATTAGAAGTAGCTTCAGTTAAAAATAATAATATAATAGTTTCAGATAGTTTAACTAGCCTTTCTAACAGTTTTGTAACAGATAAACCTACATTTAAATTAAGGTCATTAAATGTAAATAACGACTTAATCATAAATTTAAGTTCAGAGGTTGTTACGAACCCATCTGCAACAGAAACTTTTGACGGACAATTAGTTAATATAGACGTTTACTACACTAAGTCTGAGTTAGGTATACAATCTAACTTAGATAAAGGAGGAAAAGGCTCAACAGAAACTTTTGGTATAGGTTAAAATTAAATTTTAAATTAAATGGAATTAGGTAAAATACAATTAGACTTTCAAGTTTTAGATACAAAAGACCCTAGGGTTATATTAGTTGCAGACAATTCATATTGGAGACATATAGAAAACAAACCTGCTATAATAGAAGTAACTTTACCTGCTGACACAGAGCCTGTAGTATATAACTTTAAAAAGAACAGGATAAACTCTTTCAATTCTTCTAACCTTATGCTTAATTGCACAGAAGGTTGTGACGAAGCAGAGTTAATAGACCTACCTGACGGTATATACATAATAACTTTAAAGGGGTCTCCTGATAAATTCAATAAAACTAGAAAATATTTTAAGTCTAGTAAGATAGAGTTAGAGCTAGATAAGATTTACATTAACTTGAGATTAGAGTGTGAAAAATTAAACACAGAAGCTTCTGAAAAGATAGATAGAATAAACTTATTACTTAGAGCTACATCAGCCCACGTTAGGTTTGACAACATATGTAAAGCTAATGAGACTTACCAACTAGCTAAAGAAATAATGGAAGAACTTAAAAATTGCAGAGAATGTGTGGGTGTGGCATAAAGACAACATTTTCAAAGAATCCAAATAACGTTAATAAATCAAATTTAACAAGTAGGAGCAGAGTTATTTCAACACAAGGGTCTTTAGAAAAATGTGATGTAGATTATAAAGATTTACAAACTCTTAACTTAAATGTTTTAGAGATGATAAGAGGTGGTCATTCTAATACAAACAACATATTATCTAAAATGAATAATCAAATTAGATCATGGGTTAAAAATTTAAAAAAAGAGTGTCCTCCTGAAGAAGAATTTAAAGTGATATCAAAATACATACAAGATGAGTACACAGAGTATAAGAAGTAAAGATAAGTGTTTGTTATTTGACAACGCAGAGACTCTTATAACTAAGATGGCTCACAATTTAATACTTAACAGAAAATATAGGTTAGGTAAAGAGCCTGACTTACAAGACTTCAAAGATTTGAATATGATGTCTAGGATACTATGTGAGGATAATTGCAGATTAGAGTGCGAAGAAGAGACATTAAAAGAGGCTTTAAACTTACTAATAATAAAATATAATTAAAGATAATGTGCTGTAAAGATAAAAGAAAAAACTATTGCCTTGAAAAGGTTCAAGCTATATGCACACAGTATAAAGGTACTGTATCACAAAACTCTGAATTAACAGATGATGATTGCTTAACTATAGAAGAGACTACTCAAGATATCTACAACATAATAGATATAATAATGAACGTCATAGATTTATCAGATATAGACTACGACTGTTTAACTATAGAGTTTGAAGACGATGAAAACCCTACATTAAAAGAAATAATAAATAAGTTAATAAAAGAGATATGCTTACTTAAGGAAAACAGTAATAACAACCCTTCTGTAAGCCCTTGTGAATAGATTTATCTTCATGTAACATAAACACAGATTGCTTAGATTTAGACCCTTGTACAAGTGGATTAACTACTTTACCTGAGATACTTAATAGTATAATACTTAAGCTATGTAGTTTGGAGACAAGAATAGATAACATAAAAGCTTGTGATATATCCATAGAAGATTGTGGGATAGATTTCTCATGTTTAACAAATGATTATATTACAACAGGTATAGATTTAGCTCAGACAGTTCAGATACTTATTGATGAGATATGCGTACTTAGGGGCAGACTAGATGAATTAGAAAATTAATAAAAAGAACACATGAAAAGTTGCGGACAAACAAATATACCTAGCACAGATAACACACAACTTCCTTGCGAAGAGTTTGTTTCTACTGATTGTATTATATACCCTGAATCTATATTACCTTTTGGTATACTAGTTAACAGTAGTCTTACAGTTGTAATAAAATCTTTAGTAAAGAGAATAAGACAAAATTTGACAACTAATACTCAATTAAAAAACAGGGTTCAGGAGTTAGAAAATCAAATAATAGAAGTCAACCAAACATTAGTTGACTTACAAGATCAAATAAACAACATTAACCCATAATAATATAAATATGTGCAAAAATAATTGTAATAGCTGTAACACACACAATAAATGTGATTGCCATGATCCATGTGATAAGAACAAGGTTTGTGGTTGTAGCATAGAGTTAGACACTTTATGTGTTACTTATACAGGTAACGATATACTTCCATTAGGAATAACTAGTGGACAAAACTTAACAGACATACTTAATCTAATAAATGACTACTTACAGTTTTTATTGATAGAGATAGAAAACAAATCAGCTATAGAGAATATAGGTGGAGGCGTTGAGGTTTACTCAGGTAGAAACGAGGTTACTGATGCAAATCAACTAAGAACATTGGTTAGTTCACCAACTGTTATTGTAACTCAAATTGGGGATACAATATCTTTTGAAGCTTTAGGTGGAGGTGATGTAGACATAAGCAATATAATAGAGAACGTAGGTAACTCAGGGTTAGATATATACAAAGGGTTCAACACTTTAACAAGTAAACATGAGATAAAAAGAATTACTAGCCCAACAACAGGAGCTAAGGTAATATATAACAATCCTTCAGAACCTGATAACATATCACAAAGAAGCCTTAGTTCTGAGGACTTAACAATAGCTGAGTCAGGAGAAAACATATCACTAAGCACGGAAGATATAAATGAAAGTGTAGGAGGTGAAACTGAAGTTTACAAAGGTTATGTAAACAGTAAACATCAATTTAGAACTCTTGAGTCTACTGACCAATCTGTTGAAATAAGTAACGATAACGACAAAGTTGATTTTAAAGTTTACAACCCTGTTACAAACCTAGGGGCATTTATAACACTTAACATAGGTGGAGGTACAGTTGGTGACACTTTTGAGGTTAGAGGAGATATTTCTTCTGCTGAATTGACTTTCATAGGAACTATACCTAGTCCTCAATCTGAAATTTTAGTAACTTTAGCTAATCCAATGATTAATGACGACTACTTTGTAAGAGTTCATTTTCAATCATTAGATTCTAGTTCATCTTCTGACGCAGAAAGATTCAGTTTCAAACCTATAACTAGAGACCATACAGCCAATAGTTTTAAATTAGGTTTAGCAAAAAATGGTATTTTAAATCCAAATCAGAGTTTTTTAGTTGTATTAGAGGTTGTTCAATCATTTTTTAATTTTAATATAGATCCACCTAACGAAGAGGCTGAATATCAGGTAGCAGTAGGAGGTTGTAATAATTTTGA
>PVMS01180354.1_pt1 | contig 29382 bp, 28 predicted proteins | sample 1853461 | NCBI WGS metagenome assembly PVMS01 (sample SAMN08582032, study PRJNA380276) | Marine sediment metagenome, whole genome shotgun sequencing project. | isolation source: ocean sediment barecode stripped | collected 2017
CCCCCCACCCGGAGAGACCGATGAACCTGGCCAGCATGTGGGAGGCGGTCGCCGACCGTCTCCCGGAGAAGACTGCGCAGATCCACGGCGACCAGCGCATCGGCTTTCGCGACTTCGAGAGCCGGGCTGCGCGCCTGGCCGGCTGCTTTGCGGCCCACGGCGTGGGCGCCGGCTCGAAGGTCGCCATGTACCTGTTCAACTGCAACGAGTACCTGGAGACGTGCTTCGCGGCGATGAAGCTCTGCGCCGTTCCGGTGAACGTGAACTACCGGTACCTGGCGGACGAGCTCCACTACCTGGTCGACAACTCCGAGGCCGAGGTGCTGATCTACCACGGCGCCCTGGCCGAGCGCGTGGAGGCGGTCCGCGACCGCCTCCCCAACGTCAAGGTCTTCATCCAGGTCGAGACTGCGGACGACGACCGCGTCCCGGTGCTCGAAGGCGCCACCGGCTACGAGGCGGCGATCGAGCGGTCCGAGTCGGCGCCGCGCATCGAGCGCTCGCCCGACGAGTTCATCTTCCTCTACACCGGCGGCACCACGGGCCTGCCGAAGGGCGTGATGTGGAAGCACAAGCAGCTCTTCGCCCAGCTCTCGGCCAGCTACGCGCCGCTGGGGGGCTTCGTGCCCGCGACCGTCGACGAAGTGGGCGACGCGGCCGTCAAGCTCGACGCCATGGACGCCAACGGCCCGGGGCTCGCGGCGGCGCCGCTCATGCACGGCATGGCCTGGTTCTCCGCCATGGGCAAGCTGATGACCGGCGGCACCGTGGTGAGCCTCACCGACCGCTCCTTCGACGCCCACGAATTCTGGCGCGAGGTGCAGCGCAACGGCGTCTTCACGGCCACCATCGTGGGCGACGCCTTCGCGCGACCGCTGGTGCGCGCGCTCGTCGAAGCCGAGGAGCGGGGCGAGCCCTACGACCTCTCCTCCCTGATGGTGGTCGTCTCGGGCGGTGTGATGTGGACTCCCGCGTACAAGCAGCCCTTCCTCGATCGCGGCGTCGGCATGGTGATCGACGGCCTCGGCGCGAGTGAGGCCACGGGTACCGGCATGATGATCTCCACCCAGGGCCAGGACCTCGAGACGGCGAAGTTCCAGCCCTCGCCCAACACCAAGGTGCTGAAGGAGGACGGGACCGAGGTGGCGCCCGGCTCCGGCGAGGTCGGCGTGCTGGCCATCTCCGGGGACGCCATTCCGGACGGCTACTACCGCGACGAGAAGAAGACCGCGGACACCTTCCGTGTGATCGGCGGCAAGCGCTACGCCGTTCCCGGCGACTACGCGCGCATCGAGTCCGACGGCAGCATCACCCTGCTCGGCCGGGGCTCGGTCTGCATCAACACCGGCGGCGAGAAGGTCTATCCCGAGGAGGTGGAAGAGGTCCTCAAGCTCCACGAATCCGTCGACGACTGCGCCGTCGTCGGCGTCCCCGACGAGAAGTGGGGCCAGGCCATCACCGGCATCGTCGCCCTCGGCCTTGGCAAGGGTCTCACCCCGGAGGAGCTCAAGAGCCTCTGCAAGGACAAGCTCTCCGCCTACAAGGCCCCCAAGCACATCCTCGTCGTCGACCGGATCGTCCGCAGCCCCGCAGGCAAGTCCGACTACCGCTGGGCGCTGGGCATCGCAAAGAATCGCCTCGGCATCTCCTGAGCGCTGCGATCCCCGGCTAGACGGGGTGGTGGCGGTCGAGGAAGGCCAGGACGGCGGCGGTGAAGGCGTCGTTGCGGTCTCCGGCGACCATGTGACCGGCGCCGGAGACGTCGGCGAACTCGGCGTGGGGGGCGGCTTCGAGAAACTCGGCGGCGCCCTCGGGGCTGATGACGTCGCTCTCCCGGCCGCGCACCAGGAGTGTGGGCAGGCGGAGCGACCGGGCGACGCGTAGCAGGCGCGGGCGGTCCGCGACCTCGGCGGGGCCCTGTGCACCCATGGAGCGCGGATCCCAGTGCCAGCGATAGCGGCCGTCGGGGCCGCGTCGCACCACCCGCTCGAGGCTGGCGAGATTGCGCGGGCGCTTGCGCTGCGGCGTGTACTCGGCGATGGCATCCGCCACCTCTTCGAGGCTCTCGAAGCCGTCGCTGCGCGAGATCATCCACTCGGCGATGCGCCGCGCGCCCTCCGGCTCGAGGGTCGCCGCGATGTCGACGAGGACGACGCCCGCGAGCAGGCTCTCCTCGTAGAGCTCGGTGAAGATCAGGGCGGTGATGCCGCCCAGCGAGGCGCCCACGATCACCGGTGGCCGCTCGAGGGTCTCGACCACGTGCAGCAGATCGCTCGCGAAGTTGGCGACCCGGTACTCGCCGCTGGGCGCCCAGGTGCTCTCGCCGTGCCCGCGCATGTCGAGCGCCACCGCGTAGCGCCCCGCCGCCGCCAGCCGGCGTCCGGTCCCGAGCCAGGATTGCCGAGTCTGTCCGCCGCCGTGCAGTAGGAGCACCGGCGGATCGTCGGCCCGGCCCAGGCCCGTGGCGACCAGGCGGATCTCGTCGCCGACGTCGTAGTGGAGGGCGCGTTCGGGAAGTGCGTTCACGCGTCGCCGCCGGCTCCGAGCTTCTCGTCCGTGTCGCGCAGCCGGAACTTCAGCCAGTCGATCTCGTAGGCGTTCTTGAGCCCGCTCTCGGCCTGCTCGAGCAGGATCTCGAGGGCGGCGCGTCGCGCCTCAAGCGCGGTGCGGTTCGCGCCATCGGGCCCGAGGGCGATCTCGAGCAGGTGAAGCGCGTGCACGGGCCGACCGGCCTCGATGTGGGCGTTCGCCCGGGCGACCAGCGCGTCGATCCCGGCCAGCTCGACCACCTCGGGATAGACGTCCCAGGGTGACACCGGGTAGAGCTCGGTCGTGCGGTCGAAGTGGAACCAGGTCGCGTAGTACTCCCAGATGCTCTTGACGCCCCAGGAGACGCGGCCGTGAGCCTGGTTGAGCGCCAGATGGGGCGGCAGCTGGATCTCCTCCATCAGCTCGTAGACGGACTTGCCGGCGTTCATTCCCGCGACCGTCTGGTCGTGGACGTACTGGACGGCGTCGCGCATGCGTACGAGGCCCTCCATGATCTTCTCCTTGCCGACGATCGGGTCCTTGTGGCTCGGGACGATCATCTCGGGCTCGAGGGCGATGACCTCGTTCAAGGATCGGATGTACTCGATGGGCTTGCGGATCTTCTCGCCGCGCATGGTGAAGATGTTCGGAAACTGCGGGTAGAGCGGTCCGAAGAAATCGCCGCTGAAGAAGATCTTCTGGTCGGGGAGCCAGAGGACGATGTTGTCGGCGCCCTCTGCACCCGGCGCCGCCAACACCTCGAATCGCGTTCCGCCCAGCTCGAAGACATAGGGCTCACCGTTGCGCACCACCCGTGTCGGCTCGACGCCCCCGTAGGCGATCAGCCCGATCGACGGCGGCTCCTCGGGCAGGAACGGGAAGAGTGTGCGGTTGCGGAAGTGGAGGTAGGGCTGGAGCTCGGTCAGGTAACGCTGCTCCTCGCTGTACTCCTGGTGCGCGATCACCTCGGTCCCGTCCTCGACCCAGAACTTGACGCCGCCCATGTGGTCGGCGTGGGAGTGGCTCACGATGATGTGGGTCAGCGGCACGTCGGGCGCCGCCTCCTCGAGCAGGCGCTTCTGCTTCGGCACCTGGAGCGAGAGGCCGGTGTCGAAGAGCACGTTGCCTTCGGAGGTGGCGATGAGCTGGGTGTTCGCGATGCCGCGCGCCTGGTAGACGTTGTCGGCGAGCTTGCGCACCTCGATCGGGATCTTGGTGAAGCTGGCGGCCCGGTCGCCGCCGTCGCCGCTCTCGGCCATGCGCGCGATGGCCGCGTCGCCGATGGTCTCCACGGCCTTCAGCTCCACCGCGCGGCGCGCGTCGCCCGAGATGATCAGGACGAGGACGCCCAGCGCCACCACGCCAGCCGCCGCTCCGAGGATCATCCGGACGTTCATGGCTAGCCCCCCAGAGGACCCACCGACGAGACCTCGTAGCGCTGGAGCTTCACCGCCTTGACCCCGAAGCCGGCCATGGCTTGCTGGAACTTCGCCATGTGGGGGGTCTTGAAATGGGTATCGAGCGCGTCCTGGGACTCCCACTCCTCGAAGACGTGGATCAGCCCCGGCTCGGAGAGATCGGACGAGAAGCAGTAGGAGATGCACCCGGTCTCGGCCTGGGTGGCCGCCATCACCTCGACCGCTGCGGGCGTGGCGTCGGCGAGTCGGGCGGGGTCGATGAGGATGGTTCCGGCGATCACGAGCATGGCACCCTCCTTTCGGGAGTGCGCCATCATACTCGTCCGCCTCGTGCGAGGGCAGCCCCTCCCCGTTTACTCCGCCTCTGCGCTGTGATGGAGGCACTCGGGGTTGGCACAGCTTTCGTGGCCGCCGGGATGGCCGCACTCGTGGCCATTGGGTTCCTCGTGACGGCACTCGTGCACTCCGGCGCCTTCGAGGCCACGTCCGTGGCCGCGCTTCCAGCCGCGGAGCGAGCTGCGGCAGGACTCCGAGAGAGCGTCGCGGTTCTCGCGCATGCAGTGGAAGAGCGAGCGCGGGTCCTCGATTTCGGGGCAGAGCGCCTCCACGTCACCGGCGCAGGCCTCCAGCATCGGCTCGATGCGCGACTGCTTGTGCTCCTCGCGGATCGAGATCATCTCGGCCCGCTGCTGGTCGCTCAGCAGGGCGCTCACCTCGAGGAGCGTCGTCAGGCGCAGCTTGCGCAGCAACGTATCGAGCGCACCGATCCGGTCGGCCTGGGCGAGGATCGCGTCGCGATCCGGCTCGTCCGCGTGCAGCATCTCGCGAAGCGTGCGGTGCGCGTCGTGGAGCTCCTCGCGGAGGGGCTCCGCCTCCTCACGCGAGCTCGCAAACTTCCCCTCGATCTGCTCGCGGGTCTCGTCGTCGACATCCAGCCGGTCCGCGTACTTCTCGAGGAAGCGCTCGTGATGTTGACCGCCGTGGGGTCCGCGGAAGTGCCCGCCGAAGGGCGGACGCGCACCGGCCGCCACCGCCAGGGCCGTGAGCGCGAGGAGCGTGGTGAGCAAGAAGAGCGTTCTGGATCGCATGGTATTTCCCCTTCGCAGGATGGGTAGATGGGATGCCGGGATCGTCGTGGCACGCGCTTCCTGGACGCGCGCCGCGCCCGAGCGGGTTACCCGGCGGCTCAGAAGTCGAAGGCGTTCGCCAGCGCCAGGTAGTCGTCCGGCAGCAGGTCACCGTCTTCGACGGAGAGCGGGTCGCTGAGCTCCTCGCCGAAGATCACCTCCTGCTCCCACGCCAGTGTCGCGGCGTCGGGTGCACCCCGGAGCTCGACCGGGGACGGAGCGCCGGGGAGTGCGGCCCAGGCCAGAGCCGTCGCGCTGGCGGTGGCCAGCGCAGCCCACGCCCACGGGCGCCGCGTCCTGCGCTCGAGTCGTTCCTGGAGTTGCGCATCGAAGGCCGAAGCCCGGGTTGCGTCGAGCGGCTCGGGCCGGAAGGTCTTGCGAATCCGCTCGGTCCACGCCGTGTCCTCCGGCGACAACCGCTCGTCGTCACGCGCTCTATTCATCTGTTCCTCCGTCCGCTCCGGCTCTCAGGTCGCCGAGCTCGGTTCGCAGCTTCTCGAGGGCGCGGTGCAGGTGGCTCTTCACCGTGCCCGCGGCCTTGCCCAGCACCTCGCCCGCCTCGTTCACGGTGAAGCCCTCCAGGTGGACCAGCACGAAGGCCTCGCGCTGGCCGCGGGAGAGGGTGTCGAGGGCCGTCGCGATGCGTCGCCGCAGCCCAGGGTCTCCGGCCGGCATCGGGCGCGGGTCCGGGGCGTCGGGCGGCATGGCGCCGCCCCAGCGCTCTCGCACTCCGCGCCAGCGCCGGTGGTTTGCGGCCTGACGCACCACGATCCGGTAGAGCCAGGTCGAGAGCTGGGCCTCGCCGCGAAAGCGCGGCAGCCCGCGCCACGCCCGGATGAAGGCCTCCTGGGCCACGTCCTGGGCTGCGGCGTCGTCGCCGCCGACCAGGCGCCAGGCGAGCCGCAGCGCCCGCTCTCGGTGCGTCTTCAGCAGCGCCGCGAACTCCTGCTCGAGGTCGGCTTCGCGCTGCGCCGCGCTGGCCCCGGTCGTCTGGATCACCATTCCATCCGGCATGTCTGGCCCCAACTGAAACCCGGCGGGCCGCCTCGGGTTACGGCCCCGAGGGGATTACCGCCCTGGGTGATAGGATGACGCGTCCAAGGAGGTCGGCATGTCCCCCGCGATCCAGACCGTCACCGGCACCGCCACGCCCGAGGGCCTCGGACCCACGCTGATGCACGAGCACCTGATGATCGGGTACCCGGGTTGGGAGTCCGACACCCGCTTCGAGCCGGCGAGCGAGGCCGACCAGCTGGCGATCTGCGTCGATCGCATCGAGGAGATGAAGGACCTGGGCTTCCGGTCCATGGTCGACCCGTGTCCCAACGACCTCGGCCGCGACGTGGAGTTCATGGCGAAGGTCGCCCAGCGCACCGGCTTCCAGATCGTCTGTGCCACCGGGCTCTACAAGCAGAGCGAGGGCGGCGTTCCCTACTGGCACTTCATGAAGAACTTCGGGCCGACCGTCGACGCGATGGCGGAGCTCTTCATCCGCGAAATCCAGGACGGAATCGGCAGCACCGGCATCAAGGCCGGCATCATCAAGGTTGCCACCGGCCCGGGTGCGATCAGCGAGTACGAGCGCGACGTCTTCATCGCCGCGGCGAAGGCCTCCGTCGAGACCGGCGCGCCCATCACCACCCACACCGATCAGGGTACGGCGGGCGACCTGCAGCAGCAGCTCCTGACCGAGCACGGCGTGCCGGCCCACCGCATCGTGATCGGCCACTCCTGCGGAAGCAGCGATCACGACTACCACATGGGGATCGCCCGCGGCGGTTCGTACCTGGGCTTCGACCGTTTCGGCCTCGACGTCCTCCACCCGGACGCGGAGCGCGTGCAGTCGCTGCTCCGCCTGCTCGAGCGGGGCGCAGGCGACCGGGTGGTCGTCTCCCACGACTCGGTCTGGTGCTGGCAGGGGCAGCCGATGCCGCCGGCCGTCTACGCGGAGATGTCGAAGACCTGGAACCCCACCCACTTCTCGAAGCGGGTGGTTCCGCTCCTGCGGGAAGGCGGCGCCAGCGACGAGCAGATCGACCGGCTCCTGGTCGACAATCCCCGCCGTTTCTTCTCCGGCGAGAAGCTGGACGCCCTGGCCTGAGCGGCGCTCCCCTCCGGTGGTCCGGATGCGGCCGTGCGCTGCGGAGCGCCGGGGGAGGTGCCACCCTCCGGGACCCGCCGGCTCGGCTCAACGCCGGCCCCCGGAAACCCGATGAGATCCCACGTGATGCGTGAAGCCTTGCTCCTGCTGGGGGCCTCCCTGCTGCTGGCGACGCCGTCGGCTCAGGCGGTGGACAGGGTGACGCCCGCCGAGGGCGTGCGCTCCCGGGTGATGGTGCGCGGCGGACCGGATCGGGGAGCGGTGCGGGTCGGCAGCCTGCACGTGGGCGAAGAGGCCGAGTACCTGGGCTCGACGCCGGGCTGGCGGCGCATCCGGCTGAGCGACGGCACCACGGGCTTCGTGAGCGAGCGCTGGACCCGCGTGCTGGCCGCTCCGGGACCGGACCGTGCGGTGGCACAGCGGGTCCTGCCGGCCGAGCGTGTGCGCAGCCGCATCAACGTCCGCGAGGCCGCCTCGCGCAAGAGCGCCGTCGTCGCGCAGCTGGCCGTCGGCGAGCAGGCGGATCTGATCGGCAGTGAGCCCGGCTGGCGCCAGATCCGCCTACGCGATGGCGCAACCGGCTACGTGAGCGAGGAGTGGTCCCGAATCGTCGCGGTGCCGGACCCGCGGTCGGCCCAGACTGGGGGCGGCGGAAAATCCAGCTTTCGGCGCTTCCTCGAGCGCACCTTCGGCGCCTTCGGAGGGCCGAAGCCTCCGGAGGTGTCGCTGGTCGTGCGCGATCCGGAGCCGGGACTCGCCGCGTATCGCAACACTTCGCCCGAGCTGCCCGTGGCGGGGTTCGCCACCGTGGAGGGTGGGGGCCTGAATTGGGACGTGGTGCTCGCCCTCGACCTCTCCACGTCCACCAACGAGTTCGCCGAGGCCGACGTGAACGGCGACGGACTCGCCGAGGACGCCTTCAAGGGGCGCGACTCAATCTTCGCTGCCCAGATCGCGGCGGCCCGCGCCTTCGTGGACTCAGTGGAGGGGCTGCCCCGCAACCGCAACGGCGAGCGCATCCGGGTCGGCATCGTGACCTATGGCGGAGAGGAGCGATTTCATCTCCGTCACGAGGACGAGGACCTGGAGATCTCCGACGCGACGATCCGCGCCCTGGCCGCTCGCGACGCCCAGACGCGCCTGGCCCTGACGAGCGACTACCGAGCGGCGCGGCGCCAGCTCTGGAGGCTGGCGAAGGTGGAGCCGGTCGGCATGACCGATGTCGCCGCCGGCGTGGGCCGGGCCCTGGTCGAGCTCGAGGGCTGGGAGGGCGCCTACAGCCGACCGCGCCCGGGCGCCCGGAAGGTCGTGCTCCTTCTGACCGACGGAAAGCCGAGCCTTCCCTATGACCGCAAGCTCGCCGAGGCGGCCACGGCCTGGGCCGGGCGCATGGCGACCGACTCCGGTGTGCGCATCAACGCCTACGCCCTGGGCCGGAACGCCGTGACCCGCTCGCGGAGCGACGCGGTCCACCGCATGGCCCGCCGCACCGGTGGCGTCTACGTCCCCCTCGAGAAGCCGGCAGAGGTCGTCGACGTGGTGCGCACCACCTCCTTCTCACTGGTCGAGGGCGTCGAGATCGCCAACCGCACCACCGGCCGGTCGACCCGGCGCATCGCCACCGGAATCGACGGATCCTTCTACGGGGAGATCGTACTGGCGCCGGGGAGCAACCGGATCGAGCTGACCGCCCGGCTCGACGACGGGCGCAGCGTGGACCACGCCTTCGACATCGAGTACGTCGAGGGCCGGCCACGTCGGCAGCTCGAGTCGCAGCTGAAGCGCATCCGACTGGAGAACGAGGCGCTGATCGAGAAGATCCGGACGGACATGGCCCGCGACATGGCGAAGACGCGCAGACAGCGGGAGCAGCGCAAGGCGCTCGATGTCACCGTCGACGCCCCCGCGGCCCCTGCCGACTGACGCCCGCCCGGCGTGGGGCCCTGCCGGCGTTATCCTCTGGCTTGGAGGTGCGCCGTGGGGCCGCGACCGGGCGACGACGATCCGTCGGAGGAGCGCGAGCGGGTGGGGCTCGACCGCCACCTGGCGATCTTCGTCGAAGAGTCGACCCTCTGGCCGGTGCTGGTGGCCGCCGTCCTGGCCCTCACCACCGGCGGCGCGGCGCTCATGCTGCTCGCGCTGGGCGACCGCAACCTCTTCGCGATCGCTGCGCTCCTGATCCTGCTGTGGATGAGTGTCGACTTCACGGTGCGACGCCGCCGGCTCGGCGTGGCGGGCGGCTTGATCCTGACCTTCTGGGTCTCGAGCGCGCTCGCTGCGCTCGGCTTCCGCAGCCTCGGTCTCTTCTGAACCGCGGGGCAGGTGCGGCGGCTCAGCCGGCGCCGCCCGTTTCGCCGGGAGAGGTCGGGACCTCGGGGGCGGCCCGGATCTCCACGCCGCGGCGGATGCCGCAGATGTCGAGGGCGCCGCGGCCGGTGAGCTCGTCGGCCAGCGTGCCGACCGAGACGGCGAAGAACGTGGAGTTGTTCCAGGCCAGGAACGTCCGGTAGTTGCGGTAGGTGAGGAAGGCGGGCAGGCCGCGCCGACGGGGCAGGACGATCGAGCCCCGCAGGTTGGACGAGGGCAGGGTGCTGCCGTCGATGGCGCTCACGCCCAGCGCCCTCCACTCGTCCAGGCCGCGCCGGCGCTTCAGCGCCGACGGGTTGCCCGCCAGGTCCGGGCCCAGCTGTACCTGGCGTCCCCAGGCTTCGCCGCTGCGCCAGCCGGACTGGCTCAGGTAGTTCGCTGCGCTGGCGAGCGCGTCGGGCACGCTGCCCCAGAGATTCTTCCGTCCGTCGCCGTCGTGGTCGACCGCATAGGCGAGGAAGGTGGTGGGCATGAACTGCACCTGCCCGGTGGCGCCGGCCCACGAGCCCTTGAAGTCCGGCTCGGCGTGGCCCTGGTCGATCATTTGCAGCGCGGCCAGCACCTGCTTCCGGAACAGGTCGTCGCGCCGCGGGTCGTAGGCGAGGGTCGCCAGGGAGACGATGGCCGGGTAGTCGCCCTGGTAGTCACCGAAGTTGGTCTCCAGCCCCCAGAGCGCCACCAGGTAGCGGGGCGGAACGCCGTAGGCCTGGTTGATCTCCCGGAGCAGCGCCTTCTCCTCGCGGAGCATCTTCTGCCCGCGGGCGATGCGCGTGCTCGTGAGGCGTTTCTCCATGTACTCGCAGAACTGCTTGGGCTTGCGCGGCTGGCTGCGGTCCTGCTCGAGGATGTCCTCGCGAGGCTCGAGCTCGCCGAGCGTGGCGGAGAGCGTCGCCTCGCTGACACCCTGCTGGCGGGCTTCGCTGCGCAGCTCCTCCAGCCAGGCGTCGAAGTCCCGGGCCCCGGCGCTCGGCGCGATCGCGAGGGCGAGCGTCGCGATCCAGATGGGCAGGGCTCTGGGCATGTTCGGCCTCTGGCAGGGCGCGGGGACGCCACTCCCTTTCTAGCCCATCTCGCGCCTCTGCGGTCTCAGAGGTTGCCGTAGCGGTTCAGATCGTAGAGCCCCGCCCGCATCGGGTCCCAACGCCGGGCCTCCGCGTGCAGCCAGTCCACCGTCTCCCAGAAGCGCGCGCTCGTGCGCCGCACGCCCCAGCGGTCGGCCACGGCAAAGAGCGAGGCATCGTCCTTCACGCCGGAGAGGGCGGTGACGAACGCCGGCACCTCCGCCTCCGGCACCTCGAAGACGAAGCCCGGGTAGCTGCCGAAGGGCCCGCGGATCAGGGTGAGGCGATCCTGGTCCGGCCGCCGGTGCTCGTCTTCACCGAACATGAAGGCCACATTGTCGTGCATCTTGTCGTGCACCAGCGCGTAGAGCAGCGAGCGGCGCGCGGTCTTCACCCGCACCAGGGTGACGTCGGGCAGCGCGGCCACCGGTGCCCCCACGAGCCTGGAGAGCGGCTGGAGCGAGCGTTCGACCTCGCGCTCTCCGGCGCTGGAGTCGGGGAAGTCGCACGGCGGCTTCGCGCAGCGGTTGAGGGTGTCCGGCGGGCCGGCGAGCTCGCCTCCCCGGTCGAGAATCATCTCGATCAGCTCGCGCTTGCGATCCTTCGTGCGATAAGTCACCTGGGTACCGTGCTCGAGGCTGCGGACCTGGTTGGTCACGAAGTACGTCACCTGTCTCTCAGCACCCACGTACCACGACTCCCGCACCGTCTTCCGGTCGTCGGCCGGCAGGAAGGCGAGGAAGTTGTTCTCCGACTGCATGCGCAGGTGGTCCATGTAGAGGCGCGTGGAGAGTTGGTGACTGAAGTTCCCGAAGACGTCGAAGCCGGCGACGAGGTCGTAGTAGATGCGTTCCAAGATCGGGAAGTCGATCACCCAGGCGGTCTTCGGCACGTCCCCGACGAAGCCCTGGAGCACGGTGGCGTTGTCGAAGTTCCGGAACACCGTCAGGTAGGCGTTCGGATTGTGGCCGTCGCCGTCCCACAGCCAATCGAGGGAGGGTCCCCGGCGCTCGGGATCGAGCGCGTCGAAGTAGCGCTCGCGCAGCTCACCGTAGTCGACCTGCGCTTCGTTGTGATCGAGCCAGAGGTTCCCGATCTCGATCTTGCTGCCCGCCGCCGCGGGCAGCGCGAGCATCGACTTCGCCTCCTCGAGGTAGCTGGGCTGGGTGATCGACGGGTCGATGTCGGGGTCCAGGAAGGTCACGAAGAAGCGGTCCTGGATCACGTCCACGGCCACCTGACCGCGACAGACGGGGCCGCGAATGAACGTCATGATGAAGTAGTGGGCGTCGTCGAGCAGGAACTGGTAGCGGGCGCCGGATGGAATGGCGGCGAAGCTGTCGAACGGGTTGGAGGCGACCTCAGCCTGGTAGGACGGAAGCGCCGCCACCTCCCAGTCGTCCTCGAGGAAGAGCTCGCGCAGGCGCTTCAAGCGGCCGTCGCCCAGCCGGTACACGATGTGGGTCTTGTGCAGGATCGTCCCGTGCACCGGCGTGAAGCGGTACCACGGCCGGTCGACTCCCGGGTCGTCGTAGGGGCGCCTGCTGGCGATCTCGTCCACCGGCTGGCCCGGCGGCGTGCGCGAGCGGACCAGCCGGAAGAACGGACCCTCCGGCCAGGCGTCGAAGACGAGGTGCGCCAGGTAGAGGTGCTCGTAGAGGTAGCGCGAGACCAGCTGCTCGCGCAGGGAGTCGCCGTTCAGGAACGCCTCCCAGCGGGCGACGGTGCGGTGCGTCTTCTCGGGAGCCCCGGTCCGCGTCGCGGGAACGGGCGCTCCGAGGCGGGCCCAGGTGTCGAGGGTCGCGAACTCGTCGTCCGGGAGCGCGGCGACCCCGTACGGCATGCCGCCGAGGGGGTTGTCCTCGGCATAGTCTCCGAACTCTTCCGGCGTGGGACACGAGAGCGCGCGGTTGATGTCCAGTGGAAGGTCGTCCGGGAGCCGGGCCTCGGCCTTCGGAGGGTGGGCGCGGCCCAGACTCAGCATCCCGGCCAGCAGGGAGGCGGGCTCCTCGTTCCGGACGGAGAAGAAGCCGCGCTGACGCCACTCGTCGGGGGAGTGGGCGTCGATGAAGAGCCGCGTGGGATCCATCGCCCCGAGCCGGCTCGAATCGTAGACCGGGTTCTTGCTGGCGCCGCGCTCGACGCCGGCGGGCGCCGCGAGGTTGAGCTGGCATGGAGAGTCGTAACAGCCGTGGCAGACGACGCAGCGGCCGTCGACGAGCGGCTGGATCTGCTCCTCCCAGGTCTGTCGGGTCAGCCGGGCCTCCGGCTCGGAGTCGGGCGGGTACTGTTGCTCCGCCGAGGCGCAGACGAAGCCCAACGAGAGCGCGGCCGCGGTGGCGAGGATGGCGAGGATCGGAGCGGATCGGGGCATCGGCCCTCCCGGGTTGTGGCGGCGGGATCTTAGCCCGCCCCTTTGGCGAGGCACCCGTGGGATAATGCCTGCCTGAGGACGATCCCACGCCAACGGAGGAGCCATGAAGCTCGGCGCTATCTTCCCCACTACGGAGATCGGGACAGACCCGGTTGCGATTCGAGACTGGGCCCAGGCGGCCGAGCAGCTCGGCTACCATCACATGGTCGTGTACGACCACGTGCTTGGGGTCGAGCACGAGGGCCGCGACCCGCTCCTCGCCGGGCCCTACACCGAGACGGATCCATTCCACGAAGTCTTCGTGCTGCTGGCCTGGATCGCCGCGGCCACCACCCGGCTCGAGCTGGTGACCGGCGTGCTGATCCTGCCCCAGCGCCAGACCGCACTGGTGGCCAAGCAGGCGGCCGAGCTCGATCTGCTTTCCGGGGGGCGCCTGCGGCTCGGCGTCGGCACCGGCTGGAACTGGGTCGAGTACCAGTCCCTGGGTGTGCCCTGGGAGGAGCGCGGTCGCCGCTTCGACGAGCAGGTGGAGCTGCTGCGCAGGCTGTGGCGGGAGCCGCTGCTCGACTTCGATGGCAAGTATCACCGGATCGAGCGCGCCGGCATCCTGCCCCAGCCGCGCCCGGACCTGCCGATCTGGTTCGGCGGCTTCTCGCCGCCCGCCTTTCGCCGTGCGGTCCGGGTGGGCGACGGTTTTCTGCACGGAACCGCGCCTTCGCGGGTCGAGGGCTTTCAGCGCCAGCTCCAGGAGATGCTCGCGGCGGAGGGCCGGGATCCGGCGTCGTTCGGAACCGAAGCGGTGGTGGACTTCAGCCGCCCGGAGACCTGGGGCCCGGAGCTCGAGCGCTGGCGCGAGCTGGGCGGCACCCACCTCTCCCTGCGCGCGATGGACACCGCGGCCGAGTTCGTCGGTGAGAAGCGCGTGGGCTACCAGGGGCCGCAGTCCTACATCGACGCGCTCGAGCGCTTCCGCAAGGAAGTCGGCTAGATTCGCGGCGGAGGCACTGGCAGATGACCGGAACCATCCTCGGACTCGCGGCCGCTTTGCTTGCGATCGGTGCATGGGCATCGTGGATGCGCCGCCTCAACCAGGTGAGCATCCCCCGGGACCGCCGGGGGTACCTCGCCGTCTGCGCGGGCGGTGCCGCGCTCGGCATCGCCGCGTTCGTCGCCGGAGCCGGGATCGTCGGAGGAATCGGAGCCGCTTTCGGCATCCTCTCCGGCGGATTGTTCCTCGGTCTGCGCGCGCAGAGCCGCCAGGACGAGCGGAAGCCCGCAGTCACAGTGGGCGGGCCCATCCTCGACTTCGCCGCGCCCGACGATTCGGGCCAGGTCTTCGAGCTGTCGTCGCTGCGCGGCAAGCCCATTCTGCTGAAGTTCTTCCGCGGTCACTGGTGACCGTACTGTGTCGCCGAGTTGCGGCGATGGGAGGAGCTCCGGCCGGAGCTCGACGCGCGTGGAATCCAGATCGTCACGCTCTGCACCGACACGCCCGAGGCGATCCGCAAGGGGCGCACCAAGCACGGCCTCCGTGCCACGATGCTCTCCGACCGCGACCTCGCGGTGACGGATCGCTACAACCTGCGCAATACCAGGGGTCTGCGGCCGCCGGGCGTCGCCGGGCTGCCGGTCCCGGCGACCATCCTCGCCGACGCCGACGGGATCGTGGCTTGGATCGACCAGACCGATGACTACCAGTTCCGCTCCGATCCCGATCGGGTGATGGGCGCGATCCGCGAAGCGCTCGACTGAGCGAATAGCGCCTCTCCCACCAGCAGTCGGACTCGGACAGGGCGCATTCGCGCTACCGTCGCTCGCCAGGATGCCCGCTGCTCCTCCCCCGATCGCCGGTCACTGCGATCCGCGCTTCGAGCGCGTGCGCGAGGCCTTCGCGAGAAACTTCGCCGAGCACGACGAGGTGGGCGCCGCCGTCTGCATCCGCGTGGGAGAGCGTTGCGTGGTGGATCTCCATGGCGGTTACGCCGATGAGGCGAGGACTCGTCCGTGGCGCGAGGACACGCTGGTCAACGCCTACTCCGTCGGCAAGGGTATCCTCGCGATCCTCTTGCTCGTGAGTGTCGAGCGCGGGGAGATCGAGCTGGATGCGCCCGTCGCGCGCTATTGGCCCGAGTTCGAGGCGGAGGGAAAGGGCGAGGTGTCGGTGCGGATGCTCCTCTGCCACCAGGCGGGCATGCCGGCGCTGCGCGAGCGGCTGCCCGAGGGCGCCATGTACGACTGGGACGTGATGTGTGGCGCGCTGGCGGCGCAGAAGCCCTGGTGGGAGCCGGGCACGGACCACGGGTACCACGTGAACATGTTCGGCTTCCTGGTGGGCGAGGTGATCCGCAGGACCCTCGGTGTCTCGGTCGGCGAGGCTCTCCAGCAGCGCGTCGCGGAGCCTGCGGCCGGCGAGTTCTACTACGGCGTTCCGGATTCCGCGCACGATCGGATCGCCGAGCTCGTGTTCCACACGGTCGAGCCCAGGACCGAGGCGGAGTGGGCCATGGCGTTTCCCCCGACGGGTGACGCGGAGCACGACCGCATGATCTGGCACGCGTACTTCAATCCGAGCGGCGTGAGTGGGATCGGTCAGATCAACACACCGGAGTGGCGACGGGCGGCGATCCCTTCGACCAACGGTCACGGGTCGGCTCGAGGCGTGGCGGCGATCTACTCCGCCTTCCTCGGTGCAGACTCCTCCGGTCGTCCCCTGGTTGGGGATGCGATCCGGGCGGAGGCCACCCGGATCCACTCCGACGGCGACGACCGGGTGCTGGGGCGCCCATCGCGCTTCGGGCTCGGCCTCCAGCTGAGCCAGCCGACGCGCGCGATCGGGACCAGCGAGTGCGCCTTCGGACACTTCGGAAACGGCGGCTCGCTGGGCTTCGCCGATCCCGAAACCGGGGTCGCGTTCGGGTACGTGATGAACCGGCCGGGCGCGCGCTGGCAGACCGAGCGCGTCACGAACCTCGTCGAGGCGCTGTCCGACTGCCTCTGAGGCTCGTCGACGTCCAGCAGAGCGCTGGCGGGCCTCGAGGTGAAGGGACACGACCGACACGGCGTCGGGCTTCTCCCTGAATCCCATTCATTCGGTTGGCGTGATTGCTCACGAGTTCCTGCTCGAGATCGCCGTGTGAGGCATTCGACAGCAGCAGCTTCAGTCGTCAGAATGACGGGTCATGGCTCTCCTGATCGGCGAGATCTTCCGTCGGAACGCCGAGGTCGTTCCCGACGCGGCGGCGGCTTCGCTCGAAGACCGCGTGCTGACTCACGGCGAGCTCGACGCGGCCGGGAACCGCCTCGCCAACGCACTGCGTGAGCTCGGAGTCGGCTACGGGGACCGCATCGTCACCTGGGTGGATACCGGTCTGGAGATTCTGCCGCTCTTCGTCGCGGCGGCGAAGCTCGGCGCCGTGTTTGCGCCGTTGAACGCGCGCTTCAACGCCACCGAGGTGGCGCCGGTGGCGCGCCTGGCCCGGGCGAAGCTTCTCGTCACCGATTCGACGCGCGCCGGCGACGCGGCGGCGGTGGCGGGTCAGGCCGGCATCCCGCTGGTGGCCCACCTGTCCGGCGGTCCCGGCGTGGACCTGGCGGCGGCGGCGGCCGGTGCAGCGACGGCTGCGCCCGAAGAGCCCGCGCTGCGGGAGACCGATCCCCACGTGCTCTTCTTCACCAGCGGCAGCACCGGCGCGCCCAAGGGCGTCGTGCTCTCGCACCGGGCCAACTGGCTGCGCAGCTTCCAGGGCGTCTTCTGCGACGAGCCGGAGATCTCGGTCTGCATGTTTCCGCTCTTCCACATGGGCGGCTTCACCCTGGGTCTGGCCGCCTGGCAGACCCGCGGCGAGCTGGTGTTGGTGCCGACACCGACGGCGGACGCGCTGCTGGCCGCCGTGGAGCGCCGCCGGGCCAACCGCCTCTACTGCATCCCCGCAGTGTGGGCGCGGGTGCTGGAGACGGAGCCGGGGCGCTACGACACGTCGAGTCTGAAGGTGGTCGACACGGGCACCTCTGCCGTGCCGATCGAGCTCGTGCGCGCGCTCAAGGAGCGCTTTTCCGGCTCGCGAACGCGCATCTACTACGGCTCCACCGAGGTCGGCTCCGGCACGACGCTCCCCGACGAGGACGTGCTGCGAAAGCCCGGCAGCGTCGGTCCGCCTTCTCCCGGCGTCGACCTGAAGCTCACCGACGCGGGCGAGATCTGCCTGCGCAGTGACTATGCGACCGACGGCTATTTCGACGCTCCCGACGCGACGGCGGCAGCGCTGGTGGATGGCTGGTTTCGCACCGGCGACCTCGGGGTCCTCGACGACGACGGCTACCTCTCGATCATCGGTCGGCTGAAGGAGATCATCCGAACCGGCGGCGAGAGTGTCGCGCCGGCGGAGGTGGAGGCGGTGCTGGCGAAGCATCCCGCCGTCGGCGAGATCGCGGTCGTGGGCGTTCCGGATCCGAAGTGGGGTGAGGTCGTCTGTGCTGTCGTCGTTTCGAAGGATGGGAAGAGTCCCACGCTGGAGGAGCTCCAGGGTCACTGCGAGGGGCAGCTGGCCGGCTTCAAGAAGCCCCGGCGCATCGAGCTCGTAGACGCGCTGCCGCGCACCGCGGCGACGGGTCAGGTGCAGCGCACGCTCCTCGTCGAGCAGATCGTGGCGGGCTGAGGCAGTGGAGCGCGAGATCCTCTTCACCGGCGTCGGGGGCCAGGGCGTGCAGCTCGCCGCTCACGTGCTGGCCCAGGCGGCCATCCGCGAGGATCGCCACGTGATGCTGCTCGGCACCTACGGGGGCACCATGCGCGGCGGCAATACCGACGTGAGTCTCGTGGTGGGCGATGCTCCGATCGCATCGCCGCCGGTGGTCTCCCGGGCCTGGTCTGCGGTGCTCATGCACCATGCCTTCTGGGGGCCTTTGCGCCGCAAGCTCGCCGACGACAGCGTGCTGGTCGTGAACTCCTCGCTCTTCGAAGGCGAGCTCGACCTGGAGCGACTGCGGGTCTTCGAGGTGGAGGCCACGCGCATCGCCACCGAGTCGGGGAGCGCGCTGGCCGCGTCCCTCGCGCTGATCGGCGCCTACGCGGCAGTGACCGCGCTGGTGGGGGTGGACTCGCTGGTGGCTGCCATGCTGGAGGCGCTGCCCCCGTACCGGCGCCAGCACGCCGAGACCAACGAGAAGGCGCTGCGCGCCGGCTTCGCTGCGGCGCCTGCGGGCGCGGCACCGGCATGGACGAGCGAGGGGCAGGCGGCATGAGTGCGGTCGAGAGCCGCGGTACGGTGCGCATCGCGATCGAACGCTGCAAGGGCTGCGAGCTCTGCATCCCGGCCTGCCCGCCCGAGGTCCTGCGCATGTCCGAGGCTCGCAACGAGCTCGGCGTGAACTACCCGGAGCTGCTGCCCGGCTGCACCGGCTGCGGCGCGTGCCTGCTGGTCTGCCCCGACTTCTGCTTCGAGGTCTACCAGTACGAGACGCCCGTGGTGCACGGGGAGGCGCCGTGACCCGCCGACTGATGGAAGGCTCCGAGGCGATCGCACTGGCGGCCATCGAGGCGGGCTGTCGCTTCTTCGCCGGCTACCCGATGACGCCCTTCACCGAGGTGCTGGAGGGCTTCGCCAAGCACCTGCCCCCCGTCGACGGCGTCTGCATCAACGCCGAGAGCGAGCTCGAGGCCATCGGCATGACCTGGGGTGCGCTGGCCGTCGGCTCGCGCGCCGCCACCGGCTCCACCGGCCAGGGCCTGGCGCTGATGCAGGAGTCGCTCTCGGAGATTACGCGCGCCGAGCTGCCGCTGGTGGTCTTCCACATGGCGCGCGGCCAGTTCGACTACTACCAGGCCACCCGGGGCGGCGGCCACGGCGACTACCGCCATCTCGTCTACGCGCCCATGGACCTGCACGAGGCGGTGGAGCTGACCCAGGTGGCCTTCGATCGCGCCGACCGCTGGCGCAACCCGGTGCACATCTACGGCGACTACTTCCTCGCGCACACCGCCGAGGCCGTCGCGATCGAGAAGGTCGAGTTCGAGGCGCTGCCGCCCAAGGACTGGGCGGTCGACGGCTCGCTCGGCGGAACCGGCCGCTCGCGCAACCTGAACCCGATCGGCATGGAGAAGGGCGCCAAGGGCATCGAGCCCGAGCCCTTCTGGAAGCGTCTCCAGGCCAAGCACGAGGCCATGGCTCGGGCCGAGGTGCGGGCCGAGAGCGAGCACACCGAGGACGCCGACGTGGTGGTCGTCTCCTTTGGCACCATGGCCCGCTTCGTGCGCCACGCCGTGCGCGAGCTGCGCGCCGAAGGCCTGCGTGTGGGCTGGGTGCGGCCGATCACGCTCTGGCCCTTCCCCGAAGAGGCTGTGGCCCGCGCCTGCGAAGGCGCCAAGCGGGTGGCCGTGCTGGAGCAGAACGCCGGACAGATGATCGACGACGTGAGGCTCTCGGTGCTGGGCCGCGCACCGGTGGTGCCGATTGGTGGCATCTCCTCCGACGCGGCCGGCTTCGGAGTCGGCCCGCTGTTCGAGCCCGAAGAGGTGCGGACGCGCATCGAGTGCGCCCTGGAAGGGCGGGAGGTCTCCCCGTGAGCGAGCGCCTGAACGTGATTCCCACCGACGCACCGCCGGAGCAGCCCGCTCAGCGCAAGGGCGACTTCAAGCCCGCGTTGCTGCTGCACGAGGACCACGACCTGTGCCCCGGCTGCGGCGAGCCCGTGGCGCTGCGCCTCCTGCTCGAGGTGATTGAGGAGCTCGGCTGCGCCGAGAAGGCCATCGGCTGCATCGGCATCGGCTGCTACACCGCGCTCACCAGCACCATGGACGTGGACCTGATCCAGGCTCTCCACGGCCGTGCGCCCTCGGTCGCGACCGGCGCCAAGCGCATGCGTCCCGACTCTCTCGTGTTCACGCTTCAGGGCGACGGCGACATGGTGAACGAGGGCCTCCAGGAGGTGATCCACACCGCCGCCCGCGGCGAGAGCGTCACCTGCGTTCTGCTCAACAACGGCGTCTTCGGCGAGACCGGCGGCCACATGACCTCCACCACCGTCGTGGGTCAGCGCACCAAGAACACCATCGAGGGCCGCGACGCCGCCTACCACGGTCACCCGATCCTGATGGCCGACATGCTCGCGCCCCTCGGCGGCACCGCCTACGCCGCCCGCGGCTCGGTCCACGACGCCCCCAACGTGGTGAAGACGAAGAACATGCTGCGCCGCGCCCTCGAAGCGCAGCTCGAAGGCCGCGGCTTCTCCTTCGTCGAGATCCTCACCATGTGCCCGACCGGCTGGTTCGTCCCGACGGCCGAGGGCCCGGGCTACCTGGACGGCGTGTTGGGCGCCGTCCATGCGACGGGCGAGCTGCGCAACGGCGGCGAGCTCAGGACGACGGCCGAGCTGATCGAGGCGGCGAAGTCGAAGCAGGGCTGATGGCGCGCCACCGCGGCCGTTCGGAGTAGAGATCCGGTGAGGAAGGGAGACGCAGCATGGCTTTTCGGGTGATCGTGTGGGGGACGGGGTTCGTCGGAAAGATGGTGATCCGCGAGCTGGCGAGCCATCCCCAGTTCGAGCTGGCGGGCGTGATCGTGAACGATCCGGCCAAGGACGGGAAGGACGCCGGTGAAATCGCGGGCATCGGCCCGATCGGCGTGACCGCGAGCCGCGACTCCGGGGCCGTGCTCTCCGCAGGCGCCGACGCGCTGGCCTACTTCGGCCCCACGGCGGCCTTCGCGAAGGAGAACATCGCCAATATGTCGCAGGCCATGCGCGCCGGCATGGACGTAGTCTCGACCTCGATGACGCCCCTCGTCTATCCCCCGGCCTGCCCGCCGGGCATCGTCGAGGAGCTCGAGCAGGTCTGCCAGGAGACGGGCAAGAGCTGCTTCACCACAGGGATCGACCCCGGCTTCGCCAACGATCTGATCCCGATGACGCTGATGGGGCTCACTGGGCGCGTCGATCGCATCCGCATCCAGGAGATCCTCGACTACTCGACCTACGCCGGCGACTACGCCGGGCCCATGGGGCTCGGCGAGCCGATGGAATTCCAGGCGATGCTGGAGAACCGCAACGTCCTGATCTTCTCGTGGGGCCACACGGTCCCCATGATCGCCGACGCCATCGGAGCCGACCTCGAGAAGATCGATACCACCTGGGAGAAGTGGGCGGCCACCGAGCGGATCACGTTTCCGCTGGGGCAAGTCGAGAAGGGGCATTGTGCCGCGATCCGCTTCGAGATCCGCGGCTGGGTCGACGGTGAGCCGCGCATCGTGGTCGAGCATGTGAACCGCCTCACCCACGCCGCGGCGCCCGACTGGCCCCGGCCCTCGATGGTCGAGGACGACGCGTATCGCGTGATCGTGGAGGGGAGTCCCAACATCGAGCAGGAGACGGCGTTCCGCGGCGCCTACGACGGCGACCCGAACTCCGGCGGCTGTCTGGCGAACGGGATGCGCGCGGTGAACGCCATCCCGGCGGTGGTCTCCGCCCGGCCGGGTCTCCTCTCGGCGCTCGACATTCCGCTGGTGCCCGGGGCGGGAGTGATGCACCGCGCGAAGTGAAGGGACGCTCCGGCGAGCATCCTGTGGCAGAGTTGCGGGATGACGAGCGAGCAGCCTGCTGACGAAGCACTCCACCGGGCGGCGGGGGCCGACCTCCCCCCCTACGAGGCGGAGCGGATCCTCCGGGCCCCGTTCCCCGAACGCCTGCGGCTCGTGTGTCGCAGCTGGGCAGCGCAGGTCGCCCCCAACCAGCCCGTCGTGCTGGCGCTCTACTGGGCCAAGTACATCTTCCTCTACGTCGGGGGCTTTGCGTTCTTCGCCAGCTTCAACGCGGGCTACCCCGGCTTCCTGTCGCCCATCGAGTGGGCCTTCACGGCCACGGCGTTCAAGAAGATGATCGCCTGGTCGATCTTCTACGAGCTGACGGGGCTCGGCTGCGGCTGGGGTCCGATGAACGCGCGCTTCAAGCCGATGATGGGCGGCAGCCGCTACTTCCTCCGCCCCGGATCGACCAAGCTCCCGCTCTTCCCCGGCGCCCCCGTGATTGGCGCCCGCGTGCGTGGCTGGCTCGACGTGGGGCTCTTCGCCGCCTGCCAGATCTCCCTGTTGTGGGCGCTCGTCCAGCCGGAGGTGACTCCGACGCTGCTGCTGCCGGCCTTCGTGCTGATCCCGATCCTCGGCGTGCTGGACAAGACGATCTTCCTGGCGGCGCGAGCGGAGCACTACTACGTGGCGCTGGTCTGCCTGGTGGTGGCCAGCGGGGACGATCTCTGGATCTCCGCCTGCAAGGTGATCTGGTGTTTCATCTGGTTCTGGGCGGCCACCTCGAAGCTCAACCACCACTTCCCGTTCGTGATCATGTTCATGATGAACAACGGGCCCTTCTTCCCGAAGTTCCTGAAGAAGCGCCTGTTCACCGACTTCCCCGACGACCTGCGGCCTTCCCGCTTCGCGACGTGGATGGCGCACTTCGGGACGGTGACCGAGTACATGATTCCGCTCCTGCTCGTGACGAGTCCGAACGAGATCGTGACTGCACTGGTCCTCTGCCTGATGGTGAGCTTCCACGGATTCATCGCGCTGAACAACCCGAACGGAATGCCGGTGGACTGGAACATCCTGATGATGTACGGCGGCATCTTCCTGTTCGGCTTCAACCCCGACGCGAGCGTGCTCGCGCTGGGCGCCATGCCGCTTCTGGTCGTGTTCCTGTTCCTGGCGCTGGTGGTGATGCAGACCTACGGGAACCTCGTCCCGAAACACGTCTCGTTCCTGCTCTCCATGCGCTACTACGCGGGCAACTGGGCCTACAACATCTGGCTCTTCCGCAAGGGCGGCAGCATCGAGAAGCTGAAGAAGCTGAACAAGCCGGCGGCGACCATGGCCGAGCAGCTCGAGAAGATGGGACTCGACGCCGAGATCGTGGAGATGGCCAAGGCCATGTCGATGTCGATGCGCTTCGTACACCTCCAGGGACGGCCGCTGCTCGAGGCCATCCCCCGCGCGGTCGACGACATCGAGAACTACGAGTGGCAGGAGGGCGAGGTGCTCGGCGGCCAGATCATCGGCTGGAACTTCGGCGACGGTCACCTGAACGGAAAGCAGCTGCTCGACTCCGTGCAGGCGCAGTGCGGCTTCGAGGAGGGCGAGCTGCGCGTGGTTTCGGTCGAATCCCAGCCGCTCTTCGCGTCGACCATGGACTGGCAGATCTTCGATGCGGCAACCGGGCTGATCGACGAGGGTCGAACCGACCTGCGCCCGATGCGCGCCCTCCAGCCCTGGCCGGTGGGCGAGCACGCCGAGGCCTTCCTGCGCGGCTCGTCACGCTCCACCGGCTGACGGCCCGCCGCAGGTCTCCGTCCGTGAGCGATCTCGATGCCGTCGTGGTCGGCGCGGGCCCTAACGGGCTCGCAGCCGCGATCGCCCTGGCCCGGGCGGGCGCCTCGGTCATGGTCCTCGAGGCCGCGGGCGAGGTCGGCGGGGGAACGCGCTCTGCAGAGCTCACGCTGCCGGGCTTCGTCCATGACGTCTGCTCCGCCGTCCATCCGATGGGGATCCTCTCGCCTTTCCTTCGGCAGCTTCCGCTCGAGGATCACGGCCTGGTGTGGGTGAGTCCTTCCGCTTCGGTTGCACACCCGATGCCCGATGGCGATGCCGTGCTGCTCCATCGTTCCGTCGAGCGAACCGCGGAGGCGCTCGGCGCGGACGCGAAGGCGTACGCGCGATTGGTATCGCCTTTCGTCGCGCGCCCCCACGAGCTGCTGGCCGACGTGATGGCTCCGCTGCGGATTCCGAAGCACCCGCTCCTGATGCTGCGCTTCGGCCTGCGGGCGGCCTTCTCGGCGAATCGGCTGGCGCGGCTGCTCTTCCGCGGGGAGCGGGCGCGGGCGCTCTTCGCCGGCTGCGCGGGCCACGGCATCCTGCCGCTCTCCCAGCCGCTGACCGCGGCCCTGGGGCTCCTCTTCACGGTGACCGGACACGTGGAAGCCTGGCCGGTGGCCCGGGGCGGCTCGCAGGCGATCGCGAAGGCGCTGGCGTCCTACCTCGAGAGCCTGGGCGGGCGCATCGAGACCGGCCGACCGGTGCAGAGCCTGGCCGAGCTGCCGGAGTCGCGAGTGGTGCTCTTCGATACCTCGCCAGAGCAGCTCTCGCGCATCGCCGCGGACGCGCTGCCGGCGGGCTACCGCCGCCGTCTCGCGCGCTACCGCTACGGGCCCGGTGTCTTCAAGCTCGACTGGGCCCTCGACGGACCGATCCCCTGGCGCGACCCTGCCTGTCTCGAGGCTTCGACGGTGCACGTCGGCGGGACGCTCGAAGAGATCTGCGCCTCGGAGCGGGCCATGTATCGGGGGCATCACCCGGAGCGCCCGTACCTCATCCTCTGTCAGCAGAGCCAGTTCGATCCGACCCGCGCGCCCGACGGGAAGCACACGGGCTACGCCTATTGCCACGTTCCCCACGGCTCCAACGTGGACATGACCGACGCGATCGAGGCACAGATCGAACGCTTCGCGCCGGGCTTTCGGGACCGCATCCTCGCGCGTCACGCGATGAGCCCCGCCTGGCTCGAGCGCCACAACGCCAACTACAAGGGCGGCGCGATCACGGGCGGAGTTGCAGATGCGTTTCAGCTCTTCAACCGGCCGGTGACGCGACTCGATCCCTACGCGACGCCGAACCCGAAGCTCTTCATCTGCTCCGCTGCGACCCCTCCAGGCGGCGGCGTGCACGGTATGGGCGGCTACTGGGCTGCGCGGTCGGCTCTCGCGCGACTCCGCCTCTAGGAGGCATTTGAAGAGGTTGGTTGCTCGGTAGCGGACCCGATCTGCGGCCTGCGGTGTGATTCGTAGGGCCTACTCGCGCAATCGAGTCAATTACGTTCCAGAAATCCTGCGAGGCGCCACCTCGGTGACCTTATCCGCCGGCAGCCCCGAAACCACAGACGGATAATGCGCGCACCGCGCTCGTCAGGGTCCGCTAAACCCGAAACAGCATTGAAAATGTGGACAATCGGGAATCGAGCGAAGTAGCGTGTTATTCGACTCCACCCACAGGGGGTCGGGTCATCGAATCGTAGTTATACGGCGGGTAGCCGACACATTGTGAGTGCAACGTGGAACCAGGCGGCGCCATCCATCACATCGATATCACTGTTCGAGACCTCGACGGCTCTACAGCTTTCTATGATCGGGTACTTCCTCTCATGGGTTTTCGCCGAACTGTGGATGTGCCTGAAGGGCCTATCTGGGACGGTGCCCACTTGGAAATCGGCCTCCAATCTGCTCGCTCACTCGGGGCGCACGATCGTTACTCACCTGGCCTTCATCACCTCGCTTTCACTGCCCCGTCCCGGTCCGCGGTTGATTCTTTTCACGAAAGACTCCTCGATCTCGGAGTTCCGGTTCTCGACACTCCGGCTGAGTACCCAGAGTACGCACCCGGTTATTACGCGGTTTTTTTCGCGGATCCCGACGGTATCAAGCTTGAGTACGTATTTACTCCCAGCTGGCCTATCTAGCGCCCATATTCGGTGTTCCCGCTTTTCCGATAAACGGCAGAGCTTCAAGTTTGAAGTGAATTAGAAACCGAATCTATCCGGAACCCCCAATGCGTTCCGCCGTATAACGCGGCATTGCAGCTGACATGGCTCCGCGGAGTTCCTGTAGACGTTTGGTAATGTTTGGCAATTGGCTTTGGCGCTCCGGGCGGGCCACGGCGGTCGGCCATGCGGCTGAACGCCAAACCGTTGGGCGGCGCGCGAAGCATAGAAGATGAACTGGCAAGCAATCGGAGCGGTCGGGGAGCTCATCGGCGGAATCGCTGTTGTCGTGTCTCTTGTTTACCTCGCGATTCAGATTCGCCAGAACACTCGTCAGATCCAAGAGAACATCACCGCAGTGCGCTTGGCTCGGCGCGACGAAATGCAGCAGTTATTTTCGCGCTTTCGGCACCTCGTGAGCACACCAGAGAACAGGGATCTGTACCTTCAGGGGTGCCAAGACTACGACGCGTTGGCCCGACCAGAGCGTTTTCATTTCGGTCTCCTCCTTCAGGAATTCCTCTTCTGTTATGAGGCTATGTTCCTCAACCTACAAGAAGACGTGTACCCACGCGACGCCTGGGACCACGGGCAATCCAAGTTGCTCAACGCAGTGCTCAGCCAGCCGGGCGTCCAGACATGGTGGGAACGAAACAGCCTCATGTTTCTTCCTGAATTCGTCGCCGAGATCGATCGTCTCGAGAACCGCGAGGGCGCCGTCCAACCAGGCGATGAAGCTGACCGGCCATAGCCTGGTCCAGTTTTGGTAGCCTCCTGGCGGCGATCTTGGTTGCCTCGTCGCTGGCGGTCAGCGGCCGGTAGCTTATCGCCGATCCGTTGGGCAGCGGGATCCGAGTCACGGTCTACACTCGGAGAGTCAAGGCCTAGAGAGCGGAGGAATCCCCCATGCGTCTTCGCAGGATGAGCCTACTGATCTGCAGCGCCGTGACCCTGTGGTCCGGCAGCGCCGTTGCCCAGACCGCGGACATCGAGGGCCACGTATTCAACAAGCAAAACGGCGTTCCGATCAAAGGGGCCGTCGTTGTGATCTACGAGAACGTTACCTTCGGTCCTGTACCGATCTTGCTGGGAGAGGACGCCACCGACGGCAACGGGTTCTATCAGGCGAGAATCCCAACGCCGACATTTCCTTTGGGCGTCATTGAGGTCTTCTGCCGCACTCCGAATGGTGTAGTGCGCGGAACCAGCTCGGCACCTCTTCAGGACGAGGTGATCCGGAGACGGGATATCTATCTGGAAACATCTCGGCGTGTGCACGAGTGTCTCGACCCGGAGCCCGGAGATATTCCTCCGTTCATTAGAAACTGACGGGCTCCAGCAAGGGCATGCGCCCGCTGCCCAAGGCGCTGCAGCTCACGAGGCACAGCGTGGTCCAATCAGTGCCTGGTACCGTTTGGCATTCAACTTGGGCGGCTCGTCGAGAGTCGGAGGCGCTGTGGCTCGCAGCTGAGCGCCCATTCCGTTAGGGCCGATGCCCGGCAGGCGATTCTGCACAGATGCTGAAGCGGAGGCCCGCGGATTCAGGGGCGAGGAGGCCGCGCGGCGCCGCGCTGTCCTGCGAGAAACGCTTGAGGCGTTTGAGCGCGCCGATCCGCCTGATCACTTTCAGCGTCTGGCCGACCAGAACCTGAAGCGCTGGCACTCCCGCTGCGGAACGCCGCATCGCCCCTTGCAAATCGAAATCCACCCGGGCGATTGGGGCGCCGTAGCGCTCCGCATGACCCAGAAGTACGGGGTGCGCTTCGCAGTGCTCAACATGGCGAACGCCTACGTGCCCGGGGGTGCCTACGTGGAGGGGGCCGCCGCGCAGGAAGAGAACATGTTCCGCCGAACCGATTGCCACCTACGTGTCGATGAAGGCGAGTACGACGAGGACGTCGATCGATACGTCCCTGCAATGACGAGTCTTCTCTCAGCTCGCCAGGGTGCTGTCTACCTGGATGTGAAGAGACCGCGTGTCTGCATTCGCGGGCCCGAGGACAGGGGCCGCGCCGACCTCGGGTATGAATGGCTTGATCGGGAGGAAATCTTCAGCTTCTTCGAACTCCGCGCTTCCGCGCAGGACCTTCGCGATGGCTCTCCGTTCGACCCATTGGAGGCGCGGAGGCGAATCGTGGCTCAGCTGGACACACTTCGCAGCGCCGGTGTCGGCGCGGCTGTGCTCGGCGCATTCGGTTGTGGCGCGTTTCTGAATCCGAGCGCGCGAGTCGCTCAGATCTATCGCGACGAGATTCTTGCGCGAAAGGAGGACTTCTCCGTCATCGCCTTTGCGGTCTTCGACGCGGGGTACGGCCCAAGCAACTACGATCTTTTTCAAGATGCCCTCGGGCATCGGTGAGTGCTTCGCTTGAATGAGGATCAAGCGGTTGCAGCGGACACCCGACAGCTCGATCCCATCGATCCGTGGTAGCGTTTCGGCGGCGGGCGCAGTGATTCAGCGATGACGGCCAGCGCAGTTGGGCGCAGCTGAACCGCCTATCCGTGAGCCGGCACCACGTGGCCCTGGAGCAGCTGCGACGATGGACCATTGTTGTGAAACCAAGACGGTCGAGCTGGCAGCCCTGCGGCACCGCCAAGGGCGGGTCCTGGCCATCGTGCTGGCAGTCAACCTCGCCATGTTCTTCGTCGAGTTTGGAGCGGGCCTCCTGTCGGGTTCTACCGCGCTCCTCGCCGACTCGCTGGACATGCTCGGTGATTCCCTCGTCTACGGGTTCAGCCTCTACGTCCTCCACCGGAGCCAGGCGTGGCGCGCTCGCGCTGCTCTGGCCAAGGGAGGAATCATGGGTGTCTTCGGTATCGGTGTCCTTGTGGGGGCCGTCATCAGGCTCCGCGCGGGTGTGCCTCCTGTGGTTCCCGCGATGGCAGTGATCGGCTCGCTCGCCCTCCTCGCGAACGCCTGCTGTTTCGTACTCCTTTGGAGGCACCGTGCAGACGACATCAACCTCCGGTCGACGTGGCTGTGCTCTCGAAACGACCTGATTGCCAATGGAGGCGTTCTTGTCGCAGCTGCTCTGGTCGCGTGGTCTGGGTCGCTCTGGCCCGATCTACTGGTGGGTGGAGCGATCGCCGTTCTCTTCGTGCGGACCGCCAGCGTAGTGCTCCGGGAATCGTTCGCCGAGCTTGGCCGCCTGCGTAGCGGTGCCTTGGGGGGTGCCGCTTGACATCAAGCTCGAGCCGCAACAAGCCCGTGTCTGCCGACTGTACGGGGAAGCTGCTAGTGATGTGATTCACGCTGTTGGGGCATTATCCAGCGCCCGCCTGGCCCGCCCCACCTTTTCGATGATCTCTTCGGCGGTCTTGGACCAGACGAAGGGACTGGGGTCCTCGTTGTGGCCGTCGACGTAACTCATCACGGCGTCAATGAGTTCGGGAACACTCTGAAACACACCACGACGTAGCCGCTTCGCGTCCAGGTCGCGAAAGAAGCGCTCGATGACGTTGAGCCACGAACTGCTGGTTGGAATGAAGTGAACATGAAAGCGTCGGTTCCGTTTCAGCCACGCCTTCACCTTCGGGTACTTGTGCGTTGCGTAGTTGTCGACGATCAAATGGATATCCAGGTCTGACGGCGTCTCCCGGTCGATCTGGTTCAGAAACTTGATCCACTCCTGATGCCTATGGCGAGGCATGCACGACGCGATGACCTTCCCTTGGGCCATGTCGATCGCAGCAAACAGCGTCGTGGTGCCGTTGCGCTTGTAGTCATGGGTCATCGTCCCGCAACGCCCGGGAACGATCGGCAGGCCGGGTTGCGTCCGATCGAGCGCCTGGATCTGGCTCTTCTCGTCCGCACTGATGACCAGAGCTCTTTCGGGAGGATGGAGATAGAGCCCCACGACATCGATCAGCTTGGTTTCAAAATTCGGATCGCGAC
>PVMS01134807.1_pt1 | contig 29356 bp, 30 predicted proteins | sample 1853461 | NCBI WGS metagenome assembly PVMS01 (sample SAMN08582032, study PRJNA380276) | Marine sediment metagenome, whole genome shotgun sequencing project. | isolation source: ocean sediment barecode stripped | collected 2017
AGGGGGCTAGGGGCTAGGGGCTAGGGGCTAGGGGCTAGGGGCTAGGGGCTAGGGGCTAGGGGCTAGGGGCTAGGGGCTAGGGGCTAGGGCTAGCTATTGGTGTGCATTCGTGCGCATCGGATCTTCGAAACACATCGTGACATTTGGGGCATTCTGTATGACATAAATTGCATATTTTGTCTTCGATTAGGTAATTTCCGGCTCTTGTGCGTTTTGCTGTGGGAAAGTGATACCAGTTAAACAAATAACATTGAGCGCATGAAATGAATCCACACGACCGGCACGTGCGTGTTACTCCAACAGAACCCGTCAAACAGATCGGACACGGCTCGTAGTTCAACTTGCTCGTCTTGTGGAAGTACATCAAATTACGATACACTTGCTTGGAGAGCTCTATGTCAGTCAGATTCTGACTTTCGATTTCTTCTATTCCATTTTCTTGTACGTCGAAAACGTCTTCAATTGCTAAATATTTGTTGGGCTCAGTTCCTTGTTTGATTGGAAACATGTCTATAAACCCAATAGCTAGCTTGCTTTTCTAGATTGACCACAAAAAATGATGATTCTTGAATTTATTCAAATAAACGCAACTTAGATTTGATAACGGGTGGATGAGAGAAGAATCGTGGCAAACTATATCAAAAAGGTGGAAATTAGTTCCTCCGAGAACGCTCCAAAAAAAATGTTATATTCGAGTGGTTTTTTATTTATATTTATATTTTTAAAATTTAAAACACAATATAAAAAATAAACTTTTATTTTTTTATTCCATATCGATTATGGTATTTTTTTTCTATATCACTATAACCTGGTCTTTGCGCAAACGCAATAGGATTGATTAAGAAAAATGCTTTAGATTCTTTTTGTAATTTGGTCCATTGAGAATCTAATGTTCTGCAATGAGCATAACCATATTGTTCCAATAATTTTTTACTTTTTGAAAAAACTTTCAGAACTTTCGGAAGAGCTCTTTTATGAATCATGTACGAATGTGTATGTACACAATTCAATACGCGAAAAAAATTCGGTTGAATTTTTTCGACATTTGTTGATTTTCCGCCTAAAAACACGACATTCCATAGCATTTTCATTTTTTTTATACTGGAAAAAATATTTTTCAAAAGCTTGTCCAATGAATTATGTTTATACGCACCAGTCCATTGTGCGTCATCTTCTAATACGATGCAAATTTTATGTCCATTCTGTCTCATGTCCTCCAAAACATTTATGTGAGATTCCGTGCACCCCAAAGCGCCATTATCGGGTCTGTGCACAGCAGAAAGATATTTCCATTTTCCGACTGGAACATTCAATTTTTCTAACTCATCTTCAATGTGTTGTTTTCGTTTTGGTCGGCATTCCAAGTTAATATAATAAATACAGTCAATATTGTCCATCAAAAAATAATCTATTTTTATTTCATGTCAACATAAAATAACATAAAATCTTTGGCATATATAGATTGAATTTCTTTTTTACCTCGCAAGATATCTTTGCTGGAACTTCCAAACCAATCAATTTTCGGATATGAAGGAGTTTCATTTTTTTTTTTTTTTTTCACAATATTATCAAATTCATGATCAAAAGATATGATTTTTTTCTGAAGTAAATATGTTTTTAATTTTGGCAATTCGTCTTCTAATCGAAAAATGTTGTTTGTCAGAAGTTTCCCTGTTTTGTGATCACACAGAAAATGATGCATTGGTCGGAAATGAATAATTTTGTTGTGAAATCTATGTTTTTTGATATCAAATACAAAATGAAAAAATCCGGTTTCTGTTTTTTCATAGGGTTTCAATAATCTTTGAAAATGCAAATCGAATTTGTTCTGCATTCCTCCATTTTTTAAGTAAAAAAATGCAGAGGCAATTCTTTCATATGGATTCCGCACAACTGACATAACAAAATAATGCTTATATTTTCTGGGCATTTTGTTACGAATATCTGATAATGTGGTATGTCCTGCTCCAAAAATGGGCGAACCAGGACAGTGATGTTTCAAACAAGAAAGTTGCAAAATGGTCATTCCTGCACTTTTCGGAACGTGAATAAATATGGTTTTAGAAAACCCATTGATAGGCATTTTTATTATAATATTAAAAAAAGAACATTATATGCAAAAATCTAAACAAATTAAGTCACCAATCACCATTCCAAAAGAAAAAACGTCCGATTTTTGAAAATGGTGGCCCAATAAGTTCACGTCAATCGCACTGAGCGCAATATTCAAAAAAGCACACTCACTTGATAACTTTATTAAAAATAACAAAATTTTCTGGAAACGTTCCTTTTTTATATTCAGTTAGACGCGCGCGAGATTTTAAATGCAAATCGAAATATATAATATTTCTGGATATTTCCGAGGCAAGAACTGAAAATGTGGAGGCAGACGGTATCAATACAGATGCGCACACTAATTTATGAAAATGTTCCCTGATATTCGAATCATTTCCGTAATAAATATTTATTCCAAACCTATGTGCGAGTATCTTCAAATCATCGGAATTTTTTTGTTCGGTGAAAATCTCTATTTGTTTGGAGGGATATATTTTTTTCATACTTTTTATCAATTCCGTATAATATTTGCAATCAAATCCAGCTTTTATAAGTTTTTTACTGAGGTCTCCTCTCCTTATATGAATAGCAATGTTGTGGTCGTGGATTTCATCACTATTCTCAACAAAATACAATTTTCGAAGAATATCGTTTTTAAAAGAAAGTCTGTATATATTGCTCAGTCCTAATTTAGGAAGCATATCGATGCGTATTGCCAGTATCGAATTTATTACAAATAAAATGTCACCCTTCTCATCTAATTCTTTTCCACAATGGAAACAATTTGTTGGTATTCTCTCTTAGTGGGTCCGTCAAACCCACCTTTTATACAATCCAATTTTACGATTTTACATTTTTCCGGTTTCGGGTATGTGTATTTATCAAGGACTTCTTTACTTATGATTGACTGCTGTTTGCACCAATTATTTTGAGAAACCACTCGCCCGTTAAAAACCATGGCTAAAAAAAATGTAGAAAATATAAATGTCAAGAAATGACCGGATCTGCCTGTATCTTTCCATACAAACGTAAAGTAATACATGATTGTTTTTATTTTAAAGCACAATGGAATTAATTCCAATTATGATGATTTGTATGTTGAAGTGGGATCGGGATTATTTCAGCTCCACTCAAATGACATGCTAAACCTATAAATCTATCTATAATGTATGACGGTCTGGGTTTTGCTGCATTGAATTTTTTTGCATCAATTAAATGGGCTATGAATTTCATAACATGCTTAAAGGTATCAACATTTGTAATAAAGGATTGTTGTGTTATGATAATGGGATTTTCCTTCAATAATATCGCTTTATCTATTTTTTTTCCATAAAATTTTGAATATTCTTGAATAAAATAATCCAACCAATTCGCATTATGCATACTTTGTCTTTTTTGTTCATACAGAATCTTTAATCGTTGTCTGTAAGATAAAGCAACAATTGTATTACCTTTGAGTAAAGATGTCCGAATTAAAGCAAGTATCGAAGGGGGACCTGGAATTTGTGGGATTTTCACTTTTCCGGCTAAAATATCATGTTGTGATAATTTGAAATCAAAGTCGTATTCCAAAAAACCAATAAATTCACTTTCATAACAATTATTTTTATAAAAATGATAAATGATTTCTGGCGCCATGTACTTTTTTTTCTGAAGTGTAGAATCATAAAACGTTTTGAATATATTTTTAGATACGGTCGGGTAATTGTCATATGTCATTGGGGTTCCGCAATATCCTTCTACTTTGAATAATTTCACTTCATTTGTTCCAAAAACGTCCTCTTTTTTATAGAATTCCGGAACTATATATTGATGATAAATAATATACAAATTGAAGATCGCGTCTGACGAACAGTCTGACATGTTCGCTCTTTTTATTTTTTATATATTATAAAATAAAATAAAATAAAATAAAATAAAATAAAATAAAATGGAATATTACGATTTAATTATATCATTGGGCCAAGATTGCAGCGTGGCTGGCAGTTTGCGAAATTTAAAATATAAGAATGCGAGTTACCCATTTGATTGGAATGTGACATCATTGAATTTTGTCTTAAAATCGTTCGAAACCAAATTCACTACGTTTATATGTGATTGGAATGAATATGTTCCATCACAGAAAGGACATATAAAAGAGAAAAACAATTCAATTGAATTTTCTCATGATTCATCTTTTAAGGATTTACAACTAAATATACAATCGAAACGAAAATTTGTAGAAAAATACAAAAGAAGATGTGATCGTATAAACACCATATTAAATGAAAAAAAAAGGATTTTATTTGTCAGAAAAGGTCAATTTGATAGTGTGTCACAACTATCTGATCTAAAAAATATTATAAAAAGAAATTATCCTACTATTATATTTAAAATTTTATTGATAAATAATATAAAAGAAACTAGTGATGATGATGATATTATTCATATCTTCAAAAAAGAAATATGTTTTTTAGAATATAAAAATGACATTTACAGGCACAGGTCCGCAAAGATTGCATATAATTCTATTTATGAAGAAATAAGTAAATTCAAATCAAAAAAATTTGATCAACCTAAATATAGAGATAATATATAGTAAATTATATATAAATTTCAAATGTTTTCTGCCATAATCATTGGTATAAATCTCGGTTGGTCGAGACATGGAAACCAATTTACATTTTTTTGTATAGTTACTTGATCTTCAGTTATCACAATGGATGGGTTTTTTGCATTTTTAATTTTTTGCACGAGATCGTCATGTCGTTTCATAGGAAATGATTTCAATTTTTTAGCATGCCATTCGATAAATAAAACATTAATATAAGATAATGTGTCATCTGCAATCATTTTTTCTAAAACATCATATTCTCCTCCTTCGATATCCATTTTTAAAATAATAAAATCCGAATCTTTAACAAAATTCGATTCTATCCAATTCGAAAAATCAATAGCTTCTACATGCAAGGGACGACCATATTGAATATTTCCTGTTTTTTTTCCCTTAACTGCGGTATGACTCTCAGATAAAGGATCGGCTCCTTGATAGAATGAAATGTTCTGATTTTTTGTCCATACTGCTTTTGATAAAATTTGACAGTCTGAGTCTTTATGTACTTGTGAAGCAATTTTATGAAGTTTTGGGTGAGGTTCAAACCCAAAAATTTCCCATTTTTTTAATTTTGCAATTTTGCATTTATTAAAATTTGTTATACTTTGTCCTTTGTGCGAACCAGCATCTATAAAAATATGTCTCATGCTTTTTTGTATTTTAATAGTATAAAAGAAAATAATATTTTTTACCAAAAATCGCCCGGAAAAACAGGCAGTGCAAAATCTCAATGCAGACCGTGGCTTTGAAATTTCATAAATTACTGAGCGGTGGATCATATAAGCATGGACGCCAAATTGGACTCTATGCAAATTTGGCGAACTCACAGAAAAATAAATTGTGTTTATTTGCGATTTTAAATTAAAATATTGTAATGTGAATAAAAAAGATCCATGCTCAGGCAACACAAAATTAAAAACGTGCACAAAAAAAAATTCCGTCAACTCCCTGCTGTAGGAAGACACAAAAAAAAAAATCAAATTCCGAAGACGGAAAATATGGGATATCGCAGTCAAATTGGACAAGACCAATATGTCAATAATACTTACATAAAAAATCATAAAAATGGCATATTCGTTGATGTTGGTGCTTTCGATGGAGTAAAATTTTCTAATACGTATTTTTTCGAAAAAAAATTGAATTGGACAGGAATTTGCATTGAACCTCAAAAGAAATTTTTTATGAAACTCAAAAAAACCAGGACATGTATTTGTATTAATGCAGCTGCATTCAATTCAGAGACTACCGTAAATTTTCGAACATCAAAATCAAAACACATGATAGCAGGGATTGAAAATCATCATAATACGAAAAAACTTATGACACCAAAGGAAATTTCCATTGTGACAGTTCCAACTGTCACATTAAAAGACGTATTTCAAAAAAATAACATTTCTGTGGTGGATTATATTTCGATAGATACTGAAGGATCTGAATTGCAAGTATTGCAAGGGATTGATTGGAATGATGTTCATATTAATGTTATCAATTTTGAACATAATCATGATCAAAACATGCTTGAAAAAATAAAACAATATTTATTTTCGAAAAATTTTGTATTTGATCGTTTGATGGGACATGATGCTTTTTTAAAAAACAAAAAACTAAAATGGTCTTGGGATAATTAATAACACTAATTTAAAAGATGCTGTCTGGGATTTACTATTTTTTTTGAATTTATACAAAAGGTCCTTAAAAGTTTTATTAGTCCATAAATAAATGGCTGTGGCAGAAAAAATGAAAAGAATTTTTTTGAATGATCCTTGGATGCATTATTATAGTGATAATATTGTTCATTCGTTTAAAAATTCTGGGGGAGCGGCCAGAATAGAAAAGAATATAGATCTCGCAAATGTCATTTTTTATCAATGTCCACAAATTATTTCAAAATTAAAAAAATTAAAAAAACAAAAAGGAAATAATCTCACAATCGTCTTATTCAGTGGAGAACCAAGAAATTATTCAAAATATTTTTGTGATATTCTGATCGATTGCAAAGATGAAATTTCCATGCGGCCAAAAAATTGCAAATTTATTTATTTTCCACTTTTCGCAAGATCCTGTCTCATTCGAACTAATTTTTCTGTCAATACTCTTTTGAAAAGCAAAGAAAAATATAAGCAACAAAAAAACAAATTTTGTGCTTTTTTATATCATCGTGATCACCCGCATAGAAATCAATTTCTACATCAATTAATAGAGGAATATAAACCCGTAGATATATTAGGCAGGGCACCTAGTAATTACAAAGGACCACATCGAGTGAAATCGACCCAAAATGATCGATTTTCTAAAAATTTTGTAGATGGTGCAGTTGAAAGATATATCCCTTATAAATTTGTCATAGCATTTGAAAATGTAGATAAAAATGGATACATTACCGAAAAAATAATGAATGCCATGTTGGCTGGAGCAATACCGATTTTTTGGGGCACGAACAAAATTCACGAATATTTTAATAGCAAAAGTTTTATTTATGTCTCTTCCTCCGAGAGCCGCAGTTATGGCCATGCAATTAAAAAAATTAAAGATATCAATGAAAATGACGATCTTTATTCTGAAATGATAAATGAACCGTGGTTTACGGGAGAAAATTTATATTTAAAAAATTATCGTCATTTATTAGCCGAAGCATTGGCATTACCAAAATGAACTATTAGATCATTAATTACACCATCTAATTTAATATTTTTTAAATGAGAATAAAATGTTTTTTCTGTTACATCGATCAAGTGAGTTGTAGTTTCTTCAATTTCAATTTCATCTTTCCAAAACCGCCAAGTGATCGCAAGCGCTACTGTAGTTTCATTGATCAAGGAAAGATTCGTTTTGTAAGAGAAATCAACGAGGTCGTCTATGTTATCCGAAAAGCGGTATTCGTCATAATGAAAGTAAGAATGTTCGTGAATAAATCCTTTGGAATCAATCAAAATCACTCCCCAATCCGAGAGATAAACCGTTCCTGTGTTTAGGATCTACAATTCTGACGTAAGCTTTTAACTCCATTTTGTGAATGTAAAAATAAAAATATCTCAATAAAATTAAATTTCTTAAAAACTTTTTTGTGATTTTGGAGGATATCCGCCGGGCGATGATGAGAGAAACGTTACTATTTTACAAGTTGCTCAAGCACTGCTGCACTTTCTTCATGTGATAGCATCGAACGCTTATTTGAGACATATTCCACGCTCGGAAGATGGTACATGTGGGGTAAATACATCAAGTCATCCAAGTCAAATTCGTCTGACGTGATGATATGGACAAAACCATTGCGCAAGTTTTTCAAGTGATCAACGAAAACATTTGCGTCAGAAATGATTTGCGTGGGCGTTTTGATATTTGGAACCGTTTTCCATGGTGCACCATCCTCCATCCATGGATGGAAAGAGTTGGTGAGATCATAACTATATTTTCCTGATTTGTAAATTCGTCCCCATTTATCGTTTCGACCGGCCACCCCTTCCATCATCGAGTCTCCCAAGATCCAGTTGATCAATCTCTGCAGATTTCCCTTTTCGGGGACCCCTTTGTGGATATTTAATTTAATAAAAAACAATGCAAACAATACATGAAACATATCTTTTCGGCCTCCATATGTATCATTAACGTATTTATGCAAAGCAGGATAGAGTCGTGAGTTTTTCATGGAGTCGTTGTTGATGACTGTGTGATCGATGTCGGTTCGATGCTTGATACTGCGGTCGAAATCATATATCACGGGCATCATGGTCACGTTTTTAGTAATACCATTTTATCCTTCGAAATCCTAAATCCCATCACTGGAATGGGCTTCTTGAACTTCATCAACATTATATTACCGAAATGCAAATCGTTGTGAGTTATGCCGATCATTTGAAAACATGCCAACGTGTATATGATTTGAAACAACACATGTGAGTTCGCGGTAGCGCTGATTTTCTCATATAAAAAATTGCCTCGGGTTGGGTAAAATCCGATTTCCGTGATCAAACTGAAGACTTTCTCCTTCTTGGCGGGAGCTCCGTTTTGAATCTCAGATTTCAGCAACCTCTCGAAATGACATTTATTTGAAGATCCAATCAGCGTTACCACATTGGACGTATTATGGCGCGCAATCAATTTGTTGCACACATTGTAAATCTTTGCTTCCACTTGCAAACCCAGATATGTGTTTTTTTCGGTTTCGGGGTCTGCCTTCCGTGCCATAGATTCGTTGAAATATTTGATCACCAATTGGGTTTTCCCATAATGTTTTTCCTGTTGAAAGAGTTTGCGAACATCGATGGTGCCAAAAAAGACTTGCGTGTTGGAGGCAGATATTTTGTTTTTGTATTCAGACAATGATGAATACGTTTTGCGGTCGCAAAAATCGATTTTGTCTTTCAAATAAAACATCATCATGCGATATTCGATCAACCCTTCAGGTGGTATTGTCAATTTATCAGCCAAATGTTGCTGGCGTTGACGTGCCCGTTGGTCCCATTTCTTCAATTCGACGCGTCGCGCAACATGCGGCTCTCCTAATATTTGAGCCTGAGACTGACACACAGGGTACACAGTGTGTCTTGATGTACACTGTGGTTTGTTTTCTTTGACTTTGTGTCGCCAACAGAGATTTCCATTTTTTTTTCGGATATATAATCTGCACGGTGTATTTTTTTTCGTTTTGCAACAGCAATCTGTGCGAGGGCGACTTACACGTTTGCGTCTTGGCATTTGGTGATGTTTATTTATTAGGTGTGCAAAAAATATGAGTTATTGTGCATTTATTTGGAGCCAGAAAGAGAAACCATTTTTGTAATGGGTCCATTCTGTTGGAAATATTTCAAATAAGTTCTCAATAAATGCGAGGCTCCTAGACCTTTGGTGTGAGGAAGTGAAAAATAAACCATATTTCCTATATGATCATATGAATTTTCTGAATACACCGGTGGGGTCAAGGTTATCAAATCAAACGTATTTGCGATATTCCACGCATTTGGAATCAAGGAATTGAATTCTTCTATGAATTTTTTATCTCCACATCTGGGACTGCCCGAAATGTAAACGAATAGTTTATCCGAAGGTAAGTTTCCATGCAACACAAAATCCAGAGCGCACACTGGAGCCATAGCACCTCCTAAACTATGCCCAACAATTACCAATTGACTCGTACGATACTTAAAATTTTCATTCCATACTTTCCATATATTGGTCTGGACCATTTTGTAAAAATAATGAATGCATGCCCAACATTTCCCTTGGAATTTTTTTTCATTTTTTGTGATGCAGGATGGATAGACCAAATGAGTTTCGAAAAAGCACCGCCACTGTTTTACATAACGCAAATTGATCCAACACAACATCGTGATTGCATGTTTTGGAAAGTGAAAAAAGACAGCATACACATTTCCGTCGGTTCCTTTGACTGGTTCGATCTCTAAGTCATATGGTAGATTGGGTATATCCATATCCCTAATTGGTATGTTGATGGCCACGCGAATGGTGGAGAGAATGGCTAGGGCATTCTCTTTCTGAAACACTTTGGGCTCGAAAGGAACGGGTTCGATCAATACGATAGACTTTATATCACTTCTGTCGTAATGGTATCCTCCCTTCAAAAAATAAGGGATACCAAAATACTTGCACAAATAATACGAAAAAATGCCAACCAATAAACAAATAAAAATGATCAGACAAATTAGAGCCACTAGAATGGACTGATTCACACATGAATAAGTTTTGCAAAGCTGATTTCCAGATCCCATATTCTTTTATTTATTTAATGACTTTATTTATTTCTGATGAACAAATATTTTTTCATATTTTCGCATCAGTTCCATCAATTTTTTTTTCTGTTTCCAATAAAAGTTGCAGATCCTCATTTTCATTGCCATTATGTAAATTGCCATTCACACGAGAACGAATATCAGATTTGGTATTCCCTGAGAAATCAGCGAGGTATGGCACTGGTACAAATAAAGATCCGGGAGGAATGCTATCAGAAAGAATCAAGTCGGGATGAACTAAATATCTTCCATCATTTGTCAGCGCTTGAATACACAAATCATATGCTCTTTGGTGGTACATAATGGCATGAGAACCAGTGAGATGATTCACATCGGATCCGCGACGCATGCGAAGTAAATGTTGTGTGTGATATGTGATGCCTTTGACGCGTCCTGGACCGAGAAATACAGCCATCCAGTTTTCTGGCAATTCCGAGATCAGACGAAAGTAGGATGTATCAAAATAGGGACGCAGACGAGCATCGTCCTCCAAAATTAGCACACTCTCCCATTGTTTTTCTCGCGCATATTCTAAACACTTTTGATGACTCGCTGCACATCCTCGTCCGGGATTTTCTGCATCGGCCACTGCTGAAATTCGTATGGGCATCTCTATTGCTTTATTCCTCTTGCATTCGTCCTGAAAAAAGGCATAAATCGATTCCCATCGATCTATTCTTCGGTCCAAATTGATGACTAAAATGGGCAATTTGGATGACATTTTTAGCTTAGTTTTTTTTTAATGAAAGTCATGTTGGAAACGCAATTTACTAAAAATTATATATATATGTATATATAATTAAAAAAAATATGGACACTTCATATCCAGATGATATGACCATTCCTCAAGTGAGAAAAGCATTGCATCAATTGCGAGCTGCCTGGGCGGAAAATTCTCCCAACAGCGTTTTTTATCCCAGTAAACTTTTATCCAATGGAATGTCCATGGAAACTTTCGCTTTGGCCCAAGTCAGCGGAAGTCATAAAAAACGTCACTCAAAAAGCAAACAAAATAAGTGAGTGAATTTAAGATTTGTAATATGCTTTTATATGTGCATCACTTCTCCTGTATAAATATTTGCTATCATTATATGTGCTTTTATTAACTCTCGAGTTAAATCCTTTGTCATTTTTGAGCATGGAATTCTTTTCTTCTTCGCGAGATTCCGTAGTTCAAGAACGGTCATATTTTTCAATCTCCTTGTACTCGCGGCCTTCTTCATCGCGAGTCTAGCTCGTGGTGTTCCACATCTCGTTTTTCTCATGCTTTCTTTCTCTTTATTCTTCGAAAAAAAATGAGAAAAAACAATTACTTCGGAAATAATATCTGACGTTCTTGTAAACTGGATATCCATTCATCATATTCGAAGGTGTCAGACAAGATATACCACGGGATGGTTGGATTTTTCAATTTTTCGACGCACTGAATAATTTGGCGAACCAAGGTAGATTGCACCAACATAGCCAATTCGTACATGTAGGTTTTCGTCAAAGGTTCCATTTCATGCATAAAATTTACGATTCCATAAATGTATTTTGGACGCAAGACCGAAAGTCCATGAGGATCAACAAACAAAACGAATTTTTCTTTTTTGGAATAGCAATCTCTGCAATCCTGCAAGAACCTTCCGAGTTCTTCCATGTTGTCTGGATTTTTCGTAAATTCTATACGAACCAAAGGCCAATCCTTGTCTGTCATAAAATAAAAACTTCCACGAATTTCAGTTATTTGACGTTGGTTCATCTATCTTTTTTTTTAATGAGGATTTATTTTTTTGGGAGATTTTGTTGCATCCTAAGAACGTAAAAACTAAACTAAATAAATTTGGAAGCAGAAAAAAAAAATTCACACAAATCTTAGCCTGCATTATCTTATCTATCAATCAATTATGGTCAACATCCAACCTATAAAAATGCAAATGGAGAAAATTGGGAACATAAAGAAAAAGTTAGACGAGACAATTAATTGTCCACCTCCATCATAATTATGTACCTGTGGATTTATTCGTTTTGCGCCAACTCTCTTTACCCATCGAAGGATACAAAGTGAGTGAGTGAGTGAGTGACTTCTTCTTCCAATTCGAGCTTGAAAGCAAATCAATGAATGATATATATCATCACGCAGGGCAGGGCAGGGCAAAATAACAATTTATAAATTATTCGTTGTGGCAACGCAAGTAGTACCTGATAATGCAACATTTCCATTAATAACTGAGTTAGAAATAGTACCTGCACAATGTATCAGACCAGTCATTGAATTCCCATTTATAGAGGCGCGATTGACATCAGAAGAAAATGTCATACTAACACATAAATTATTTGCAACAATGCAATCAACAACCGTACCGGTGAGTGTCATTGGTTCACTGACGATTGTATTGCCATCAATAGTACTATTGGTACTGTCACCAATTATTGTTATACCTATACCCGTCCCCCCCCCCTTTCACTGTATTGCCTGATATATTAGAATCTATTATATTTTGTGCCATGTAAATTTGGGCACATGTATTGCCATTAATAGTACAGTCATCAAATGTACCATTTATTCTTATACCAAACGGACCCCCTTTTATTGTATTACCTGATATATTAGAGTCAGTCATGTTTCCATCCACAACGACACCAAAGCTCTGCACGGTATTTCCTGCAATTGTAGTAATGATAATATCCTTCTCAAACCATAATGCCCCGTCGAGCATATTATCGGAAATAACCGTCGGTGTGGTATCAGTTCCGACGACGTCTCGAAAGAACATGGAGGCGTAGCCATTATTCGATATATTTGATCGTCTAATCGTACCCTTGAAATCGAAAGATCCATGCATCCGATTATCACAAATTGTTGATTCGTCTATTGTCCCATTGCACAAAAAGGAGGTTCCTCCATTTGAAGATATATTAGATCTTAACACATTTCCATTAAAAGTATAACCAGAAGTAGTATTATTTCCAGTCACCATAACAGAAGTAATTGCTCCCATGATTATTATTGTACCAGAAGTACAAGTGTTTCCAGTGATACTAACTGGGCTACCGTCGATACCAACGTCAGATTGGAATGTTATGCTATCACATGAATTATCTGCAATAGCGCAATCAGTAACAGCGCCAGTGAATTCCATCGCACCATTGATTGTATTATTTGAAACGGTTGAACAACATACGACATTGCCAAGCGCAATGGAAACCAAAGTGTTGCCAGTAATGGTTACATCGTTAGCGTTATTATTTATAGTAATTCCACCTGCTCCACTTCCAGTCCAAATATTATCTGAAATAATACTCGCGTCTAAAGTAGCTGAACTGATAATTAGGTTGTGATTTTCGAAATTATTATTTGTAAATATCATTCCTGATGATGCTAAAAGCCCAGGAGATTCTATATCTATATCAGATACAAGGAAACAATTGTTGACATAGAATTTATCGACAAAACTATTAAAATTAAAAGTCTCGGCAGTGTCGAATCTACAATTTTCTATCGTGGAAGATCCGCTTGTAAATGTATTTGTCCCATTTCCTGAATATCGAACCCCTCTTGTGTGCAATTCTGCATCAGTTCCTGACAAAAATGATTGACCTTCCTGGAGAGTCATTTGTGATGACAATTCATCATTAGTTGAATCAAAATGTACTCCATTGCCAAATATCGATAACAAGTTATTTCCTCCAATAAACCAGGTGGCAACAGGAGCGATAGTATTAGTTACAGAAACGCCTGACATTAAATTTATAGTTATGTGTTGTCCAGAAATGGTCGTCGCTACGATTTCGACAATATCTGTAATAACACACAAATCCGTTTCGCCAGCCACGATGGCCGCATTGATAGTGGAATACTCGACGTTGGGGTTAATCAGGGGATTCCCAACGGTTGTGGTACATTTAGAGATACCCAACAAGTTATCCGCGAGCAAACTACCGACTCGCAAATGACCAATCACACCACAACCGGAGCGAATCTTACAAAAATTACCATTCTCAGAATGCAATGCAGTGACATTGGAATCTTTTTTCGTAAAACCGGTGTTGCAACAATTTAATTTCAGAGACATGAGAATTTTATTATGTATCAATATTGCGACTTGTGGTGAAAATGACCCTCGCCTCCAGGATTCGAGAACACAAAAACCGCCGCCGATTCTGATTCCGATTCGAATCTTATAAAACGTAATTCTAAGAATCTTGATATATCAATTTTTTTAATTAAAACATTGTGAAAAAACAGCCAAAATGAAACGTAGGAAAATACAGTCAATAATAAAAATATTTTATAAATATCTCTATCTCCTCCTCTAGAGGAAAATACAGCCAAGATGAAAAGAGAGGGAAATACAGCCAAAACGATTAAGCCATCGAAACAAACCTAAAATCTAGCCTTTATTCACTCCGCGTGAGTCAAATTGAGCTCCCTCGGCGGGCTCCATCGGCGGCAACGAGCGGAGGAGGCGTGTCCCACTTCCACCGCCGATCGCAATATATAAAATATAATCATTTGAACATAATTATGGAGTCAGTCAAATTCAACAATGCCCCACCCAATTAATTGACTGACATGACATAAAGATGGATCAAAAAAAAGCGAAGAAAAATCTCGTTGACTCCTTTTTTTACAAATAAATTCATTCCCATGTAAAAAAAGGAAGTCTATAAATATGCAAAATGAATATACACCTAAAAGAATAATGGTCACAGGAGGATCGGGATTCATTGGTGCTTTTTTTGTGCGCCATTTGTTAGAGTCTTATGGTCAAAAAGGAGATTTAGAATTGGTTGTCACTTATGACAAAATCGCCCGAGGATCCAAAGTTCATCCTTTTGTGGCTTGTGGTTCGGAATACAATTCATCTTTCTACGGACGTCACGTTTTGGTAAAAGAAGATATCTGCGACGCAGAGAAGGTATCCCAAACCTTGATCAAATACAAAATCGATACGATAGTTCATCTGGCGGCTGAGACTCATGTGGATTATTCTTTTCATTCCTCTTTGGAATTTACAAAAACCAACGTATTGGGTACACACGTGCTATTGCAGTGCAGTTTGGAATTGAAAAATCAAATCAAGAAATTCGTGCATGTGTCGACGGACGAAGTCTACGGAGAAAGTAGCAGTTCAACTGCAAAACCTTTTACAGAAACTTCCGTCTTGAATCCGACGAATCCGTACGCCGCGACAAAAGTGGGAGCAGAAGCTTTGGTAAAATCTTACATCTCTTCCTTCGGATTGCCATGCATCATCACCAGAGGAAATAATGTATATGGTCCGGAACAATTTCCAGACAAAGTCGTCCCCAAATTCATTTGTCGGGCTCTGCGTGGAGATCCCATACAAATACACGGCGATGGAAGCGCGATTAGATCTTTTCTGTATGTAACCGATGTGGCAAAAGCTCTAGACATGATCATGCGCAAAGGAGTCGACGGGAAAATTTACAATATTGGTGCCGAAGAAGAAATTTCCATTTTCGATTTGGCCTCTTGGTTGATCGAAAAAATTCCTACATCTATAGAATTCGTCGAAGATCGAGCTTTCAATGATCAGAGATATTTTATTTCTTCAGGCTTGTTGCATGACTTGGGATGGAAACCGGAAGTATCTTTAAGTGATGGATTACTGAAAACTTTACAGTGGTATCAAAATAATGCTAATAAATTGTGGTGGTGGGAAGATTTTTTGGAAAAGGCGTTGCAAGCTCACCCACGTTTTTATTCTTGAATACATATCAAAGGAGCAGCGGTTGGAAATCCCGACATAATTATGGAGTATGAGAGGATTCCGTACGTCCATCTGAAGTTTCAGAGCATTTCGATCCGCCATCTGCTGTATCTTATGGTTACAGAATTATGGCCGTCGTATCTTTTGATGATATATCTTTACGGCTATCATCCCAAATTATTGTGGACCGTCGTCCCTCTGGTGATCATTTTCAATTGGAAAACAGACTTGGATTTGTGGGAATTAAGAAAACAATATGGGATTGTGTCTCGGAAATTTATTGCACATTTCCAGAATAAAGAAGAATGAATATCAATAATAATGAACATCATTTTCTATGGTCAGATTAATCTCGCTGCTCCATAAGCTGGTTGGAGGGTACCTATAACATTATCTATTTCTCTTCTTTCTGTCGTCAAGGACCTAGAAAAATGTCTAAAACAACTGTCCAGCTCTCGTTGTATTTCTACAGAGTATTTTTCTCTGCACTGAGAAATTGCGCTTCGATATTTTAGAGATTCTGAATCTTTATATTTTATCCACAGTCTTTTCACGTTGTTTATGATCTTATCATTGGATAAACACTGTGCTTTTGTTTGTTCCCAATTTTTGAGTTGTGCATTCAAAACATTTTTGGCATTTTCGCAATCTAGATTTTTCTTAGCTAGCTCCTCTTTTTGCCGGTCTGATGCCGTAGTCAATGTGTGTACATTTCTTTTGTTTGTTATTATTTCAAATTCCAACTCGGACATTTTTTCTTTCATTTTAGTTTCCCGGACTCTCAAGTCTTTTGACAGATCTCTAATTTTTTCTCGCTTTTCTGTCAGTGTTTTTACATAATTCGCATTATGTTGTTGCTCAAGAGAAAGTTTCGATTTCCATTCATCTCTTTGTATCGATTGAGTTTCCATCAGTTTTTGTTGTGATTGAATTTTTCCCACTTTTTCTTGCAATTCCGAACGAAGTCTCACCTCATTTGCGTTTATCTTCTCAACCTCCTTGTCGAGCGCTATTTTGTTTGTTTCCGCCTTCTTCAATTGATTAGCCATTTTTTCCATTTCCGTTGCCAATTCATCTTTCTGCTGTTCTAAATTTTCTTTTTCCAGATTTGATTGTCGTTCTATATTTTCCTTTTCTTTCTTCAATTCTACTTGCTTCCTCTTTAATGCCTCCATCTCTACATCTTTCTGATTACTCTGCAATTCTTTTTGACGCAATCTCTGATTTGCAGCTTGCAATTCCGAACGAAGCTCCTCCTCCTTTGCGTTGGCCTCCTTAACTTTCCTTTCGAGCGCTAATTTGGATTTTCCCATATCATCCAATTGACGAGCATTTTTTTCCATGTTCGAATTTAATTCTTCTTTTAGATTTTCTAACTCAAATATTTTCTTAGCTAATTGTTGTTGTCGTTTTTTCTGTTCGTTGATCAAGTTTTCTTTGTCTTTATCTGATTTCAATGTCGCTGCATCTTTTCGAACACTCTGCGATTCTTTTTGGCGCAATCTCTGTTTTGCATTTTCCAATTCCGAACGAAGCTTCTTCTCTTCTGCGTTGGCCTTCTCAACCTGTTTTTGAAGCTCTTCTTTTCCTTTGTTCACATTCTCCAATAGACGATCCATTTTTTTCTTTTTCAATATTAAATCCTCTTCCAATTTTATTTTATCAAATTCTGACTCCTTCATCTGTATTTCCAATGTTAGTTTTTCTTCCCTCAACCTTTTTTGATTTCCCTTTAATTCCTCGATATCTATATCTTCCGATCACCCTGCGATTTTTTTTGACGCAATCCCTGTTCTGCATATCGCAATCTCGAATGAACATCATCCTCCGCTGCCTTTATCTTCTCAACCTCCTTGTCAAGCGCTATTTTGTTTATTTTCGCCTCATTCAATTGATTAGCCATTTTTTCCATTTCCGTTTTCAATTCCTTTTCCATTTCTTCTTTCTCATGATCTAAAATAGCAATTGCCGCTTGGAATTTATTTTTTCGCTTTTCGCTTTTTTTCGTCAATTCTTCTTGAATTATCTCTAATTCCCCGATTTTTTTATTTTTACCAGCACTCTGCAATTCTTTTTGACGCAATCCCTGTTCTGCAGTTCGCAATTCCGAACGAAACTTCTTATCATTTTCGTTTATCTCATCAACTGCCATTTTTTTTTCTCTTTGCGCCCTCTCCAATTGACGAGCCATTTTTTTCAAGTTCTTTTCCATTTCTTCTTCCTGAGAATCTAACTCATCCATTGCCGCTTGGAATTGTATTTTTCGATTTTCGATTTTTTTCGTCAATTCTACTTCCTTTCTATTTAATCCCTCGATCTCTTTATCTTTCCGAGCACCCTGCGATTCTTTTTGACGCAATCTCTGTTCTACATTTTCCAAAGTAGAAAGTTTTTCTTCCAAATTTTTAATTTTCATGTCTGCTTCATCCTTTATTTTTTGTTGTTCCTGATTTTTTTGATCACGCACTATTTTTAATTTTTCCATTTCACCCGCATTTTCGTCTACAATTCGTTCAATATCTTCCCGTGCATCAATGACGCCATTTTTTAAAATTTCCGACTTTTTTTTTGCATTTTCGATGGATTGGGCCAATTCTTGGGTAAGTTTTTCTTTTTCTGATTGCAAAAACGATATTTGATCGTTGAATCCCCGTACACGTGTTTCATTTTGTCGTTGCAATTCATCATTTTTTTCTTCCATCTCCCGAAATTTATTTTCAATCACATTTTCCTCTTTTATCACTTCATCTATTTGGGATTTGTTTGTTACCATTTTTTTTGATAAATCTTCACGTTCATTCTTTAAATTATCCAACGTTTCGGTGCAGACATTTAAGTCGTCAGTGCACTTTTGTAATTTTCCCTCACAATCACTTTTCTCAAACTCGTCGGATAATGATTCCAAAGCCCGAGCCATGTCTTTTGCAGTTTCGAGGAGGCTATCTTGCGTATCACTTGGATTTTTTGATTTGTTAATCTTAACAAGAACTGCGGCTACAGAAGGGGTTTTCATACCTTCCTCTATCGCTTTAGTTAATATTCCCTGGGCTTCGTCAAGGACATTCAAGATATTTTGTTTCTCTAAATTTTTGCGATCTAATTCTTCACGAAATTCATTTTTATTTGTCTCCTGTTCTTCCTTGAATCGTTGTATAGCCTCATCGATCATGGGTCCACAGTCATTCATTTTCTGTTGCAATTCATTTTTTTTAGATTGTAATTCGATGTTTTCTTGTTGTAATGATTTCACTAATTCTCCGACTTGTGGGAAACGATTTATGACATTCTGTGTACTTTCTGTCATTTCCTTTGCCGGTTGCATTTTTTCTTTTTCAATTTTTAATTCCCTTATTTCCTCTTCTAATCTTTTCACTGCGTATGCAACGTTTGGGAATTGAGAAATGATTTCCTGTACACTTTCTGACATTCTTTTTACCTGTGGTTCTGTCCCAACTCCATGCTCCGGAGGCGGACCAGATCCTTCTAAAGGTGATTTCTCAATACCTTCTACCAAGACTTTGACAAATACTTCTATGTGACGATCATTCGTGGAAGCCATTTTTCTTTCATTTTCGGAAATATTCTTCATGAGATCTTGTTCGAATCGTAACCATACCTCATTCATTTCTTTTACCAATGCTTCCAATTCCTGAATTTTTCCCGGTGCATCCCCGTCAGACTTTGCGATCCTCTCGAAATTGGATACCAATTTTTGTTGAAATCCATTCAATTTTCCGATGGCATCCTCAAACTCTTTTTTTTGTTCTTTTTGCAATTTTTCAATTCCTTCTCGATGATGTTGCAACATACTTTCTATTTCCTTTCGACGTTCAGCGGGAAAGCTATCGGGAAAGTTTATCGTGATCGGTGAGGGTTGTGATACCCCAATTGGAGGTGTTGTTAATGTTGCTGTTGCTGAGCCTCCAGTCGGACTCACTGTAAATGTTGGATTCATTTTAATTGTCGTTGTTGATACTGGGGCTGGGGCTGGGGCAGCAGGAGCAGGAGCAGGAGCAGGGTGAGAAAGAGCAGCAGCATTTGCTTTTTCTTGCAATCTTGAATTTTCATTTTTTAATGAAATAAATTGTTCTGTGAGACGTGAATTTTCAGTACGGAATTGTGAATTCTCAGCACGCAAATGTGAATTCTGTTCTGAAAGGTGTCTTGCATTTTCATTCAATTTACCATTTTCAGATTCCAGTCTTCCTATCTCACGTTTGTCAGCCTCGTTTTGAGTCTCTAACGTCGCCGCTTTTTTTTCCAGTTCTGATGTGTGGGTTTTTAGCAATTCGTATTGTTCTCTTGGTATATTACTTTGTATTTGTTTTTCTAATTCATGATTTCTCGCAGTCAAATTATCGATTTGACCAGACACCCCTTTAAATTTTTCATCACTTCCAGCTTCAGTAGATGCCAGCATCGCAATCCTTTCATTCAAAGTATTTTTTTCTCCTTCCAACCTTGTGTTGTTCTCTCCGAGTCTTTTTATTTCCGCATTCGATTCTGCGATTTTCACGTCATTCGCACCGATCATTGTTCGATGTTCTACATTATCTCGCTTTTGTTGTTCTTTTTCTGATCGATAAATTTCTGATTGACTCCTCAACCTTTCTTGTTCAGATTGGGCTCGTTGAAGCTCATTTCGTAATTTTTCTATATCTAATTCTGAACTTCTTTCTGGTGCAGAAGAATGATATGGAGCAGGAGCAGGATAGTTAGGAGGATAGTTAGGAGGATAGTTAGGAGGATAGTTAGGAGGATAGTTAGGAGGATAGTTAGGAGGATAGTTAGGAGGAGAAGGAGACGTAAAAGAAGCAGGAGCAGGAGCAGGAGCAGGAGCAGGAGCAGGAGCAGGAGCAGGAGAAGAAAGAGTAGAAAGAGGAAGAGAAGAAAGTGAAGAAGAAATAGTAGAAGAAGAAGAAGAATGAGAAGGATCAGAATAAGGAGAAGGAGACGGAGAATAAGAAGGTATAGGAGTGGGAGGCAAACTAGAGAACGACGTGGTAGAAGTTGGTGCGGTGGTCCTAACACGACGTAACTTATCCTTACATTCTCTTAACTCATTTTTCAATTTGTCTTCGTTACGTTTTGCATCAATTTTCAATTCTGTATTCTCTATCGTCACTTCCCGTATATGTTGATTGGCATATTTGAGATCTGCTGCGGTTCCGTGAAAAACTCCACCACTACCACCACCACCACTATTGCTGGCAATTTTAGCATCTCGTAAATTACGCTCTAAATCACGCTCTAATTTACGAATTTTCTCGTCTCTGTCGACTACTTCATTGTTCGCTCGATTCGCATCTTCTTCGATCCGAGCCCGTGCTTGTTCTGCCTTCCTGGCTTCTTGTTCCATTCTTCTCAAATTGTTTTCCACATCTCGAATTCGGTTTTCACGATCTCGAATGGCGGACTCGGCTCGGCTGGCTTTGGAATTCATTTCCTGCAAATTAGATTCAAATTCACGTAATTTTCCTTCTAAATTTTTCAAATCATTCAACATGGCATTTTTTTCCTGGTTTACAGCATCGACTTTGGATTTCCAGGTAGATTCCAAATTTTCCATGTCTTGTTTCATTTTTTCGGGATTCACCTCTTGCATCATTTTATGTTCTAAACCCCGAAGACTGACCAATTCTTCATTCAATTTTTTGATCTCCTGCTCGCATTTTTGTCCGTTCACTTGGTGTTCTTGAATTTCTCTTCTAGCATTGACCAAATCTTTTTCCAAAATTTGTTTTTCCGAAGCCAGATCGTTTACTTTGTCTACGTACTCATTCCCGGTATGAGAAGCCTCGAAAGTTTCGGAAGAAGCCGCCGTGGGACAAGCGGGACATTCAATTTTTTCTTCTACCTCTTCTACCTCTTCTTCGACGTCCGTGGTGCCCACCAAAGCTTCCCGCAATTCTTCTTCCTCTATTTTAGAACTACTTTCCATGCCCAATAAACTTTCCCGAATGAATTTGGGATCACATGTGTTGGCGGCACAAGAAATGACAGTTTCTTTGGTCAAAAAAATCGCTGGAGACGGTTCATTCGAACAGCCAGTAGTGGCCCATGCAGGACTGTTTCTCAGACCACTCTCCAAATAATTCTGTTTCGCATTAGCCACGATCTGTTTCAAATCGGATTCGTAAGGTCCCCACGGATCTCCAGGGATCTCCGCAGAAACTCCTTCGAATCGTACTTTTTTTTCATGTGATCCCAAATTATTCGCGGCATGTTTCGCGAAAAGTTTGGCGTACATTCTTTTTCCAGAAGGAGTTTGCAACCATTTAGGAAAAGCGTCTTCCTTGTACAACATAATGGCTCCAAGACCATGGCGTTGTTCTAGCAAGGGTTTTGCGTCAACATTTGGATAGGTCAAAACCTCGCGAGCGATATTTTGTTGTTCCATTCTCATTGGAACATTTTCATCTCGTAAGACGGAAATTGCATATTTTACACTGGCCCTATCAAAATCCCGAATTCTCAAATCCATTTCTTTTTTTATAAGTATAGGAAAAAATTTATTTTAGGTTCGACAACACAACAACCACGTACCAATGCCAATGCCAGCAATATATACTCCTGGCGAATTAGTTGATCCTTCAATTTTTTATTTTCTATATTTTTCTCATTTTGCGCTTCTTCCAAAATTTCGTTTTCTTCTTCAACCAAAGCACAACTGGATTGATTCACTTTGGACTAAGCCTCCTCGAAGTCCCTCAACTTCATATTCCAACTCCAGAATTCTTTTATTTTGGAGTTTTTTACCTACTACTGATTGGGTTACCATTTTTCCCTTTCTTGTAACATTTCGTGTAATGTTGCATTTCCCGTGTTGTATTCGTCTTCCTTATGTTGCATTGATTCATGGTATTGTTTTGTCAATTGTTGGATTTTATCCCCTTCGCTTGTAGCAGTCGAGAATATCGTGCTGATTTGTTTTTTCAAATTTGAATTCTCATTTTCCAACATCTTAATTTTATCTTGTAATATTACAAGTTGCTGCGCCGCTACATACATATCTGCTCCTTTCTCGCCGGCAACAGGTGTTCGTTTCCCGACACCCATTTCTTTTTTTATTAGTATATAAAAAAATTTATTTTAGGTTCGACAACACAACAACCACGTGCCAATGCTCTCAGCTTCGGCACATAGGTAGCTTCCCTGCGGAAATGTTTTTTTGTAAAGATCCATCTGATCCTCGAACCATCTTGCCAATTCAATTTCCTCTTTATCATTGGCAGAAGAAATAGATGGATAAGCATTATTATGGCTCACCATCCATTTCTGAAATTTGTCGAATTTTTCTTTCCACGGATCTTTCACATCAACCGGCGTGGTCGGTGGAGGCTCCAATTGATTTTCGAATTTTGGAAGAGTTTCCAATAATTCTTTTTGTTCCTGAGTCAGCTCAGTTTCTTCTTCTTGATTGATGATAGTAGACATAATGTGTTTTTATTAAATTGTAAAATATTTTTTTCCCAATATCATTCCGAACACATCTAAAGTTTGCCCTTAAAATACGATAGAAAAGTGTTAACTAATTTATTGTTAGAAGTAAACGTCGTACAATTTACGAAATAAATATTTGAAGCCCCCTAGATAGCAATTTATTTTTTTTTATACAAATACTCGGAGCTACCAGTTAGTTTAACAAATCGAAATTTTTCCAGAACTTCATTTTCCGTCGTTTTTAAATCCTTCAAAAAATCTTCATAATGTTCTTCATTAATAAAATCTCCGTACAATGATATAACGTCAGTTGTATTAGCAATTGCTAGAGAGTTATGTAGATATATTTCGCCCATAAGATTTTGCAGTTCTAAAAAATATAATAATTGTTGATGAAATGCATAATTATATATCTCTGGGTGTTGATAATGTTCCATATCTTTTTTTTTCATTATCATATGGTAATTTATTAAATCTTTCAGTCGCACTAATATTTTTTTTCATTTATGTACAAAACTCATGGTTCGTCAAATCTCCTAATTGCAATGTTTTTGATTCTGGTGAGATGACCATCACTGGTGAAATGTCGCTAGAATAAATTTTCATTTAAATAGGTGTCCGGACACACTTATCTTTTCATAATTTAAGACATTGTCTCGCATTTTAACATGTGCTTGTTCTAGTAGCATTTAGGTATGTTCTCGCGATTTTAATTTTTTTTAATCAGCATCATTATTTTCAAACACTCTGGCAAATGTGGACAGTATAACCGTATCACACACAGCATCTTAGTACGATTTGGAAACTCATAAATAAAATATTTTGTCTAATAATAAAAAACTATTTATTTTATACCAAGTATGTCTACACTTAATATAGAGGACAAACCGAATTCATCTTTGTTTACCGATTTCTCAGATCAACATCGATACACCATCCAACAATACATGGATCCTCACCAAGGTGCAGGGCTCAACCGAGGATGTCCCGGGATGAAACAGTTGTGCAAACCTAATTGCCCAGATCAGTTTTTTTGTGAGGATTCTTTCTGCCCAAGGGGTTACGTAAGAGCAGCCAAAGGAATGTGTTATCCTAATAATGGAATTGGAGAACTAAAACCAGCAATATTTGACAAATCTCAATAAAAGAAAAATAAATAAAATTTTAATTTAATTTTTTTGCATACATTCTTCCGACCTCGTACCTTGAGAAATTTTGTATCAGAGTGCATAATTCACTTTGCTTTGGCAGACGTCTGTGTCGCGGAATATCGGAAACGATGCATTGCGAAATCGGGTTCTTGGCACTTTGAAATCCTCACAAATTTTGCCGACAATGAATTATATCGGGATATGATATGTACTGGCTCACGACACGAAATCTCATTTCACTTCTATTTTTATAAAATGTTCCGCATTACCAAAATATCAAAGGATATCTCAAATAAAATATTTGCATTAAAATAAAAATAATTCATTTTCATTATGCCCAGAACAAAATCGCCTAGAGGCAGTCCAAAAAGCAAAAGCACAACTCCAGGATGGATCGATGATATTTTGAAAGCGATCGATGATGTATCCAGTCCAATTGCATCTGTAAAAGGTCCTTTTCGACCAGCTGCCAACGCGTCTCCCATAGCGCAGAAAGTTACAGCAACTGGAAATTTCACGATTGCAGCTCTTGGTTTCGCTTTTGCTGTTGTAAATGCTGTTTATTTGAGTAGCATTGACAAGGATTGTACAGGATACAATTCGCAGGAACAGAAATTTTTGTTCGCAGTCAGCATTATTTTGGCAGCATTTTTCGGTCTCTTGACGATTTCTTCAATTTACGGATTGGGAGTAGTTTTCCGATAAGGCAGGCATAGAGGAAGAGTTTTCGAATGTAAATACCCAAAAAAATAAAATATGAAGGTAATTTTTTTCTCCTATTTTTATTTCCAAGAAAGAGAATATTTTTTTCGGTTTCTGATGAGGTTCCGAAAAAAATCATGTCAAAAGCCATACCCTTCGTCAGATTGATAGACGAAAAAAAGGGTATTTACGAAGTTTGCGAAGAAGCCGTCGATCTATTCGAAAATGTACCTTCCCCATTCGGAGTCGTGGCCATCGTCGGAAAATATCGAACCGGAAAATCTTTTTTTATGAATCGTTGTTTATTGCGAGGCAAAACCAAGAGCAAAAAGGGAGCTTTCCCGGTAGGGAACACAGTTCAGGCGTGCACCAAAGGACTCTGGCTTTGCAATGCTCCTTTGGAAGGTGGAACAATGCCCATTTTTGTAATTGATACCGAAGGAATCGGAGCGTTAGAAGCTACCAACACGCACGATACCAGTATTTTCTCCATGGCACTTCTTTTTTCGTCCTTTTTTATTTACAATTCCTTGAATGCCATCGATGAGGAAGCCATCAATCAATTGTCCTTGGTGGCCAACGTATGTAAGCAGATCCGTTTGACGGCGGATAAAGAAGCCACGCCAGAGGAACTAGGGAAAGAAGTATTTCCGCCATTGTTTTGGATGGTCAGGGATTTTTCCTTGCAATTGAAGGACGAACAAGATCGCGACATATCATCCAATGAATATTTGAACAGGGCTCTATCAGAATCGACGGATAGCAGTAGCGGAGAAGGTCGAGAAGATAAAAATCGATTACGAAAATGTCTCAGGGAATGTTTTCCGAGGCGGGCTTGTGCGACACTCATTCGTCCGTGCAATGACGAACGTGAATTGCAGATGATGCAGAACGGAGATGCCAAATTGAAACCCATGTTCCAACAGCAATTAGATTGGATAAGGAATTATGTATTGGGAAGCACTTTGGCAAAATCCTCATCCAATCCGAATATTCCCATGACTGGAAAATCCTTCATTGCCTTTGTTCGGTCCATAGTAGAAGCCGTCAATCGAGGCACCATACCGGTGATACGCGATTCCTGGTCTTTGTTGTATGAAATTCATTGTCGAGATGCTGTAGATGTCGCTGAAAAAAGGTACAACGAAACCATCTCGAAATTGACCCAGCAGAAAAATTTAAACCTAAATGAATCATCTGTCATCTCCATCTGGAAAGAAGGAAAAGGCGAGGCATTGAGCCTTTTCAGAGAGAAATGCGATAGTTTGGAAAAATCCGGGACGGACATTTCCAAGTGGCGGGCCATGCTCTTGGCCAAAATCGAAGACGACAAAAAACGGTTGTTGGAGGAATTGCGAAAACTCAGCGAATACGCCATTTCCAGTAAGATTTCCGAAATCGATTCTTTCTTCTCCTCGATGGACTGCATGAACGGTGATCCTGGACAATTGGACCAATATGAGAGGGAATTGAATGACTCCTTGCTCCCTCTATTGCACCATGAATCTCCATGCAGTTGTGGTACACGGACCGTTCTTGCTCAATTATCCACGAAATGTTGGTGTTGGTTACGAAACATGGGATCTACCTCTTTGCACATGGAATCCACAATGAAAAGTCTGCGAGAAGAACGAGAGGGTTGGATGGAGAAAGTGGCGAATGCCAGAAACGAACAAAAAGAAGCTATCGAACACGAACAACAGAAATATAACGAATTGCAAATCAAATTGACTTCTCTGAATGATTCTCTTTCGAAATCTTTGACGGAAAAAGAAGCCGAAATCTCTCTGCATGAGGACCTAGTCCGAGAGCAAGAAGAAATAATCGAAGAGTTGCGCGAAGACTCCAAAAAAACTCCTGTAGTTGTTTTTCCCGAAGGAGACCAAGAAGAAGAAGAGTTTTCACGAATCAGAGAAGAATTGGAGAAAAAAGTCCAGGACAGCAAGAAAGAACAAGACAAATTGCAAGAGAAGATTCAAGAATCACGCTCGAATTTTGTAAATCAAATCAGAACCATCCGGGAGGAATCAGATCAAATCATTCAACATGCAAAAACCGAATATCAACGGAAAGTGGACGAAGAACAACAGAAAATGGAAATATCCAACCGAAAGCAAGCGCAGCAGTTGGAAACCATCAAAAAAAAAGAACACCAAATGGATATTTTGAATGAAAAAGTAAAAACGCTGGTAGAATCCCTCAAAAGGTTAGAAAAATCTCATGAAAAAACTTCGGAAAGCTACAAAGCTCAATGGAGTGCGGAATCTACTAAACAGGCAGAGATTATGTACAATTTACAACAACAACGATTGACTGAACAATTGGAATGGTCTGCAAAAATAAGAGAAGCCGACTCAAAAGCCGCGACCACCGACGCTCGATTGAAAGATTGCAAACGGAAATTGGACAAGTCAGATCCGACAAAAGTGAAAAGATTGAAAACAGACAACAATTTATTGAGTCACACGCTGGCGAAGGCCGAAACAGAAAAGCAATGGATCCGGAAAGAATTGGATAGGACACAAAATAATTTAGACAAAATTACGAAAACTAACGACGAACTTTTGACCAACTATCACGTGCTGCAGAGAGAAAAGGAAATGGAAATATTGAATTTGACACTTTCCTACGAAAAACAGTTATCTTCCAGAAAATTTTGATACAATAAATTTTTTTTTGTGAAATTTTATTTGTGAAATGTTATATAAAAAAAAAGATTTGAGATGCAATTTAAAGAAATCGAGATCAATATTTTAGGATCTAACCTCTTCGAATTCATCGTACAATTTGATAAGACGAGTCTGCGATAATAATGAAAAAAAAGTTATCACCGAGACAAGAATCGATAACTTTATTACAAAAAAAACGGATATTTTAGAATTCCATAATGACCATACGGATTGTTATTTTTATTCCTTTGTGGAAAGACAGGGAAATGATCTATTTGCATTGAAACATGGTTCTGCATCCGATTGGGGATGGTTTTCTATTGAGATAGAAATGAATGAAAGTTCTGTTGAGGAAATCTTGAATGTGATGAAAGCTGCATTAGGTTCTGATGCATCCGATATTGAGCTGTTCGAGGAAGCATTAGAAAAATCACACAAAGGAACGTTTCCTATGGCTTATCTGATTATAAGTGTTTCTCCATTTCTTATAAAAACGAATTTTAATAAAATTGGAAAAATCTCTCTAATCTAATGTATTTACGTAATCATCCTCGTCCCTGGGAGTTCTTATATCAGCCTCTGCTCTTCGTCTGCTGGAAGATGTCGGAGTCATTAGAGAAATATCTCTAGTGGATCCGGGTGTTCTTTCTCTTGATCTCAAAAGAGCTTCTTTGCTCACATTAGGCGCGTGATGAAAAGAGGTGGGCAGAGTTCGAGGTTCTCTTATGGAGGAAGGAGGATTCGTCGGACTTTTGTGATGTTTTGGGTGTCGCATTTGGTCACCTGTGCGTGGTGTTTTAGTGCTTCTCGGTGTTTTAGAAGATATTTCATTCATGTTAAGAGGTGCACCAGAAACATCCAATGTGTTTTTGCTTGACCCAGAACTACTACTTTTAGGTGTTTCTACATCTCGTATAGCGTTTTCTACGTAATTTTTGAAGACGCTATCGGGATTCGGTGTGGGAGCATCTAATTTCTTTGGCGTTTGGGCCAGAGAACCAGTTTTAGCGGATGGTGGTTTTTGAAACGAAGACGGCGTTGGCATTTCTTTCAAAAGAAACGAAATGGGTTCTTTCAAAACGTCACACAAGGTTTGACGAAACGCATTAACGAAGACGTATTTTCGATTCACGGAATACAAATTGAAGATTTCCATGTTGCGAATCGCATCGTCATTGGTCAGAGCCAAATAAAAACTTTTCACGAATTTCCCAAAAGAAGGAACATACACGCTTTGGTTCCCCTTGTTGGGGAATCCACGAAAATATTCTTCCAT
>PVMS01152416.1_pt1 | contig 29170 bp, 28 predicted proteins | sample 1853461 | NCBI WGS metagenome assembly PVMS01 (sample SAMN08582032, study PRJNA380276) | Marine sediment metagenome, whole genome shotgun sequencing project. | isolation source: ocean sediment barecode stripped | collected 2017
CTGATTTGCGGTAAAACTCCAACCTTCTATTCCTCTACCATTTGGCGAAATAGTAATTGTATAAGTTCCAACACCTCCGGTGTTTGCATAATCGTGAAAAGGAACATCAGCGGGAAAATTAACAGGATTGGTGTTATATACATCTGAAGTTCCATCACCCCAATCAACTGTTATATCTAAATTAAACTGAGGTTCTTCCGTATAAGTTATGCAAACACCGGTGGTGTTGGAACTTATACAATTACTATTTCGCCAAATGGCAGAGGAATAGAAGGGTGGAGTTTTACCGCAAGTCAGAATGATGCGGCAACTATGGCTTCAGGCAAACTCGTTAATATAAACCAATGGGGTGATATGGTTATGGGTTGTTTGCTATCAAATCCAAACAATGGATTTAATGGTTCAAGATATTATTATCAAACAAATAATCTAGGAGCTATTATAGCACCCGATGCGCCCATTATTACAGGAGAGGTAATGAGAACACCTAGTAGTAATTGGGGAACTAGTAGACAGTTTAATTTAGGACTTCCGGCAGACTGTAATATACCTTTCATTCATTTATGGGATTTTAGAACAATGGTACGAATAGAAAGCTTGTTTAGGTTTACTACCAATTTTGATGGAAATGTTACAAGACTAGATGATTGGTATACTCCTAACGCTGAAAGAATTATTCTTATATATAGTGGTGTAAATACGGCGGGTATAGACCCTTCTAAATGGAACACTACAAATTGTGAAGAAATATACGGTTGTTTTGAAAACAATCCTCAATTTAATGGAGATTGCTCAACAAAGATAATAACTAGAAAAGCAGTTCAAGGTAGAAACTATCCTGACTTTCAGGACACAGCTTGGAACGTAAGCAATGTGTATAATTTCTCAGGTTTGTTTTCTAATTGTTCCTCGTTTAACAATGGAGGTAATCCTCAAAATCTCGGTGCTTGGAATATAAGGCAGACCCCCGCACCCGGAAGTAATGTTAATAGTATGGAACAACTGTTTAATGGTTGTGTCCTATTTAATGGAGATATATCTTCTTGGCAAGTGGGTGCGATAAGAAAGTTTGGTTCTATGTTCCAAAATGCAGCCGCCTTTAATCAAGACATAGGTGGTTGGAACTTTAGTGGTTTAGCAATAGGTAGTTGTAATTCAGCAAGTATAATTTATTTCTTAAGAGGAGTAACAGCTTTCAATCAAGATATTAGCAATTGGGACTTAACAGGTGCAGGTGGATTAAATGGATTGATGGGACCAAACTTCCCTCCTTCACCAACTGCAGCAGACCCAACTCTAGACACATCAATTTATAATGATGTGCTAGTAAACTTTGCGGCAAAAGGAAATTATTCAAGAGCAGCTAACTGTTCTTTTTGGGGTAGCTCAAATTACTTTGTATTTGGAAATAGTCAATATGATGGAAACGATGCAAATGTGGTTGCAGCTAGAAATCAATTAATAGCAGACTTAGGGGCTCTAGTAGATGGTGGTGTCGCACCTCCTGCTCCAAATAATACAAACATACAACAACTAGTAAATGATGCCTTAGCATTAGACCCTGTTAATGCAAGTGTAGCTATACCCGTATACGGATTAATGTCAACGTGGAACACAGGTGGTGTAACGAATATGAATGCATTATTTCAAGGTGCTACTCAATTTATCGGTGATGCCATTGCTAATTGGGATGTGAGTAATGTTACGGATATGGAGAATATGTTTGATAATTGTACGGACTTTGATGGAGATATTAGTGGATGGGATACAGGAAGTGTTATTAATATGAATAGTATTTTTTATAGAGCAGAAACTTTCAATCAAGACATAGGTAATTGGAATACTTCTAATGTTACTAATATGAGGGCTATGTTTCGTAATACAATAAATTTTAATCAAGACATAGGTGATTGGAACGTAAGTAATGTTGATAATATGCTTATTATGTTTAGTAATGCCACGGGTTTCAATAATGGAGGAAATAGTAATATTAACAATTGGGACACATCAAGTGTTCTTTCTACGCAAGGTATGTTCCGAGATGCAACTGACTTTAATCAATACATTGGAGATTGGGATGTAAGTAGTGTGACTAATATGACGCAGATGTTCGATGACAATAAAATTTTCAATCAAGATATAAGTTCTTGGGATGTGAGTAGTGTAACTTTTATGTCATTTATGTTTAATGGGTCTACAGACTTTGACCAAAATATATCTTCTTGGAATGTGGTTAATGTAACTGCTATGAATCGTATGTTTTATAATGCAACCGCCATGAATCAAGATTTAAGTTCTTGGAGTGTGAATCCAAATGTGGGTACTTGTTCAGACTTTGCTTTTGGTACAACTTCTTGGACAGAACCTAAACCAAACTTTACTAACTGTACACCTTAATAAACTATAAGATATGGCAATAGGATACTCAATACACAAACCTACAGATTTTATTTATTGGATTGCATTAGAAGAAGGTGAATTAAAACTCTACGGTGGTGTAGGACCAAATCAAGTTTGTGATATAAAATACACAGACGTTCAAGAATATACTAATGAACAAGAATGGATTGACGCTTTAGTTGCACTAGGGGTTGATGTTGAACAAATTATGAAAAAATAATTTTCTATCTTTGTGTTATGGAATTTATTCAAACTAACTCTTATTTAATGGAACTTAATATCAAATACGAATTAGTAGAATCGGATAAAAAAATAAATGGCAAATCAACAACAACCTCAACAGCTTACCTCAGAGACAAAGTTTAATCTTTCTATAAAAGAAATAGTAGCAATAGTAATTGGACTATCTTCATTGATGGGCATGTACTTCACTCTTCAGGCACAAATAAAAACAGCTATGCTTCTTCCTAAGCCTGAAATTCAAAAAGTTGAATTCGAATATAAAGACAAATTAATTAGGGCGACCATTGAAAAGATTGACAGTGATGTAACTAATATAAAAGAAGACGTAAATGAAATAAAACTTAGTTTAGAAAAAATGGATGAGCGTCTTTATGAAATTAGCAAGAAGAAATGAGATGGTTAATAATCGTATTATTATATACTCAAACTTTATTCTCACAAGATTTTAAAGATGGAATAAGCCTTGTACAGTTCAATGCCTCATTCCTTTCTGAAAACACTATAACATTAGAACCAATTGAAAATGCAACTACTCATTTATTATTAATGGGTAAACATCCTGTGGTTTTTGAAAAAGAAAAAATTGTTTACCTGCCAACTTTGATTTTATATCACAATGGTAAAGAAGTTGTAAGGGTTGAGGGTGATATAACCTTAACGCTTCCTGAAGATTCTTTAGAAATTATACAAAAAGAAATTGATTTAATAATTGAAAGTAAATTTTAAGCTATGAATAGAAAAGAAAAAACAGAAAAATTTGCAGTTAATTCACTTATGTTTATATTAATAATTTTATTATTATCCTTATTTACATTTAATTTACAAGCACAAGAGCCTCAAGCTTTAGGAAAACAAAAATTATTCAAAAAAATATATGAAGATGTTTTAAAGTATGGAACTTTTTATATTGCAGGTAATATAAATAATCCTTATCAAAAACAAACTATAGATTACGTTGTAAGAACAAATTCTAGTGGAAGTTTATATGACGTTCCTATTGTGGAAGATGCAACTAATTATCTTCCTTTTGATTATCGTTATGGATTTGGATTAAGACGTATTGCTCGTTTTGATTATGAGAATAAAGAAAAAGCTTATTATGATGGCACAGAAAAAAATGTAGCCTTGTCAGCTCCAACTGCAGCATTTAGTGGATTTGAATATATGTTTCATTGGGAAAAAGAGAGAGAGAGAGGTGTGGTATTTACAAACCATCGTTACTTTCTTAGGCATACAGGTAAGTATCACATTGCTAAAATAGAATCAAGAGAAGAAGGCAATGTGGGCTTTAAATATAGTTCTGCAGAGATTAGAGCTCGTTTACCTATTGGAAAAAAGTTTAGTATATCTGCAGGAGTAATTGCTCGTACACATGAACAAGCTTTTGGATATAATCCTGTAGAAATTTGGCTAAATGAAACTACAGAATATATTGACCCTGAAGGAAACTCATATGAGTATGCAGCTAATCCTTGGTACAGTTTAGGATTTCAATATGGATATGATGATGTATTTTATACATTAACAGATGAATCAGGAAATCAAACGCAAGATTGGCAATGGGTAGACTCTGAAGGGAATATTGTAGCTAATACAGATTTAGAATTTCGTGAAACAGTTTTTGCTGATTTAATGAATAGATTTAATAGAGAACAATGGGATTTACTAGATGATTTTGCAGAGATAGCTCCAATCGTAGGAGCTGATTTTTATTCTTATAATGAAAAAATGTGGATTCATGCATACGCTAATTACATATTACCTTATCATAAATATTTTAAAGGAGACGAATCATTTAGTTATTTAAATCGTAACAATTGGGGTCTCGGAGGATTAGTTCAAGACTCAGAACTTGAACAATGGGAAGATTATCAGCTTGGATTAATTATGGGGTGGAAGCTTACTTCTAAATTAGGTATATTTATAGAAGGTGAATATACTAAGTTTTGGGATACAGAAATTTTTAATTCAACACTAGGTTTAAATCTTAGATTATAATGGCAGCAAGAGGAGTAGCATCAGTATATGTAAAACCAAAAGGGAAGTCTCACCCTCATAGTAAAAATGCAAGTAAAGGGCAGACAGGATATAAAAAAAAATATAGAGGACAAGGTAGATGAAAACAAAAGATATAGAAAAAATAATAATTCATTGCTCAGCAACTCGAGAAGGAGATGATTCAGTTAATGCAGCAGTAATAGATAGATGGCATAAAGCAAGAGGATGGAAAGGGTGCGGATATCATTTTATTGTTTTAATAGACGGTAAGATAGAAATTGGAAGAAAGATAGATGAGTGTGGAGCTCACACAAAAGGAATTAATTGTAAGTCATGGGGCGTATGTTATATTGGTGGAGTTGAAAAAGATGGCAAGACTCCTAAAGATACTCGTACACAAAAACAAAAAGAATCATTAGAGTATCTATTGTACTTTTTAAAATTATTACAACCCAATGCAAAGATTCATGGACACAGAGATTTTGCTCCTAAAGCATGTCCTAGTTTTGATGCCACAAAAGAATACAAAAACTTATGAAAGAAATTTTAGCAAAAATATTTGGAGGAGCTGCTACTAATGTAGCCGATAAACTATCAGGCATTGTAGATAAGTTTGTTCAGACTAAAGAAGAAAAAGATGAATTTGAAAAAGAGATGACGGAGTTGTTTATGAAACATGAAGCAGACTTGGAAAAAAATATAACCGATAGGTGGTTATCCGATAATAATTCTTCTTACTTGACTCGAAACGTAAGACCTATTATTTTATTGTTTTTAGTTGTATCAACAATAGTTATGATATTTATAGATGCAGGTATGATTACCTTTGAAGTGGAAGATAAATGGACAGACCTTTTACAGCTTACTTTGATTACAGTAATTTCAGCATACTTTGGAGGAAGGTCATTTGAAAAGATTAATAAAAATAAAAAATAGTATCTTTGTATAAACAAAATCTAATAAAATGAATAAAGAAATAAAATTAACCGAAGAAGAACTAAAAGAATTAAAAGAAGCCAAACTATCTTTAGATAAATATAAGTTAGCTATTGGCGATTTAGAGCTTCAGAAAAAAAGTTTATACGAACAGGTGTCATCTCTACAGTCTGACTTTAGAAGCATGGAGGATAAGCTAATTAAAAAGTACGGACAAGATTCCGTAATAAATATGAATACAGGAACAGTTAAACAAAAAGCAGATGTCAAAGATTAGTCAATATCCATTAGTAACTCCGGTAGCCGGAGATAAAGTAGTAATAACACAAGTTAATGGCAGTCCTACAGATGCCACTAAAAATGTAACCATAGAGTCTATTGCGTCTTTATCTTCACAGTTAAGTACAGGATATACGGTAGTAAATGGTATGATTAACAATCTAGGGTCGCAATCAGCGTCTCCTATTGGATATGATTTTATGCAATGGGTTTCTAATGTAACTCCGGATACTCAGATTCCTTTAATGAGAACTTTAAGAAAGTATCAGCTTATGCAAGTGTCTTGGATTTTTACGGGTAATGCCCCTTTAAATTTTAATTCTCCTACAGATAGGTTTCAGTTTGATTTAATTAGTATTCCCGATAATAGTTCATCTCAATTATCTAACACTACAACTCTTGGCGGTTTGTTTGAGTTTGATAGTTCTGATAACGGAACTTTTCCGGGAGGTCAAGTAGACTTAGCAAATCAAGCAATAATCATAGACCAATATACTAATCTTGGACTTATATGTAAAGAATCAGGGTCGGTAACACCAACAGACGGAGAACTAGGATTGTCATTCTTGTTCCAAGAAACAGTTTAATAAAATGCAAATAAGAAAAATTTCTATAGGACCCGATTATAAATCAGGGGGAATGCACTATTTAGTAGGTCAGCCTGTTCTTAACGGAAGGCATGTAATTCATTTAATCAAATACAGCACAGAGGATGATGCCTATCAAATTTTTATAGAAGACAAAGATGAGCAAGAAATATTATTGTGGAAACAATTTAATGGAACCATGCCTATCTCTCTTGAATTTAATATACAATTTTAATTAAATGAAATCAAATGAAATCACCCAATCAATTTATAGTTGTACCGGCTAATGAAAGTCGTTATGATAATGTAAAAAGTATTGAAGGGTTAGACATAATATTAAACACTTCAGAAGAAGAAGCCTCCTTTTCTAATAGGGTGGCTATTGTTTTAAAAACTCCAATTAATTATTCCGGTCCAATAGAAGAAGGTGATTCCATATTAGTACATCACAATGTTTTTAAATTTTACAATGATATGTATGGAAGAAGGCAAAGTGGCAAAAGCTTTTTCAAAGACAATCAGTTTTTTGTAGACGAAACACAATACTATATGTATAAAAAAATAAGTAAATGGTATGCTGTCGAGCCTTTTTGTTTTGTTGCGCCTCTTCCAAAAACAGAAACTTATATATATAAGCCTTTCACAAATGAACCGTTAATGGGTATTATGGAGTATCCATGTCAATCTATAGAAAGACATGGCATTAAAAAAGGAGATGTCGTTACTTTCATGCCGGACTCTGAATATGAATTTAAAGTAGAAGATAAAAAACTATATAGAATACGTTCTAAGAATATAATAGCATATGAATCTAAAAGAAACTAAATTAAAAATTATTCAAGCAGGATATCGAGCAGTTGAACAACTAATAAAAGTAGCCAAAGAAGATATTATAAAACCTGAGTTAGATGATGACCTAGCTGCAGATAGATTAAAAAATGCTGCAGCCACTAAAAAGTTATGTATAATGGATGCGTTTGAAATCCTATCACGCATTGAATCTGAAAAAGAAGCAATAGAAATGGGAGAAGGTAAGCCTTCAAGCAAACAGGGATTTGCAGAAAGACGTTCTAGATGATTAAAGAAATTAAAAACTACATACCAAAAAATGTCGTGTCAAATAAAAACAGGGCACGAAGTTGGCTGTATGGCTACAATATAAAATATGACTTAGTAGTTATATCAAAGAATGGACAACTAGGTAAAGTAATTGAAATATCCAATTTGAAAATAGGATTACCTAAAGCCCCTAAAGAAATACATTCACGAAGCTCTAACAGGCTTCAGCAATATTGGGAAAGACTTGAACTCCCTAAACACTTACAGAGAATTAAATCTATTTTTCAATGGAATGATATGCCTAATTCATTTAAGGACAAATACATAGATTATATAGAAAGAGAATTTGATTATAGAGAGCAGGGTTATTGGTTTATGAATAAAGGTAAACCTCATTATGTGACGGGGTCTCATTATATGTATTTACAATGGACAAAGATAGATGTAGGCTATCCGGACTACAGAGAAGCTAATAGAGCTTTTTTTATTTTTTGGGAAGCCTGTAAAGCCGATAAGAGAAGTTATGGTATGGTGTATTTAAAAATAAGACGTTCAGGATTTTCTTTCATGGGTTCTTCTGAATGTATTAATACGGCTACATTGGCTAAAGATTCTAGAATAGGAATACTATCTAAAACGGGTTCCGATGCTAAAAAAATGTTTACAGATAAAGTGGTGCCTATAAATAGTAGGCTTCCATTTTTCTTTAAACCTATTATGGATGGGATGGATAAACCTAAAACTGAATTAGCTTTTAGAGTTCCTGCATCTAAAATAACAAAAAAAAATATGCATGAAGTTTTTGAAGATGACATGCAGGGATTAGACACTACAATAGATTGGAAAAATACTGATGACAACTCTTATGATGGAGAAAAGTTATTACTATTAGTTCATGATGAAAGTGGCAAATGGGTTAAGCCAAATAATATTTTAAACAATTGGAATGTAACAAAAACTTGTTTGAGACTAGGTAGTAAAATAATCGGCAAGTGTATGATGGGAAGCACCTCAAATGCTTTAGAAAAAGGAGGTAATAATTTTAAAAAATTATACGATGATTCAGATGTAAGTAATAGAAATGCCAATGGACAAACAAAGAGTGGACTATATAACTTATTTATTCCAATGGAATGGAATATGGAAGGCTTTATTGACCGATACGGAATGCCGGTTCTAGAGGTTCCTAAAGTTGAAGCTGAGGGGGTTGATGGTCAACCTATATATACAAGTGCAATTAAATATTGGGAAGGTGAAGTAGATTCTTTAAAAGGAGACGCTGATAATTTAAACGAATTTTACAGGCAGTTTCCTAGAACTACATCTCATGCTTTTAGAGATGAAAGTAAACAATCTATATTTAATTTAAGCAAACTTTATCAACAAGTCGACTATAATGATTCTATGATAAAAGAGCATCATATAACTAAAGGAAAGTTTATATGGGAAAACGGAATCAAAGATTCTAAGGTAATTTGGGTTCCGGATAATAAAGGAAGATTTAATATATCATGGTTACCTTCAGCTAATATTCAAAACCATGCGCACGAAAGAAACGGTATGAAAATTCCTGCTAATGAACACTTAGGAGCTTTTGGATGTGACAGTTATGATATATCCGGTGTTGTAGGCGGCGGCGGGTCTAACGGAGCCTTTCATGGTTTAACTAAGTTCAATATGGATGATGCTCCAAGTAATGAGTTTTTTTTAGAATATATTGCTCGACCACAAACTGCAGAAATATTTTTTGAAGATGTACTTATGGCATGTGTTTTTTATGGAATGCCTATATTAGTAGAAAATAACAAGCCTAGGTTGTTATATCATTTTAAAAATAGAGGATACAGAAAGTATTGTATGAATAGACCTGATAAACATTTTACCAAGTTATCTAAAACCGAAAGAGAATTAGGAGGTATTCCTAATACAAGTGAAGCCGTAAAACAAGCACATGCTGCCGCTATTGAATCTTACATTGAAAAATATATAGGAATTGATTTTGAAGAGATATTTAGAGGCAGAGATGAGATGGGAACGATGCCTTTTAATAGAACATTATTAGATTGGGCAAAGTTTGATATCAACAACAGAACTAAGTTTGATGCGTCTATCAGCAGTGGCTTAGCAATAATGGCATGTCAGAAGCACTTATATGTATCTGAAAGAAAAAATTCAAAAATAAAACTTAACTTTGCAAGGTATACTAATACCGGCATACAAAGCGAAATAATTAGATGAAAGATGTAAAGGTAAATATAAAATCTGCAGCTTTCCCGAGTCAATTTGTATCTGACGCAGAAAAAGAAACATTAGAGTATGGTTTGCAAATAGGTCAAGCTATACAATACGAATGGTTCAGAAGAGATGGAATGAGTTGTAGATTCTACAATCAGTTTCGTCAATTTCACAGATTACGTTTATACGCAAGAGGTGAACAGTCAGTAGCAAAATATAAGAATGAATTAGCCGTAGATGGCGATTTAAGTTATTTAAACTTAGATTGGACACCGGTTCCTGTCATTCCTAAATTTGTGGATATAGTTGTCAACGGAATGGCTGATAGGTTATTCAAAGTAAAGGCATACGCACAAGATGCAATGTCACAAGCAAAAAGAACTAAGTATCAAGATATGGTTGAAGCTCAAATGGTTTCAAAAGATTTCTTGATGGATTTACAACAACAATCCGGAGTAGACCCCTTTACGGTTTCACCTGAGCAGTTGCCTAATACCGATGAGGAGCTTTCCTTATATATGCAACTAAATTATAAGCCTTCAATTGAAATTGCAGAAGAAGAAGCAATCAATACTCTTTTTGAAGAAAATCATTATATAGATTTAAGAAAAAGATTAGACTATGACTTAACAGTTTTAGGAATAGCTGTGGCTAAACACGAGTTTCTACCCGGCGCAGGAGTTGAAGTTAAATATGTGGACCCTGCGAATATAGTATATAGTTTTACAGAAGACCCACACTTTAAAGATTGTTTTTATTGGGGTGAAGTAAAGACACTACCTATTATCGAATTAATGAAAATAGACCCTGAATTAACTACTGAAGACTTAGAGGAAATAAGTAAGTACAGTCAAAATTGGTATGACTATTATAATGTTGCTCAGTATTATGAGAACGATATGTTTTACAAAGATACTTGTACGTTGCTTTATTTTAATTATAAGACTACAAAAAAAATAGTATACAAGAAAAAAATAATGGAAACCGGTGGAAGCAAGGTTATTGAAAAAGATGACCAATTTAATCCACCTGTAGAAGTTATGGAAGAGGGGAAGTTTGAAAAGTTAGAAAAAACTATTGACGTTTGGTATGAAGGTGTAATGGTAATGGGAACTAACATTGTTCTTAAATGGGAGTTAGCACATAATATGGTAAGACCTAAGTCAGCTTCTCAACATGCTATGCCTAATTATGTAGCTGTAGCTCCTAGAATGTATAAAGGAGTTATTGAATCTTTAGTAAGAAGAATGATTCCTTTTGCTGATTTAATTCAAATTACACACTTAAAGCTACAACAGGTAATCGCAAGAGTTGTACCTGACGGAGTTTATATTGACGCCGATGGTCTTAATGAAGTAGACCTTGGGACAGGCAATGCATATAATCCTGAAGATGCATTAAGAATGTATTTTCAAACAGGTAGTGTTGTTGGTAGAAGTTACACTCAAGATGGAGACTTTAATCAGGCAAGAGTTCCTATTAAAGAAATTACATCTAGCTCAGGAGCTAGTAAGGCTCAAATGTTAATAGGTAATTATAATCACTATTTAGGAATGATTAGGCAAGTTACAGGATTAAACGAGGCAAGAGACGCTTCTACTCCTGACCCTAATTCTTTAGTTGGATTACAAAAACTAGCTGCATTAAATTCAAATGTTGCTACACGCCACATATTAGACGGAGCTTTATATATATATAGAACCTTATCAGAAGCTTTAACTTATAGGGTAGCTGATATTTTAGAGTATGCAGATTTCAAAGATGACTTTGTAAATAAAATAGGGAAATATAACGTAAGTATATTAAATGATATTTCTGATTTATATATATATGACTTTGGAATATTTATTGACGTAGCACCTGACGAGGAACAAAAAGCTCAGCTTGAACAAAACATTCAAATGGCTTTATCTAAAGGGGATATTAATTTAGAAGATGCAATAGATATAAGAGAATTAAAAAATATAAAACTTGCTAATCAATTATTAAAGTTAAAAAGAAAACAAAAGCAAGAACGAGAGGAAAGAATGGCAATGCAGAAACAAGCAATGACTTCTGCCCAACAACTCAAAGCTCAAGAGATGGCAGCTCAACTCACAATGCAAAAACAACAAGCTGAGTTGCAGGGTAAAATGCAATTAAAACAAGCAGAAATATCTTTTGAAATTGAAAAAATGAATAATGAAGCTCAATTAAAAAGTCAATTAATGGCTGAAGAATTTAAGTATAATCAGCAGTTAAGAAATGTTTCTGAACAAGCTTTATCATTTAGAGAAGGTGCAAGGGAAGAAGCAAAGAAAGACCGAATCTCTCAGCAAAATACACAACAATCTAAATTAATTAATCAAAGGAAGAATGCTCTTCCACCACAAAATTTTGAATCAAATGAAGACAGCTTGGATGGATTTGACTTAGCCGAATTCAATCCTAGATAGTAAATAATTTGAACCAAAAATATTTATTAACTTTGTATAAAAATTTAATCTAATGGACATAATAGTAAAAGACCTTGGGTCTGTTGACGAAAAGTCAGCATCTCAAAAAGAACAAGAAGTTCTAGACAAAGCTTCAGACAAAACATCTGAAGACAATACCGTGGAAAAGGTAGTTGAATCTACCCCACCGGAACAAGAGAGTGTAGAGGCTACGGCTGAAGCACCCAAAGAAGAAACAACTCAGCCCTCAGAGTTAAAAGAGGAAGACGTTCTTTCATTTATTAAGAGCCGATACAACAAAGATGTCGCATCCGTGGAAGACTTGTTTGCAACTAAAGAAGCAAATCAAGAAATCCCTGAAGATGTTGCAGCATATTTGGAGTACAAAAAAGAAACAGGACGTAGTTTTTCTGACTATTCTAAATTGAATAGAGACTTTAAAGCTATGGACGAAAAGCAGCTTCTTAGAGAATATTACTCTACTACTGAAGACTCTTTAGATTCAGATGACATTCAATATATGTTGGATGATTTATCTTATGATGAAGAAGTGGATGAAGAGAATGTAATAAAGAAAAAGAAGTTAGCTTTTAAAAAAGAGATTGGAAAAGCTAGAAAGTTTTTTGACAAGCAAAAAGAAATGTACAAAGAGCCCCTTGAGTCAAGTAAGGCATCTTTTTCTAAGGAGCAACAAGAAAAACTAGAAGCATATAACCAATATGTAAGCGATGCTCAGACCTATGAAGAGGAAGCAAAAAGGAAACGAGATTGGTTTTTAAATAAAACCGAAGAAGTTTTTCATCCGGAGTTCAAAGGTTTTGACTTCAAGGTTGGTGAAGATAAAGTTATTACTTTTTTACCTTCTAAGAATGTGTCTGAGATTAAGAGGCTTAATTCTGATTCGATGAATTTTATTAAGAAATATCTTGATGATGAAAGCGGATTAATCAATGATGCAGTAGGATACCATAGAGCTGCATCAATTGCACAAAATCCTGAAAGGTTTGCTAAGTTCTTTTATGAACAAGGACAAGCTGATGCTACGACAGATGTGACAAAAAAAATAAAGAATGTCAATATGTCTACGAGGAATACACCTCAAGTAACAAAGAAGGATGGTATGACAATACGAGCAATCAACCCAAGTGAGGGAAGAGGGCTTAAAATTAGAAGTAATAAAAATAAATAAGTTTAAAAATTAAAAATTAGAAATTATGGCAGGAACATTAGCAGGTTCTCCTAGTTTTTCTTTGCAGCCTTCTGCACAGAAAGTACCACTAGAGAGTAACTATATTACTAATTTCGACTTCTTGAATCAGTATCTACCGGATACTTATGAAAAAGAATTTGAAAGATATGGTAATCGTACACTTAGCTCATTCTTAAGAATGGTAGGAGCTGAGATGCCTTCTAATTCTGACCTTATCAAATGGGCAGAACAAGGAAGGTTACATATAAAATATGTAGAAGTAGGAAGTGCAGCAGCAGCAGGTGCAGCTACAGCAACATTCCAAATTAATGATTCAGCAATAGGGGCAAACCCTGTTGGAACTGTAATCACAGGAAGCAATCCTTTTGATGCACAAGGTGCTCCGGCTCTTAGAGTTGGACAAACTATTGTGATAAATCAAAACAATGGTTCAGGTGAAAACAAAGGTATCATTACAGACGTAGCAGTAGGTGGAAACATCTTACAGTTTACCGTAGCATTTTATGAAACTGCAGGTTTAATTACCGCAGGAACAGGTGTTGGTAATTCTGACGTTACAGTATTTATCTATGGTTCTGAATTCCAAAAAGGAACAGCAGGAATGCAAGGTTCTTTAGAATCTGATGACTACATCTTCGAAAACAATCCAATCATCTTAAAAGATACATACTTAGTTAATGGCTCAGATATGGCTCAAATAGGATGGGTAGAGATTACTACAGAAGACGGTGGTTCAGGATACTTATGGTATTTAAAATCAGAGCACGAAACAAGATTAAGGTTTGATGACTACTTAGAAACATCTATGATTGAAGCAGTACCGGCTGAAAATGTTGGTGGTGTTGCATCAGGAGCATTAGCTGCAGGACTTATTGGTTCTGAAGGTGTATTCCATGCAGTAGGAACAAGAGGAAACTTATGGGGTGGCGGAAACCCTGATGCCTTAGCTGACTTTGATGCAGTTATTGATAGATTAGACAAGCAAGGAGCAATCGAAGAAAATGTAATCTTCGTTAACAGACAATTCGGATTCGATATTGATGATATGTTAGCAGCTCAAAACTCTTACGGTGCAGGTGGTTCATCTTATGGATTATTTGACAACGATGAGGAAATGGCTCTTAACTTAGGATTCACAGGATTCCGAAGAGGTTATGACTTCTACAAGTCTGATTGGAAGTACCTAAACGACCCAACAATGAGAGGTGGTTTAACAAATGTTCCTGTTATTGCAGGTTCAGGTGCTATCACAGGTTTATTAGTACCGGCAGGTTCTACAAGTGTTTATGACCAAGTTCTTGGTAAAAACGCTAAGAGACCTTTCCTTCATGTACGTTATAGAGCTTCAGAAACTGAAGACAGACGTTACAAGACTTGGATTACAGGTTCAGCAGGTGGAGCAGCTACTACAGACATTGATGAGATGAGAGTTAACTTCTTATCAGAAAGATGTGTTTGTGTTATGGGTGCTAACAACTTTGTATTATTCGAAGAATAATATTAGTAGTGTGTGGGATAAGGGTGTCTTCGGGCACCCCTATCTTTTTTTAATGTAATTTAATTTTAATATAATGAAAGAAAAAAAAGAAATCAAAGACAGAGTCTATAGACTCAAAAGAGGAGCAGCTCCATTGAGCTTTATGCTTCCTTCAAAAAGTTCTAAGCGTAGACCTTTACTTCACTTCGATGAAGAGACAGGAGAGAACAGAGAAATTCGATACGCAACTAATCAAATGAGTCCTTTTAAAGATGAACAAGACGGCAATGCTATTGTTACTCCTATTATTTTTGAATCAGGTCTATTAAGAGTTAGAAAACAAAATCAAGCTTTACAAAGATTTTTAGCATATCACCCTTTAAATGGATTAAAATTTGAAGAGGTAGATACAGCAGCAGATGCGGCTAAAGAAGTAGAAGCTCTGAATGTGGAAGTAGATGCATTAATTGCAGCAAAGCAATTAAGTGTTGACCAAATGGAATCTTTAGGTAGAGTTATTCTTAGAGGAGATGTTACGAAAATGTCTACCGCTGAGCTCAAACGAGATATGTTGGTTTATGCAAGAAACTATCCTGCAGAATTTTTACAAGCTTTAGACGACCCTGCGTTAAAATTACATTCTACAATTCAAAAGTTCTTTGATGAAAGAATGTTAGCTTATAGAAATAAAAACAAAGATGTGTACTTTAATTTACCATCAAACAAAAAAAGACTTTTAACTATTCCATTCGGTGAAGACCCTATGCATGTCATAGCTTCTTATTTTAAATCTGATGAAGGAGTAGAAAAGTTAGAATACTTAGAAAAACAATTGAGTTAGTTCAGGCACACATTTAATTGTAAGAGGGGGTTGATTTTTCAACCCTCTTTTTTTTTTGTTTATCTTTGTATAAAATAAGTTATTAATGATTAATTCCGTACGAAATACAGTTTTAGCTATTCTTAATAAAAATAATTATGGATATATTTCACCTCAAGATTTTAACCTATATGCTAAACAAGCACAGTTAGATATTTTTGAAGATTATTTTTATCAGTATAACTATCAAATAAACAAAGAGAATAAAAGATTATCGGGCACAGGATATGCAGATATAACAAAAGGATATGAGGAAGTAATAGATTTATTTTCTGTATTTAGTTCTTTAACATATGTTGCATCATCCGTATATAACATGCCTTCTGTCGCAACTACTAACTCAGATTATTATTTAGTTAATAAAGTTTTGTTTTCTCCATCGCAAGGAATACCTGCAGGAGTAGCCTCTACTGATTTTGTAGAATGCGAAAGAGTTAGTCATAAAAAAATAACATTACTTAATTCTTCTTTACTTACTTCACCTAGTGAAATGTATCCTGCGTATACAAGCGAGGGAGAGTTTTTAACAGCATATGGTCCTGCAACATTACAACAAGATAGTATATGGTGTCAGTATATTAGATACCCACAAGACCCTCAATGGACATATACTACCTTAACAGGAGGAGAGCCTGTGTTTAATCAATCTAATCCATCATATCAAGATTTTGAATTACCATTAGATGATGAGCCAAGCTTAGTTTTAAAAATATTACAATTTGCAGGAATGTCCATAAGAGAATTACAAGCTGTACAGTTTGGTCAAGGACTAGAGCAATATGAAGATAATCAAGAAAAATAATAGTTTATGTATATAACACCATATCAATATTACGAGAACGGAGGTAACACACCTGAAGATGCTAATTGGGGTTCATATCAATATGTAAGCTTAAAAGATATAGTAACTAATTTTCAATTAATGTACTCAGGTAATCATTCTTTGGTTAACAACGAAGAAAGATATAAGATATTGTTTCACGCAAAAAGAGGAGTGCAAGAATTAAATTACGATGCGTTTAAAGAAATTAAAATATTAGAACTAGATGTATGTAATAATTTAAGATTTATCTTGCCTAATGATTATGTTAATTGGGTTAGAATATCTGTTTTTAAAAATGGAACATTATATCCTTTAACAGAAAATATTCAAACCAATTGGAGTGGAGCTTATTTGCAAGACAATAATTGTAGGATTTTATTTGACCAAGATGGTAATGTGCTCAAACCTGAATACTCAGATTTAGATTTTGAAAGAATAACTTCAGGGCTTAAGAGTATTTACTTAAATAAAAAACAGTATATTCGATGGTCAAGAAGGATGGTGTTGTGATGGGTATTGGTATTTTGATTATGGTATTGGAGCAAGGTTTGGTCTTAATACAGAGACTGCAAATTCTAATCCCACTTTTTCAATAAACCGAAAAGGAGGAGTACTAAACTTCAGCTCAGGTATGGCTAATGAAAAGTGTATCCTAGAATATGTATCTGATGGAATGGAAAATGGCAATGACGCAGAAGTAAGTGTCAATAAATTATTTGAAGATTATATTTATGCATATATCGAATATGCTATTCTAAGTTCAAAATTAGGTACACAAGAGTACATAGTAAATAGAGTAAGGAAAAAGAAATCCGCTTTATTAAGAAATGCAAAAATTAGAATAAGCAATATTCACCCCGGAAGATTATTAATGAACTTAAGGGGAAGAGATAAATGGATAAAGTAGTATGGCAAATACAAGCAGAAATTTTGTAGCAGGTAGAATGAATAAAGGTCTTGATGAGAGACTTTTGCCTAATGGTCAGTATATTGATGCTGTTAATGTTCGTTTGGGTTCTACGGAAACAACGGAAATAGGAGCTGTAGAAAACTCAAAAGGAAATGAAAGGCTTACCACCCTTGATTATCAAGGAACTGTATTGTCTAATGAGGCTACCTGTATTGGTGCGTATGAATTAGGTGAGCAAGAAACTATGTATTGGTTTGTTCACGACCCTGCGTTTACACAAGGAGCAACAGGAAAATGTGACATGATAGTTTCTTTTGAAACTATTTCACAAACACTAACTTATCATATAGTAAGTATAGATGACGGAGGTGGAATAAACACTACTTTAAATTTTGACCCTCAACAATTAGTATTAGGAGTTGATTTTGTAAATGACTTACTTTTCTTTACGGACAACTTTAATCCTCCTAGATTTATAAATGTAAATAGAAATTACATTAATCCAAATCCTGCGTTTATAGACCAATTTTCTGCAGAATCTATTTTGGTTATTAAAAGACCACCATACACTTCTCCGATTATTGAACCTCTTTCCGGAGGAGTAAATAATTTTTTAGAAGATAGGTTTATTTGTTTTGGTTATAGATACAAATACGCAGATAATGAGTATTCAGCTACTTCACCATTTTCAGGTCCATCTTTTATTCCGGGTCCCTTTAATTTTGATTCAAGTAGTTTTTTAAATTCAGGTATGTTAAACACTACCAATATTTCTGAAATTTCTTATTGGACAGGTGGAGAGTTAGTAGTAGGTATTGATTTACTTTTTAAAGACATGAATACCGGCACAATAAAAGTTATTGAAAAATTAAATAAAGCTGATTTAGGACTAGCTGACAACACTACTCAAGTATATACTTTTAGTAATAGTAAAATATTTACAGTACTAAGTGATACAGAAATTTTTAGAACCTATGATAATGTTCCATTATTAGCTAAAGCTCAAACATTAATGGGTAATAGACTAATGTACGGAAATTATTATGAGGGTTATGATTTATTTTCTGACTTTGGTCAGCCGATAAAACTAGAATATACAACCTCACAAATCAACGAGGCTATAGATTTTCAAAACTTAAATGTGAGCACCTCAGCAGGGGGGTATACCATTGCGGGTGGAGCTGCTGTTAATATTCCGGATACCGTTATAGAAGTAGATTTATCAACTGTAGATTTAGTTGCAGGTGCTTCTATTGCAATAGAGTTTGATATAGTTCACGACTCATGGGATTCAAGTGGGCAACAATTAACAGCAACAAATGGCAATATACAACTAACATTTAATTATATACTAACGCAAGATTACGCAAGTTTAACAAACTTACTTGCTGACCAATCGTTCTTGGATGCAATTCAGTTATTAGAGCCTGTGTTTTTAGACGCATGTAACGGCGCTTCGTTGTCTGATGAATTTAACTGTGCTGCTCAATTAACTCTTGACACTACTTATGAAAAAAGCGGGAGTGGTATTACAGGTATTAATGAACCATTTTTTGTGGTATCAGGTTCTCCCGGTGCTCCGGAAACTTTATTAATACAAATTAATGCTTTACAGTACACAGACACAACCAATCCTGCTAATGTAGCTTATGAATATTTAAACATAACTTTAGGTGAAGCAGAATATACTAAAGTTGCTAATGCAAAAAGTTTAAAAAGCAACAGAGGATATGAAGTAGGAATTATTTACTTAGATGAATACATGAGGGCTACTACAGCTTTAGTAAGCCCTAATAATACTCAGTACATTGACTGTAGTAATTCGATAACTCAAAACAGAATTAGAGTAGAAATACCTGTGCAGCAAATAGCACCTTCGTTTTCAAAGTATTATAAGTTTTGCATCAAGGCTGACAAAGAAGATTATGATATAATTTATACAAATTTATATTTTAGAGACAACACATTAGGGTCTACATGGTTTTTACTTGAAGGAGAAAATTCACAAAAAAATAGAAGTAGGAGACAAGCTTCTTGTTAAGGCAGACACAAACGGTCCTAAGAGTAGATGCACGGAGGTTACGGTGTTAGATAAAGAAGCAAAGGAAGCTGACTTTATACTTCCACCTCCTGTAGATGCAGCTAATAATGAAGTGACTGTACCTTCAGGAACCTATATGCGTATTTCAACTAATCAAATATCTACAGAGCTTGGTGAAAACCCTGTGGTAACTGATGACCAAAACGGTAGGGGAAATGACGGAAATTGTCCTGTTGTATTCATGAATGTTTGTTCTGTACCTAATCCTGCTTATGACCCAACTTCACCCGCAACAGGTACTAACCTACCTTTTATACCTCTTGAGATACCGGAAGGGTCTACAATGAGAATTAACTATTTTAATAAAAGAAACGGTGGTTCAGGTAATGCTTGTGAATTGAGAGAGTGTATATGGGAAACCACAGCTACAGCTTCACAAAATTATTCTTCAGTAAAAGCGTGGTGGGATGGTGATAATATTTTTGGACTTACAAGTCAAGCAGTATGTAGAACAGATACTTCTGATAGTCCTTCCACTTGGGATTATGATTCTTCTATTGGAACTTTTAATGGTATACCTGTATTTGGACAGACTATTCTTATCGGTCAAATCAACTGTAACTTAGGTGTTAACAATATTAGATTTTTAGATTACGCAGGAAGTCAACCTGAAGTGTTTGGTGGACAGCAAAGATTAACGATGACCGGAACAAAAGGATGCGGAAGTAATAGAAATAGACGCTCTACCTTAGATGTGGAAATTACAATTGTAAGAACTAATTCTGTTATTATTTTTGAATCAACTCCACAAGATGCATTACCTGATTTATGGTATGAAAGCCCAACTACATACACAGTTCAAACAGATGGAACTCATCAAGGAAATGTACAAAACCAAACTGCTGTTTTACCGGGTATTGTAGATACCGAGTTTTTTAATTGTTTTTCTTTTGGAAATGGAGTTGAAAGTTATAAGATTCAAGACTCTATTGTTGGTAAACCTTTAACGCTTGGAAACAGAACTACAAGTACAAGTGCACAAGATTACAAAGAAGCACATAGATTTGCAGACATAACTTATAGTGGGGTTATAAATGACGAAAGCAATGTTAATAAACTTAATGAGTTTAATTTAGGTTTATTAAACTTTAAACCCCTTGAAGATAGTTATGGACCAATTACAGTTTTAGATGGAAGAGAAACCGATATATTAGTTTTACAAGAAGATAAAATTTCTTATGTATTGCAAGGAAAAAACTTACTGTCGGATTCGACAGGAGGAGGTGCAATTACATCTGTTCCTGAAGTATTAGGAACACAGATTGCTAGAATAGAAGATTATGGAAACAGTAATAACCCTGAAAGCTATGCTGTTTGGGGAGCAGATAAATTTTTTACAGACGCAAAGCGTGGCGTAGTTCTTCAATTAAAAGGAAGTTCAGCTCAGTCAGAACAACTATCAATAATATCTGAAGCAGGAATGAGGTCTTACTTTAGAGATTATTTTATCAATAGCTTTGGTACATTTAAGTTTGGAGGTTATGACCCTTATATGAATGAATATGTTTTAAATAATTCTGCTCTTGAAATACCGGCTCCTGCTCTTAAAATAAGCTGTGGGATTACTCGTTTGTTTAATTGGAACGGTCAACAAGATTATGATTTCATATACGAGCTTGGCGCAAGTGTTGGACCTGTAGAAGTAACATTTACTATTACAAACGTAGACGCTGCTGTCGGAGTCCCTGTACTCGCAGTATATAATAATATTACAGAATTTAATCAAACCATAACTGCAGATGGAATTACTACATTTACTTTTGATAAAGATGTTGTTTCGGAGGAAGAATTGTTTTTATCTTTTAACGCATGTTCAGGAGGATGTGACACTCAAAATGTAAATATAGAAGTAACGGTTAAGTGTCCTGATGCTACAACAATTACTATTTACCAAATAGCTGTTACATCAGACAATGAAGCGGGACAATTAATTCATGATGAATATAGATGGACAGACGGTTTATTTGTGAGTGCACTTCAATCAGAACAAGTGACATTTCAAAATGGTTCAGGATTAATTGTTTCTCAATTTACACAATCATCTGCCCCTCAAGGTGGAAACTTAGTTCCCGCAAATGGAGCAACAGTTAGATTGATAAGTAATAAAATTATTGCTCAAGGAGATGATTTTGATTTTGATATTGCTTCAAATCAATTTAGATTCCTTAGAACAAACACAAGTTATGTTAATACCCCCGCATCTGTTCAGGCATTACTTACTGCTTCTACTTTAGCTACTCCTATTACAGGAGGAGGTAATTTTTATGAAGCTAATTTCGCAATGCCTAATACTTCAGATGACAAACTTTATTTAATATGGGACTATAGAAAACCTACATTAATAGAGTTGTGTTATTCGAATGTAAGTATTGATGAAGCATGTTGTGATTGTAGTGGAGACCCTGTACCGGATGCAAATAGATTTGCGAATTTATGTTATGATTCACAGTCAGAACCCGACCCTGCAGTACCAACGCAGGTTATTATTCCTCCGACTTCAGGAGTTACTGATGGCACATTTATTAGCATTACTTCTAATCCTGCTTGTACGTATCAGGTAAGCGGTGAAACACAAAATAATTCTAATGCTGTAGTTAGTAATATTTTCCCCGACATAACCGATTGTAATGAAGTGTGTAGCCAATACGAACTAAGCACAAATTTGTCAGGTGGTACTTATGATTATGTAAGTTGTGGTGGTCGTGTAGAAAATGGAACATTAAATAGCGAAGGTTCGGTGATTATTTGTGCTACTCAATTAGGAACTTTAAATAATATTACTGCTGAATTTACTTGTGGTTGTAATTTAACTTTAGAGATATCACGATGTCAAGTGCCTAATAGCAGCATTCCCATCGTACCAAATAGATTTATTGATAATGATGGGTTAACCGTTGTGGGTAACTTTATAAATATAACAGCAGACAATTGTGTGTGGAAAGTTATAGGAACTTCTACTAATGCTATTACAGCAACAAAATCAGGTAATGTAAATATAACAAGTTGTGACCAAGCTTGTGCTACTTACTTTATTGAAAACCCAAGTTCATCAGAAACAAGAACATTCTTTTATACAGATTGCAACGGTGCAGTACAAACAGTAACAATAAGCCCAACAGGAGTACAGGCGGTGTGTATGGGGTCGTACACTCAACCTCAACAATTTAATGTATTCTTTCAATACTGTGAATGTGGATTTTAAAATTTAAAAAATTATGGCAGCAAGTTTAGGAAATTATTATATAGATGCACCAACATTGGCTACAGCAACAGCTGTATTTGATGATGTAGATTTAACTGTTTGTGCCGCAGATGGATTTTACTCTGACGGAACAACGGCTAGGCAACAGTTTAATTGTGCGTTGTTAGCTCCTCAGCCATGCCCTAGTTGTGGCGCAGCTTGTAGTGATACTATTGCAGCTACCGGTAACACCGGAGTTTATAAACTAAGCTTTGACACGGGAACTGATTTAGGGGCAATGATAGTTTACTTTGACCCTATAGGGGCGCCTGATGGAATAAGAGCTATATTTGATAATGTTACTTACAATGAAGTCACTAGTCCTGTATACGGATATTTAGCATCTCCTAATTCAGGAAACTATGTGGTGTTAGGTGCATCTTCTAGTGATTGTACCCCCGGAGTTGGTGTTACTTTAGATGGTGGAGGATATAGCGGATTAAATCTGTATGAGTATAACTCGGTAACAGGTTCATTTAACCTTATTGGCACAACAGCTACGGCTACAGGCACTTCAGCTGACGTACAATTAACTACAAATATACCGGGGTATTGCACTATGGTTATACCAAGACCGAATAATAACGCTAATTCAGTATTGATAGATATGGTTGGATTTTGTACTACAGCTTGGAATTTAGAAATTAATTGCCCTGCTGTATTGCCTTCAACTCCTATTAGTCTGAGCTCTGTAGATTGTAACATAACCGTTTTTGAGAATACTGTCTTTGTTGCTCCTAACAGAGGCGGAACAGCAGGAGAACCTGCACTTAATGAGTTTGCATTTAATGATGGAAATGGAGTAGATAAATATCCTGCGGGGCAGTATATAATTAATCCACCATCAGGAAAGAAAAATATAACTATTGATGCAAACGGAGTAATAACCTTATTTACAGCATGTTGATATGAATCCAATAACCGAACAAAGCAAATGTACCCTTACTTATAGCGAAGACTCTAAAGGATTTCCTTCATTCTATACATATTGTCCTGAATTTATAAAAGGGATGAATCAATATTTATATACGTTTCAAGGTGGTAATTTATGGAGACATAATACTAATGAGACTAGAAACAATTACTATGGTCAACAATATCCTTCTAGAATTACAAGTGTTTTTAATGAAGCTCCTCTCCAAAATAAAATATTTAAAACTATAAATTTAGAAGGAGACGATGCTTGGTCAGCAACTTTGCAGACTGATATAAATACTGATGGAGAAATAGATGAAAGTTATTTTGAATTAAAAGAAGGAGCATGGTTTGCTTTCGTTAGAAACAATGGACCTGTAGGTCCGGACTCAAACCAAACTCAATGGGACTTAAGAAGTGTAAATGGCATAGGCTTAACATCTTCAGTTCCTGACACAACAGACCCTGCAAATATAATTGTAGATTTTGCTCTTGGTGTAAACCCCGGTAGTATAATAAGCGTGGGAGACTTTATGTATTTTGCACCCGCACCTAGTTATAGCTCTCCAAGATTTTCAGGAGTTTTAACAAGTATAATAAGAACAGGGGGGACTTATCAAATAACAATTAACTCTACAGCAGCAGCACCTTTTCCGGCACCTCAGCCAACTCAGATACCTACGGCGTTTGATTATTGGTTTTTTATCAAGAATCCAATAGCAGAATCTCATGGAGTTTTAGGACATTTTTGTGTGTTTGAGCTTACGCTAGAACAAACATCGGCTTCAGAGCTTTTTGCTGTAGAATCCGATGTGATGAAATCTTTTCCTTAAAATTTAGTATCTTTGCTTTATGGTCGATAGTAACGAATCCCTACTAGCTAAAAATGTTTTAGGTGGTATTCCTCAATTAACAGGAGTAATGTGGGATAAAATTAAAGCTTTTCAAAAAAAAGTGAATCAATTTGAAGGTACTGTTAATCATAAAGCAGGTGAAGATTATGATGAGGAAATGTCAAAAATGTTTCCTTTGAAAGAACATTTAGAAGGTGGTATATATACTAGGGAATTATTTATGCCAAAGCATAGTGTACTCGTTAGTATGATACATAAACAAAGCCACCCAACTTTTATAACAAAAGGTTGTTGTTCTTATCTAGATGATAAGGGCGTAATCAGGCAGGTAAAAGCACCTTATACAATATTTACTCAAGTCGGAGCACAAAGAGTTTTTGTTATGCATGAAGACACGACTATAGTAGGTGTATATAAAACAAATGCTAAGACTTTTAAAAAAGCTGAAGCAGATGTTTATACAAATGATTATAACGACCTTTCTAAAAAGGTTATAAAAAAAATTAAAAAATTATGGCAGGACCCGCAACAGGCTTCTTAATAGCAGGACTAGCATTATCTGCAGGAAGCGCAGCATTTTCATTCGGTCAAGCAGGAGCATCTAAAAGAGCACAGAGAGACGCTGAGTCTAAAGCAGACGCTATGATGCTTCAAGCAAGAAAAAGATTAGACATTAATTTTATGGAGGAGCTTTCTATTAAGAAAGAGCCTTATGAATTACAAAGAGAAGCACTCCTTCAACAAGGAGCTACAGCTTTAGCAGCAGCACAAGAGGGAGACCAAAGAGGTGTAGCAGCAGCAGCAGGTAGACTACAACAAGCACAGAATCAAGCACAAGGCGGAGTAAGAACCGCAATGGGACAAGAACAAATAGCACTAGAAAAAGCTGTAGCTATGGAAGACTCAAGATTAAGAGACTTAAATGTACAATTAGATTTAGGAGAAATAGCAGGAGCACAATCAGCCGCAGCAGATGCTGAAGCAAAAGCAGCAGCAGCAATGAACTCAGGTGTACAAGCTGCAGGAAGTGCAGTACAACAAGGAATTCAACTAGGTGCGGACTACAGACAAGACACCAAACTTCAAAAATCTGCATTAGGAAATACAGAGTTGTCGGCTGATGAAATTTCAGCCGGTAATTTAGCAGATGTGGACTTTATGGGAGCAGCTTCAGGAAGCAATAGAGATTTTAGACAGTTTAAAAGAGGGTTGACAGACCAACAATCAACAGCTTTATTTGGTAGTCAAGGTTTTCAACAGCAATATGCTTTAGGGTTAACTCAAAACCAAAATAATTTACAAGCCAAAAACCTTCAAAATGCAAATGCGGCTAGATTGTCTGAATTACAAGCTAAACAAACAGCAGGTACTGTTACGGCAATGGAGTTGACTGAGCTTAATAATATATTAAATTCATAAATAAAATATGGCAACAAAATTTGGATATGTAAGAAGAGAGGCAACCAATCAATTAGATTGGGGTGCTATCGCAACTCAATTTACTTCTATAATAAATGAAGAAGGTAAGGTAAGGGCAAAACGAAAAGCAGAAATTGATAGAGCTTCTCGAGAAATGGCAGAGACCTTAGAGAATGCTCCTACAGGAGAATATGTAGATGGCAATCAGTTTGCTTTAGACTATGCAAATGATGCACAACAACTGTTACTTACACAAGATAGATTATTAAAACAAGGTATATTAAAGCCTAGAGATTATGCAGTAGTAAGAGCTAACTTAAACTCTTCAAACAAATCGATGTTTAAATTAGGTAAAGCCTATCAGGACGCATATGAAGAAAAAATGAAAAGAATGAATTCAGCTGACCCTGCCACTCGGTCTCAAATGCTAGAGCAATGGAAGATGGAACAAGCTGAAGGATTATATAATATTAGAAACTCCAAAGCATTAATAAACCCTGCCAATGGTATGGTTTCTATTGGCTTATGGAAAGATGGAAAAATGGATACTGACCCTAGTAGCTATCAAACAGTTCCTGAATTAATGGGTAACCTTGCGGGAGAATATAATTATTTTGATGTAAGAAATTCTGTTAAGACAGCAGTAGATGACTTGGGAATGATTGATGAAATGGCACTTGAACTTGCAGGATATCAAGGAGGATTAGACCAAGTTTTAAAAACCTCTTCTCAAGGAGGAAAATATTCTAAAGACAATAAGATATTAAACGAGTATAAAGAATGGACGGAATACACCGCAGAAGGCATGATGGCAAACCCTTTTAATGTTACTTCTATTTTAACTAATGAAAACTTAAGAGCTTCGAATGGGGAGCAATTTACTTTTACTTATGAGTCTGACCCTAAAAAAAGAAAAGCTAATGAAATTTATTTAGACAGGACTTCCAATATGGGTGGCGAACCAAAATTTACAAAAGACCAAGAAGCAAAAGTAAAGGGTGCAATTATACAAAGACTTAACGATAGTGTAGATAAAAAAATAACAGGAAGTACAAGTAGGGTTCCATTTGATAATTACTCAAGAGCTCAAGGTGATTCTAATAAGAAGAATTCAAAAACATTTAATATGTTAAGTGATATGTTTTATGGAGAAGGTAATGAAGTGGGTGCTGCGGAAACTTACTTTAGAGATTTGTTAGGTGCACAAAATGTTAGAAAAGATGGTGACATTATATATGTAACTGATGCACAAGGTGTTACTAAACCTGTACCAATGAGAGACGCTGATGGTAATATGATGGACTTTGAAACTTTTGCTCAGTCGGCTGTATTATTAACAGGTATATCTAACATTGAAGATAGTGTAGATTTAGCAGGAGGCATAAGAACAGGTAAAGTTTCAAATGTGACAGCAGGTGAGGATGCCGAAACATATATTGTTGAATTTGAAAATGGAAGAAAAGAAACAAGAAGATTAGGGGAAGGACAAAAGATTACTGACTTTACTGACTTGGTAGGAGAAACAATTGAAATGACATCTATAGCGCAGGGTCAAGGAGCAGGAACTACGGTTGCGGAAACACCTCTTTCACAGGCAAATAGATATTTTGACCAAGATATATCCCGTAATATTTTTAGGGACAAAAGTGAAGGAGATGCACAAAAATTGTTAGAACCTTTAATTAGTATGTTTGGATTTGATGTAAAACAAGTTGAAGCAGGTTTTAATACTCTTGAAATATCTAAAGGAGGGAAAACAATAAGACTTGGCACTAATGAAGGTTTTTCTCAGGCTTCTAAAAATCAAAAGAGATTAATAGATTTTTTAAACGCAAATACAAGTGCATCAGAAGCAGAAGGTCTTAAAGAATTTTTAAATAATAAAGTAGGTACAACAGATGATAGCACAGGTAAAGGCAAGTACGACTAAAAAAAATACTAATGGAAGAATTATATGATAAGTTGTTTGCCGCAGGTGATTACACTAAATCTTTTGATGAGTTTAAATCTCAATATGGTGACGCTGAAAAATCTGAAAAACTTTATTCTAAATTAAACTCTTTTGGAGATTACACTAAATCATTTGAGGAATTCAAATCTCAATATGGATTTAACGATGTAAATCAAGAAGAGATAGTTGAAGATGTAATTGTTGAAGACCCTGAAAAAAAAAATCCAATTGGATTGGAACAACCAAATCTACCCGAAATCCCCGAAGAATTGGCTTCACCTTTACAATCAGAAACAGAAAATATTTTATCGGAATCATCTCAAGACCCATTTACAGGAACCATAATAGCTGATAAACCGGAAGACCCTTTTGATGTTGGTTTAAGCACTATTAACAATAAACTTATAGACAAAGAAGAGGAATTTGTTGTACCGGATTTAAACTATAGATTCAATGATTATGGTTTTACTTTTGAAACTGCAGGTTTTATGTCAGACGCAATGACTGTTCAAGCTGCAAATGGACAAAAAATATCTATAGATTTAGACCCTGTAATGGGTGATGCATTTGGAAGTGAAAGCGCAGAAGCTAGAAAACTCAGAAGGTTTTTGGAAAAAAACAGAGTTGATTCAGAAAATAGTTTAGCAAAAACAACTGCTAAAATTGAAAATAAAAAGCGGCAGTTAAGAAACGAAAAAGAAAAACAAGCAACCGTTAAACTATTTAACGAGCAAACAGAAAAATTTAGACAAGAAGTAGTAGAGTTTTCAAATGCTAAAGCAGAGCTAGACCGACAATATGAAGATATGTTTAAAGGTCTTTCGCCAAATGAAATAAAAAACAACCCCGAAGTAAACGCATCTTATAAGCAATACGTTCAAACAAGAAAAGAATTAATGGGAGTTTTTGGTGAGCTCCAAAAGAAAGAACAAGATTTTTCAAATAAAGGCGCAATACTTGACCAAGAAGTAGGGAGGTATGTTGAAATGCAAAGTGCACAAGGTACGTGGGCAGGAGGTATTTGGAATGCTATAAACAAAGGAGCTTCTTCATTAAGTACAACTGCAGTTGATATAATGACAGATTTTTTTGTAGAAGTAAATCCAATGGGAGCAGGGTATAATGAGGCAGGTTTTCAAAGTGATGTAACTAATGATGCGCTTAGAAGGTTTATAGAGTCTCCTGAAAAATTTAAGTTTCAAGGAAAAGGAGAAAGA
>PVMS01092152.1_pt1 | contig 28960 bp, 23 predicted proteins | sample 1853461 | NCBI WGS metagenome assembly PVMS01 (sample SAMN08582032, study PRJNA380276) | Marine sediment metagenome, whole genome shotgun sequencing project. | isolation source: ocean sediment barecode stripped | collected 2017
AAGAGGCGGAGTTGTCGCAAGCAGACCCCGACCTGATTGTTGCGGCACTTCTGCATGACATTGGTCACTATGCCAACGAAATCTCCGATACAGTGTTGAGGCCTTATTTGGCAGGGACTCCTGGTCGGTGGACTTGTTCATCAAGAACGCCACAAACGAGGACGCTCCGCTGTACCTGACCAGCCAGTGCACCGCAGAAACCTGCGGTATTCAGAACTACGGCGTACGTGTGCGGCCGCGCACCCTGGGTATCAAGTTCTCACAGCGGTTCTGATATCAGTCGCAAGTCGATCAAAAAAGGACGCCGTCTGGCGTCCTTTTTTTTTGAGGAAACATTACAGGAATGACAACTCCGGGCGCAACGCAGATCACGTCAGTTACAAATTCAGGGGATTTGCTGGTCATCGAGTGGGCGGACGGTCAGACCAGTCGTCTCGACTCCATGTGGTTGAGGGATCATTGCCAGATGCCGGCCAGCCGCGATCCGGACAACGGTCAGCGACTGCTCAATGTCATCGATATTCCCGATGATCTGACTATTGCCGGGGTTGAACAAGATGTATTTTCGCGCCGCGGCGCGGAATCTTATCTCGGGGAAAGAGTGTCGATGGCACAGCACATGTTGCAAGCGGCTCAAGAGGCGGAGTTGTCGCAAGCAGACCCCGACCTGATTGTTGCGGCACTCCTGCATGACATTGGTCACTATGCCAACGAAATCTCCGATACAGTGTTGATGAAAGGCACGGACAACTATCATGAAGAGGCGGGCGCCAATTTTCTGGCGGACTACTTTCCACCTTCGGTGACGGAACCCATTCGGCAACACGTTGCGACCAAGCGTTATCTCTGCGCCACGGATCCCGAGTATTTCTCCCGCTTGTCCGAAGCATCGGTCTATACCCTCAGGCTGCAGGGCGGTCCCATGAGCCCGGACGAAGTGACGGAGTTTGAGAAGTCCCCGCACCTCGACAATTGCGTTAAGGTGCGAATCTGGGACGACGCAGGCAAGGACCCGGACAAAACACACCCGGAATTTTCCTATTACCGGGATCTTGTACAAAGCCTGGTGACAGGCCAATAAGAGGTTACAGGATGCCATTGCAGATAAATCAGGAAGTCTTCATCACCTGTGCCATCACCGGTGCGGGTGGAACCCAGGATAAATCAGCGCATGTTCCGCGGACCCCGAAAGAGATCGCCGACAGTGCGATAGACGCTGCGAAAGCGGGCGCTGCGATCGTTCACTGCCATGTCAGGGATCCGGACAGCGGCGCGCCGTCCCGGCGCGTCGATTTATACCGGGAAGTGACCGACAGGATCAGGCAATCGGAAACCGACGTTGTGTTGAACCTGACTGCCGGCATGGGGGGTGACCTTGTTCTTGGGCCGGCTGAAGCGCCTTTGCCACTCAATGAATCCGGTACAGACATGGCGGGCGCCACCGAGCGCATGCAACATGTTGCCGAATGTCTGCCTGAAATCTGCACCCTCGACTGTGGAACGATGAACTTCGCCGAAGCGGATTACGTGATGACGAATACGCCAGGGATGTTGCGGGCAATGGGCAAGATCATCACAGATCTCGGTGTCCGCGCTGAAATAGAGGCATTCGACACCGGGCACTTGTGGTTTGCACGCCAGCTGGTAGATGAGGGAATCATTGAGGCACCTGTTCTGATTCAACTGTGCATGGGTATTCCCTGGGGCGCGCCCGACGATCTGAATACTTTGCTGGCAATGGTCAATAACATGCCGTCCGACTGGCAGTTTTCGGCTTTCTCGGTTGGCCGGAATGAGATGCCTTACGTCAGTGCCGCGGTTTTGGCCGGGGGGAATGCGCGAGTCGGTTTGGAGGACAATCTGTACCTCGAGAGAGGCGTGCTCGCGACGAATGCTCAACTGGTAGAGCGTGCGGCGAAAATCATCACCAACATGGGTGCACGGGTTATCGGTCCGGCAGAAGTGCGCGAAAAACTTAAACTGACAAAAAGGGCTCCGAGCTCATGAGTGGTCCGGAAAAATATTGTGCCAACACGACGCTGCCAACGCAGCAGAATTATATTGGCGGTGAATACACCGCCAACCAAAGTGGCGAAACGTTTGTAACGCGCCATCCGGGTAATGACAGTCCGATCTGCGAGGTTGAAACAGCGGGCGAACCCGAAGTCAATTTGGCGGTTACAGCTGCGCTCGAGGCCTATAAGACGTGGTCACGAACTCCTGCCGCGGAGCGCGGCGCGATTCTCAGGCGCGCCGGCGCACTGCTACGCGAACGCAATGACGAACTTGCTGCACTTGAAACGCTCGATACCGGCAAGCCGATAGCTGAGACCAGCGTTGACGATATCATTACCGGTGCCGACGTCATCGAGTATTTCGCCGGTGTCGCTCAGTCGATTCATGGTCAACACGTCGATCTGCCGCCGGATGCCTTCGCAATGGTGCGGCGAGAGCCCCTGGGCGTTTGTGCTGGAATTGGCGCCTGGAATTACCCCATACAGATCGCAATGTGGAAGTCGGGGCCCGCGCTGGCTTGTGGAAATACGATGGTTTTCAAGCCGGCTGAGCAGACACCACTCACCGCGCTGAAGCTGGCTGAGATCTATAGCGAGGCCGGACTGCCACCCGGTGTATTCAATGTTGTGCAAGGTGCCCGGGACACCGGCGCGGCGTTGATCAATCATCCCGATGTTGCCAAGGTAACGCTTACCGGTTCGGTGGAAACCGGCAAGATTGTCATGGCACACGCCGCCCGCGACCTGAAGAAGGTCACGCTGGAGCTCGGCGGCAAATCGCCGATAATTATTTTCGACGACGCCGACCTGGAAAACGCGTTGAATGCGGCGCTGGTCGCAAATTTCTACTCCACAGGTCAAGTCTGCTCAAACGGCACGCGTGTGTTTGTCCAGGATACCATTCATGACGAATTTGTCGCCCGCCTGGATGAGCGAACCAGGGCAATCCGCATCGGCGATCCCTTTGATCCCGCTACACAGATTGGTCCGCTGGTATCGCGGCAACATTTTGAAAAAGTATGTGCCTACATGACAGCCGCAAAAAAGAGTGGGGCGCGACACGTATGCGGCGGCGATGTGATCACCGAGGGAGAGCTCGGCAAAGGCTTGTACGTCACACCGGCCATATTCGCCGATTGTACGGATGAGATGGAATTTGTCCGGGAGGAGGTGTTTGGACCCCTGATGTCCGTGCTTTCGTTCGAGACCGAGGAAGAGGCTCTTGAACGCGCCAACTCGACTCATTTCGGATTGTCCGGCGCCGTATTTACGAAGGACTTCAGCCGGGCACACAGGGTTGCAAATCAGATTCAGGCGGGCTCCGTCTGGATCAACGATTACAATATCACTCCACCGGAGGTACCGTTCGGCGGTTACAAGCAATCCGGAGTAGGGCGCGAGAACGGGTTGCAGGCGATTGAGCACTATACGCAAGTGAAAACGATCTATGCGAATCTGGCTGACGTACCTGTAACCTACTAAAGGATGCGACGGGAGTTAAGGTTTCGTGTAGTGCTCTTCGCGCAGCCCCTTGAACAAGCCGACACACATCAGCAACAGGACGAAGCAAAATGGCAAACCGATTGAGATTGTCAGCGCTTGCAGCGAACCCATGCCACCGCCGAGCAACAACGCGACCGCGACCAGGCCGGTTAGCAAGCACCAGAAGACGCGCTGTCGCACCGGCGCGTCCATTTTTCCGCCAGCCGTAATCGTATCCATCACGAGCGAACCGGAATCTGCAGAGGTCACGAAGAAGATCGCAATCAGAAATATGCTCAACCCGGATACCAGGCTGGTAAATGGCAGGCCTTCTAGCATTTTGAACAGGGCGAGTTCGGGAACGGACTCAGCCACACCTTTGTAACCGTCGTTTAGCAATTGGTCGAGCGCAGTACCACCGAACGTCGACATCCAGATGATGCCAATGATGGTCGGAACGATCAGCACCCATGTCATGAACTCCCGAACGGTGCGTCCGTAGCTCACGCGGGCTATGAACATGCCGACGAATGGGGACCAGGCGATCCACCATGCCCAGTAGAACGTCGTCCAGCCGTGCAGGAAGTCGGTGTCCTCACGGCCAATCCAGTTACTGAGGCTGGGAAGATAATAGACGTAGTCCGCAGTTGCCGTAATCATCGTGGTCAGGACTGCGAGTGTCGGACCAGCGAGCAGGACAAAGAGCAGTAAGCCAGCGGCAAGCCCCATGTTGAGCCCGCTCAGACGTTTCACGCCCTTGTCCAGACCGGCGACCACCGACATCAGTGCGATACTGATAATCGCGAGGATCAATACGATTTTTGTCAGGTTCTGTGCCGGGATACCGAAAAGATAATTCAGACCGCCCGCAATTTGTTCAGCACCAAACCCCAGCGAGGTGGCGAGCCCGAACAAGGTGGCCAATACCGCGATGGTGTCGACAAAATGCCCCAGTGGTCCCCAAACCGCCTTGCCGAATAGCGGATAGAAGGCTGAGCGCAGGGTCAGCGGCATGCCGCGATTAAAGCAAAAGAACGCCAGGGAGAGTCCGACAACGGCATAAATTGCCCAGGCATGCAGGCCCCAGTGATATATCGCGGCCGTCATGCCAATACTGCGTGCTGCTGCGATATCCATTGGGTCGATACCCAGCGGTGGGGCGAGCGTGTGCGTGACCGGTTCGAGAACACCGAAAAACATCAGCCCGATGCCGACGCCGGCGGCAAACAACATCGCGAGCCAGGCGGCGTGAGTGTAGTGCGGTCGTGCATTCATGCCGCCGAGCCGAACGCGACCCAGCTTTGAAAAAGCGATTGCGAAACAGAACAGCACAAAGACATCGACAGATGCGATAAAGAACCAGTCGAACGTTGTCGTGACCCAGCTCCTGAGATCAGCGAAGAAGATGGCAGCCGCTTGTCGAAAAACCAGTGTTCCGATGACGAGTGCCACCACCAGCGTCGCAGACACGGCGAATACCGGGTTGTGTATGTCGAGGCCGCGCACCTGGATGTTGTGCTCACCCTCTTCGTGGCCGATGCCGGACGGCCTGTCTGTCGTCGCTTCCTCGCGGGTCAAATTGAATCCCCGCTCAGAACAGTCCCTCAATTCTCTGGTTTTTGTTCACGGTGATGTTCTCGGCCGCTGGTTTTCGCGGCAGGCCTGGCATCGTCATGATGTCGCCACAAACGACGACCACAAACTCGGCACCGGTTGCCAGGCGAATTTCCCGGATAGGTACATCGTGACCGGTTGGAGCACCGAGCAGCTGCGGATCGGTCGAAAAACTGTACTGCGTTTTGGCCATGCACACCGGAAAATGCCCGTAGCCGGCTTCCTCGAACTGCGTAAACTGCGCGCGCACCTTCTTGTCGGCAATGATGTCATCAGCACCGTAAATAGTTCGGGCGATGCGTCGTGTCTTTTCCCAAAGGCTGACTTCGTCAGTGTACAAGGTGCGGAATTGCGCGCGTTGATTTTCAATCATGGATACGACGCGCTCGGCGAGTGTAATCGCACCCTTGCCGCCATGCTCCCAATGCGATGAGACGGTGCATTCGACGTCAAACGATGCGCAGAATTCGCGGATGGCTTCGTGCTCCGCTTCGGTATCTGTAATGAAGTGGTTGATCGCAACAGTAACCGGCACACCGAACTGACCGATGTTACGGATGTGCCGGCCCATGTTTTTGCAACCCGCCCGAACGGCGTCGACGTTTTCTTTCATGAGGTCGGCTTTTGCAACGCCGCCGTGCATTTTCAGTGCCCTGGTCGTGGCTACCAGGACGACAGCATCCGGATGCAGGCCGGCTTTGCGGCACTTGATGTTGAAGAACTTCTCGGCACCGAGGTCAGCACCGAAACCTGCCTCGGTGACGACATAGTCCGCCAGCTTTAATGCGGTCTTGGTTGCCACAACGGAATTACATCCGTGCGCAATATTGGCAAACGGTCCGCCGTGCATGATCGCCGGGTTATTCTCGAGGGTCTGCACGAGGTTTGGCTGAAACGCATCGCGAAGCAGGGCAGTCATAGCGCCCTCAGCCTTGAGTTCTTTGACGGTGACGGGCTCTCGATCGCGGTTATAACCAATCACAATCTTGCCGATCCGCTCCTTGAGATCCTCCAGATCATTTGCCAGGCAGAAGATCGCCATGATCTCGGATGCGACCGTAATATCGTAACCGGACTGACGCGGTACGCCATTGAAAGGGCCGCCAAGACCGCAGGTGATGTCTCGCAGAGCTCTGTCATTCATGTCGACGACTCGCTTCCATGTGATGCGTCGTGGATCGATGTTGAGCTGGTTCTCCCAGTGAATATGGTTGTCGATGATTGCAGACAATAAGTTATGCGCCACGCCGATGGCGTGAAAGTCGCCGGTGAAGTGCAGGTTGATGTCTGTCATCGGTATGACCTGCGCATAACCGCCACCGGCGGCGCCACCCTTCATGCCGAAGCAGGGTCCGAGGCTGGGCTCCCGCAAACAGATAACGGCCTTCTTACCGATCTCGCAAAGACCATCTCCAAGCCCAACCGTTGTAGTGGTCTTGCCTTCACCGGCAGGTGTTGGAGAAATCGCCGTGACAAGAATGAGCTTGCCATCCGGCTTGTCGTCCAGGTGCTCAAGAAAGTCATAGCCGATCTTGGCTTTGTCATGGCCGTAGGGAATCAGGTCGCTTTCCGGTATTCCAAGCTTGGTCGCTATTTCGGTAATGGGCAGCTTATTGGCCGCCTGGGCGATGTCCAGATCAGAGGGAACGTTGGTCATAGTTTGCTTCTTGACTGTGTAGGGGTGAAGAAGTCTAACAACGGCCACGATCATCGCAAGTATTGATGTCGTTTCTGGTCTTAAGAATGTCGCACAGGTAAATGCGGCGTCACTTTTTCTGGCACAAACTGGCTAACTGGAGAAGATTCACGGGGCTCCGCAGGAGCGGCTTCCAGCCGCGATCAGGGTCGAATCGCGGCTGGAAGCCGCTCTTGCGGAACAGTGGTTTTGCGGGTGCGATTATGAGCAACAGAGTGCGACGACAAAGAGGCGGCGGCCGCAGCGCGAAACGCGCGGCCCGGCAACAGTCGCAGGTGGCGGATGTTGCCTTCATCGATCGCAAGATCCCCTATTACGAGCTGCTCGATGATGCGGCACTTGAGCTGATCGAGCACAACGCGGACACCGTACTCGAGGAAATAGGCATTGAGTTCAAAGAGTTTCCGGAGGCTCTGAATCTGTTCAAGGCAGCGGGCGCGGATATTGACGGTGAACGGGTACGGTTTCCGCGCGGCATGTGCCGCTCCATCATTCAGGATTCGGCGCCAGCCGAGTTCAGGCAACATGCGAGAAACCCGGCGCGCAGTGTCATTATCGGCGGCAAGCGTACAGTTTTGGTGCCCGCTTACGGCTCGCCATTCGTACGTGACCTCGATCAGGGCCGGCGTTATGCGACCATCGAGGATTTCCGCAATTTCGTGAAGCTAACCTATATGAGCCCGGGCTTGCACCATTCGGGTGGTACGGTTTGCGAGCCTGTTGATGTCCCGGTAAACAAACGGCATTTCGACATGGTGTACAGCCATTTGAAGTACAGCGACAAGCCGTTCATGGGCTCAGTCACTGCTCCGGAGCGGGCGCAGGATACGGTTGATATGGCCAAAATTGTCTTCGGCGACGAATTTGTCGAAAACAACACCGTGATCACGAGCCTGATCAACGCAAACTCACCAATGACTTTCGATGCAACTATGCTTGGCGCCGCCACTGTTTATGCGCGGCACAACCAGGCAACGGTTATTTCGCCGTTCATTCTTGCGGGCGCCATGTCGCCCGTAACCGTTGTTGGTACGGTCACTCAGATCCTGGCCGAGGCAATGGCGGGCATGGCTTACGTACAGCTCGTGAAACCGGGTGCGCCGGTGGTCTTTGGTACGTTTGCAGCCGCAATCTCCATGCAGTCGGGTGCGCCGACATTTGGCACACCGGAACCGAGCTTTGTTTTGTTCGCCGCCGCCGCGCTCGCTCGTCGTCTTGGAGTCCCGTTCCGCAGTGGTGGTGGACTTTGCGGCTCGAAAATTGCGGACGCGCAAGCCGCGTATGAATCAGCGAATACGTTACAGACGGCGGCATTGGCTGGCGTGAACTTCATGCTGCATACTGCCGGCTGGCTGGAAGGCGGCCTGGCGATGGGCTACGAAAAATTCATCATGGATGCCGACCAGGCGAATATGCTGGCCGTGCTTCTTGGCGGCGTAGACCTGTCTGAGAACGGTCAGGCGATGGATGCTTTACGTGAAATCGGCCCGGGCTCTCATTTCCTGGGTGCCCAGCATACGCAAGCCAATTTCGAAACGGCGTTTTATCGCTCGACGATCGCCGATAACAACAGTTTCGAGCAATGGGAGGAGGACGGTTCCATGGATGCTGCACAACGCGCCAACGGAATCTGGAAAACGATGCTGAAAGAATACGAGGCGCCGGAACTGGACCCATCCATCGACGAGGCCTTACAGGATTTCATAACACGCCGAAAAGCCAAATTCGCCGATCGGGACTACTAGTCTAACCAACACCGGAAACTGCAGATGAATGATGAAGTGAATGCAAATGATAATGTAGAGGACGAGGAGCTTATTCTCGCCGAGCTTGCCGACGATGAGCTGGTCGAGCAAATGCACGATGATCTCTACGACGGCATGAGAGAGGAGATTGAAGAGGGCACAACCATTCTTCTTGATCGTGGCTGGTCTGCAGAAAAGGTTTTGAATGAAGCCCTGGTCGGTGGGATGCAGATTGTCGGCGTTGATTTTCGCGATGGAATTCTGTTCGTACCCGAGGTGCTGCTGGCTGCGAATTCGATGAAAGGTGGCATGGCGATATTGAAGCCCTTGCTTGCCGAGAGTGGCGTGGAGCCGCTCGGCAAGATGGTCATCGGCACGGTCAAAGGTGATATTCACGATATTGGCAAGAACCTCGTCGGCATGATGATGGAAGGTGCCGGGTTTGAGGTGGTCGACATCGGCATCAACAACTCGGTCGAAGATTATTTTGCGGCGCTCGAGGAGCACAAGCCGGATATTCTTGGCATGTCAGCGTTGCTGACCACGACCATGCCGTATATGAAATTTGTCATCGATGAAATGGCCGCACAGGGAATTCGCGATGACTACCTCGTGTTTGTCGGTGGTGCGCCGCTGAACGAAGAGTTTGGCGCGGCGGTTGGTGCAGATCAATATTGCCGTGATGCGGCTCAGGCGGCCGAACTGGGGCCGAAAATCGTGAAAGAGCGGCGAGAGGCAGTCAGTGCGTAATCCCGTTCTCGTTATCGCTTGCGGCGCATTGGCGCGTGAAATTCACGAGCTGAAACGATCGCATGGCTGGGAGCATCTGCATATGCAGTGCATCGATGCACGGTTGCACCTGCGCCCGGCACTCATTCCTGAACGTCTGCGAGACAAGATTCGGGAAAACAAAGGCAAGTACGAGCAGATTTTCGTCGCTTATGCCGATTGTGGCACGACCGGTGGCATCGACCGCGTGCTGGAAGAGGAAGGCATCGAGCGCTTGCCGGGCGCGCACTGCTACCAGTTCTTCGCCGGAACCGAACGTTTCGCCGCGATGTCCGATGAAGAGCCGGGAACCTTTTACCTGACGGATTTCTGGCACAGCATTTTGAGCGCCTGGTGATACGGCCGCTGCAGCTCGATAAACACCCGGAACTGAGGGATGCGTATTTCGGCAACTACCGTCGCCTTGTCTACCTGTCTCAGAAGAAAGATGACGACTGGTTGCAGGCAGCTCGAACTGCCGCCGAACGCTTGATGCTCGAATTCGAGCATGTCCACTGTGGATACGGAGAGCTGGAGATGAGTCTCCTTGGGCAGCTTGAGGGACAGGGTGATGGTCAAGAAAACAATCGTCTATTGGCGTGATATCCCCTCTCAGGTCATCGTCCAGAGAGGTCGGAAACGCGAAAAAACCTTGTTGAGTTCGCGTTTTCAGGAAGCGATCGATCGTGCGGCAATGCGTGCCGGAAAAGGTAGCAGCAATGCATATCTGGAGGAGTGGCGTCGGGAATCGTCATCGTTCGATTCAACGGATGGTCTGCGGGACATTGCCGATCGTGAAGCCAGTGACTTCGAGGAAAAATTCTCCGATGATCATTTGCTGCAGCTTATTCGAAATCACGGGTCGGTGAGGACCTAGCCATGTATCGAATGCGATCGTGGTCGGTGCGCAATGCCCGCTGGCTCAAATCGGTTTATATCGGAATCGAGCTGACCCTCGTCAAGGCGGATCCGTTGCTGCGATGGATTGGTTATGACCGCCTCGAGAAACCGTTTGTCACGCTCGAAAAAATGAGCAAGGGATTCCTGCTTGATTCCAAAAACTGCGGTCAGTGCATTGTTGGTTCCACGGGTTTGTCATGTCCGATGAATTGTCCAAAGTCACTGCGTAACGGGCCCTGCGGTGGTGTGAGGCCCGATGGAAAATGCGAAGTCGAACCGGATATGAACTGCGTGTGGGTTCTTGCATGGGAGGGAAACAAGCGAATGGGATCCGGTGATTACCCGATTCAGCTTGTCCAGCCGCCGCTAGACAACCGCCTGATCGGCAGGTCCGCCTGGTTGCATGCGGTTCGCCTGAAAACGGCAGCGACCGGAACGTCGTTGAGTGTTGGCCATGAGATTTGACGACGAGCCATTGATTCCAGGTGAGAACCTGCCTATTCGTCCCGGACACGATTCATCAGGGCGGTTGGAACGTGTGCTGCGAGCGGGCGTCTTTGCTGTCACCGCCGAGATCGCACCACCGGACTCGGCCGACCCCGCTGATGTCTATGAACGCGCGGCATTGTTTGATGGTTATGTCGACGCAATAAATGCGACCGATGGCTCCGGTGCCAACTGCCATATGTCCAGTGTTGGCATGTGTTCGTTGTTGACCCGACGTGGCTACGCAATGGTCATGCAGGTGTCGTGTCGTGACAAGAACCGCATCGCCATTCAAGGTGATGTGCTCGGCGCAGCAGCCATGGGTGTTGCAAATATACTCTGTCTTACCGGAGACGGCGTGCAGGCAGGTGATCATCCGGAGGCGAAACCGGTTTTCGATCTCGATAGCATGTCGACGCTGAATATGTTGCGCGGTATGCGTGATGACCAGCGGTTCCTGAGTGGTCGAAAACTCACCAGTCCGCCGCGTGTGTTCCTGGGGGCTGCGGCCAATCCCTTTGCACTACCTCTGGATTACCGGCCTTATCGACTGGCCAAAAAAATCACTGCGGGTGCCCAGTTCATACAAACACAATATTGTTTCGACATTGCGTTGTTCAAAGAGTATATGACGGCCGTGCGTGACTCCGGTTCCCACGAAAAAGCATTCATTCTCGCTGGCGTGGGTCCGCTCGCGTCAGCCCGATCCGCAGAATGGATTCGGAGCAACGTGCCGGGTGTCCATATTCCGGATGATATTATTCGGCGGCTGAAGTGCGTTGACAAGCAGGCAGAAGAAGGCGTGAACATTTGCGTTGACATGATCGCCGAGCTCCGTGAAATCGAGGGCATACACGGCATTCATATCATGGCCTTCCGCCAGGAACACCGGGTGGCGGAAATAGTGGAGCGTTCGGGGGTATTGGAAGGACGGGTGCCGTGGCACCCGGGCATCGCTTCGAGCAACGAATCATTGGTAACCAGTTGAATAACCGCAAATACGTGGCAAACGCTGCAACGGAGAAAATTAATGACAGATACATTGATTAGTTCGGCCAGCAAGGAAGTCATCATTGGCTTCAACCGGCCGTTCGTCATCATTGGGGAACGTATTAATCCAACCGGCAGGAAAATTCTTGCCGAGGAGATGAAGCAGGGTGATTACAGCCGCGTTGAGGCGGATGCACTCGCACAGGTAGCTGCCGGTGCACAGATGCTTGACGTCAACGCGGGCATACCGCTGGCTGACGAACCGGCGATGCTGGCTGAGGTAGTCAAGCTGGTTCAGTCATTGACTGACGTTCCACTCTCCATCGATTCATCTATTGTCGCTGCCCTCGAATCAGGACTGTCTGTCTACCAGGGAAAAGCGCTGGTGAATTCGGTTACGGGTGAGGAGGACAGGCTTGAAATCGTGCTGCCGCTGGTTGCAAAGCACGGTGCGGCGGTCGTAGCGATCTCAAACGATGAGACCGGCATTTCCGAAGACCCCGATGTGCGATTTGCTGTTGCGAAGAAGATAGTAGAGCGAGCGGCTGACTACGGCATTCCCGCCAGCGATGTGGTTGTCGATCCACTGGTTATGCCGATCGGCGCAATCAACTCGGCCGGACTTCAGGTGATGCACCTGGTGCGCCGATTGCGTGATGAGCTCAAGGTCAATACAACCTGTGGTGCGTCAAATGTCAGTTTTGGCTTGCCGAATCGCAATGGTATTAATAGCGCGTTTCTGACAATGGCAATTGCAGCAGGTATGACCTCTGCAATCACCAGTCCATTACATACCGAAGTTATGCAAGCCGTTCTGGGTGCGGATGTAATGATGGGGAATGATCCACATTGCGCAAACTGGATAAAGAAATATCGTGAGCCGTCAGCAGATGGCAGTGAGGGTGGTCGTGGCAGACGCGGTCGCCGGCGGCGCTCCGCCTGAGATAAGGAATTTAGTTGAGTTCGAAAGACGCAAAAATCGTATTCACGCCCTCTGGCAGGCGTGGCACGTTTCCGTATGGGACTCCTGTACTGGATGCAGCGCGCAGCCTTGGCGTCGATGTTGATTCTGTCTGTGGCGGTCGCGGTCTTTGCGGTCGCTGCCAGATCATCTGTGCTGAAGGCGAGTTTACAAAACATGCGATCGTATCAACGGCGGATCATCTCTCGCCTGCCGGCGATGTTGAGTACCGTTATGGCGAGCGACGTTCGCCGCTGGCTAAAAATCGCCGCCTGAGTTGCCAGGCGCTGGTCCAGGGCGATCTCGTTATTGATGTGCCGCCAGAAAGTCAGATGCATCGCCAGGTGGTTCGAAAGAAAGCGGAGCACCGCGATATTACGCTCGATACTTCCGTACACCTGTACTTTGTCGAAGTCCAGGAAGCCGATATGGCCGATCCGAGCGGTGATCTGCAACGGTTGCTGCAGGCAATATCCACGGAATGGGATTTGCAGGACCTGGCATGCGATCCGGCGGTATTGCGTACCCTGCAAGTTGCGCTGCGCAAGGGTAAATGGAAAGTCACGGTCGCTGTGCATGATCAATCGCGAATTATCGCAATCTGGCCTGACCTCAAACGCGATGCTTTCGGCCTGGCTGTCGACATTGGCTCAACGACTATCGCGGCCCATCTCTGCAATCTCACGAATGGCGAAGTTGTTGCGACCAGCGGAATCATGAATCCACAGATTCGCTTTGGCGAAGATCTCATGAGTCGTGTCTCCTACGTCATGATGCATCCCGAAGGTGCGGAGGAAATGACAGATGTGGTGCGGGCTGGCATCAATACATTGATCCAGGACGTTGCAAGTGATGCAGGCATTGCGCCAGAGGATATTCTTGAGGTCACGATCGCGGGCAACCCGATCATGCATCATCTGTTCCTGGGGATCAGTCCCGTCGAACTGGGTGCTGCACCGTTCGCACTGGCAACCGACGCAGCACTGGATCTTACGGCGAAAGAACTGGACCTGAACATCAATCGTGGCGGCGTTGTGTATGTGTTGCCGTGTATTGCGGGACACGTCGGCGCCGATGCTGCGGCGATGGTATTGGCGGAAGAACCGCATTTGTTTGAAGAAATGTCGCTGATCGTTGATGTTGGCACCAATGCGGAGATCATACTTGGAAACCGTGACCGCCTGCTGGCATGCTCGAGCCCGACCGGGCCGGCTTTCGAAGGTGCGCAGATCAGTTGCGGTCAGCGGGCTGCTCCTGGCGCTATCGAGCGTGTACGCATCGATCCCGAAACTCTGGAAGTGCGCTTTAGCGTTATCGGCTCGGAAGTATGGTCAGATGAGCCGGGGTTTGCCGAGTCCATCAGTGCGTTTGGTGTAACCGGCATTTGCGGCTCCGGCATTATCGAGGCTGTCGCCGAGATGTATCTGAGTGCCGTTGTCAGTGAGGATGGGGTCATCGATGGATCGCTGGCGGAGAGAAGCGCACGCCTGCTTCCCGAGGATCGAACCTGGTCTTTCGTGTTGCACGATGGTGAACAACGTATTTCAGTGACACAGAATGATGTCCGGCAAATCCAGCTCGCCAAAGGCGCGTTGTATGCAGGTGCCAAACTGCTGATGGATCATGCGGGCGTAGATTCTGTCGACCGGATTCGTCTTGCCGGCGCGTTTGGCAGCCACATCGACGCCCGTTATGCGATGGTGCTCGGCTTGATTCCCGACTGCGACCTGGAGCACGTGGAGTCAGCCGGTAACGCAGCTGGAACCGGAGCAAGGATTGCCTTGTTAAACGTTGCTGCCCGGCGTGAGATTGAAGAGGTCGTGCGAAGAATTGAAAAAATCGAAACCGCCATTGAACCGAAGTTTCAGGATTATTTTGTCGATGCCATGGCGTTTCCGAACAAGAACGATACCTTTCCGAAATTGTTTGCGGTTGTAAACAGACCCGGATCAAAAGCTGGCGCGAGCAGCAGCGCGGATAGACGTACTCGTCGCCGCCGGCGTAGCCGGGCCTCGTAACGAAAAATGCGTGCGCGGCGCGATATTCTGCGAGAAGCAAGGACTTCAGAGGAGTAACTCACATCATGGCGCGACGATCAGGTGGTAGAAAAGCGCGGCAGGCGTTACGCCAGGCGCCATTGGCAATGGAAGCCAAACCGGTACGTCCGGGTGAGCTTGGTGGCCAATACAAACCGCTAAACGAGTCAGACATAGCCGCGATTGATGCAAACATCTTCAGGATCCTTGAGGAGGTAGGTTTTGCCGACGCAACAGCGCATTGCATGGAGGCTTGTGCCGCTGTCGGCGCCGTAGTGGGCGACGATGGCCGCATAAGAATGCCACGGGAAGTGGTCGAGCATGCGATGCGTAAATCTGAACGAAATCTCGTGCTGCACGGCCAGGATCCGGTGCACGACCTGCAAATCAGCGGTAGCCGCGTACATTTCTCGACCGCCGGCGCTGCCGTTATGATTGCCGACACGGCCAGTAACAGTTATCGGGATTCGACCGCACAAGATTTGTATGACATGGCGCGGATTGTCGATACCTGCGAACACATTCATATGTTCCAGCGGACTTGCGTACCACGAGACATAGTCGATAACTACGAACTGGATCTGAATACGACTTACTGCGCTGTGGCGGGCACCACCAAGCACGTCGGGGCCAGTTGGACACATCATACTCATCTTCAAAAAACACTGGAATTGCTGCACGTTATCGCCGGTGGAGAAGAGCGATGGCGAGCCCGGCCTTTCGTCAGTCAGTCAAACTGCTTTGTCGTTCCACCGATGAAATTTGCCGCCGATGCGCTTGATTGCCTGCGGGTTGCCGTCGAAGGCGGTATGACGGTGTTGCTGCTATCCGCTGGTCAGGCGGGTGCAACAACACCGGCCTGTCTTGCCGGCGCAGTATCACAGGCCTGGGCCGAGTGTCTTGGTGGCCTGGTGTATGTCAACGCGATCAAACCGGGTGCTCCGGCAATAATCGGTGCCTGGCCATTCATTTCGGATCTTCGTACCGGGGCTATGAGTGGTGGTTCTCCGGAGCAGGGATTACTGTCGTCAGCCTGTGCACAAATGAGTCTTCATTATGATCTACCGTTTGGCACGGCTTGTGGCATGTCTGATTCCAAGTTCCCGGATTTTCAGGGCGGTGCGGAGCGTGCTTACACGGTACTGCCAGCAGCAATGTCCGGTGCCAATATCGTGTACGAGGCTGCCGGCATGTACGCCAGCATTCTTGGTGCCTGTCCAGAGAGCTTATTGCTCGACAATGACGTTCTCGGCGCAGCCTTGCGGATAACTCGCGGTATCGAAGTCAACGACTACACGTTGGGCTTCGAGACGCTGAGAGATGTCTGCCTCGGTGGCGAGGGTCATTATCTGGGCTCGGAGCAGACACTCGAAGTCATGCAAAAAGAGTACATATACCCGGATATGAGTGACCGTTTGAGCCCGAATGCGTGGCAGGAAAGCGGCAAACCTGTGTTGCTGCATAAAGCCATCGAAAAGAGAGATGAGATTCTCACCAATCATTTTCCGAAACACATCAGCGATGAAATGGACGCTCGACTCAGGGAACAATATCCGATTTTTTTGACTCGAGAAGCGATGGGGCGAAATCAGGTAATCAGACCGTAACCATAATGTTGTAGAGTGAATGCTAGCAACGAATGCGTTCATTCGCTGGATCATACATTGGTCGCAGAGAGGCGTCTGACGGAATACGTCTGCCTGCGACATCGATTTCGAAACGACCATCACTGTGCGAGCCCGGATCTGATCCTTGCCCAACATCTACATAACCAAGCCCGATAAATTCTCCCATTTTGTCGAATTTAACAGCGAAGCCCAGTCCCGCCTCCAGTGGCGTATCTTCATCCGTGATGTCGTGGCTCCAGTGGCGATAGGCTTTCTCAATGCGCAGCGAGTTGAGTGCATGATAGCCGGCGTGCACCAGTCCGACGAGACCGGCCGCATGCCAGGTTGTGCCGCAGGTCAGTTGTCGCCTTTCCAGCAGCACGACATCGGACCATCCGAGCTTCGCCATGTGGTAGGCAAGAGAGCAGCCAATTACGCCGCCGCCAATGATCACGACGCTTGCAGTAGGAGGCAGCTTTGCCACAGCGATCAGGCTCTCAATCGCTCGTTGGCCGGATCGTACGCGGGCTCGCGGAGAACAACAGCCTGGCGGCGATCTCCGAGCAGACCGATCCGTAGCTCCGTTCCCGGGTCTGCGTACTGCGGCGGGACGTAACCGAATCCCAGGCTCTTTTTCACGAAATGCCCATAACCTCCGGACGTCGTTACGCCGACGCATTTTTCACTGTCAAATATTGGCTCGCCGCCACGAACATCCGAGTCCGTGGCATCGACTTCAAAGTAGATTAGTCGCGTCGTGCGCGCTTGCCCACTCTGTTTTGCTGTCGCTTCGAGGCCAACAAAGTGTTCTTTGTCCAATTTGATAAATCGCTCCATGTCAGCGTCGAGCATAGTGACCTCGTTGGTCAATTCTGCGCCCCAGCCCCGATAGGCTTTCTCGATACGCAGGCTGTTGACGGTGTAAAGACCGAAGTTGCCAATTCTGAATTCCTGACCTGCGTCCCATATGGCGTCATACAAAGCCTCCATGTCCGTCATGGCTGGATGCAACTCCCAACCGAGTTCGCCTACGTAGTTCACACGCAGTGCGCGTAGTGCAATGCCGGCGACCGTGATTTCCTGGCCGCTAAGCCATCGGAACGAGGCGCTATCCAATTTCGCTGCGGTGAGGCTGGCCAGTACCGCTCGAGACTTCGGACCTGCGACGACGAGTACGCCCCGATCATCCGTAACATTTCGAATGTCGATCTGTTCGCTATCCAGTTTACCGTGCAGAAGATGATCGAGATCCCGCAACTCGGCGCCAGCTGCCGAAAGCAGGTAGTACTTGTCATCCGCCATTCGCGTGATGGTTACCTCACCGGATATTCTTCCGGTCTCGGACAGGAAGTGCGCGAGCACGATACCGCCGGTCTTCGTCGGCATTCTGTTCGCACATAGTCGATTTAGAAATCGTGCGGCGTCGACACCGGTCACGTCGTATTTTGCGAAACCACTCAGGTCAAGCGCGCCGACCCGCTCACGAACCGTGAGGCACTCGTCACGTACAACATCGAAAACCTCATTGCGGCGATAGCTGCACTCTTCGTCGCGACCGTCCGGTGAAAACCATTTAGGGCGCTCCCAGCCAAATGTTTCCGTATACACACATCCTTGCCGCTTTAATTTTTCATACAACGGGCTGGTTCGCTGTGGTCGCCCGGCAGGCAGCTCCTCTCCTGGCAATGGTGTGAAATAGGTTCTTCCGTAGTCCTGGAATCCCTTCTCTTTCATGTAGTTATCACCGGCGAATGAACCAAAACGGCGCGGGTCGAAACCGGTCATATTGATTTCGGAATCCCCGTACAGCATCCATTGAGCAAGGTATTTCCCACAGCCAGCTCCTTGCGCGATACCAAACGATGAGCCACAGCAGAGCCAGAAATTCTTTAGTCCGGCGACTGGCCCGAGCAAAGGGGGGCCATCGGCCGAGTGCGGAATAGCACCGTTCACTACTCGTTTTATACCGGCCTGTTCAATCACCGGCATTTGCTCCATTGCCCGACCAAGCCATGGCATCAGGCGCTCCAAATCGTCTGGAAACAATTCGCTGTCCGAATCCCAGCTCGGGTATCCTCGTGGAGTCCAGGCTTCCGTCATCTGATCCTGTTCATAAACGCCAACCAGTCCGGAATGCTGCTCCTGGCGCAAATACGATGACGAGTACGGATCGCGCATCACCGGAATCTCTTTGTCCCTGTCCATGAATTCCGGAACGGGTCCTGTAACGACATAATGATGTTCCATATTTGAAATCGGCAGATCCGAGCCGACCATTTTCGCAACCTCACGCGCGAAACATCCAGCCGCGTTAACTACAGTCTCTGCGACAACATTGCCCTTCTCGGTGACAACCTCCCATTCGCCCGATGGCAGTGGCCTTATATCTGTTACGCGGTTATGACGAACGACTTTCGCTCCCATATTGGTTGCACCGCGTGCCATGGCATTACACAGCCCGGCTGGATCAGCATGGCCATCGTCCAGGGTCCATGCTCCTGCCAGCACGCCTTCGGTATTGTAAAAAGGGTTGAGTTTCTGTATCTCATTGGCTCCGATGATTTCCATTCGGAAGCCGATATTATCGGCGATGCCTTGCATGTAGGTGAACCAGTCGAGGTCTTCACGGGTCCGACCCAGGCGAATCCCGCCCGAGGCATGCCAACTGACATATTGCCCGGTCAGTTCCTCCAGTCGGCAATACAGGTCATTGCTGTAGGCGTGGATTTTCGCGAGGTTGTAGTTACCGACCAGGCTGGGGCACTGACCGGCCGCATGCCAGGTGGAGCCCGAGGTCAATTCACCTTTCTCTATCAACAGGACGTCGGTGCAGCCCTCTTCGGCAAGATGATAGAGTAATCCTGCACCCATAATTCCACCACCAACAATAACGATGCTGGCGTGTGTATTCATGGTGACCTCCAATACAAATTTCGTGATCTTCTTATTAGTATGACGCGAATCAACTATCTGCGGTCGCTTCTAGGCTAATCCAGTATTCTGAGCTAAATTACACTGACAGGCTACTCGCTCGCACACCCTGGGTACCGGGACGGAGTGTAAATTGAAATGACTGAGAAAGTTCTTTTTACGGCAATGGATCACGGGACGCAGTCCGACTACGACCTCGTGAATGCTCATCATGCAAAGTTCGCCGAGTCGCAGGCCGACCGGGTATTGGATTGGCTTAAGTTGATGGACGGTGACTCGCCTTACCAGATCAGCCGCCTCGATCATTGCCTGCAGACCGCAACACGTGCGGAGCGCGATGGTGCGGATGACGAAACCATTGCTTGTGCCTTGTTGCACGATATTGGCGATATCCTCGCGCCGACAAATCATTCGCAGGTTGCAGCTGCACTCCTGGCTCCCTACATCAGCGAGAAGAACCGCTGGATCATCGAACACCACGGGCTGTTCCAGGGTTATTACTGGTTTCAGTACATCGGGCAGGATCCCAATGTGCGGGACAAATATCGCGATCACGAATATTACGACGCTTGCGCCGAGTTCTGCGCTCGCTGGGACCAGCTGTCTTTCGACCCGGAGTACGACACGTACCCACTGGAACATTTTACGCCACTGGTTCGGCAACTGTTTGCGAAAGAACCTGCGGACTACTTCTAAAACGAGCGAAAAGAGCGATTTCGGGAATTGTAATAATGAAATCAGAAGCACGAGTAGTCGTAATTGGCGGTGGTGTCGTTGGCGTAAGCGCGCTCTATCACCTGGCCAAAAAGGGCTGGGGCGACGACGTTGTTCTGCTGGAGAAAGCGGAGCTCACGTCGGGTTCCACCTGGCATGCTGCCGGGCTGCTGCCACTTTTCAATATGAGCTACAGCGTAGGTCAGATTCACAAGTACTCGGTGAAAATGTACCAGGAGCTGGAGGAGGAGACCGGCCAGGCAGTTGGCTTCAGCCAGGTTGGAAATCTGCGTCTCGCGATGAATCAAGACCGTATGGACGAGTATTACCAGTATGCTGCGACAGCAAAAACCATAGGGGTTGAAGTCCAGTTCCTGACACCGGACCAGATAAAAAAACTTTGGCCACTGTGCAACATAGACGGTCTTGTCGGCGGCATGTTCCATCCTGACGATGGTTATATTCAGCCAGCGGACCTGACCCAGGCGCTGGCCAAGGGCGCGCGCGCACGTGGGGCGACGATCTATCGAAATACACCTGTACTGGCCATCGAGCAATCGTCATCGGGAAACTGGCTGGTCAGGACGGCCAATGGTGACATCAGTTGCGAGCACGTAATCTCGGCGACCGGCAATTATGCCCGGCAGACCGGCGAGATGGTGGGTCTTGATATCCCGGTAATCCCTGTCGAGCACCAGTACATTGTCACTGAGCCGCATCCGGAACTCGTAAAACGCCACGAGAATGGCGAGCCGGAAATGGCTGTGCTGAGAGAGTCGGACCGATCCTGGTATCTGCGCGAGGAAAACGGCGGTTTTATCCTGGGCCCGTACGAAAAGGGCGCACCGTGTTGTTATGTCGATGGTCCCGATCCGCGCGCAGAATACGAGCTGTTCCAGGAAGACATAGACCGACTGGCGCCACACATCGAAGCAGCCATGGAACGCGTGCCGGCGTTCGCCGAAGTGGGCATGAAGAAGGTATACAACGGGGCGATTGCTTACACCCCGGATGGCAACCCGATCATCGGCCCGGCCTGGGATCTTGATAATTTCTGGCTGAACGAGGGGCACAGCTTCGGCATCACGGCAGCCGGCGGTGCGGGCTGGCAACTCGCGGAGTGGATTGTCGAGGGCGAGCCAACGATAGACATGCTCGGCGTCGAGCCGCGGCGCTTTGGCGACTATGTGAGCAAGAGTTATCTCATCGAGAAGAACGAAGAAACGTACGCGAACGTTTTTGTCGTTCATTTCCCGGACGAGGAGCGTCCGGCGGCACGACCATTGCGAACGGCACCTTGTTATGAGCGTTTGAAAGACATGGGTGCAGTATTCGGGCAGAAGTTCGGCTGGGAACGTGCCAACTGGTTTGCGACCGACGGTATGGCACAGGAGGACGACTGGTCGTTCCGGCGTTCGAAATGGTTTGATGCCATCGGCAAAGAGATCGCGAACGTCACTGCGAATGTTGGATTGCTCGATATGACGGCATTCGCCAAATGCCGTATATCAGGGCCGGGCGCAGAGGCATTTCTGGACTACTTTGTTGCGAATCGCCTGCCGAAGAAGATCGGTGGCGTCGGGCTTTGCCATGCATTGAATTCGAACGGCGGTGTGCATTCCGAATTTACGATTATGCGAGAGTCGGATGACTCCTTTTACCTCGTATCGGCTGGTGCACTACAACGCCTCGATCATGATTACCTGAAAAAACACCTGCCGAAGTCTGGTGATATTCAATTCACACAGCTGACCGGTGGCACTGGTGTGCTGGTGGTTGCCGGGCCGAAATCGAGGGAGCTATTGCAACGTGTTTCAAAAACAGATTTCTCGAACGAGTCTTTTCGCTGGCTGACATCGCAGAACATCGTCGTCGGTATGGCACCCGTGAATGCAATGCGCGTCAATTACGTCGGCGAGATGGGCTGGGAGCTCCATCACGGGCTCGAATATCAGAATCACATCTTCGATGCGCTGTTTGCCGCAGGCGAAGACCTCGGACTGAAGCCGTTCGGCATCCGGGCAATGGACTCGATGAGGCTCGAGAAGTCCTACCGCATGGTTGGAACGGAGCTGTCTATTGAATACTCGGCATACGAATCCGCCATGGACCGATTTGTGCAGCCTGACAAGGGCGATTTCCTCGGGCGTGATGCCCTGCTTGCCTCAAAAGTGGTCGGCCTCAAGAATCTTTTGGTAACACTGGAAGTGAAGGGCGTGGAAGATGCCGACGCATTGGGAAACAACGCGCTCACAAAAGACGGTGAGGTCATCGGTCGTGCGACCGGCGGCGGATTCGGCTTCCGTGTCAATCAATCGTTAGCGCTTGGCATGGTGCAACCGGCATTCGCTGAGCCTGGCACAGAGCTGGAAATCGAGATTCTCGGCAAGGCATATGCGGCTGTCGTTATCCTCGATAGTCCATTCGATCCGAAAAACGAGCGACTACGCGACGTGAACGGGGCCAATGAGTAAGGCGACAGGCAGCTGCCTGTGCGGCAGTGTTAAATATGAGGTTGACGGGCCATTGCGTCCTGTCAGTTATTGCCACTGCGAACAATGCCGTAAGACCAGTGGCCACTTCGTTGCGGCAACTGCCTGTGATCCTCAGCATCTGAAAATCCTGGTCGACCGGGGCCTCAAGTGGTTTCGCTCTTCGCCGGAGGCGCAAAGAGGATTTTGTTCGGATTGTGGCGCCAGCGTGTTCTGGCGTCCCGACGGTGGTAAATACATCAGCATCATGGCGGGCACGGTCGACCTGCCGACAGGACTCAGTCCTGAAAAGCATATCTTCGTAGCAGATTCTTCTGACTATTACACGATCGATGATGGTTTACCGCAGCATGCAGAATATGACTCGGTCGGTATTGAAAAGTGAGGGGTTACTCTGCATTCAGTTTGCTGCGCAATGCCATGAGCTACAACCGCAACTGGAGAAAGGCATGGCGAAGTCCCGAGCTGAAGCGTAAATACGATGTCGTTATCGTCGGCGGCGGTGGACACGGTCTGGCAACCGCTTATTACCTGGCGAAAGAACACGGTGTACGAAATATTGCAGTGCTGGAGAAGGGGTGGATCGGTGGCGGCAACACGGGTCGCAATACGACCATCGTGCGATCCAACTATCTGTGGACAGAATCAACTTTACTCTATGAGAAATCGTTACAACTCTGGGAAGGCCTGAGCCAGGACCTGAACTACAACGTCATGTTCAGCCAGCGTGGCGTTTATAATCTCGGCCACAGCCTGCAGGAAATGCGGGACATCGAGCGACGTGTGAGTGCCAACAGGCTCAATGGCCTCGACGGGGTGGTCGTAAACACGCAGCAAATAAAGGCAGCGATTCCTCTCATCAATACGTCTGCAGACGCTCGTTACCCCATTCTCGGCGCATCGTTGCAGCGGCGTGGCGGTGTGGCACGACATGACGCCGTCGCCTGGGGATTTGCACGGGCGGCTGACACCTACGGAGTCGATATCATCCAGCAGTGCGAAGTTACCGGCCTCAATCGTGAAGGCAGTCGCATCACTGGTGTTGAAACGACACGTGGCAAGATCGAGGCGAACAAGGTTGGTGTCGTGGTTGCAGGTAATGCCAGCGTACTTGCATCGATGGCGGAACTCAGGCTGCCGATAGAAAGCCATCCACTGCAGGCTTTCGTGTCTGAACCGATGAAGCCGGTACTGGACACCGTCATCATGTCCAACGCTGTTCATGGTTACGTGAGTCAGTCGGACAAAGGTGAGCTGGTCATCGGGGCCGGGATTGACGCCTATAACGGCTACGGTCAGCGTGGCAGCTTTCATACCATCGAACATGCGATGGCAGCGATCATTGAACTGTTCCCGATGTTCAGCCGCGTCAGGATGCTGAGAATGTGGGGGGGTATTGTCGACGTCTGTCCGGATGCCTGTCCGATCATTAGCAAAACACCGATTGACGGGCTGTATTTCAATTGTGGATGGGGTACCGGCGGCTTCAAGGCGACGCCCGGGTCGGGATGGGTTTTTGCACACACGATCGCACAGGACCGGCCGCACGAACTCAACGCGCCATTTGATCTGCAACGATTTACAACCGGCGCTCTGATTGATGAACACGGCGCCGCAGGCGTGGCGCACTGATGTGTTACTGATTAAGTGCCCCTGGTGCGGTGAACGAGCCGAGACTGAGTTCAGCTACGGTGGCGAGGCTGGAATCACTCGCCCATCTGACCCTTCCGCATTGAGTGACGCGGAGTGGGCGGATTATTTGTTCATGCGCAGCAATCCGCGAGGAAAGCACAAAGAACTATGGAATCACGCGCAGGGATGCCGACGCTGGTTCGGTGTCGAGCGCGACACGGTTAGCTACAAGATGGCCGGTAGCTTTCTGCTGCATTCTGACGACGGAGGATCGTAGCAGGTGCAGCCAAATCGAATATCTGAAGGCGGGCGCATTGATCGTTCGCGCGCATTAAGCTTTCGCTTCAACGGCAAGTCTTACCAGGGCTATGCGGGCGACACCCTGGCATCGGCATTGCTGGCCAACGGCATATCGGTTGTTGGACGGAGCTTCAAATTGCATCGCCCGCGAGGGATTGCAGGCAGCGGCGCAGAGGAGCCGAACGCCATCCTGCAGATAGGGACCGGTGCCTCGACACTACCGAATCAACGGGCAACCCAGGTTGAGTTGTACGACGGACTCGAGGCGCGGACCACAAAAGGGTGGCCGAGTGTCAATTTTGACATCGCATCCATCAACGATGTCGTCAGCCGATTGTTGGGAGCCGGTTTCTACTACAAAACGTTCATGTACCCTAAGGCTTTGTGGGAATACTACGAGAGGTTCATACGACGATCGGCCGGCATCGGCGAGTCACCGCGAGAGCCGGATCCCGATCGGTATGAGCATCGCAATGCACACTGCGATGTACTTATTGCCGGGGCAGGGTCGGCAGGCTTAATGGCTGCACTGGCTGCAGGCCAGTCAGGTGCTCGCGTCATCATCGCGGATGAGCAGAACGAATTCGGTGGCGGCTTGTTGTCCTCACGTGAAACAATTGACGGACAATCGGCGGTCGAGTGGCTCCAAAGTACCCTGGCGACACTGGCAACGTTCGAGAACGTGACCATGCTGCCGCGCAGCACGGTATTCGGTTATTACGATCAGAATTTCCTGGCGATAGCAGAGCGTTGCACGGATCATCTCGGCGAGCACCAGCATGATCGGGTTCGGCAACGTCTTTGGCGCGTGCGCGCAAAACAGGTGCTACTGGCACAAGGGGCCTTCGAACGTCCGCTTGTGTTTTGCAACAACGATCGACCCGGCGTAATGCTGGCGTCTGCAGTATCGAATTACATCAATCGATATGCAGTTTGTCCCGGCCAGCGGGTTGTTGTGTTTACCAATAACGACTCTGCCTATCAGACGGCACTCGACTTGCGGCGTGCCGGAGTCGTGGTTGCAGCGATCGTCGATAGTCGTGCGCAAGGTGCTGCCGCTCTTGGCAGGGAAGCACAGGATGCCGGTATACCCGTAATGCGAGGACACATTGTTACCGACGTCACGGGACGGCGGCGTATAACCGGGGTCAGGATTGCGCAGTGGAGTGGCGACGCGTCATCGACGGTCAATAACACCGTCAGTATCGATTGCGACCTGCTGGCAATGTCGGGCGGCTGGAGCCCCGCCGTGCACCTGCACTCGCAGTCGGGTGGCAAGAATGCATGGGACGAGGGCCTGCAGTGTTTCGTGCCGGCCGAGTCGGTGCAGGCGTGTGTTTCAGTGGGTGCCGGAAACGGCGTGTGGTCATTGCGGGACTGTTTGCAGAGCGGTCTTGAAGCTGGTATCGACGCGACGCTACGCTGCGGCTTCCAATCGGCCAACCTGGCGGTACCGGATGTTCCTGATGTCGAATCAAGCAGCCTCGAAGCGCTTTGGCGGGTGCCGGCATCGAAAGATCCCGATAGCTGCCCCAAGCAGTTTCTGGATTTCCAGAACGACACGAGTATCGCCGATATTCGCCTGGCGGTGCGTGAAGGCTATCAAAATGTTGAGCACGTAAAGCGTTATACCGCGTTGGGGTTTGGGACGGACCAGGGAAAGCTCGGCAACATCAACGGCATGGCCGCGCTTGCCGAGTGTCTTGGTGAGTCGATTCCGGACGTTGGCACGACCACCTTCCGACCCGCGTATACGCCGGTCACCTTTGGCACCTGTGCCGGTGATAGTGTTTGTGATCTGTACGATCCGGTGCGCAAAACGGCGATACATGACTGGCACAAGTCAGCGGGCGCGCCATTCGAAACAGTCGGCCAGTGGCTGCGTCCATGGTATTTCCCCCGTGCCGGAGAAGACCTTGATGCGGCCGTTGCGCGTGAATGTCTTGCGACGCGTAAGTCCGTTGGCATCATGGATGCTTCAACGCTCGGCAAGATCATTGTGCAGGGCCCGGATGCCGTGATGTTCCTGGATCGCGTTTACACGCATAACGTCGCCAAAATGAAAAATGGACGATGTGCTTACGGCATCCTGCTGGGTGAAGACGGCATGGTCATGGACGACGGTGTCATGGCACGCATTGGTGAGCGACAATTTTATTTGACCACAACAACTGGTGGTGCCGCACAGGTCCTGTCTTGGCTGGAGATCTGGCTGCAGACCGAATGGCCGCAGCTGGATGTACACCTGACTTCGGTAACTGACCATTTCTCAACCATTGCGGTTGTTGGGCCGAACAGCCGGCGCTTGCTGCAAAAACTTGATTGCAGTATTGATCTGGACCGAGAGAGTTTTCCCTTCATGTCGGTGCACTCTGCGGATCTGACCGGGGTGCGGGTACAGATATTTCGTGTCAGTTTTAGCGGTGAGCTGGCATTCGAGGTCAATGTCGACAGCAACCACGCGTTGCACATGTGGCAGGCATTGATGGACGCAGGTAATGAGTTCGATATCACGCCCTATGGCACCGAAACGATGCACGTACTACGCGCCGAAAAAGGCTTCGTCATCCTGGGGCAGGATACGGACGGTTCGGTTAGTCCGGTTGACCTCGGAATGAACTGGCTGCTATCCAAAGACAAGGACTTCCTTGGAAAACGCTCGCTGTCGCGGCCCGATTGCATACGTAGTGACCGCAAGCAACTGGTCGGTCTGCTTTCCCGCGATAACAAAACGGTCTTGCAGGAAGGTGCGCAACTGGTCGAAGACCCTGGATTACCGATGCCGGTGCCAATGTGTGGCCACGTTACGTCGAGCTACGCCAGCGCCTGCCTGGGCCATCCTATCGCGTTGGCGCTGGTCGCTGGAGGACGAGCGCGGAAAGGCGATAGGATTTTTTCCGCCGCCTCCGACGGATCGATAGTGCCGGTCGAAATCGTCTCGGCGGTCTTTTATGACCCGAAAGGGGAGCGGCAAAATGTCTGAGATTGCATCGCGCCGCCACGGGCTGGAGCGGTTCCTCGGGTCATTGCCGGAAAATACCGGCCGCGATATTGGCGTGACGATTCAGATACTTCCGGATCTCGGCCACATCAACCTGCGTGGCAGTCCGGAGAGTATCGAGTTCGTACAGGCTGCGACCAAAGCGCTGGGACAGGAACTGCCTGTCGTCGCAAATACGATGACACTGGGCGACCATCGGGTGTACTGGCTTGGCCCGGATGAGTGGTTAATCGTGACTTCAATCAATGGCACACGCGAGTTGGTAACGGAGCTCCGGGAAGCACTGTCCGGCCAGCACGCTTCGGTCGCAGAACTAAGCGGCGGACAGATCGCGATGCGGATCAATGGGCCGCGAGTGCGGGATGTACTGGCAAAAGGCTGCACACTGGATCTTCATCCTGCTGAATTCGCGGTAGGTGCCTGCGCGCAGAGCGGACTGGCGAAGGCAAATGTCCTTATCGGGAGGTTTGATGAAGAATCCGGTTTCGAGATCGTTGTACGCAGGAGCTTCGCGGAATATCTCGCTCTGTGGTTGGAACATGCTGCCGCAGAGTTCAATGTCGGGTTCTCAGTGATCTAGATTGTGCGTCTGGAGCATTGTGTTCCATGCAAACGCAATTCATACTTCCGGCATCAGGAGTGTGTGCCCGGCGTATGAAATCGACAAAGACGAATAAATTCCCGAATCATTTCGGGTTCCTGCTGCTCAATGACTTTACGTTGATTTCACTCTCGTCCGCCATAGAACCGTTGCGCATGGCCAACCGCATTTGCCGCAACGAGCATTATGAATGGACAACCATTTCCCAAACGGGCGATGCCGTATCAGCAAGTGACGGACTTAGTGTCAATGTGGATTGTGGCATCGGAAATGACGAAGCGCTGAAAGACCTCGATGTGATTATCGTTTGCAGCGGCAGGCGTGTTGAAAGGAATACCAGCAGATTCCTGCTAATGTGGCTGAAGACCGTTAACAAGAAAGGGACCGGGCTCGGAGCGATTTGTACCGGCAGCTACGTTCTTGCAGAAGCCGGCTTGTTGGACGGGTACCGTTGCAGTATTCATTGGGAAAACATGGCGGCATTGACGGACCTGTTTCCAAATGTTGCCGTGAGTCGAAACGTATTCACGATCGATAGAAACCGTTATACGAGTTCCGGCGGCACGACACCGGTAGACATGATGCTGTATCTGATCAGGTTGCAGTGTGGTGCCGACGTCGTTGCCGGTGTCGCCGAGCAGTTTATCTTTGAACGAATCAGGCGATCGGATGATGAGCAGCGTGTACCGCTAAAACATGCGGTCGGCCACCATTCGGAAAAACTGGTGATTGCTGCTGAGCTCATGGATTCGAATATCAAGGAGCCTATTAGCCAGGAGGATCTTGCGTCTTATGTAGGCCTGTCCAGGCGCCAGCTGCAAAGACTGTTCCAACGCTACCTTTTTTGTACACCATCCCGATATTATCTGCAGGTCCGGTTGCAACGAGCACGCGAGCTCTTGCGTCAGACCAGCTTGAGTCTTGTCGAAATCTCAGCATCGACCGGATTCGTGTCCAGCTCTCATTTCAGCAAGAGCTACAAAGAATAT
>PVMS01089044.1_pt1 | contig 28939 bp, 23 predicted proteins | sample 1853461 | NCBI WGS metagenome assembly PVMS01 (sample SAMN08582032, study PRJNA380276) | Marine sediment metagenome, whole genome shotgun sequencing project. | isolation source: ocean sediment barecode stripped | collected 2017
AAGATGGCACATCACGCTGACGATTCTTATTACGTACCACACGGCACCAAGTGGCCGATCATCGGTTCGCTGGGCATGATCACCATGCTGGCCAGTGCCGCCTTCTGGGTAAACGACTCGGAAATTGCCCCGTGGACATTTCTGGCCGGCGCGCTGATCCTGATCTTCATGCTGTTCGGCTGGTTCGGTGAAGTCATCCGGGAAAGCGAGACCGGCATGTACAACGCCCAGGTGGATACCTCTTTCCGCATGGGGATGATGTGGTTCATCTTTTCAGAGGTCATGTTTTTTGCCGTATTCTTCGGTGCCCTGTTCTATGCCAGGATGTTCTCGGTTCCATGGCTTGGTGGCGAAGGTAGCGGCGCCCTCACCAATGAACTGCTATGGCAAGGCTACGATTCAGTCTGGCCCACTGCGGGCCCGGAAGGCCTCGGTGGCCAGTTTCAGACCATTCCCGCTTTCGGTGTGCCCTTTGTCAATACGCTGATACTGTTGAGTTCCGGCTTGACAGTCACCCTGGCGCACCACGCCTTGAAGAACAACGACAGGGCAATGCTGGTCATCTGGCTGGTAGCAACAGTCCTGCTCGGGTTTTCGTTCGTCTACCTGCAGATCGAGGAATACAAGGAAGCGTACCTGCACCTCGGTCTTACGCTGGGTTCCGGCATCTACGGATCGACCTTTTTCATGTTAACCGGATTTCACGGCATGCACGTGACCCTCGGCGCTATCATGCTGACGGTGATTGCTATTCGCAGTATGCGGGGTCATTTCAAGCCTGACAGCCATTTCGGCTTCGAGGCAGTTGCCTGGTACTGGCACTTTGTGGACGTGGTCTGGCTGGGGCTGTTTATCTTTGTCTACGTATACTGACGGACGGCAGGAATATCGTCAGGCCTCCAAAACAGAAGGCCCACCGATTGGTGGGCTCCGCCTGAACTCCTGACCGGTCGGCCAGTATGGCCTTCAGGGGCCGTCCGGCTTCTCTACCACAGGGGGGATGCGCACCGGACCACTGTTGGGTTCAATCCAGCCCAGCTGGTGGGCAGCCCAGAGAAAAATGAAAAGTACAATGGAAAGACCGATTCTCCAGCTTAAGCGTTTGACGGTCCGTTCACCTTCACCCTTGTCCCTCACCAGGAAAAACAGCGAAGAGGCAAGACTATACAATATGGTGAGCAAAAGCAGGATAGTCAGTATTTTTATGACCATAACGATCTCTCCCGGATGCGGCGGAAGCCGTATTATATCCCTTAGACCCGCCTGTTAGACAATGCCATTCAGACCATCTCCGGGATTGACCGCTACGCTGTTTGCCATCGGCCTGTTATTCGCCTGGCTGGGAAACTGGCAGCTCAATCGGCAGCAGGAAAAGCAGCAGCTGTTCGATCAATTCGAGCAGGCGCCCCTGATGGCGATTGAACAGGCTTTGAGAAAGGAGCAAGGATTCGCCCGTGTACAGGCTTACGGACATTTCGATGTACGGCGCCATATTCTGCTGGACAATCAGATCCTGAATGGCCGGGTGGGGGTGCATGTGCTGACACCGTTCTTTCTGAGCGATGGAACCGCTTTTCTGGTCAATCGAGGCTGGCTGCCCATGCCGCCGGATCGCCGCACGCTTCCCGCCGTTCCAACCGAGCCGGCACAGCGTACCATAGCCGGCATTCTGAAAAAGCCATCCACCGACGGCCACCGCTTGGGTGAGCCGGATGTGTTCAGACCGGACCATTGGCCTCAGCTGGCCACTTATCTCGACCTCGATTCAGTCGCCATGGCTCTGGATGCACCGCTGGAAGACTGGCTGTTGCAGCTCGAGGAAGAAGATCCTGCCGGTTTTGCCGGACGCCAGTGGAAAGCCGCCGTGATGGAACCCGGGGTACATCGGGCTTACGCACTGCAGTGGTTTTCGCTGATGGTGGCCACCTTTATCATCTGGCTGACTATGGGTGTTCGCCGTGGGCAGCTGAAGAATACTCACAAAACTGAATCCGGAACATGAAATTTGCATTTTCTCCCAGAATCGCCCTGTTGGTCATCACGGCCATGTTTCTCTTGCCGCTCATTCTGGCATGGTTGATGTACAGCGGTTCCGTTAACTACAAGCCCGGCTCGACCCGTAACCTGGGTGTGCTGATCGAACCGCCATCAGGCATTGACTGGCGTAGTGCATCAGCTGCAGATTCACCGCAGGCTTCTGACAGGTCACCCGGCACGGTCCCTGCTTCGCTGCTGGAACACTGGGTGGTTCTCTACCCGGTCCCTGCTGAATGTAACGCAGTCTGCCAGAAACAGGTGACCAGTCTGCGGCAAATTCACCTGGCTACGGGGCGCCACCAGTCGCGCCTTCGCCTGGCGCTGTTGCTGGATGAAACAAACCGTGAAAAAACGACTGAGTTACTGAAATCCATTTATGGGAAATTCGGCTTGATTAGCGACCCCGGGGGCATTCTGCGCTCTGAGTTGGCCTCGGTCCGGCCGGGTGACGTGGGCCAGTCCGCGACGGGCAGTGGAACGCCGGGGGACGGAATGGCAATAGATGGCATCTACCTGATCGACCCGCTAGGGAATATAATGATGTATTACGCTGCCGATGCTGATCCTAACCATATCAGGCAGGACCTCAAGCGGCTTTTGACCTGGTCAAAACTGGACGAACAATAATGAACTCTGGCTTGCATCGATTGGCGGCGATCGCCGCAATTATCGCATTTTGCGTCATTGTGCTCGGTGCCTATGTGCGCCTATCCCACGCTGGTCTGGGCTGCCCTGACTGGCCCGGCTGCTATGGTCAATTGACCTGGCCGGTCGAATCACAGGAAGTGCTGGACGCCAATCAGCAGTTTCCCGAACGGCCGGTGGAAAGTGACAAGGCCTGGAAGGAAATGGTGCATCGTACCTGGCCGGTGCTCTGGTCCTGCTGGTGGTCGCCATCAATTTCCTGGCCTGGAAAACGGACAGACGGCAAGCCGGATTCAGGCCGCTCGCAGCCTTGCTGCTGGTCCTGATCCTGTTCCAGGCTGCGCTGGGGATGTGGACCGTCACACTCAAGCTATGGCCCATCGTCGTGATGGGGCATTTACTAGGCGGCCTTGCCACACTCAGCATATTATTGTGGATAAGCTACCGCAGCCGCGAAACAGGCTCCGATACAGCCGCTGCGGACTTCGGGAATCTGCGCTTGCTGATTTTTGCCGGGCTGGCGGTGCTGGCGGTGCAACTGGCCCTGGGCGGCTGGACCAGCTCCAATTATTCTGCGCTGGCCTGCCCGGACTTTCCCACCTGTCAGGGCCAATGGTGGCCCGAAGCGGACTTCAGCGAAGGATTTATGCTGTGGCGGGAGATCGGCGTTGACTATGAAGGAGGTGTGCTCGATCTGCCTTCTAGGGTCGCCATCCAGCTGGCCCACCGGATCGGTGCACTGGCTACGCTCATCGTACTGGGACTGCTTGCATTCCGGCTCATTCGAAAAGCGGCGACTCTGCGCAGCGGCGTTGTACTCGGTGTATTGCTGGTGACACAGGTGCTGCTGGGGATTCTGAATATCCTCCTCTTTCTGCCGCTGCCCAACGCGGTGGCGCACAACGCCGTGGGCGCCTTGCTGGTTGCCTCGATGATCTGGCTGTTGCATCGCTCAAACCCCCGGCCAGTTTGACCTGATGACTTCCCGAGCCGGCAAATACTACGAGTTGTGCAAGCCGCGGGTTGTATACCTGATCGTTTTCACAGCGGTTGTCGGAATGTTCCTGGCGGTTCCAGGCTGGCCACCGCTCAACGCCCTGATCGCGGGTACTCTGGGCATCGGTCTCGCAGCCTCCTCGGCCGCCGCGATCAACCATTTGCTGGATCAGCGAATCGACGCGGTCATGGCCCGAACCCGTGACCGTCCGCTGCCAAGCGGACAGCTGTCGACAAAGCAGGTTCTATCTTTCGCACTTATCCTGTGCGTGTTGTCCATGGCTATGCTGGTGCTGTGGGTAAACACACTCACGGCGATGCTGACCTTCCTGTCCCTGATCGGATACGCCATTGTTTACACAGGTTGGCGAAACGCGCCACACCGCAGAATATCGTCATTGGCGGCGCCGCCGGAGCAGCGCCTCCGGTTCTGGGCTGGACCGCCGTCACCGGTTCGGTAGACCCCAATGCGCTGATCCTGTTTTTGATCATCTACGTCTGGACACCGCCGCATTTCTGGGCCCTGGCCATCCATCGCCGGCATGACTATGCCGCCGTGGATATCCCCATGCTGCCGGTGACGCACGGCGTGCGTTTTACCCGCTGGCACATCCTTTTTTATACCATCCTGCTGGTGCTGGTAACCACCTTGCCGTACCTGACCCAAATGAGCGGCTTGCTTTACCTTGCAGGTGTGACGGTGCTGAACATCGGCTTCCTCTGGTATGCGCTGCGCCTACTCAGTGACTCAGACGACCGTTTGCCGATGCAGACTTTTTCTTATTCCGTGATTTACCTGATGGTGCTCTTTGTTTTTCTGCTGGCCGACCACTACTTGATGATGTTTATTTCCTGAGTGTGCGGCCGCAAACTGAATTGGATCTGAAAACCGCGTTTTCCCGTCAAATCCATAAAAACAGAATGAGTGCCCTCCCGGAGCAGATTTGAAATGAAATACAACAGGCCGCAACACATTGAAGATTCTCCTCTTTCGCTGCTGGAAGATCACGGCGAATTTCTCATGCGCCACATCGGGCCTCGTGACGAGCATGTTCAGACCATGCTGGATACCATTGGCGCCTCATCACTGGACGAGATGATCCGCACAACGCTGCCACCATCAATCCAGATCGATGAACCGCTGGACCTACCGCGTGCGCGCAACGAAACAGAGACAATCAGGCGCCTGCACGAAATGGCTGCATTGAATCGCATCCAGCACAGCATGATCGGCATGGGCTACCACGATACCAAGCTACCGGCGGTCATCCAGAGAAACGTGCTTGAAAATCCCGGCTGGTACACCGCCTACACACCCTACCAGGCCGAGATCTCCCAGGGTCGGTTGGAAGCCCTGCTGAACTACCAACAGATGGTCAGTGACCTGACCGGTATGCCGATTGCCAATGCCTCCCTGCTGGATGAAGCGACAGCGGCTGCTGAAGCGATGACCATGCTTCAGAGAATTAACCGGAAGTCCAAATCTCTCCGTTTCCTGGTGGATGAAAATACCCTGCCGCAAACACAGGATGTGGTCGCGAACCGGGCTCGGTATTTTGCTATCGAACCGGTAACGGCCGATCCGCTTGAAGCCATCAGCGATGGCGAATATTTCGGGGTCCTTCTGCAATACCCGGGAGTAAACGGTGAAATTCATGATTACCGCGAAGTGATCGCACAAGCGCATGAAAAAGGAGCGCTAGTGGCCGTGGCCACCGATCTGATGAGTCTTGTGCTGCTCACTCCACCCGGCGAAATGGGCGCTGATGCCGTGCTTGGATCTGCTCAGCGCTTCGGCGTACCGATGGCATATGGCGGGCCACACGCTGCATTTTTTGCTACCCGTGAGGAGTACAAGCGATCCATTCCCGGCCGTATTATCGGCGTTTCGCAGGACAGCAAGGGTCGCCCGGCCCTGCGCATGGCCCTGCAGACCCGCGAGCAACATATCCGGCGCGACAAGGCAACCAGCAATATCTGCACGGCCCAGGCTTTGCTGGCTGTCATCAGCGGCCTGTATGCAGTCTGGCACGGTCGTGAACGGCTGAAGAAAATTGCGCTGAGAATTCACCGGCTGACCGGCCTCATTGCAAAAGGCCTGGAATCGGCCGGCTACAAGCCCCGGGCCGGGCATTACTTCGACACTCTGTGCGTTGATCTGGAAGCCGCGGACGCCGCTGCTATCTACCAGAGAGCCCTGGACGCTGGCATCAATCTGCGCCGCGATGGTGAAACGGTGTTAGGACTGAGTGTGAACGAGAAAACGACACGGGAACACGTTGCCTGGTTGCTGCAGGCTTTTGCCGATGACACAGAGGTGCCACCCCTGCTGGAAATTGACCAGGCCCTGGGCGATGACTGGTCAGCGATACCCCGTGAACTGAGCCGCGAAAGCGATTTCCTGCAGCACCCGGTGTTCTATCGCTACCACTCGGAAACTGAAATGCTGCGTTATCTCAAACGGCTGGAGAACAAGGATTTGTCGCTGGCCCACGCCATGATTTCGCTGGGCTCCTGTACCATGAAACTGAACGCGACCACGGAGATGATCCCGATCACCTGGCCGGAATTCAGCGACATCCATCCTTTCGCGCCCGCAGATCAGGCGCGTGGTTATCAGCAACTGCTACGCGAACTGGAGGAGATGCTGCTGGCCTGCACGGGCTATGACGCGGTATCGCTGCAACCCAATGCCGGCTCACAGGGCGAATACGCCGGCTTGCTGGCGATCAAGTCCTACCACGAAGCACGCGGCGAAACGGAGCGAAATATCTGCCTGATTCCTTCTTCCGCCCACGGCACAAACCCAGCCAGCGCAGCCATGGCCGGAATGAGAATCATCGTCGTCAAATGTGACGAGCAAGGTAACGTCGACCTGGAGGACCTTCGTGCAAAAGCGACGGACTACAGCGCCAGCCTGTCTGCGCTGATGATCACCTACCCCTCGACCCACGGGGTCTTCGAAGAGGACATTATTGAAATCTGTGACATCATTCATGAACATGGCGGCCAGGTTTATCTGGACGGCGCCAATCTCAATGCCCTGGTCGGCTGTGCGGCCCCGGGTAAATTCGGCGCCGATGTTTCCCACCTGAACCTGCACAAGACCTTCTGCATTCCGCATGGTGGCGGCGGACCAGGCGTTGGACCCATTTGCGTGGGCCAGCACCTGGCGCCTTTTCTGCCCGGCCATTCGATTGTCTCCATGTCTGGTGAATTCGGCGGTAACCGTGCCATCTCGGCAGCACCCTGGGGAAGCGCCGGCATTCTGCCCATCTCCTGGGCGTATATTGCGATGATGGGCCGGGATGGGATGAAGAAGGCGACCCAGGTGGCCATACTCAACGCCAATTACATCGCCAGGCGTTTGTCGGGGGCATTTCCCGTGTTGTACACCGGCCGTAACGGGCGGGTTGCGCATGAATGCATAGTCGATCTGCGGCCCTTCAAGGAAGCCTGCGGCATCAGCGAAGAAGACGTGGCCAAGCGCCTGATCGACTATGGATTTCACTCTCCGACCATGTCATTTCCGGTGCCCGGCACGCTGATGATCGAGCCGACAGAAAGTGAATCGCTGGCCGAGATCGATCGCTTCTGTGAAGCCATGCTGTCCATCCGTGAGGAGATTCGCGCCGTGCAGAGCGGCCAGATTGACCCCGATGACAATCCGCTGAAAAATGCACCGCATACGGTTCAGGATCTGGCCGGGGAATGGAACCATGGCTACAGCCGCGACCAGGCCGCCTATCCGGTCAAAGGCCTGCGCCTGGACAAATTCTGGTCGCCGGTTGGCCGCGTTGACAATGTCTATGGTGACCGCAATCTGATTTGCTCCTGTCCGCCGCCCGAAGCCTGGGACATGTCCGATGAGACCATTGGAAACTGAGTTCCAGGGCAGCTTATAACGGCCAGACTGGTCATGTGGGAGCAAGCCTCGCTCGCGATTGAACCAGTGCCAAACGGAGCTGTCGAGTGTCTACCTTCAGCTCCTGGACAGGCCATCATGTTGTTACAGCATGTGTGGTGCGTTGAATTGGTGCTGCCCGTCAAGGAGAGATCGGGATTTCAGAATCCTTCATGCTCAGTACAGGCTCAGACTACATATTCACCGGCCGGTTCGCGCCGGTTATAGCGGGAGGACATCACGCGACCATAAGCGCCAGCATGGGCAATCAGGATGATGTCCCCTTCCGCGCTCTCAGGCATGAAACGGCTCTCACCAAGCACGTCTCCGGACTCGCAGATTGGCCCGACTACGCGATAGTGGCAGTTAGCCGGCTCGTTCAATCTGCTCAGGTTGACGATATCATGGTAGGCCCCGTACAAAGCTGGCCGGATCAGCGAATTCATACCGGTGCTGACTCCCAGGTAATGATGATGGCCCTTGGTTTTCAATTGGGTTACCCGTGACAGCAGGACACCACTTTCTGCGACCAGGTAACGACCCGGCTCCAGCCACAGATCGACCTCGTGACCAGCCAGGGTTTCAGCCAGCAGTTCATCAAGCCGTTCCAGGTCGAAACCGGTCTGCCCCCTGCGATAGGGAACACCCAGCCCGCCGCCCAGGTCGAGCACCTCCACGTCGGGAAATTCGGGCAGGACCTTCAGAAAAGCCTGTAATTGCTCCCGCCAGACATCGGTGTCGCTGACGCCGCTACCGGTGTGAGCATGCAAGCCGACTACCCGCGTCCGGTGTCTGCTCATCGATTGCTTCAACTCCGCGAGATGATCCAGCGCAATACCAAACTTGGAGTCAGCCCCAGAGGTAATGACCTTCTTGTGATGACCATAGCCGGCATCGAGATCCAGGCGCAGAAAAATGCTCTTACCGGCAAATATTTGCGGCCATTGATGCAGTGCCCAGGAGTTATCGACGGTCAGCTTCACTCCCATGTCCAAAGCTGCCTTGTATTCGTGGCGTGGCGCAAAATTTGGCGTAAACAGAATATCGGAGGGACCGATTCCTTCAACAGAAGACAGGACGTAACGCACTTCCTCCAGCGAGACACACTCGAAGCTCAGGCCCTCGCCCGCCAGCGCCCTGAGCAAGTCCACGTGATCATTGGCCTTGACCGAATACAGAACCCGGCCGACCGAACCGAGCTTCTGCAGTCGTCTCGCAGCCTGGCGCGCCGTGTCCAGGTCATAGACGAATGCAGACTCCTGATCGCTCATTATTTGCCTGAGTTTGTCTTCCTTGCTCTTCCACCAGGGCTCGGACTGCTCTTCTGACTGCTGCTGACGGGTCAGCTCGGCCCAGCTTGGCCCGAATTCCGGCCTGTTATCAGCCTGCGATGCGATGAGCAGCTGGTGTAGCTTTCTTACCAGGCTGACCGCGTGTTCGGAATCCACCACCAGTGTCAGGTTCAGGTCATTCGCGGACTGGGTGACCATGTGCACATGCCGGTCCTGGAACACATCCAGAGCCGCCGACAAACGGCCCAGAATTGTTCGAATCGCATTGCCCACCAGACTGATGGACACACAATCCCGGTGAACTTTCACTCTGCACAGGCTGGTCAGGTCTTCAAGAAATGCCGACATGCGAGATTCATCAGAATGTGCCGGAACCTGTGGATCCAGGCTGACCGTCACGGTCGATTCCGATGTCGAAATCAGGTCGACCGAGTACTCGTGAGCCTTGAACACTGCAAATGCGTCGGCCAGGAAGCCGGCCTGGCGCCACATGGACGGATTCTCCATGCGAATCAGGGTGATCGGGCTTCGGCTGACCACTCCCTTGACCTGCGCCTCCTCTGTCACCGTACGCGCACCGATCCGGGTGCCTGGTTCTGAAGGCCGGTTTGCGTCTTTGATGAATATCGGAATCTGATGGCGTTGGACCGGCTGAATGCTCGGTGGATGCAGTACCCTGGCGCCCATGGACGCCAATTCCTGTGCCTCGCTGTAGCTGAGGCGGTTCAGTAAGCGCGATTCCTGTACCACACGCGGATCAGCGCTGAATATGCCGGGTACATCGGTCCAGATTTCAAGTGCGTCCGCAGCAAGGCGTGCGGCCAGATAGGCTGCCGAAGTATCTGAACCTCCGCGGCCCAGCAGGCAGGTTTCTCCTGCGGGACCGGAAGCAATGAAGCCTTGCGTGATGTGTAACGCTCCTCCAGCAGCCAGTTGTTGTTCCAGTGCCGGATCCTGGCTATCGTCGCAACGGGCAGCCAATATATCCATTCCCGTCTCAGCTGACGCTTTCAGCAGATTTCTGGCGTCTTGCCATACGGCATCGAGCTGTGCCGCTGCCAGTACGTCCCAACCGATTGAACTGGACAGTAGTTCACCGTGTGCAAGCAAAAGGGCACGCTCCGCCGGCTCGCACGGGGTTTCACCCGAATCGCCGCGCGCATCTAAAATACGAAGCAGATTGTTCCAGTGCCCCTCGAACAAGGATGAAGCGGTCAGGCCGAGCGACCTGTATAAAGTCCGGTGTTTTTCCTCCAATTCCAACTGGAGTTCATCTCGCTGCTGCTCATTGACACCGTCCGCCAGACAGCTCAGCAAATTGGTTACTCCGGCAAGTGCGGAAACCACGATCATGACCTTTTTCCCGGCCGACCGTTTGCTCCCTGCCTGTTCACAAATCGTTGACCAGCATTCAACTGAACTGACGCTGGTTCCACCGAATTTCATCACGACCCAGTTTTGGTCGATTTGCTCACTCATTTTCCTGCCCTCTGAACTCATTCATGGCTTACAAAGTAAAACGGCCTCCGCGTGGGAGGCCGTTTGTATTTCTTTAGCTCATTGCGGAATCAGGCGGTGATTGACGCCCTCATCTTTCGCAGTGCATTGGCTTCCAGCTGCCGGATACGCTCGGCGGAAACACCATAGCGATCGGCCAGTGCCTGCAGCGTCATCTTGGTTTCCTGCAGCCAGCGGCTGCGAATGATGTCCTGGGTGCGCTCGTCCAGCTCATCCAGGCCGGCATACAACAAGGTGTTGTTATGTGAGGTCAAATCCTCGGACTCGACTTCGGTTTGCGGGTCCCTGGACTTGCTTTCCAGGAATGCTACCGGCGCGATGTAAGGCGATTCGTCATCCGCATTGGGCGGAAGGTCAAAGCCAACATCCTGACCGGACAGTCGGGATTCCATTTCGAGCACGACTTCAGGTTTTACACCCAGATCTTTCGCGACCGCGATGACTTCCGCATGACTCAGCCAGCCCAGGCGTTTCTTGGACTTTCGGAGATTGAAGAACAGTTTGCGTTGTGCCTTGGTGGTCGCCACTTTGACGATTCGCCAGTTACGCAGAATGAATTCATGCATTTCCGCCCGAATCCAGTGCACGGCAAACGATACCAGGCGAACTCCATGGTCCGGATCGAAACGTTTGACCGCCTTCATCAGGCCGATGTTGCCTTCCTGTATCAGGTCACCCAGCGCCAGGCCGTAACCGGTGTAGCCCTTGGCTACATGGACGACGAAACGCAGGTGTGCAAGAACCATCCTGCGGGCCGCTTCAAGATCGTCTGCGTCACGGAATTGGCGCGCGAGTTCCTGCTCCACTTCCAGCGTCAGCACGGGAATCTTGTTGACTTCCTGAATATAGGCGTCAAGGCTTCCGGTTCCCGCGGGAACCAGCAAATGACTTGGTGCAAATTTATCGCTCATTAATCCTCCTGGGCAACGGACAAGTCTAGCATAATTCCTGCTATTAAAGCCAGCACAAACCCCTTGCGGGGTTTGCCTGAATGCATCCTCGTCAACGCTACCTTGATTGTCTCAACTGGAAATTTAGACACACACCGGCCTGATATGTTCCGCGTATTTTTTATTCTTTAATATCAATGATATATCTTATATTAAATTGAAATAATATAAATCAGCCGCGGGCACCCAATCCTGGCGTCTTCATATGCTGCAAATAGCGCTGCACCGAGACCCAGGCACCACCGAATCCCAGCAGGCCACCGGCCAGCAGGACGAACACGACCTGAAGCCCCCCCAGGCCGTCCAGTTCGAAGCGTGTACCGTAGGCTTGCAGCAAGTGCTCCAGGGGTTCATTCAGGTACAAAATTGCCAGGCTCAACAGCAATAATGCCAACAGGGCGCCAAGCAGCCCATACCAGAAACCGGTGTAAAGGAAAGGCTGACGAATGAAACTGTCGTTTGCGCCAACCAGACTGAGTATCTGGATCTCCTCGGCCCGGTTGGCGACATCCAGGCGAATCGTGTTGGCCACCACAACCACAACCGCCAGTGAGAATATCACTGAGAGCACGGTAACCAATGCGTCACCGAGCTCCAGCATGCCGGACAGACGTTGCATCCATTTGTGGTCCACCTGAACCACATCAACGGCCGGCTGCTGTTCGAGCCATGCCGCCAGCGCGGCGACACGGGTCCCCAGCTCTCTGTCCGCAGTGGCTGCTGGCGTCACCAGCAGAGTCCATGGAAGCGGGTTGTTCCCGAACATGTCCAGCGCCTGGCCGAAACCCGATGCGCTGCGAAACTCTTCCATCCCCTGGTCCGGAGAAACTGGAATAGCGCTTGCGTCAGATCGTTCACTCACCAGCCGCGCCAAATTCAGGGCTGCCGATTCAGTCGTTTCATGATGCAGAAACACAGTGACCGTACCCCATTTGTCCTGGTTCAGATCCAATCCGCGCAGATTCTGCAGCGTTACATACAAGCCCAGTGGCAAAGCCATCGCGATTCCAAGAACCAGGACCGTCATGAGAGTCCCCCCGCGATGGTTTAACAGAGTACCCAGGCTGGAAAAAAAACTGTACATCTGGCGGCGCGCACGCGCCCTCACTCTGCGCTTGACCGAAGGCCTACTCACCTTCTTGCATCGGGGCTGATCGCAGCCGGTATGTCATCGATCAGGCTGCCGCCAGACAGCACCAACACCCGCTGTGACATGGCCCGTATCAGGGACAGGTCATGTGAGGCGATCAGGACCGTGACACCCTGTTCGTTAATCTGTCGAAAAAGGCTGAACAATTCAGCTGACAGCTGCGGATCCAGATTTCCAGTCGGCTCATCAGCCAGCAGGATGGGCGGCATGCCGACTATGGCCCGGGCGATGCCCACTCGTTGCAGTTCGCCACCGGAAAGGCCAAGTGGCCATGATTTTTCCTTATTGAGCAAGCTTACCTTGTCCAGCGCCGCGCGTACCCGCTTCTTAATATCCGCATAACGCATTCCGGCGATCATCAATGGCAAGGACACATTGTCGAATACAGTCTTGTCGCTGAGCAGCTTATGGTCCTGGAATATCATGCCGATGTTGCGCCGGACCTGAGGGACCAGCCGTCTGGGGGTTTTACTCAGGTTGCGGCCGTTGACCAAAACCTGGCCTCTGGTGGCTTGTTCCAGCATCAGGATCAGCTTGAGCAGTGTGCTCTTGCCAGCTCCTGAGTGTCCGGTAAGAAACACCATTTCACCCGCATCGAGATGAAAATCAATATCCTGGAGTGCATTTGCAGTTCCGGGATATCGTTTGCTCACGTGTTCAAATGTGATCATTCAAAGCTACTGCTTATCACCTTACTAGGGGTTTCCGGCGACGGCGGCGGCGACGGGGTTTCCCTGTTCCTTCAGTCGAAGAACCGGCGGAGCCGGCCGCTTTGCTGCTATGGCTGTGACCCTTGCCTTTTCCCCTGCCTCGGGATGGATGCTGTTTTCCACGGCCACCACGATCGGGGCGTCTTGCCGCGGGCAGTGCTCTGTTCAATTCAGGCATGTCCTGCGCAGCGGCCTGTATCACTGGAATCGAGTAACCGATGAATTCTTCAATTTCCGGCAAATGGAATGCGTAGTTCTCACAAGCGAAACTGATGGCTTCGCCTTTCGCACCGAGACGGGCCGTGCGCCCGATCCGGTGCACGTAATCCGGCGCATCCTGAGGCAGATCAAAATTGATCACATGGCTGACATCCGGAATGTGAAGACCACGTGCCGCGACATCCGTTGCCACCAGGATGGGCATTTCACCATCATGAAAACTCTTCAACAGAGTCTGCCGCCTCTTCTGTGGTACCCGGCCCGATATGGCCGCTGAATGAAAGCCGTTGGCGTTGAGTGTCCGCTCGACCCGGTCCGCAGCTGCCCTGGTGTTGGTAAACACCATGAAATGACCACCCTCGAAGCGGCGCAACAGGCCAGCCAGCAACGGCAGCTTTTCTTCATTGGCTGGATAATAGACTGTCTGGTGAACGTTCTCTACCGTTACGTTTTCGGCCTCCACCTTCAACAATTCCGGCTCATTCATATGTTCGTATGCGAGTTCCAGCACGCGATGCGACAAAGTCGCCGAAAACATCAGACACTGTCGCTGATCAAGCGGCGGCAGCCGGCGCAGCACGTAACGGATGTCTTTGATGAATCCGAGATCGAACATTCTGTCGGCTTCGTCAAGCACCATCACCTCTATACTGCGCAGGTTGAAAACATGTTGTTTAAAGTAATCAATGATCCTGCCGGGTGTGCCTATCAGGATGTCGACTCCGTCCTGAATGCTCTTACGCTGTTTTTCGTAATCCACGCCGCCGTAGGCCAGGGCAAAACGCAGACCGGTATCACCACCCAGCAACAGCGCATCCTTGTGGATTTGCAGAGCCAGTTCACGGGTTGGCGCCAGCACCAGTGAGCGGGGATTTTTACCGGGCTTGTCAGGCTGGTTTTTCAACAATCGTTGAAACATGACCAGCAGGAATGCAGCCGTTTTGCCGGTGCCGGTCTGAGCCTGCCCCGCCACGTCGTTTCCTTCCAGCGCCGTGGGCAGCGTCAAGGCCTGAATGGGAGTGCAATGCGAGAATCCGGCATCCTGTAATCCGGCGTGCACGGCAGGCAGCAGATCCAGGGAAGAAAAGGCCAGATCGGTCAGCGGCTTGTTGCTATTATTTTCAGGCATAATGCTTCACTTGATTTATGTCCGGTCAATTTGCCGGATTATGGGCGAATATCACAAAAAAGAGGCCAGAGGGCTTGAAAATTGAAGCCTGTGCCTTGAAATCGTTTGGCGGTTCAGTTGAAATGATGGCCTCGATGCCGAGCAGTGCCAAATCCGGCTTCCTGCTCGCTGTTCAGGGCCTTGAAAAAGAACATATTAACCGCGCTGCAAAACATGTACCAGTGGCAAATCAGCGTGAATTTGGAGAATTAATGTGAGTGATAAGATTACGCACGTCACCGACAGCAGTTTTGACGAAGAAGTGTTGAATGCTGACGGCCCTGTTCTGGTGGACTATTGGGCGGAATGGTGTGGTCCCTGCAAGATGATCGCACCTATCGTTGAAGAAATTGCCGACGAGTATGGTGACAAGTTGAAAGTGGCCAAAATGGATATCGACAGCAACATGATGACGCCACAGCAATACAGCATCAGGGGAATTCCCACGCTGATGATTTTCAGAGATGGAAAAGTTCAGGCCACCAAGGTTGGAGCCCTGACCAAGGGACAGCTCAAGGCCTTCGTGGAAGAAGTCGTCTGATCAAGGCAGCATTCCATCCTTGCAGTTACGGGCTTCAGTCATGGCTCAAACCCGCAGGAAACCGTTAAAAATGATTTTTGGCACACGGCGGAATCCACTCCGGTTTGAGCCGTGTCGCCTCAAACAGCAACTCGTCACTGGACGCTAGCGTCGTATCGTGATATTTTTAGTTCATCCAAAGCCGGGCCTCTCCGCCCGGAGTTAATACTTCCCTGTTTTGTAAGCCAGTTGTTAGAGACCGTCAAACTGGCCCGGTTTTAAAAAAAGTATTTTTTATAAACGCGGCAACATGTCACAAACAGCCGAATGATCCGAAGAAATTCAGGCCGGGAGCCGAATTGATAACCCCTTGTTGAAGTTAATTAACAACCAAAATGTCAAAAAAGCACAGCCCTCAAATCAGAGTCAATCCATGAATCTTACTGAACTCAAGCAAAATTCAATTTCCAAGCTGTCGGAAATTGCCGAAGAAATGGGGCTTGAAGGAGCAGCACGCTCCCGCAAGCAGGACATCATATTTTCTATCCTGAAAGCTCATGCCAAGAGCGGCGAGAGTATTTTCGGCAACGGCGTACTGGAAATCCTGCAGGATGGATTTGGATTCCTGCGGGCCGCTGACAGTTCTTATCTGGCCGGGCCCGATGACATTTATGTGTCGCCAAGCCAGATCAGGCGTTTTGCGCTTCGCACCGGCGATATGTTGGCGGGAAAAATCAGGCCGCCAAAAGACAGCGAGCGCTACTTCGCTCTGCTCAAAGTTGAGGAGATCAACTACGAGTCGCCCGACAAAGCCAAACGTAAAATCCTGTTTGAAAACCTGACGCCGGAATTTCCGACCGAAAAATGGGCTCTGGAACGCGGCAACGGAAGCACGGAGGACATAACGGCCAGGATCATCGAACTGGTCTCCCCCATCGGTAAAGGCCAGCGCGGGCTGGTGGTGTCACCGCCAAAAGCCGGCAAAACCATCATGCTGCAAAACATCGCAACCAGTATCCGGGCCAATAACCCCGACGACAAAATGATCATTTTGTTGATCGATGAGCGCCCGGAGGAAGTCACCGAAATGCAGCGCTCTGTCGATGCGGAGGTTATTTCCAGTACATTTGATGAACCGGCGTCACGTCATGTACAGGTCGCGGAAATGGTGATTGAACGCGCCAAGCGCCTTGTTGAACACAAGCTGGACGTGGTTATCCTGCTCGATTCCATCACCCGCCTGGCCCGAGCCTACAACACCATTGCGCCATCATCAGGCAAAGTGCTGACCGGTGGTGTAGACGCCAATGCTTTACAGCGCCCGAAACGCTTTTTCGGTGCCGCCCGTAATGTTTCGGAAGGTGGTTCGCTAACCATCATCGCAACTGCGCTGGTCGAGACCGGCTCCAAGATGGACGAAGTCATTTACGAGGAATTCAAAGGTACCGGCAACATGGAAGTTCACCTGAACCGACGCATTGCCGAACGCCGCACCTATCCGGCCATTGACATCAATCGTTCCGGCACTCGCCGTGAGGAACTGATGATCGAGCAGAACCAGTTGCAGAAAATGTGGATCCTCAGGAAGCTGTTGCACCCCATGGACGAGGCTCAGGCGATTGAGTTCATGCTGGACAAAATGAAGGCCACCAAGACCAACAAGGAATTCTTCAATTTCATGAAGCGCTAAGACGATACCCGATCTCTCCTTAGATACGCTGATAACCGAATTCGTGCGTCATACCGGCTCAAAACGCAGGTTGGCTGAGATATCAGTAGTACTCAGAGCAGATCTTCGACTGCAGCACGCTCCTCGAGCAATTCCGCTGCTGAGGCATCCATCCGTTCACGGCTGAAATCGTCAACCGCCAAATCCTGCACAATCTCGTAATTACCGTCTTTACAGACGCAGGGATACGAATAGATGATGCCGGGCTCGATTCCATAGCTGCCATCAGCGGGCACCGACATGGAAACCCAGTCACCGTCAGGCGTTCCGAGCGCCCAACTGCGTATGTGGTCAATGGCTGCGGATGCCGCAGAAGCCGCACTGGACGCACCACGCGCCTTGATAATGGCGGCGCCGCGTTGCTGCACGTCGAGGATGAAGGTATCCCGGTACCAGTCCTGATCAACCAGATCCGGAGCCTGCTGACCATCGACATTGGCAAAACGGATATCCGGATACTGAGTTGAGGAATGGTTACCCCAGATCACCATATTGGATATGCCGGAATGATGGGTTCCGGTTTTGTCCGCCAGTTGAGCCAGGGCGCGGTTGTGGTCCAGACGCGTCATCGCAGTGAAATTATCAGGATTCAGATCGGGTGCGGCTGCCCGTGCAATCAATGCGTTGGTGTTGGCCGGATTACCCACCACCAATACCTTGATGTCGCGGCTGGCCACTTTATTCATGGCGGCGCCCTGTGGACCGAAAATCTGGCCGTTGGCCGAAATGAGGTCCTTGCGTTCCATGCCCGGGCCGCGCGGCCTGGCGCCGACCAACAGGCCATAATCTGCGTCCTGGAAAGCTGCCTCCGCATCATCTGTAGCCACAATATCCATCAATAAGGGAAAAGCAGCATCCCGCAGTTCCATCACCACCCCTTCAAGCGCTCCCAGCGCGGGGGTAATTTCCAATAGCTGCAGGATGACCGGCTGATCAGGGCCCAGCATATCCCCGGCAGCAATTCTGAAACAAAGTTGATAGCCAATCTGGCCAGCGGCGCCGGTAATGGCAACTCGAACGGGACGATTCATTGGTAACTCCTTGGAAAATGATCTATGTGTCGGAAAGTTGCTATGGAAACGGGAAATTCCGGCAACGAAACCGTATTATTGTAACCGATAGACCCTATCAGCCACCTGCTGCAAACGTTAATGATCTACTTTTCCGGGAGTAATAATGAACCGAATCCGTACCCGCCTGCCGGCGCTGTCTGTAATTTTCTGTCTCACTCTGGGAGTTGAGGCCATGGCCGCTGATCGAGTCACCGGAAAATCCTTTGCCACCCGCTCAGAAGTGATCGCACCCCATGGCATGGTAGCGACCAGCCACCCACTGGCCACACAGATCGGTCTGGACATTTTGAAACAGGGCGGCAACGCCATTGACGCGGCCATAGCGGCCAACGCGGCCCTGGGCCTGATGGAGCCAACAAGCAATGGCATTGGCGGTGATCTGTTCGCCATTGTCTGGGATGCCAAAACCGGAGCCCTCTACGGCCTTAATGCTTCCGGCCGTTCTCCGCAAACCCTTTCTCTCGAGTGGTTCCGGGAAAACGGTCACGAGACGGTTCCACCATACGGCCCCCTGCCGGTTTCCGTGCCGGGCACGGTGGATGGATGGTTCGAACTCCATGGCCGCTTTGGCAAACTCACCATGAGCGAAATTCTCAAACCCACGATTGATTACGCGCGCAACGGCCATCCGGTACATGAGACGATTCAGTATTACTGGAATCTCAGCGTGGATCGCCTGTCGAAATACCCGGGCTTCGCGGAGCAGATGACCCTAGACGGCCGCGCACCCCGTGTTGGAGAGTTATGGAAGAATCCAAACCTGGCCAACACGCTGGAACGGATCGGCAAGGAAGGAAGGGATCTGTTTTACCGGGGTGACATGGCCCGAACCATCGGTGATTACATGAAGGAAAACGGCGGTTTTCTGAGCTACGAAGACATGGCGGCGCACAAAAGTGAGTGGGTCGAACCCCAATCCGTTAATTACCGGGGCTACGACGTGTGGGAACTACCGCCCAATGGTCAGGGAATTGCAGCCTTGCAGATGCTCATGCTGATGGAGCCCTATGACGTGGCAGCGATGGGATTTGGTTCAGCAGACTACGTACACCTGTTCCTGGAAGCGAAGAAAATCGCTTATGAAGACCGGGCGCGCTTCTATGCCGATCCAGATTTCAGCGATATTCCAGTGCAACAACTGCTGTCGAGCGAGTATGCGGCGGAGCGCGGAAAATTGCTGGACATGAAAAAGGCTGCCGGGGAATATCCCCACGGCGATCCGGCCGCCTTGCGTGAAGGCGACACCATCTACCTGACCACTGCAGATGCAGAGGGCAACATGGTGTCCCTCATCCAGAGCAACTACCGCGGCATGGGTTCAGGCATGACCCCACCGGGGCTGGGATTCGTCCTGCAGGATCGTGGTGAACTGTTCAATCTCGAAGCCGGACATGCAAATTCATTTGCACCCGGAAAGCGGCCGTTTCACACCATCATTCCGGCCTTCATCACCAGGGACGGCAAACCCTGGATCAGTTTCGGCGTAATGGGTGGCGGCATGCAACCGCAGGGACATGTCCAGATCGTCGTCAACCTGATCGACTTCGGGATGAACCTGCAGGAAGCCGGAGACGCACCACGGATTCACCATTCCGGCTCCAGCGAACCCACCGGCGAAGTCATGAGCGACGGCGGTATAGTGAACCTCGAAACCGGTCTGGATTATGAAGTTATCAGGGAATTGGTGCGCAGAAGGCACAAAATTCAATACGCCAATGGCCCCTACGGGGGTTACCAGGCCATCATGAAAGATCCGGATTCCGGAGTGTATTTCGGGGCTTCCGAATCCAGAAAAGACGGGCAGGCGGCAGGCTATTGATTCTGAAGCATGATGGTCGTATTTCCGGCCCGTGCTGGCGCTTTGTGTTTGATTCATGAAAATCGTTGTTGACCAGAACATTACTGCGGCGGAAAACACCTTTGCTCACCACGGTGAAATCATTCGCGTGGATGGCCGGCGGCTCAAGCGGGAACAACTCAGATCAGCGGATGCACTGATCATCCGCACGGCCACCAAGGCAAATGCCGCCTTGTTGGACCATACGCCCGTTGGTTTTGTCGGCTCGGCTTCGATCGGCACCGATCACATGGATATTCCGTGGTTGGAGGAGAATGGAATCAACTGGGCCAACGCACCCGGCAGTACTGCCACTTCCGCGGCGCAGTACAGCCTGGCGATGATTTGGCTGGCCTGTCAGAAACTGGGGTATACGCTCGCAGATTTGAGCATTGGAGTCATAGGACGTGGTCATGTTGGCTCCCGGGTTCAGAAGCTGCTGACCACGATGGGTACAACCGTGGTCGCGAACGATCCGCCACTGGCCGATAGAGGGGAAACCGGACTGGTCTCTCTCGATGAAGCCCTGGCACAGGACATCGTGTGCCTGCACGTTCCGCTGACTCGGGACGGCCCCCACCCCACCTGGCGTTTTATCGATCGACAAGCGCTGACACGGATTCCGGACGACGCCCTGCTGCTTAACGCCGCCCGTGGTGATGTAGTCGATGGCGATGCTTTGCTGCCCGAACTACAAAGCGGTCGCTTGCAGGCCGCCCTGGATGTGTGGCCAGGGGAGCCGTTCATAGACGGCCGGGTATTGGAAAAAACCGTCGTTGCAACTCCGCATGTGGCCGGCTACAGCAGCGAAGGCAGGCGTAACGGCATGCTGATGGTCTACCGGGCGTTCTGCGACTGGGCCGGTGAAACAGCTGTTGATTCCACAAATTTTCCCGGTGACCTTCCCAATATGACGATTCAGAACGGTGATGAAGCTCTCTCCGAAGCACTCAATCTGGCCTGCTTCGTTTCGGAACATGATCAGGCCATGCGCAAGCTCGAAAGCCTGCCAATGGAGCAGCAGGCCATTGAATTCGATAGCCTGCGCCGAAACTACCCGGTACGCAGGGATTTTGGCGCCTGGCAGATCAGCTGCAAACCAATTGAGTCGGCAATTCTTCTTGGAAGTCTTGGTTTTTCAATGGTTTCTACAGATGGAACTCACCAATAGACTAACAGCAAATCTCCAATTCAATCTTCGAAACTGACATGTGGTCGGTTCTTGAGGCAGGTGCAAAAGCATCGGGGCAAGACCAGGATGCCTATGCTAAATTGGCGTTTAGTGAGATTGGTGCTAAAGGTCCCGGTGATCCGAACGAATTTGGGGCTGTTTACACTTTTCTGTACAGCCAGCATGCGGCTTACGTGACAGCCCAGAATATCCTGATAGACGGCGGGCTGTTTCCGGGAACACTATGAAAACTCAAAACGAACGTCTGGATACCGAAATGACACGAGATTGGTTGAGTGAAGTACTGACAGCTTATCGACTGCCTGAACCGCTCGGCTTCGGTCAGTCGTTGGCGCCAGTGATGTACCGCGCCGAGTATGTGAACGGCAGCTGGCAAACGGGAGAATTGCTGCCCTATTCGACGATCAGCATCGACCCCGCAGCAACCGCACTGCAATACGCCCAGCAAGCATTTGAGGGCTTGAAAGCTTACCGGGTCGAACAGGCATCGCCCGGCCTGTTTCGTCCAGAGATGAATTATTTTCGCCTTCTGCGTTCTTCTTTACGAATGTGTATGCCGGAGATTTCGCCTGAAATTTTTGCCCGATCGATTTCCAGTATGACAACTGCACTGTCTGAATTCATTCCAAGTGGACGCGGTCAATCCCTGTACCTGAGGCCGTTCCTGATGGGAACGGGGCCTTGCCTGGCGGTAAAAAGCTCCGATGCCTTCACTTACCTCCTGATTGCCAGCCCATCGGATGCATATTTCAGCCAACCCATTCGAGTGATGGTGGAAAGGGAACATTGCAGATCTGCGGTTGGTGGCACTGGATCCGACAAGGTGGGGGGCAACTATGCGGCCTCTTTACAGGCCACGCTCAAATGCGTAGCGTCAGGATTTAGCCAACCCCTGTGGCTTGATCCGGCAGGGCGCCGCAATGTCGAGGAGCTGTCAGGCATGAACCTGATTGCCGTGATTGACGGAGAGTTGCACACACCGCAGCTGGGCGGAAGTATCTTGCCTGGCGTTACGCGCGATTCGCTGCTCGAACTGGCACAGCGGATGGGTTACGCCGTGATAGAGCGCGATATTCCCATTGATGAACTTCTGAAAGATATTACGGCCGGCCGATGCAGTGAATTCTTCGCCTGCGGCACCGCAGCTATCGTTTGCCCCATTTCGGCAATCGGGGAAAAAGATGGCTCGATCGTCGAGATGAAAGGACAGAGCAAGGTGGCAGAACAGTTGCGGGCGGCGCTCCTGGATATTCAGGAAGGTCGGGGGAAGGACTCCCTGGGCTGGATGGTCGATGCAAGCGACACTGAAGCCATGATCGCCCGTATGCAATAGACAACGGCACTTCGCCTTGCCCACAACTTCGGAACTTCCGAAGAATTTTGGATGGCACTCCAAGCTTATTATGACCGGGAAGAAGCACGTAATAAGTTGGGTAACAGATCAATTGAACAGGCAATCACTCATGTAGCGTGAGCCACGATTGATTATGCACATTTAATTGTGCCTAGACTGTTTTAAACAGTTTTTAATTCTATTGATTCATATGGTTATGCGTTTAACACTCAGGCTGAAAATCCGCGTGTCGGTGGTTCGTGGCCTCACTTCGCTATTCAGCCAAAATTTTTATATGTAGGGCGAAACGCAAGACCCCACGCACAAAACACAAGTATCGCCATGGTGCCAGTTCAATAAAGAGAATGGCATAGACGGTTTCCGGTACACTTTCGTTCACCAGAATTGAACCATGTTTGCCTTTTGCAGTATGGGGGAATTGACAATTGTTGACGGAGAAAGTCAGCTCGAACGAGTCTTCGGCCAACTCCGCCCAGAGCCAGCGATGTGTCATCATCGGCGCCGGGCCCGCCGGGCTCACAGCGGCTCATGAACTCCTGGAACACGGCCGTTCCGCAGTCGTGCTCGAGGCCGACCATCAGGTGGGCGGCATCTCACGAACCGTCGAATACAAGGGCTTCCGCTTCGACATAGGGGGCCACCGCTTCTTCAGCAAGGTCAAGATGGTGCGGGACTGGTGGGATCGGATGATGCCGGACGATTTTCTGGTTCGCCCCCGGCTCTCCCGCATCTTTTACGATGATAAGTTTTTCGATTATCCGCTGAAACCATTGAATGCATTACGCAGCCTTGGTCTCCTGGAGGCTGCTCGAATTGGCATTAGCTTCGTGACCATCAAGCTCTTTCCGTACCAGGAGGAGAACAGCTTCGAACAGTGGGTCTCGAACCGGTTCGGCCGCAGACTCTATGAGATTTTCTTCAAAACGTACACCGAGAAAGTCTGGGGGATGCCCTGCTCGGAAATCGGTGCAGACTGGGCAGCGCAGCGCATCAAGAACCTCGACCTGATGACCCTGGTTCGAACCGCTTTTCTCGGTAATCAAATGAGCGATGGAAAAATCGTCACAACGCTGATCGAGGAGTTCAACTATCCCCGACTCGGACCGGGAATGATGTGGGAGCGAGTAAGGGAAGTGATCGAGGATCGGGGTTGTCCTGTGGAATTTGGAAACCGGGTCGAACGGATCACGCATTCGGGCGGTCGTGTTCGATCAGTCACCGCACGTACGGATGAAGGTCTGCGTGAGGTAGTCGGCACCCACTTCATCTCAAGCATGCCCATTCGCGACCTCTTCGAGTCACTGGACCCTCCCCCGACGGAGGAAGCACTCCAGGCATCACGCGACCTCAGGTATCGGGACTTCCTGACGGTCGGCCTGATCCTCGACTGCTCAGACCCTTTCCCGGATAACTGGATTTACATCCATTCCGACAGCGTACGCGTCGGACGCATCCAGAACTTTAAAGCATGGAGCCCCGAGATGGTTCCCGATCTGTCCAAGAGTTGTATCGGGCTGGAATACTTTGTCCAGGAAGACGATGAACTCTGGAGGATGGCCGACAAGGAATTGATCGCACTTGGTACCCGGGAAACGGCGGCGTTGGGACTGATCCGGGCCGAGGATGTGATCGACGGTGTCGTCATCCGTATGCCAAAGGCCTACCCCGTCTATGATCGCGACTACCAGAATCGCCTGGAAATCATCCGTACGTATCTCAAAGACTTGCCCAACCTGCAACTGGTCGGCCGCAATGGGCAGCACCGCTACAATAATCAGGACCACTCCATGGTCACAGCGATTTACGCGGCCAGAAACATTACCGGTTCCTCCTACGATGTTTGGAGCGTTAACGTCGAGGAAGAATACCTTGAGGAAGCCAGTGACAGAGAAGCGTCCGGCAGATCCGGTGACCGGCAAATCCCGCAGCGATTGGAGGAGGGCCGTGCAGCCCGAGCGCTGCGTGACGCTTTCGCACGTTACGACGCCATGGCATTGGGATTTGCTCTGGCGATTCCCGCGGCACTCGGTTTATTTGCAGCCACGGCCATACTGCTCATCAAAGGCGGCCCTGCTGTCGGTGCCAACCTGTCACTTCTGAGCAACTATATTGCGGGTTTCCGGGTCAGCTGGACGGGGGCGTTTATCGGCATGTTGGAAGTCGGTGTGCTGGGTTTCTGCTTCGGCTGGACCATGGCCAGGTTGATCAATGCCATGGTAGGGTGGCAAGAGCGAGCTCTCATCCGGCGCCTGGAGCGGCGCCTGACCCTCGAGGCTCTGGATAAGGAAGTGGTGTGAGTGAATCGGTAAACAAAAATGAGCGCGGCCAGGAAGCGGAGTGGGCCTTGATAAGCCACGCGATTGCACGGTTGCGGGCATCCGTGATGGCCATCGTATTCGGGCTGACCGCTGCAACCGGTCTGTTTGTTGCGACTGCCTGGCTGGTGATTCGCGGAGGTGCGCAAGTCGGTCCGACGCTCGGTCTTCTCCGGCATTATCTACCGGGATATACAGTGACCTGGCCAGGCGCATTCGTGGGTTTCATCTACGCTGCGGTGATCGGAGGTATCGTGGGCTGGGTCGTTGCCTTCATCTACAACCAGATCGTTGCACGTCGCGGCGGCGATCTGTAGTCATGTTGCCTGGTGAGGTCTAATTCTGCGCCCTGCGGCTCACGCCTGGCGAAGAGCAGCCAACAGCCCTAAGGGAAGAGAAAGGGCGCAACCCATGAAGAACATCAATTGCAAAGGCACTACGGCGATGGCTAATCCGAACCCACCCCGCTCTGACAGCAGATGATAAAATCCTTTCTGAGTCCAGACGACGACTGCAATGAGTGACAGTGGCAGCCAGGCCCATGGGTCAGCCGCCCAGGCAAGCGCCAGCGTGGGTAACAGAAACACACCGAACAGCGCTACGACAGACTTCCATCGCGTAGCGGTTTCCTTTGCCCCAAAATCCCTGGTCAGCCAGCCGCACAACAACGCAACCAGTAACATGGCCAACATGGGTACAACGGCTTTGGGGTGGCCGAAAAACAGCAAGAGCAGCACTGTTAAAGGCAGCAGAGCTGCAAACACCGTGGCAATTTTGGCCCGCGAATTCAGGTTCAGATCCGCAGGCGCTGAACGATGCCGCCGCAGCAAAGTCAGCCAGGGTACCCCGCGCAGAAAAATATCTGTACGGACCATATCCCAAAATTTCCAGTGCTTCAAATGGGTGCCGAACATCGACTTTAGCAGTCGGATTCGGTAGCCCTTTGCACGCAGCCGATAGCCCAGTTCAATGTCTTCAATACTGGGCCTTTTGTAGTCTGAGCTGAAACCACCCAGTTCATTAAAGATCTCTTTCCGGATCGCTCCACAACCGGTCCAGAAAGTCGAGGCTTCCTCACTGGCGATCTGGTGATTCCAGTGGTGATACAGATTTCGATAACGCGAAAGCAAAGAGTCGTGTGCTGGCCTGTCATCGTAACTTCCAAAGACCGCGGCCACATCCGTTTCAGATTCAAGAACCGCCATCGCCTTAGCCAATGCATCGGGGTGCAGCATGACATCGGCATCGGTGAAGAAGACAACTTCACCCCGGGCTTTTTTCACGCCGGCGTTGCGGGCCAGGGCCGGACCGCCGCGCTGCTTCATTCGCTCTAAGCGAGCACCGTGACGACCGGCGATTTCAGCAGTCCCGGAATCGGTGGAAGCATCATCGACCACAATGCACTCAAAGGCAGGCCAGTCGGACCTGTTAATTGCTCCCAGACAGCGGTCAAGATCCTGCCCGCCGTTGAAAACCGGAACAACAACCGAGACGAGTGTCGGGGAACGCGAGTCGACCGACTTCTTCACAGTGGCTCCCGGCTCATTCATTTCCCGAATCGAGTTGATAAAGTTCGAGTACTTCCTCGGTCGTCCCGAAGTGGCGAATGGTCCCTTTATCGATCCAGATGGCCTGTGGACAGGTACGCAACATCAATGGGTGGTCATGGGAGGCGTGAAGCACGATCTGCTCGCCGGAAGGAAAACGGGTCAGCGCATTTTCCACCCTGCTGCGAAATGACTGGTCAACACCCATCAGGAACTCATCAAACAGGAACACCTCTGCCCGCTTGATACGCATCACCTCGAGCAAAATTGACATGAACAGGCGCTGCTGCATCCCAAAAGACAGATGCTCCACCCAGGTGAATTCCTGGCTTGAAAGGGAACAGAACTCGAGTATTCTGGGAAGGCATTTTTTCGTTTCCTGATAGCCCAGTCCTGCCAGCGATGCATAGAGAAAAACGTTGTCGCGCACAGGCAACGCGGATGCACTCCCGGCTCCGGGTTCGAGGAAACAACACAAGCGCCCATCAACCCTCACCTCGCCGGAGTTGGGTTTGTAGATACCTGCTATCAGCCTTAACAGGGTTGATTTTCCCGCCCCGTTATGACCGATAACTGCCACCCGGCTTCCATTTTGGATGTCCAGGTGAATGTCTCTCAACACCTCCCTGAGGCTGGTCTTTCGGGGATCGGAACGCAAATTAATCAGCTCGCGATAGAGTGGCCGGCGACTTCTCCCCGACACCCTGAAAGACTTGTTGACCGCCTGTACTTTGATCGTCATTTGAGCAGCTTCAGATATAGTCCGGAATTTTCGGTTTGACCGCATTGAACAAAAGAACGCCCAGGATCAACACGAACAGCGGGCCCACCAGGGCCTGCAAAGCCATGGCAGGATCGACCGCTCCACCATAAAGAAGAGACTCACGCGCCAGCGTGATCAGACTGGTCAGGGGATTCAGTTCAATCACTGTTCGCGCGATTCCCTCCCCTACGATTTGCGGCGAGAAAAAAACCGGCGTGATGAAAAACAGCAAGCGGCAGAACAAACCCCAAATGTAGTTAAGATCAGTAAGGAAAACCACCAGACCACACAAAAACAGGGATGCCCCGAGGCTCAAAGCCAATATTCCTGCAAAGATCAGCGGATAGAATAGAAAGGCGGAATTCAGATTTGCACCCATAAACACGCCAAGAACCAATACCAGCAGTACTTCGACCATCAGCGTCACTCCCTCAATACAGGTCTGCCGTAAAACCAGTAATTCCAGGGGAACGGTGGTGTTGAGGATCAGGGAACGGCTGTCAAGAAAATACCCGGCAGAGCGTACTGTGGAATTAATGAAGAAGTTGTAATGGATTAATCCGATCAGTATGAACAACTGAAAATGCTCGATTTCTCTCAGGCGATCTATGTTTCTGAAAACGGTGAACAATACAGCCGTCATCAGAATGGGATTGAGCAAATGCCAGATCAAACCCAATGAGGAGTTTTTCTCCTGCGCCAGAAATGACGCGCGCGTGGTCTGGTACAAAACGTAGCTAAAATGGCGCCAATTCATATAGGAAGTTTTCCCTCACATCTTGCCGAAACCCAATCATGCACAATAAAACACAAATTATGAACTGCAAATTGGAAATGAAGCCACTCGAATAACCATGCCATGGGATTCGGTATCCCAGGCCAGATAATGCAAGCAGCCCCGTAATGGACCCGGCAGGATGGACATTGTCATGGAAGTGTGCGTTGTGTTTGACCTGATTTCCGGGAATTCTGACTGTAAATTTCGATAAGTTCAAAGTAACGCTCCACCCCTTTTGACTTAACCAGGCGGCAGCAGCAGTAATGGATCATTATTGCTCTCTCTGTGGCACTTCTCCAAATGCCTGATTGAGCCGGTTCAGCCAACTCTGAGCCTGGAGATTCCGTGGTTCCGAACGCAGGACCTGTTCGAAGTAAGTACGAGCCTCCCGTAATTTTTCTCTATCGTTTGTATACAGGTGAACCAGCATGATGCCAGTATAATAGGCCTTCTTGACGGGATTTTCTTCAACCTCTACTGCTTTCTCGAACTGGATTTTGGCATCATCCCTACGGCCCTGACGCATATAATGCTGGGCAAGGTTCGAATGTGCCAGTACGCGGCTTTGCTCGTGCCGCGTCCCCTCCAGGTAAGCCTGCTCGGCCTCATCGTGGCGCCCCGAATAGCTAAGGGCCGAGGCACAATGGGTGCTCAGCATTCCCGAGATCTTCTGCATTGCGCGCTGCTCTTCGCAGATTTCGATTACCCGCTTGAAGTTGTTTTCCCGCAAGTGTGCCGCTGTCAACAGGCGCAGCAAATAAGAAGTGTGCCCTCCAGTACGGTAGTCGCTTTCGAATAAAGTGATTTCACTTGCCCAGTCAGCGTTGCGGGCCCAGGTAACCGGCATCAATACGAACAGGGAGAGCACGATAGGTGCAGCGGCCAGTAGCCTGTCGAAACGACCGTTCAGATAGCTGAGCGCGTAGGCCACCAGGACCGTCAAGCCGATCGAAGGAATGTAGAGGTATCGTTCAGTGCGATGCGGCCCATGACTGCCGGCGCCGAACAGGCGACTGGACGGCAGCAAGGCGATGTAGAAAAACACCAAACCAGTCAGCAGGCCTTTATGGCCCCGCCGGAAAAGAAACAAGGCCAGGACGAGCAAACCCAGGTGAATGAAAAATCCGGATAACTGCAAGTAACGCGGTGATTCAAGGTAGGATAATTTGGGTTCGAGCGGCCATGACATCACAGCGAGCGCTTTCAGCCATGTGCCGGCGACGTCGAGGATGATTTTTCCTT
>PVMS01025750.1_pt1 | contig 28801 bp, 29 predicted proteins | sample 1853461 | NCBI WGS metagenome assembly PVMS01 (sample SAMN08582032, study PRJNA380276) | Marine sediment metagenome, whole genome shotgun sequencing project. | isolation source: ocean sediment barecode stripped | collected 2017
ACTGAATTTCTTCTGTATGATTCTTCAAAATTAGCATATTTTGGATTAAGTGTTGGATTGACTTTTCTAATAGCGTTCTTATTATTTTACTCAGGAGGATTTGGTGGAGCAGATTCAAAAGCATTCATGTGCATAGCCCTCGCATTACCATTCTCAACTGAAATGCTCTTTAATCCTATTTTACCTCAAGGATTATCACCTCTTGCACAGGTTCTTTTCCCAATTGTAATTTTTAGTAATTCAGTCCTTATTGCTGCGGCAAGCGTAGGATACATCCTATTACGAAATATTATTCAACGCCTAAAGAAAACCAAAGAATTCTTTGAAGGTAGTCTAAAAACAGAATCAATAGGAAAAAAAATAGTTGTGCTAATTACAGGATATCGATTACCAATATCAAAATTAAAAGAAAAATGGCATATTTATCCTATGGAAGACATAGAAATAACAGATCAAACTAATCTAAAAAGAAAACTCGTTATTGTTCCAAGAGATGAAGGAAGAAACGAAATAATCGCTAGACTAAACAATGCAATCGAAACAAAACAAATCAGTGACTATATATGGTCTACTCCAGGATTACCAATGCTAATATTTGTTACAATCGGCGTAATCATATCTATACTATTTGGAGACATAATCTGGATGTTGATTAGTTCTCTTCTAAGCTAAATTTGATAACTTTTACTTCGCAAATTCTTAATATGCCTAGAAAAAGATACTGAAGCAGTCAGCATTAAAACGGAACCAAGTCCAACTAAAGTTAACGCGTAAACTCTATACGGATAACTATTCAAACCTACACCTAAAGAAACATCCGATCCCATTAGGTTATATGAATAAAAAAAAGCACTTAAACCAAACAGAGTAATTGCTATCAGAAGTAAACATATTTCCATTTTATATTTCATTTTTTAAACTCCTGAAAGATACCCAATATATTTCATCTTAGTAACCACTGTTACTCAGGAAAGGTTTTTTTAGCTTTTTGGAAGATAATACTAAAAGAGGTTTTTGATTGGATATAGAAGAATATAAAATTGAATTGGTAGATTTTTTAAAAAATGAGTATAAAAAACCCAAAGTAGTTGTTATGCCAGACTTCTTCTTTGATCGAATCATAAACTTAAAAGATAATCCTGATGATTTTTCATCCAAAGTAACTAAAATAATCCAACAAAATGGAGGAAGCCTTGATGGTATATCACAAATGGATTTTAAAGGAGGAAACGCTATCAATACAGCCTCTGCTCTTATTACTCTTGGGGCTAAGGTAACGCCTATTATTTGTACCAACGAGAATGGAATTAATAAAATCAAATCTTATTTAAAAAACTCTACAGTTGATTTCTCACATATTAAAATTGGTAAAAAAGCTTCAATAACAACCGCTTTAGAATTTGATATTGAAAATAAAAAAATAAATATAATGTTACGAGATCTTGGAGATTTGGAAAATTTTCAAACCTCAAACCTCACAAATATGGATTATTTAATCATTGATGATGCTGATTATGTTTGTCTATTTAATTGGGCAGGAACAAAAAAACATGGAACAGAACTAGCTAGAGAAGTGTTTTCCAGAGTAAAGAAAAAAGGAAAAGGAAAAACTTACTATGACACTGCAGATCCTAACTCAAACTCAAAAGAAATTCCAAAATTACTCAAGATTGTTCTAAAATCTAATTTTGTTGATATTCTAAGTCTAAATGAAAATGAAGCAATAAGTTACGCATCTTTTTTCGATAAAAATATTATAGATATTAGTAGAGAAAAAACAAATAATAAAGTAGCTTTGCAAGCTGCAAAAATATTAACTGAAAACTTATCTGCAAGAATCGATCTTCATACGGCTTCATTTGCGGCTTCATTGACAAAGAAAAAAGAAACATGTATTTCAACCTTTAAAATTAAACCTTTAAGAGTTACAGGTGCAGGAGACGCGTGGAACGCAGGAAATATTCTTGCTGATACAAATTTGTTATCAGACGAATCCAGGTTAATGCTAGCTAATGCAATATCAGCATGCTACCTAACAGACCCACAAGGTAATTACCCCACACAAAATAGACTTATTGAATTTCTTGAAAAAAATTAAAATAAATAGGCATATTCTAACTTGGGATGCATCAATTTTTTAAGCTACACAGATAATTAGTGATGAATAAGCAGCTATTTGGAGATACTAAAAAGAAAATGAGCAAGCTATTTGGTAGTTCAGGAGTTCGCGGTATAGTAAACAAATTTTTAACACCAGAAAAAGCTTGTAGCGTCGGTTTAGCAACCGCATCTTACGCTCAAGCAAAGAAAGCTATTATTGGTAGAGATACAAGACTTTCAGGTTTAATGTTAACCGAAGCATTAATTTCAGGTTTAATAGCTTGTGGAGTTGATGTTGAGGTTTTGGATATTGTTCCAACACCAGTTGTAGCATATCTTACAAAGAAATTGGGTGCAAATATAGGATTTATGATAACTGCATCACACAATCCACCATACTATAATGGAATAAAAATTTTTGACAAAAATGGAATTTCTTATTCCGATGAACAACAAAAAAGTATTGAAAAAAGAGTTAAAAATAAAGATTATAATTTATCTAATTGGAAGAAAGTAGGAAAGCTCATTGAAACAGATGCTAGTTATTTATATTTTGAAAAGATAAAAAAAATAGTAAACCTGAAAAAAAAATGGAAACTGATCTTGGACCCTGGTTGTGGAGCTACCTTCAAGGTGGGTCCTAGATTATTAAAAGAGAGTGGATGCAAAACAGTTGTATTAAATGCTCAACCAGATGGTAATTTTCCAGCAAGAAAATCTGAACCTACCGAAGAATCTCTTGGAGATTTAGCACAAGTTGTTAAAGCACTTAATTCAGATATTGGAATAGCTTTTGATGGAGATGGAGACAGGGCAGCTTTTATTGACGAAAAGGGAAAATTTGTAGATTTTGACACGTTATTAGCTGCCTTTGCAGGGTATATATTACAAAAAAACAGCGGAGGAACTGTAGTCACTAATGTAGAAGCATCCATGTCCTTTGATAAAATAGCTAAAAAGTATAATGGAAAAATTATTAGAACAAAAGTGGGCGATGTTTATCTTTCTGATGCAATAAAGAAAAACAAAGCAATTTTTGGTGGAGAACCATGTGGTGCTTGGATCCACCCCCAATTCCATTATTGTCCAGATGGACCTCTTTCAGCAATATTATTATTGAAAGCTCTTGAAGAGAAAAAAACTACCTTAACCGAATTCATTTCTGAAGTTCCCAAATTTATAACATTAAGAGAAAACATCCTTTGTAAAAATGAGATTAAAGACAAAACAGTAAAAATTGTAGAAGAAAAAATAAAAACTATTTTCCCAAATCAAATAGAAAGTTCAACAATTGATGGAATAAGAGTATCACTAGAAAATGGATGGTTATTAATTCGAGCATCTGGAACTGAACCCCTCATAAGACTAACAGTTGAAGGTGAATCATTAAAAATAGCCACAACCATACTTGAAAGAGGAGTTAAACTAATAAAAGAAAACATTGAGATTTAAAACAATGAAAGCCGTAATCTTAGCTGCAGGAGAAGGAACAAGACTTAGACCCATTACATCTTCAAAATCTAAACCCATGATAAAAATTTGCGGGAAACCAATTCTTGAACATATCATTAACTCACTAAGTTATTCTGAAATTAAAGAAGTAATAATTGTAACTAATTATAAGGGAGAAGCCATTCAACAATATTTTAAAAATAGAAAAAATGATAATTTAAAAATAAGTTTCAAAAAACAAGAAAAAATGATTGGCACTGGAAACGCTCTGGGCATAACTGAATCAATGATAAATGAAGATTTCATCCTAGTTTATGGAGATCTACTGTTTAGTCCAAATGCATTAAAAAAAATTATTCACATCTTCAAAACAAAAAAACCAGACGGAGTAATAGCAGTAATTCCAGTAAAAAATCCAGAAAAATATGGAATTATAGAAATTGAAAAAAACCAAAAAATAAAAAGGATAATTGAAAAACCCGATTCTAATAGTGCACCTTCAAATTTGGCAAATGCAGGATTATACATATTCTCCAAAGAAATTTTTAAGAAAATAAAACAATTAAAACCATCAATAAGAGGAGAATATGAACTCACAGATGCAATATCTCAATTTATAAAAGATGGAAAGCAAATTGAAGCAGTAAAAATATCTAATGAGGACTGGATCGATATTGGTAGACCATGGGATTTGCTCGAAGCTAATAAGTGGATCTTAAAAAGATTAACCCATAAAATTTTGGGTATTGTCGAAGAAGGAGCTCAACTAATAGGACCAGTAACAGTTGCTGCAAATGCAAAAATACGCTCTGGAGTATATATTCAAGGTCCAACTTTTATAGACGAAGGTAGCGATATAGGGCCTAATTGCTATATCAGACCATACACAAGCATAGGAAAAAATGTTAGAATTGGAAATGCATGTGAAATAAAAAACACGATTATTATGGATAAAACTCATGTTGGTCACTTATCTTATGTTGGAGATAGTATTCTTTGTGAAAACTGCAACTTAGGAGCTGGAACAATAATTGCTAATTATCGGTTCGATGCTAAATCTGTAAAAATGAAAGTACAAAATAAAATACTTGACAGTGGAAGAAGAAAACTAGGTGCTATCTTAGGGGACAATGTAAAAACTGGTATTCATTCAATTCTGTTACCTGGAGTAAAAGTAGGAAATAATAGTTGGATAGGTGTAAATTATGTTGTTGAAAGGGACATCCCGGCTAACACCTATGTTTTTCAACAACAAAGTGTTAAAAAACATGAAAAGTCAACAGCAACATCTTAATTTTTTCATTTTATCTAAATCAAAGATATATAGTGGTAATGCAATTTTGTTAGGATAACGGAGATTTGAAGTTGTCTGTAGCACAAAGAAAATTTTTTAGTGAAGTTGCAGCTTTGATAGAAAAACCCGTGATCGTAGAAACGACTACTGGAAAGAAATTTACTGGAACACTTAATGGGATAAACCCTGACAGTCTAAATCTTTGTATTGCTGAAGCAAAAGATGAAACAGGTCAAGTAGCTCATAGAGTTTTCTTAAGTGGAAATGTTGTTGCACAAATATCAAGCACTGAAAAACCTTTTGATTTAAAAGCATTAGCTAATCGTCTTGAAAAAGTATTTCCAACAATGGTTAAACTTTATGAAGATAAAGGGTTCATTTGGATAATGAATAAAGTAAAGCTTACCGAAAAAGGTGTAGTTGAAGGTTCAGGACCTGCAGCTGAAAGAGTACAAAGAGTGTACAATCAGTTTACAAGTGAAAGTTAAATTTAGATAAACCACCGCATTTGTTGTTCTTCATTTTTCTTTTCTTCCGATATTTTTCGGATAATTCCAAAATCTTCAAGAAGCTTTTTTGTTTCGTCTGCAGTCTTTTCTATGTCTGCAAATCCAATTTTCAGATTCAAATACTTGTTCATTATGATTAAAGCATGTTTTGCGGCATTCGAGTCAGGATACATTCCTTGGGTTTCAACTAGAAGAGAGAAACCTCCCATAGTTCTCAACCTTCCCATTCCAATAATAAGTCCTGCAAGGCCAAATATGTGACCAACCATGATTTTTGTTCCTAATTTCAAAACAGTTTTCGTTGTTTCTTTATCAGTCGCTGCACAGTAAACTATTGGAACTTGTTTTACTTCATTTTTCTTAAAACCGCCAATAGAAATGACAAAGTTACACCCTAAATCTTTAACAATATCTAATATTTTTCCACAAAGCTCATATTGACCAAAAGTGGTTAACGCTTGAGTATTGCCATACCATATTATGAGATCATGATCAGAATTTTTTCTTTTGACGTAATAAAGTTCGTTTATGGGTGAACGAGCTGTACCAGCTTCTCCTGTTATTGAAATATCTTGAAAAGACGCGGAAACAATTTTAGCAAAACGTTTTGCTTTTAATTCTTTAATTAAGTGTAGTGCAGAAATATTTGCCACAAATCCTATTCCTGGTAATCCTTCAATTAATATTGGATCTTTAAGTTGTGGTTTTTCTAATATTTCAATTGCACAGACCATACTCTGGCGCCTCAATAATTATTGGAGTAAAGATAAAACAAACGATATAAGGATGTCTAATCAGAGATTATTCTCTACTTTAAAAGTTAGTTTCTATTTTGATTAATTCGTTTTTGACTATTGTTTATGAAAATATTAAACAATTTCGATAGAAAAAAAATGTAATGATAAAAAGAGTAATAATTTTTAATAAAAAATAGCCCAACATTTTTTTATGAGTTTACTAGCTGTTTGATAAGACTGATAAATGAGCTTTGAAATTAAACACAAAGATTTACTAGCTAGAATTGGAAAACTGAAAACAAAAAGTGGCATTCTAGAGACGCCTCTATTATTTCCAGTAATAAATCCTAGCATTCAGCTTATTAGTCCTACTAGACTTAAAGAGGAGTTTGGTTTTGAGGCTGTAATTACAAATGCCTATATTCTAAAAAAACGTTTCAAAAACGAACCTATAAAGAAAGGATTACACAAATTTTTAGATTTTGACGGATCTATTATGACGGATTCCGGAGCTTATCAGATACTAGTATATGGTGGTGTTGAAGTAAATCAGGAAGAAATAGTCGAATACCAAAAAAACATTGGCAGCGATATAGCTACAATTTTAGATATTCCTACTAGTTGGAAAGTTTCAAAAGAAAGTGCAAGAGAAACTGTATCCGAGACATTGCAGAGGGCAAAAGATTTTTTTAAATTGAAAACTGGCGATAACATACTCTGGGTGGGGCCAGTTCAAGGAGGTAGACATTTGGATTTAGTAGCAGAATCAGCAAAAATTATGGGAAAAATGCCCTTTCAAATTCATGCTTTAGGAAGCCCAACAGAGGTTATGCAAAATTATCGTTTTGATGTGCTTGCGGACATGATTATCACAGCAAAAAAACATTTACCACTTAACAGACCTCTTCATCTATTTGGTGCGGGACATCCATTCATGTTTTCGTTAGCTGTAGCATTGGGTTGTGATCTCTTTGACTCTGCTGCGTATGCTTTGTATGCTAGACAAAATAGGTACATGACAGAAAATGGAACTTGGCAATTATCTAATCTAGATTATTTTCCGTGCTCATGTCCAAATTGTATGAAAGAAACACCAAAAGATGTTATAAGTAGATCAAAAAAAGAAATTGAAACATTTCTTGCTGAACATAACCTATTTGTGTGTATTTCAGAAATTAGACGCATAAAACAGGCTATAAGGGAAGGTCGATTATGGGAACTTGTTGAGATGAGGACCCATGCACATCCAGCCTTATTTAGTGCTGTTAAAAAAATAAAAGAGCATGCTGAATTTATAGAAAAATTCAGTCCAGTTGTAAAGAAAAGAGGCTTTTTCTTTTTCAGTTCAGTTGGATTAGCGAGACCAGAAGTTTTACATTATAAAAATCAACTGTTAAAAAATTACCAACCACCTATAAATTCAAAAATCCTGCTATTGCTCCCTCAAACTCATAAAAAACCTTATCATAATACGCGAATATACAAAAAAGTTAAAAACATAATTAAAAGGGCCCTAAGAGATCAGTCAGAACTTGTTCATGTTTGTTTTTATGCAGCTCCTTTTGGTATAATTCCAATAGAAATTGATGAAGTATATCCACTTTCGCAAAATGAGGTTACAACTCCTTTTGACTCTGAAACTAAAGAGTATATTGCTATCTTATTGTCTGAATACATAAAAAAATTTCAGTATGAAACTGTAATATTGCTAAATGATTTTTCTCAATGGGATAATAAAGTTGCAGATTCATGTAAAAATATGTGTGTAATTAAAAAAATGCAGTTTAAAGAGTTAGAATTAACAACTGGAATTAATAAAGACATTTTAGCGGGTTTAGAGAATATTTTGAAGAAACAAATGAGCGATTAAAATTGATTTATGCAGATTTTCATATTCACACAGTATTTTCTAATGATTCTACTATCACACCTAAAAATCTAGTGAATCAATTGGTTAGACATAGCTTCGTTAAAGTAGTTGCTGTTACTGATCATGATACAATAAAAGGATTAAAAGAAACAATCAAATTAGCTTCGCCCTATCCTGATATCAGAATAATACCTGGAGTAGAAATTAGTACTAATCAAGGTGATATACTAGTTTTAGGCACTACAGAACTTCCTAAAAGACCATGGACAATTGAAGCGATAATTGATTTTGCGAATTCAATTGATGGAGTTGCGATTGTTGCACATCCATATAGGGAATATGGAATGGGAGACTTAGCAAAAGATTTCAAATTTGATGCAGTCGAAGTATTAAACGGTGAATCTAGTTTTGAATCAAATAAACAGGCTCAAAAACTCTCTAAAACCATGAAAATACCTGGAATAGCAGGCAGTGACGCTCATTGTCTATCAGAAATATGCAGTGTCTATACCAAAGTTAAGTCTTCATTAGATATTGAAGAAATTCTAAAATCAATTAAAAAAGGAGCTATCTCAATATCTACGAAACTAAAGTCAAAGAATAATAACAGCTAGACAAAAAGGAATAAAACAAAAACCAACTACTTAAAAAAAAGGAAGTTGAGTAAAACAAATATTATTTTAAGTTAGAAATAATTTGCCTAAAATAGTTTCTTGAATAACTTTCGAATTTCTTGGGGACCTTCTAATATATGCATGTCTTCCATTTGGCGCAATATCTTAACCTGATCTGCCTCTTCTTTTCTGACGCGTAATTTCATCTCTTTTCCATTGGGTAATTTTGTAGAAACAGTTCCTTCTTTAAAATCAGTTGGCACTACATGGACTGGAACAAATGCTTTTAGGCTCATAATGGCAGAGTTAGTGAGCATGGTATCACCTATCCCATTTGCTATTTTAGCAACTGTATTTGAAGTAGCAGGAGCAATAAGTAGTAATTCATATTTTCGAACTTGGACCCAAGCCGCAAGAAAAGGAGCATTCGAATTTATTTCTGTTCTAACTTTTTTAAAACTTTCTTTCAAATCTTTTTCAAGTTTATAATACTTAAGCACTTGTTCTGCAGCTTTAGATAAAAAAACATGAATATCAATGACATCCAAATATTCATTTTGAAGTTCTTTCATAACTTCTATAAATTCAGCTATCTTGTCGCCAGCACCTGTTATGCCCCAAGCAATTTTTCTTTTCTTTTTCTTGATTTGGTTATCAATCATCTTAATCACTTTTTATGAACTAAACTTGTAAATTTTTTAATTGAATAGTGAATTTTTTCAATGTTTTTTTTAAACTTCTAAACCCTTCTAAATCTTTTTTTACACCTTCTAAACTATCCTTTGTCCAGAAGGTGGCACCCAAATTAGAACCAAAATAACCACCACTAACAGGCTGAATAGCATTTAATATATAAAAAGTGATAATTTGAGTTAATGCTGCTTCTTGACCTCCAATGCGATCTCCACCAAGAGCTAAACCAATACCTATTTTATTTTTAAAAAAGTTTTTTTCACCAGCCACAGCTGCTCTACAACGATCCATAATAGCCTTAGTTTGAGCACTAACGCCTCCATTATACACAGGAGTAGCAAAAATTATTCCATTAGCTTTTTTTAATAAAGTATAAACTTCTTGCATATCATCTTTGAAAATGCAAACTTTATTTTCAAGGCAATAATCACAATGGATACAATAGTTAATTTTTTTCCCTTTTACAGTGAAAAAAACTGTTTCAAATCCTTGTTTTTTCAGTTCTTCCAGTGCTATCTTTAAAACGTAATCTGTAGCTTGTTCTCTTGGACTTCCGCAAAATCCAACTATCAACATAACAATTCAACAAAGTCTAATTAGCAACTAGCAATAAAGTTTTCCTAAAAATTGAAAAAATGAAGAGGAGTAGATGTAGCTACTCGGATTCGAAGAAGTCATTAGCTTTTGGTGGTTGAGGTGATAATCCTCTTCTTTCGCGAATTTGTTTAACTATTTCAGATTGCATCTGTTCGGGAACAATAGCCCATCTGCTGAATTGGGTCGCCCAGAATGCTCGACCTTGAGTTGAAGATCTGAGTATATCAGCAATCCCAAAGCTCTCAGAAACTGGTAATTCAGCTTTAACAGTAATCATGTCTTCGTCAGTTGGCATATCTAATATTTTTCCCCGTCTTTTTTGAACTAGAGCTAGTACAGAACTCACAAAGTGGGAAGGCACTTTGCATTCAAAACTTAAAAGAGGTTCTAATAGTTTTGGTTTGCTTAATAAAATAATACACCAGATTGGACGCCAAGTCATTGGTAGTATTTGTGCAGGACCACGGTGGACAGGATCTTCGTGAACAGTAATATCTTCAAGATTTATTTTTAATCCATAAGCTGGTTCTTTTGTTAATGGTGAAGTGTGCAGTGCTTCTCTGAATCCGGTTTTTACGTGATCTAGGACTTCATCTACGTATTGTCTTCCTTTAATTCTGTTTACTAGCATATTATTTTCTTCGATTTCCAAAACGTTTTTAGCATCATGTGTTGACCAACCAAAAGATTTAAGAATTTTTTGTCGATCAGCTCGAGTTTGCATTTCTGTAATTTTCTTTTCTTTAAGAGCTACAATTACTTCTTCAGAAAGTTTTTCGACTGTAACCCAAAGTTTGCTGTGTTTATTGGGACTTTTACCCATGATAGAGCGGCCTTCATAGGGTTTGGTTATTGTTTCGCGATAGATGACAATGGGTTCACTAAGCTTTACTTTTAGTCCCTCTTCTTCCATTCGATAAGCAGCAATTTCTAGGTGAAGTTCACCCATACCACTAAGTAAAAATTCGCCGCTTTCTTTATCCATTTTAAAGTGGAGGTTTGGATCTTCGGTAGTTAGTTTATGCATTACTTTATCAAAAAGTGGTAAGTCTGTAACGTCTTCAGGTTCAACTGCAACAGTTACAACTGGATCAGTAACATATTTTAATCCTTCAAACGGGCTAACCTCAATACCCTCATCTGCAATTGTTTCTCCAACTCTGATTGAAGGTAACCCAGAAATTGCAGCAATATTACCAGCAGGGATACTATCTACAATAACACGATCAGTGACCATACTCATAAAAACTTGTGAAATAGTACCGTTCTGGTGGTTACCCACAAGCTGAACTTTTTTGCCTCTCTTTACAGATCCACTATATATACGACCTATTGCCACAGTTCCACTGTGTGAATCAACCTCTATTGTCGAAATACACATCAATAATGGAGCATTGGGATCAACAGCTGCCATTCCTTTACCGACTTCACTATCAACATCACCGGGCCAAATTTTGCTTTGCCTATATTTCTGAGCCTGCAAAGGATTGGGTAAATGTTCAATAAACATGTCCAAAATTGGTTCATGTAAAGGAGCTTTCTTGCTTAAGTTATCAACTTTTACTCCAACATCATCGGGGTCACCAGTGTACGCATCGATTATATCTTTAAAATTCAGACCTTTCTTTTTCAGATGTGTAAGATTTAAACCCCATTTATGGAGAGCAGAACCAAACGCTACTTTTCCTGATGCAATATTGACAAGCCAATCTTTTTTATGTTCAGCTGGCGCATATTTTTGTATTAGTCTATTAACTCGCATAATGATCTTTGCAAATTTTGCTTGTATTTCTGCAGGAGTTAATTTAATTTCTTTTATTAGTCTATCTACTTTGTTAATAAATAATATCGGTTTAACTCGTTCACGAAGGGCTTGCATCAATACAGTTTCTGTTTGGGTCATAGGACCTTCAATGGCATCAACAACAACCAATGCACCATCAACAGCTCGCAGACTTCTTGTTACCGCACCACTAAAATCAATATGTCCGGGAGTATCAATAAGATTGATCAAATGATCTGTTCCGTTATATGTGTGAGCCAAACTAACATTTGATGCAAAAACTGTCATTTGTCGTTTTTGTTCAAGATCCCAAGAATCTAAAAATAGTTTTTGACCTGCTGTTTTCTTGCTAATTATTCCTGCAGCTGCCAAAAGGCTGTCTGCGAGAGTTGTTTTTCCATGATCAACATGAGCAATAATACTGGTGTTTCTAATAATTTTAGGACTGTTCATTAATTTTACAATTTCGTCGGCTTGTTTATAACGAACCATAATTACACATTCTCCAATCGTGATTAATTTTTAATAGTAAGCTCTTATTTCAAAATGGATTTAACCATTCTAAGTCTCTTCTACGGAGACGAGCTACCTGGAAATTAAGAGGGTTACCTATTAACTTTATGGCATAATTTTAGAATCTTTAACAAAAAACAATAAATCCACAAAACTAAAAAAATTACTAAATCAGTTTTTGAGAAAATAAAAGACAAATAGATCACGGGATTTTAACTTTAACTCACAAAAGATTTTTTTATTAAAAATCTAATTATACAGTTAATGTCTAAAAAAGATTTTTTTATTAGCAGATATAACCAGTTGGGTTGGAATTTTGTTAATATTCGACCTAATCAAGCGGTTAGAATAAACAATAATTATACTGAACCAGAAAAACTTTTAACAAGATTAAAAAATTCAGGAATCATATTAGAAAAAATCCCGTTTTTAAAAAATGGTTACTGGGTAACTAAATCTAAAGTTTCTGTTGGAGCAACAGCCGAGTATTTATTAGGATTTTATTCAATACAAGGAGCTGCCTCACAAATTCCCGCATCTTTATTTACAAAAATAAAAGGAAAAAAAGTGTTAGATGCCTGCAGTGCACCTGGTGGAAAAACTGTTCAACTTTCAAATTTAATGGGTAATACCGGCTTAATTGTCGCTTTAGATGTAAATAAAAGACGTTTAAGTGCTTTATAGAATGACTTAGAAAGATGTCATATTTCTAACGCTATTGTTTATTTACTTGATGCAAGACAAAGTTTACTCTTGAATCTAAAATTTGGCCGAATTCTTATTGATGCGCCATGTTCGGGAAATTTCACTATGGATAAAAATTGGTTTAATCGAAGAACACTTAAAGATATAAAACAAAATACAAGATTACAAAGAGAAATATTAGTTAAATGTGTCGATTGTCTAGGGGATCATGGAGAAATCGTGTATTCAACTTGTTCTTTGGAACCCGAAGAAAATGAATTAAATATGGACTGGGCAATAACAAATCTAAATTTAAAGATAGAAAAAATTGATTGCTACGGAGAAAAAGGTAAAATTAACATTTTTGGAAAAAAACTCAATAACACCATAACTCGATGTCGGAGAATATGGCCAGGTAAAACTCAAGGATTTTTTGTATGTAAATTAAGAAAAAAGTGGTAAAGCAATGAAGTTAATTGAGAATTTTATTGAAAAACTTGGAAGTAAAATTTCATTTAGTTCTGAAAATGTAGTAAATAAAAAAGGTAAATTATTTTTAATTAATAATAAGTTACGTAAAGACTTGCAAAACAATTTTTTTTATGCTGGATTGTATCTTGGAGAAAACAAACAGGGAAAATTCTTTCCAAGTTTTAATTTACTTTCAATTCTCTCAGAGCAAAAAGCGAATAAAGTAACTATTGACAAAAAAGCAGCTTGGTTATTTATTTACGGTAAGAATATTTTCAGAGAAAAAATACTTAAAGTTGAAGGAGATGAAAAAAAAGGAGTTCTAACATTAGTTTTAAACAATACTAATGATTGTTTAGGTTTTGGAGAAATAATTATTGATTTAAATAAGAAACCCAAAAAAAATCAAGCGGTTATTAAGAATTTTTTAGATCTTGGCGATTTTTTAAGAAGAGAATCTTAAGTGAAGATAAAAATTGGATTTATTTTTGCAAAATATTTAGTTGAAAGAGAAAGATAAAAGCATTTAATTTCAACTAACTATTGAACATTTATACAACTTACTTACAGATACTCTTATATATGTTCATGATATTTACTTTTTTCATAACATATGATAAATCATTCAAACGGTTAATTTGAGGTTGGTTGAAAAATGAAGAATTTTAAGGATTCAATTTGGGAAGAGAACGTTGAAAAAACTTGTAAACAAATTAAGAAACACGAAATAAAATTTGTCAGATTACAATTCACTGACATAAATGGCATAATAAAAAATTTAGCTGTATCCGCAAAAAACATAGCTAATATTTTTGAAAATGGCCAGTCATTTGATGGCTCTTCAATAACAGGGTATCGACCAATTGAAGAATCAGACATGGCACTTTTCCCCGATCCAACAACATTTGCAATACTACCTTGGAGAACCAAAGAGAGGTCATCTTGTAGAGTAATCTGTGATGTGTATACTCCAGAAAATGAAAGATTTGAAGGTGATCCCAGATTCATTCTTGAAAGAGCTTTAACAGAAGGTAAGAAAGCAGGATTTACCTATTTCTGTGCTCCAGAGCAAGAATTTTTCTTAGTTAAAGAAAACGATAAATCAGCACCTACACCCATCGACATGGCAGGATACTTCGATTTCAATCCTGGTGATTTAACTGATGGAATAAGACGAGATATCGCAGATACAGCTTCACAATTTGGCATAGAAATTGAAATTTCACATCATGAAGTAGCTTTAGGACAAAACGAAATCAATTTCAAATATGATGAAGCCCTAACAACTGCAGACAGAGCATTAACCATGAGGATGATAACAAAAGTTGTTGCAGCACAAAATGGCTATACAGCAACATATATGCCCAAACCATTTGCAGGAATTAACGGATCAGGAATGCATATACACCAAAGTCTTTGGACCTCAGACTTAACTGAGAACAAATTTTATGCTAAAACTCCTGAAACCGGTTACATCTCAAAAACAGGATTAAACTTTATCGGAGGACAACTAGCACATGGACGTGAAATGTGTGCAATATTAGATTCTTGGCCCAACTCATACAAACGCTTAGTACCAGGATATGAAGCTCCAGTTTACCTTGCTTGGGCTCATAAAAACAGATCGCCACTAATCAGAGTTCCCAATTTTGGAGGAAGAAAAGGAGCAGCCAGATGTGAAATCCGTTGTCCAGATCCTTCAGGAAACCCATATCTTCAATTCGCAGTACTACTAGCAACAGGTTTAGATGGTATCAAAAACAAAACTGATCCAGGTGAACCCGTAGAATTAAACGTCTACAAAATGAGCCATGAAGAACGCAAAAAAGCTGGAATTATTTCACTCCCAGAATCACTCGGAGAAGCATTAGATGAAATGGAAAAAAGCAAAATACTACGTGACATACTTGGAAAAGTTACATTTGAAAACTTCTTAACTGAAAAAAGAAAAGAATGGGATCTTTACCGAACACAGGTAACCGAGTGGGAAGTAAACAGATATATTCAAAGACTTTAGATAAAAAGAAAAACCCAACACGGGTTTTCACCAATTCTTTTTTTAGTCTTGAATTTTTTTAACCAAATTTTCAAGTTTAACAGTTACTTGTTCATGTTTAAACAGATTCCTCAATGCTACAGAATCTTCTTTTAATTCTGATTTTCCAACAATCACGACATAATCCATTTTGCGTTTATTGGCATATTCTAGAGCTTTACCCATTTTCCTACCCATAACTTCAAACTCAACAAACAACCCTGAATTTCTCAATTCTTCAGTGATAGTTAAGGCTTTGATTTTTAGATCTTCATCAACAGGTATTACAAATATTTTTTTTGTTTTTTGATCCTTAACTTTAACATCTTGTATTTGCAAGGCAAGGTTTATGCGATCAAGACCATGAGCAACACCAACAGCAGGAATTGAAATACCTCCAAAAAGCTCAAGGAGACGATCATATCTTCCACCACCACCCAAAGAAATTTCTAACTCAGGAACTTGAACTTCAAAAATCATTCCCGTATAATATTCCAAACCACGAGAGAAAGTTGGTTGTATTGAATCAATTGGGCAGCCGGTTTTAGTTACTAGTCTTAAAATTTCAATTAAATTATCAGCAGCATTTTTGGCTTCACCATAATCTTTTACAAGAAGGCTCATTTCTTCAGTGATAACAAATATATCATCACCTTTTATTTCAACCAGATTTTGAAGAATAGATTTAAGATCATCATTTTTTATTCGACTAAAAGCTTCATCGTATTCTTTTTTATCCATGTGATGCAAAACTTCTTTTTGAGTTTTTTCATCCACTCGTTCTTGATTAAGAATACCCTTCACTATTCCGATATGACCTACTTTAAAGAAACAGTTTTGCAAACCTAAGGTCTTAAGAAAATAATTAGTTAGCAAAATCATTTCAGCATCTGCTTCAGGTTTATTTGAACCCATTAATTCATAATTTGATTGCCAAAATTCTCTATAGCGACCTCTTTGGGGTTCGTCATAACGATAAACACTACCTACACTGAAAAGACGAATAGGTCTTGGAGCTTTTTTAAGTACGGTAGTTACTAACCGAGCAATTGAAGCGGTGAATTCTGGTCGCAACGCAACCATCCGATTACCTAGATCTTGAAAACTAAACATTCTATTCCGAATTTCATCACTTGATTTAGCACTTACTAGTTCATAAGACTCAACGATCGGGGTAGTAACTTCTCCAAAGTTATAGCTTTTCGCAGTTTCTCTAGCGTGCCTAATAATCAAGTTCAATTGTTTTGTTTCATCAAATAGTAAATCTCTCATTCCTCGAACAGGATTAAATTCAGGCATTATACATCACTCTGTTTAGCAAATGTTAATTTAGAAACTGAATAATAGACTATTTCACCTCGTCTATTCATCACGGCTAAGGCTAACGATTTTTTTTGGCTTTGGCATCTCTTAATTATATTAGCTAAGTAATCTACAGCTATGGGTTTGCCTTCTTGAGTACTTAAAATAAGAGTAGAAGCAACATTTTTTCCATAGGAACCACGTTCATAAATCCTAAAATCAGTTCCATGCCCAAAACCTCCCCTTACAACATACCCTCTACTCCTCAAATCTCGATAAATTAAATAATTTATCCAAGCATTTTCATTAATTTTTTCATAGCAACGTAAAATAGTCCGAAAATCCAGAGCATCACCTTTTTTTGAAGTTACTTCTAGGATTCGTTTATCCAAAAGATACAGTGCTTCATAAAATGCCAAAATAAGCGAATTATTTTCAATTATGCCATATCCTCGCGAAGAAAGCGAATCAATATTGCTTTGTTGTGTTATTTTAATACCTTTTTCTAGAGCTACACCTTTACTGATAATCTCTGATTTAGCTGTTCTATTTGTCTCTTCGGTCATTAGGATCAACTAATATTAACACATTTTGAAGTAGTTAACTTTTTAGAAGTATATTTTTCTTTTTCGATAAAACCACATCAATATATAAAAAGCCTATGATTTGAACAAAATTCTATCAATTTCCTAATAATGATTGAACAATAATAAAGAAGAAAACAGAAAAATCAACAAAAAAAAGGTTAGATTCTTAAGAAAAAAGAAGTATCAAAGAATAAAAAAGCTAGAAATATAAAAAGGAAAAATTTGGAAAGGAATGAACTTTTTGGATTAATTTTTTATTATTGGTTAGTATGATCTTTTTTAAAAAGTGCTAAAGTCTTTTTTAAAGAAAACTCCATCTTCATGAATTATGGCTGTTACATATTTATAGGGCGTAATGTCGAAGGCTGGATTAAAGACTTTTACACCAGAAGCTGCAACATGCTGAGATCCAAAATGTGTTACTTCTTCTTGTTTCCTTTCTTCAATAATAATTTCTTTGGATTTTTTACTTAAATCAAAGGTTGATTTTGGAGCAGCAACATAAAAAGGCACTTTATATTCATGTGCTATTACTGCAAGATTTAAGGTGCCAATTTTATTAATAATAGCGTCTTGAACAATCCGATCGGCACCAACCACAATTTTGTTCACCATATTTTTTTGAATAATAAAGCCAACCATACTATCAGTTATTAACTTTACAGGAATACCATCCCGTTTTAACTCATAAACTGTAAGTCTAGCTCCTTGAAGTAGAGGACGTGTTTCAGTAGCTATTACTTTAATTTTTTTTCCCTGGTCCCAAGCTGCTCTCACTACACCTAAAGCGGTTCCATATTCCACTGTAGCCAAAGCACCTGCATTACAATGAGTTAGAATAACATCTCCATCGTCTATTAATTCTGCACCATATTTCCCAATGGCTTTATTTGCTTTCGCATCTTCATCAGAAATAGTTTGGGCTTCTTGAATTACTAGTTCTTTTGTCTCCTCAAGAGATTTATTTGAAGCTTTGACTTTTGTTAAAATTCTATCTATTGCCCAAAAAAGGTTTACAGCTGTTGGTCTAGTAGCTTTCAGAGTCTTTGCGGATAATTCTAGTTCTGTGTAAAAAATTTTTTTGCTGTTAGCTGTTGAGTTAAACGCAGTTAAGGCCATTCCATAAGCAGCTGAAGCACCAAGTAAGGGAGCACCGCGCACTCTCATATTATTAATAGCTTCAGCCATTTCAGAGAGGGTTTTTATTTTTAAAATTATTTCTTCATGAGGCAATTTTGTTTGATCAAAGGTAGTTACAACTCCCCTATCCCATTCTATTGTTCGCATGATGTTCCTTCCTAAAATATGAAGATAAAAAGTTATTCAAAAGGAGATTTTAAATAAGTTACGACTTCAACTGGAGCATTATTACTAAACTTTAATCGTTTCTTCCATGTGTCTCCAACAGCTATTAATGAAAAAACTCCTGAGATTTCAGCTTTAGCTTTTTTGACCAGATGCACAAGCGCTTCTTGTGTTTCACCGCTTTTTATCATGTCATCTACAACTAGTACACTGTCGCGTTTTTTGATAGAATTTTTAGGTATAAATAAAGTAACAGTGACACCGGAATACTTGCCTAGAATGTATGTTTCGTCAAGAAAGGCCTTAACCCCTACTTCTTTGTTTTTTTTCGCTAAAATTAAATTAACCCCTAACGCGTTGGCCACCATAGTGGCTAATGGTATTCCATCAACTGCAGCAGTAAGTATTTTTGTAACTCGCTTTCCTGCAAAATTGGCTAAAGCATAATTTGCAGCTTGTTGAAGGATATTATAATCACCCACAATATCGGTATTATCGAAATAACCTGTTTCGTCAAATCTAATTCTGCTTCGTAATTCTGTTTCTAGCCCTACAATTTTAGTTAAAACTTTCCATAATTCTTTAGCTCTTGTAGTATTTGGAAGAACATGTCCTTTCGCATATCTACTTAAAACAGTAACAGGTAATCCAGTTTTTGCAGATAATTCACGATAGGTAATATTTCGTTTATATTTAGCTGTTCTCAGAAGCTCAATAGTCATTAATCGCAGTTTCAAATCTTCTGCATGAGTGCTCATCCAATTCCCCGTTTAAACACTTATCAGTCAAATATTAGAACTTTTAGGTGAGGCTGTAGATTATCAATTTATAGATTCCGTTAAAAAACAAAAATGTTTATTTTAGTAGTAAAAGTAGGATAAATTAAAGAAGTTGAAGAGTACATTTAAATTAAAAATGAAAAGAGATTCTTACTGAAAAAGGTGTTATCTGTTGCATAAAGCTGAACGAATAATAATTACTTCACTTTTTGGTTCAGTGATTTTCATTACAAGAGTATTTGTGCCGCCTCCAATTGATAAATTATTGATAGTTGTGGACGCAATATTCCTTGTTTTGGGAGCACTTTTTTTAAAAAAATGGGGTGCAACAAGCGTGGGAGCTGTCGGAGGGGTTTTAACAGGTCTTTGGCGTCCAGCAGTACCATTTTCCTTTATTTTCATTTTCATCTATGGGATATTAGTGGATATTTCACTATTCGGTTTTCAAGTGAGGGCTACAAACGAAGGTGTTAATCAAAATCGGCTCATTATGTCTTTGTCTCTAAGCACAGTATTAATAGCCCTGATTAGTTATTACGCCACATCAATAGGGATTAATATAATTATAAATAATCAAATTCTGGAAATGATGGTTCTATTAATGGGACCGATAAGTGGTGCTGTAGCGGGATACGCGTCTTCTTATCTGTGGAATAAATACCTCAGAAATATCAACATTAACAATTAACCAGAGCTAAGTGCTGTCATAGTTTGTTCTAAAGATGAGAGAATAAGTAAACTGAAATTAAGTTATTTATTGTGTGTTATTAAAAATTTTTTTTTCAAATGGATATCGGCAATTTTAGCAATCATCAAATTTGATACAAGCAGATATTTTGCTCCGGTTAATTCAGCGAGTTCTGCAGGTTTTTGATCTCTAGTTATTAAAATCAAGTCATGCTTTAGAGCATAATCGACAACATCTTTATCTTTTAAACCTCTTAAACCAGCTTCTTGAGCAGTTAAGACAGAATAACCCAAAGTCTCAAAATATTCCTTTAAACCAGCATACATTTCATCGAGTAATATGTTAAATTTAACCACCCCTTTTGTTTAAGAAAATTATTAAATTGTTACATAACCCTTTCTATAAAAAAATGAATTGTTATAATAAAATTAGATGATTAATAATAGGGCAAATGATTCTGGATTTGTTTTAAATGGAAAGGTAAAAACCATCCCAGCATTTTTTGCAGTTGCCTCTACATTTACACCAACTGCTTCCTCTGAAATTCTTGATCTTGTTGGATGTGGACAAGTCACCCGATCTAGAGTGCATTTTTTACACAAGTGACAATAACCTGCAACTAATCCTGTTGCCAATGAATACCCTTTATGCATAGCTAATTTCTCAAGTTCTAGCACAATTGATAAATGCTTTAATTTATCTTCATTCCATAAATCCCAAAATTTTTTCACTTTATTTCTCATATTTTCTGAAATAGATAAATCTGAAATAGGTTTTGACAGATTTTTTGCTAACTCAGGGTCAGCTTGAGCTTTTGACTCAAATTTCATAAAAAGAGCGTAACTATATTCACTTACAATTTTTTTAAATTCTTCAGCTGTAGGAGTATGGGGAGGACAGGATAAAGTTTTTCCATAATTAATACATCCAACTCTACATTTAAACACAATTCTATTTTCAATAACTATTTTGTCAGTTCTAAGAATAGTAGCATCAACTGCACCTCGATCTAAGGCCATTTTTCTTAAAAAATCTAAATTTTTTTTCATTATTTCTGACATCAATTAATTCTATCCTTAATATTGCCTGATAAAATCATTTAATATAAAGTGTTTTATCAAAATGAATGGCAAAAACCATACTTAATAAATTCATTTGGAATAAAGTAGAGAATTTTTATCGATTTTAGATCCTAAAAATAATAGAGATAAATATTATCTAAAAAAATTTCAGTAATGATTAATTATTTTTCTTAAGAAACCCAGTTGGTTATTGCATAAGAATAATAGTGAAGATGAGTTAAAATAAAAAGTGATAGAATAGTATATTATATAGAATCCAGAAAATTGTTGAGTTGAGGGTATCATTATTAAAAAGAAAATCAGCACGATAGGTTATGTTAATAAAATTCGAGATAACATTCTCAGTGTCAGACGAAAAAGCCTAGCACCATTATATAATGCTTTAAAAGCAGCTGATTGTGTGGTTTGTGGAGGATCTGGCAGATCTCTTCATTCCTTAAATGCAGCTATGAGTCAAATTGCACTTAGTCAACTAGGATGGAGAAATAAAGTTGTAATAACTCCTGATGATCCAGGTTTTCCAGGAAAAAACATGTACGATGCAGCAGCTGATTTACAACGACGCTATAAAAAAATATTATTCTTAATGAACTCAGGAAGCGGTTATTCAAATGATCCACTAGTAATGGCTCAAGATCTCGCACGGTATATTGAAGATAAAAAAACTTCAAAATTCACTATGGGTTTAATGACATCTGGCTTAGAGTCTCCATTAGCTCAAATAACTCGTCAATATGGTCATGTTGTTCACATTAAAGGTAGAGGGAAATCGAAACCATCATTTGAATATAGCGAAACTGGCATGATGGGAGACGTTTTTGAGTTAGGAACACTTCAGCTATTTTGCATGATGATTGAAGCTATTTTCAGAAACCTTGAAGTAAATGACGTATTCAAACTCTGCAAAGAAGAATTCGACAAAATAGGAACAATGATCGACAACAACATAAAATCAGAAACATATGCTCAACTTGTTGACCTTCTTGAAAAAAGAACAGATGTTTTCATAGGAGGAAAAGGTACAGCTGGAGAAATTGCAAAAATGACAGGAATCAGATTATTTCACATAAAGAGTTTCTTGGGTGATAGTGTATATGTTACTCGAGGAGTAAATACACCCAGACCTAGAGCTGGAGATCTTGAAATCCTTATGTCATTTACTGGTGAAACAAAACCAGTTAACATATGGTGCGATGTAATGAAGAAAGTCAATGGACATGTACTATCAATAACTACAAATGGAGAATCAAGTTTAGCAAAAAAATCAGACTTTAATATTATTTTAGATGAAGAAATAATTAAAGGAACCCCAAGAAGATTTTACACACGAGCAGCTTATGTACTAAGTCCATTACCTGTGAAATTAGCAGAGAGATTAGCTCAAAGAGGATTGAACCTGCCAGAATATATTATCAGTTGGTATCATTCAGTTACTCAATAATTAAAGAAGAATAGAAAATAAATGATCCCTATAGAAACTATAATACTTGGTTTTATCCAAGGAGTTACGGAATGGATACCGGTATCAAGTACAGGTCATTTAAGAATATCAGAGTATTTTTTAGGTTTAGAATTATCATTATTTTTTGATTTAATATTACATATGGGTACTCTTGTCGTAACTCTTTTTTTCTTTCGAACAGACATTAAAAAAATAATTCACTCGATTTACAAATGGGATTTTAAAACAGAAAATGGAAAGATGGTTCCTTTAATCTTTATCGGAACTATTCCTATTGCCATTAGTGGTTTATTATTTAGCAATATTATTGATTTATATTTTAATGATATTTTACCTATCTCGATTGCGTATATTTTTTGTGGAATAATTTTATTTTCTTCTAAAAACGGTAATAGTGGAAAAAATAATTTGGGCTATTATGAAGCTTTACAAATTGGAATTGCTCAAGGAATTGCAATAATCCCCGGGATATCTCGAAGTGGCCTCACAATCGCGGTAGCATTATTGCTAGGAATAAAACAAGAAATTTCTTTCAAGTTTTCATTCTTACTTTCAATTCCTGCAATAATTGGTGGTTTTAGTTATACTTTTTTTAGTCAAGGAGATTCACTGAATCTTGCTGGTTTAGATTTAATTGAAGTCTTTGCAGGAATAGTTGTTACGATTATAGTAGGTTATTTTTCTTTAGTAATTCTTAAAAAAAGTGTAATGGCTAAAAAATTTTATGTATTTGCATTTTATTGTTGGTTATTAAGTATTAGTTTAATTTTATTGAAAATAATAGGATTTTAGCCAAAAAGGTTTTCCTATAAGAAAGCCTGTGATAAAAGTGGCAAAATCGGGATTAGTTTGATATAAAGTGGAAATTTCGCTTCCAATAAGAATTTTAAAGTTTTCTCCAATTGCTTTTGAAATCAACTTTGGAAGCCCTATGTTTCTATTGTCAGCTAATAATTTTTCTTCTAAGAGATTTAGTGCATTTTGATAATTCCGAGTGGTAAGAATAGTCCATCTGTTGTTTTGCAGGTATGGTCCACAGACTACGGATGCATTTTTCGAGTATTTTAACAAAAAAGCATTACTTTGATTGTTGAATTCTAATGGTGGTCCAAAATGTTGTTTTATTTTAGGCAATAAATGTGTTTCTAGTTCAAGTACAAAAATAGTGAGAGATTTTTCATCAGTCCAAACCGCTTTGTGTAAAATCTTAAAGTCGTTTTGCTGTAATAGAGTTATCAACGATTTTTGGGTTTTATAAAGTTGACCCCATAATACGTCTGGAACTGCTTTAATATTATTTAATTGAAGAAAGATAATAGAAGATCCTCGATTTTCAAACTTAGATTTTAGAGTATTTATTGAATAGATTACAGGTTTTTTTGGAAAAAAGAAGTTTTTAGTAGGTTCTTTGAGAAATTCTCTTGCAGCACCAATTAGCTCATCGAGTTTTTCTGAAGTTAGAGCAGAGCCTACATTTCTATTTTTGTCTACAGGATCAATAACTATTAGAGGTTCAGAAAAAAACAATGAGGAGTTTATTTTTTTATCTGAGTAATAATTTTTCAGATCTATTATGATAGGTTTTTTGTAGTTTGAAAAAGCTTCAAGAGTTTTAATGAAGGAGTTATAGTGTATTATCAATAGTTCGCATAAATACCCACTAAAACCACCAGTCTTTATTTCTGCTCCATAGACGTTTATTCCTTTTAGGAATTTCTTCAATAATCTAACTTCATTTTTTAAATCTTGGTTTAAGTTTTTTCTCACATATTTTGTATGATAGGGGGTTCTATCGGTGGCACTTTTCCAATTACCCTTTTCTACTTGATAGCAGGGAACTATATTCACTCTAATATCGTTAATAAAAGCTTCAAGATATGGATGTTCTGCATATCTTTGAATCTGTTTAGAACCTTTAGTGGCTTTTTTTGCGATTCTTAAGATATCTTCATCAAGATTTTCTTTAGGTATTGATAAGGGTAAGCGAATAAAAATATCAATATCAGGATCATCTATAAGCCAAGTATCTTTAGCAACTGAACCTTCAATCCCTATCTTAGCTGTAACACCAGCTTTTTCACATTCCATATTTATTTTTTTTTCAAGTTCTTTAGACAAAGTAGATATTTTTTTTCTATCGGATTCCAAAGGCACAATATCTTCTAGAACTTGATTTAACAGTTGAGTCATTTTTTTCATATTGTTTATACCTCGACTTTTGAAGGGAATTCGTTAATAGTTGAATAAATAGGCCCAGTTGGAAATAATTCACTTTTTTTCAAGTGTATACTATTTAGGTTTATAGTACCAATATTGTAATCAACGTGATTTTTTACAAAGTTTATCAGATGATCATTACTTCTATTTGATTTGACTCTGGCAATCGTGAGATGAGGTGAAAACCCTCTATAATCAGGATCTAAACCTAATTGTCTTAACTGAATTTCAATTTGATCAAAGATATTATTCAGTGTTTTTTTTCCCGTTGTTATTCCTACCCAAATAACACGTGGAGAATTAAGATTCGGAAAAACCCCCATTCCTTTTAAGTCTATTAAAAAAGGATTAAAGTTTATTTTTTCCATCTTCGTTGAAATTTTATCAATTAAATCAACAGTAATATTCCCTAAAAATCTAAGGGTAAAATGTAGGTTCTGAGGTTTTACAATTTTGAGATTCGCACCTGTTTTAATCATAAGTTTTTGAATACTCACTAATTTTCTAAATACTTCATTATGTTCTAGATCAAAAGCTAAAAAACAGCGAATTGTCTCAGACATTATTTTTCACTTCAAGATTAATTTTATTTTTCCAATCATAAACGCTTTTTAATTCTAATGAAAGGTAATAGCAAGTAAAAGTGGATAACATGAGTGTTGATAAACTTATTGTGGGTTTAACTGGCATGCCTGGTTCAGGTAAATCATTATTTGTTAAAGAAGCTCAAAAAAAAGGATTTGGCATTATTGTTATGGGGGATATCATTAGAGAAGAAACAAAAAAAAGAGGATTAAAACTAAACCCAAAAAACATTGGAGAAGTAATGCTTGATTTAAGACACAAATATGGAGATAATATTATTGCAGAAAAATGTATCCCAAAAATGAAAAAACTACTATATAAAAAGATAATAATCGATGGAATAAGAAGTTTAAATGAATTAAATCATTTTAAACAAAACTGTTCTAATTTTACGCTTATTGCAATGCATTCTTCACCTGAAATCCGATACAAACGCTTAAATCAAAGAGGTCGTAGTGATGATCCAAAAGATCGAAAAATATTCCAAGAAAGAGATATGCGTGAATTAAATATAGGTCTTGGACATGTTATCGCATTAGCTGAGTACATTGTAATAAACGATCAAGAGAAAGAAAAGACAAAAAACAAATGCAATGAAATATTGCAGAGAATTGAAGACCAATGGATACTTTAACTGTTTTTATTCAAACAGAAATCAAACCTACTGAAAATCACGAAAAAGTAGAAGCAGCTATATCAAATATTTTTGGGAATGTTAAATTCAAAATCGATACGAGTTATAATTCAGAAATATTAAAAGTAGAGATAAAAGGTAAAGAATCTTTATTCAGATTTCGAGATTTACTTCGACTAGACCAAATTCGTAATGCTGCAAGAAAAATTCTATTCAGAGGAATCTCAGAAAAAAATATTGTTTTCTTTTTAAATAAACAGGTAGCATTTGCTAATCACATTTCTTTTTCAGAAGAAGAATCGGAATCACCTTTAGGACCAATCCGTGTGCAAATAATCTGCGATGACCCTCAATCACTAATAATCTGGCTTACCCCAAAAACAGTATAATTTGGAGAGTAAAATTTTGACCTTAAGGACTAGTATATCAGATCGTGGAGCAATTTTATTAGGAAATTCAGTTGCTTGTGACGCTTTTGATGAAACTAGTCCCTTAAGAGTTGTTACGCATGCACATGCTGACCACCTAGTAGGATTAAGAAGGAGTCTAAAAAGTTGTGAAAAAGTACTAATGACAAAGGCAACAAAAGATTTAATCGAAGTCTTAAAGGGACCTCGTATGTTTAATGTAGGCACTATTGAACAACTTGAATATGGAAAATCCATTGAATACAATAATGAACAAATCACTCTCATTAAAGCAAATCACATTTTGGGTGCAGCACAAGTATTAGTTGAAAATAAAAAAGGTAATCGAGTAGCTTATACTGGTGATTTTAAAAATAGAACTAAACCAATAGAAGATTGTGATACTCTTGTTGTTGAAGCAACTTATGGAAGCCCTTCATTTAAGCGATCATTTAATTTGGATATAAGCGAGCTTTTAGTTTCGATGATTGAAAAACGTCTCCGAACTGGAAATGTCTATGTTTTTGGATATTATGGAAAATTACAAGAAGTTTGTAAACGTCACGGTATGAATCTTGGTGATTTAACTCTTTCATCTGATAATAATGGAAAAGAATTATTAGAGAAAAATTTACCTTGTGTTGCTTTTTATCATATGAACAAAAGAAAAAGTATAGGAATAGAGAGTTCTAGAATATGTGTAAGTGGTTGGGAATTTCGTTTACCTTGTAAACAAATTGGTAGAAATGAACATCTAGTAGCATTAAGTGATCATTCGGATTTTGAGGAATTAATTGAGTATATAAGACGCTCGAAACCAAAGAAAGTCATTACTGACAATTATCGAGTCAAACATGGTGATGTATTGGCTAAAGAGATACACAAAAGATTAGGAATACCAGCAAGAGCAATGCCAAATAGAAACTGTAAACAATTAACAAATTTTTTTGGAAATAAAAAAGTAAAATAGAAAGTTGTAATAAGCAGGGTTTATTCAAATCTTTACATCAACTTTCCATGCTGTTATTTGATAAAAAGCAAAAAATGGATAATGTTAAAAAGGAATGGAACAGAACTGGTCTTAGTTCAGATTAAAGGAGTTTAAAGATTATTAATGAAAATGTCTTCGAATATTTCTGGTTTTTACAAACTTTCACCTGAAAAAAGATTAACTATTGTTAAGAAGTTTGCTAATTTATCGGAAGAAGAATGTCAACTTTTATTGAACACAGGATCTTTACCATTAGATTTAGCTGATCGCATGATCGAAAATACCATAGGTGCAATAGCGATCCCAATAGGTATAGGTGTTAATTTTTTAATAAATAAAAAAGATTATTTAATTCCAATGGCCACTGAAGAACCCTCGGTGGTTGCAGCAGCCAGCTATTCAGCAAAAATGGTCCGTAAAGGAGGAGGTTTTCATACAAGCAGTACTTCCTCAATTATGATAGGACAAATTCAGACTGTTAGAATAAAGAATCCAGAAATAGCAAAAATTAGAATTTTAAAAGCCGAAAAGGAGATTCTCAATAAAGCAAACGCACAAGATCCAGTTCTTTGTTCTTTGGGAGGAGGAGCAAAAAATTTAACGGTTAAAATAATCAACACATCACTTGGTTCCATGCTAATTGCTGAATTACATGTTAACTGTCTTGATGCAATGGGAGCAAACGCCGTAAATACAATGTGTGAGGCTATAGCACCTATAATTGAAAAAATATCTGGCGGTCATGTCTATTTAAGAATAATATCCAATTTGGCCACAGAAAGATTGGTACGAGCTAGATGTGTAGTACCAAAAGAGGCAGTTGGTGGTATCGAAGTCGTTGATGGTATAATTAATGCATCAGCTTTTGCATCTGCAGATCCATATCGAGCTGCTACCCACAATAAAGGAATACTAAATGGTACTATTGCAGTAATTTTAGCTACAGGAAATGATCATAGAGCAATTGAAGCAGGAGCTCATGCTTATGCAGCAATAAAAGGTCAGTATACTGCATTATCCAATTGGACTAAAAATGAAGATAATGATCTTGTGGGAACAATTGAAATGCCAATGGCAGTTGGTCTTGTAGGAGGAGCAGTAAAGACACATCCCATTGCTAAAATCGCTTTAAAGATTTTGGGAGTAAAAACTGCTCGGGAATTCGGGGAAGTTTTAGCAGCGGTAGGTTTAGCCCAGAATCTGGGTGCACTACGAGCTTTATCACATGAAGGTATTCAAAAGGGACATATGGCACTCCATGCAAAAAATGTAGCAATAGCAGCTGGAGCAAAAAAAGAGAACATCAATTTAATAGTTGAAAAGATGATAAGAGAGAAAAAAATTAGGGTTGATCGAGCTAAGGAGATAATTAAAGAAATTAATTAGCTATTAATTTCTTTAATTATCTCC
>PVMS01024628.1_pt1 | contig 28776 bp, 31 predicted proteins | sample 1853461 | NCBI WGS metagenome assembly PVMS01 (sample SAMN08582032, study PRJNA380276) | Marine sediment metagenome, whole genome shotgun sequencing project. | isolation source: ocean sediment barecode stripped | collected 2017
CTCGCCACCGGAGCCCTGCATCAACTGGAGATAGTCCACGATGCAGGGCTCCGGTGGCGAGAACCGGCAGCAGGAGATCGCGCTCATCTCCCGCTCATTGAAGAACCTCGCTCGCGAGCTCGAAGTTCCGATCATCGCCGTTTCGCAGCTCAACCGCTCTCTCGAGCAGCGTGAGGACAAACGCCCCCGGCTCGGCGACCTTCGCGAATCGGGTGCGATCGAGCAGGACTCGGACGTCGTCATGTTCATCTACCGCGACGAGTACTACGCACCCGACAAGATCGAATCCAAGGGACTCGCCGAGGTGGTCATCGCCAAACACCGGCAGGGCGCCGTCGGCAAGATCACGATGACGTTCCTGCCCGAGTTCACGCTCTTTGCCGACATGGGCCGGGACATGCCCGTTGCCTGAGGTGCCGCTGGCTGGGTCCGCCGGGAACACCGCAAGGGCCGTCACGGTTGTGCACGCGGTTCGCTGAGAAAGGGCTCCCATGGTCGCGGTACGTCGTCTCAACCACGCGGTGTTGTTCGTCACCGAACTGGAACTCGCGGTCGACTTCTACAAGCACGTGCTCGACTTCGAGGTCATCGCTGAAGAGCCGCGCGCCAACGCCGCGTTCCTCCGCGCCCACGACTCGGGGAACCACCACGATCTGGGTCTCTTCGGCTTGGGCGGGCAGGCCGAGCGTCCCCGACCCGGCCGGGTCGGTCTCTACCACCTCGCCTGGCAGGTGGCGACGATCGATGACCTCGTCGCGGCGCGCCGTGACCTCATCGATGCCGGCGCGTTCACCGGGGAGTCGAGCCACGGCGCCACGAAGAGCCTCTACGGGGTCGATCCGGACGGGAACGAGTTCGAGATCATGTGGATGCTGCCCCGCGACGCGTGGGGTGACTACGAGAACGCGGCGCCCGTCGAGCGTCTCGATCTCGCCGCAGAGGTCGAACGGTGGAGCGGGGTGCCGACGGCCTGAAACAACCGGCTCGGCGAGGATCGGACCGCCGGCCGCGTGGCGGCGAGAGTCCCTATGTGATGCAGGCGCCTTCGGGATCCGTTCGCGGATCACGGAGAACGATCGAGGCGACGAGCGCGGCCACCATGGCCGCGGCGGAGATCGCGAACACGACCGGGAATGGGACGAACGTCGCGATCGCTCCGATGAACAGCGGGACGAGAGCGAGAGGCGCCAGCAAGGTGTTCTGGAGGGCGACGCAGGTGGCTCGCAGTTCGGGTGAAGCCATCTCGAGGATGATGTTGGGGTAACCGAGGCGCATCCCGCTCATCGTGACCCCGGTCAGGAAGAACGTGGCGTACAGTACGGGCGCGCCGACGAGGGGAACCAGGAGAGCAGAGGCAGGGGCGAGCATCCCGGTGATCGATGTCCCGATGATCACCGCCCGGTTCCCGTGCCGGTCACCCATCCATCCCCACAGCAGGTTCGACACGGCCGCACCGGTCATCTGGGCCACGAGGTAGAGACCCACCGCCGCGGAGGCGACACCGACATCCGTCACCGCGTAGAGGGCGAAGAACGGAGCGACGAACAGCATGGCCTGGGTCAGCCCTCGACCGATGAGGAGCCGGCGAAAATTCGGATTGATCCTGGTCAACCGCCACGAGGTGCGCAGCATGGTCGCGAGATCGCGAGAGCGGCGCTCGGCGAGCCCCGGAGGCTCCTTGATCAATGCGAACCCGACGAACGCCACGAGCAAGGCTGCGGATGCCAGGCCGAAGATGAGCGCGTAGTTCGTCGGATAGGGGAACCGGTCGGGCTGGGAAAGGATCCAGGCGACGATCCAACCTGCAGCGATCGCGGCGCCGTATCCGATCAGTTGCTTCAGGCCGGTGAACTGGCCCCGGCGTCGAACCGGGATCGCCTTGGCGAACACATCGGTATATACGACGGTACCGACACCTCCCGCCAGGGAGAACGCCGAGAAGAGGCCGATGAGGAGGGCGAGGACGAGCAGAGGATCCTCGAGCGCGAACAGGACGGTCACCACGGCGATGAACGCCCAAGACAACCAGCGCAGGGTGATGATCCACAGCAGGATCGGCTTCTAGTACGGGCGGTCCTCGATGCGATAGGCGGTGAACATCTGCGGGAGGACCTCACCGATTCCTTGAACCGCGGCCATGAGACCGACCGCGATCGTCGACGCGGTCAGCGTCGCGACGAAGGCGGGGAGGACGGTGTTGATATTGGAGAACGCGTCGGCCGCTTGGAAGAAGACCCCGTGGATCAGGCCGGCCGAGAAGTTGCGACGGTAGAGGCGGCGGGCAGTGCCGCCGACGGGGTCGGCAACGGGGGTATCGGGGTGCGAGGCCACGGAGCAGAAGGGTACCTACGAGCCGACGACGCGCATCTGTCGCCGGTGGCGGACCGCAGTGGGCCGTAGCATCGTCGGGTGATGCACCCCCTCGATCGATCTCGCACGAACCTCGCGGCGGTGCTCGCGCTCGCCCTCCTCGCGGTCAGTTGGGGGGCGATCCCGCTCATCGTTCGATCCGGGGTTCCTCCGACCCAACTCGTCGCCATGCGGGTGACGCTGGGCGGTGTCGTGCTCCTCGTTGCGGCTGCTCTCACCGGGCGATTGCGCTGGCCCGAGACCGACCGTTGGCGGATGGTGATCCTGGGAGTGATGCTGACGGCGCACTGGCTCACCTTCTTCCTCGCCATCCAGTGGACCACGGTCGCCGTCGCTCTTGCCGTCGTTTACCTCGGCCCGGTGCTCGCGGTCGTATTGTCGGGCCCGATCCTCGGTGAGCGAGGAGGCCGGCGGGTCTTCGTCGGGCTGGGTCTCGCGGTCACCGGGACGCTCCTCGTCGTGCGACCCGGCTCGGGCGCGACGACCACCGGTCTCGTGATCGCCCTCGTCTCGGGCGCGCTCCTTGCCGCGCTCATGCTGATCGGCGCGCCTGCGGCGCGTTCCCTCGGTGGCCTGACCGTGGCGACCTGGGAACTCGTCGTGGCGGCCGTGCTCCTGGCCCCGTTCTCGGTCGAGGCGGTGCGCGAGTCCGCCGAGTACTGGCCCCAGTTCCTGCTCCTTGGTGCCCTCTTCACCGGAGTCGCCGGTGTCGTCTATTGGAGCGCCATGGGCCGGCTTCCGGTTGCCGTCGTGGGCGTGATCATGTACCTCGAACCGGCGTCGGCCGTCGTCTGGGCCACGCTGTTCCTCGACGAAACCCCTGATGCGCTCGCCTGGGTGGGGGTCGCTTTCGTCGTCGCGGGTGGCGTTCTCGCCGCGATCGAGGGCGCCGATACGGAAGCGGCAGGCGCTCCTGCGGTCCTCTGAGCGGGTTACTCGGCCTTGGTCACGCAGAACTCGTTGCCTTCGGGGTCGGTGCAGACCGTCCACCCGAAGCCGCCGACTTCGTGATCCTGGAGCCGCTTCCCGCCGAGCGCCTCGACTCTCGCGACGAACGCTTCGGGGTCGGCGCTGGCCATGTCGAGGTGCATCCGGTTCTTGACGGTCTTCGGCTCGGGAACCTGCTGGAACGCGAGCGACTGCCCGCCCTTGGTCATCCGGCTCATCCACACGTACCCGGGGAAACGAACCTTCTCCTCGAGGCCGAGGAGTGGTCCCCAGAAGCTCACCATCACGTCTACATCGTTGCAGTCGAGCATGACCGACCCCACGGTCGCGGTCGCTTCACTCATTCGTCCTCCTTGAAATCGCGGTGCATGCGGCTCGGCGTCGGACCCGTCTGCCCCTGGTATTTCGACCCCGCCTCCGGTGATCCATAGGGATGGTCCGCCGGGGTGGACATCTGGTAGAAGCTCACCTGACCGATCTTCATCTCGGGGTAGATGGCGATCGGCAGGTTGGCGACGTTCGAGAGTTCCAGCGTCACCTGCCCGGTGAAACCGGGGTCGATGAATCCGGCCGTCGAATGGATGAGCAGCCCGAGACGTCCGAGCGACGACTTGCCTTCGAGCCGGGCCACGACGTCGTCGGCCAGTCCGATGGTCTCGAGCGTGGAGGCCAGCACGAACTCACCGGGGTGGAGGATGAACGGTGCGTCCGCGGTCGCGGTGACGGCGACGGTGAGGTCGTCTTGCGCCGCTCTGGGGTCGATGTGGCTGTAGCGGTGGTTCTCGAAGACCCGGAACACGTGGTCGCAGCGGATATCCACGCTCGAGGGTTGGACCATCTCCGGGTCGTACGGGTCGATGACGATGCGTCCCGCGGCAAGGGACTCGCGGATGGTCCGATCGGAGAAGATCATGCGGGTCGATGGTAGCCTGAGGCGGATGGGCCGAATGGAGCGGGCCGGTGGAGTCGAGCCGGCCGGCGTGTGCGTTCAGGTTTGGAGCGGGTGAGGGGAATCGAACCCCCGTATTCAGCTTGGGAAGCTGATGTTCTGCCATTGAACTACACCCGCGAGCCGCGCCAGATTGTAACCCGAGCTTGTTCTGGCGGACATACGGCCCACATGGTGTGCATATGTCCGCCAGAAGAGGCTCGGACGACCGAAGGTGTTCCATCTACGCTGCCGGCCTGGCACCGTGGTGCGGTGAAAGACCGCGATCGACGTCTCGCCGCCCTGGCCTCCTCGCAGCACAGCGTCTTCACTGCCGCCCAGGCGCTGTCGTGTGGACTCTCCCGAAGCGCGCTGGACGCTCGAGCGAAGCGGGGTCTCTTGGTTCGGGAGCACCCGAGCGTGTTCGCCATTGGAGGGACACCGCGAACCTGGCAACGCGAGGTGATGGCTGCCGTGCTTTCCGTCGGCGAACCGGCGGCTGCCTCCCACCGTACCGCCGCTGAACTGTGGGGTATGACCTCTCGTCGCGGAGGCAGCATCGAGGTCGTGACCCGCCGATGGGATCGAGTCCGTCGGCCGCCGTTCGTCGTGCACGAGTCGGGGGATCTCACACCGAGCGACATCGTGGTGGTCGATGGGATCCCGGTGACATCAGCCGCCCGAACCGTCGTCGATCTGGGCGCGAACGCGCCGAGGTGGCTCGTCGCATCGTGCCTCGACACCGGGTTGCGCAAGCGGCTACTCACGGTTGGCCAGGTGTATCGGTTCTTGGGCCGGGTCGCCAAGCGGGGGAGGCGAGGTGTCGGCGTCATTCGTCCGATGATCGAAGAGCGGGAGGGCTGGGATGGGGTCACCGAAAGCGAACTCGAGGACCTTTTCCGCCGCGTCGTCGTCGCCACCGGGCTGAAGATGCCGGATGCTCAGTACGAACTCTTGGACGGGGACGGTGGCTTCGTGTGCAGAGCCGACTTCGCGTATCCGGATCGCCGTGTGTTGATCGAACTCGACAGCGAAGGATTCCATATGGATCGTGAGACGTTCCGCACCGATCGGATCAAGCAGAATCGCGCGCTCTCGCTCGGCTGGCAGACGTACCGGTTCACGTGGCACGATCTCACCGAGCGTCGCGCCGCCGTGATCCGGATTCTGGCGGACATACGGCCTAAATAGTGCTCAGATGTCCGCCAGAACGAGCTAGAACAGCGAGATGGCGCCCCAGAGGGTCATGAGGGCTCCGACGGCGAGGAGCCAGTAGGCGCGGCCGGCGCGGAACTCACCCTGCTCGCCCTTCGGCTTGCCACCGCGCCGGTTCTGGTAGATCGCGTAGCCGTTGCCGACGACCATGGCCAGGCCCATGGCGAGGAGAACCAGCACCAAGAGCCGGTCGAGATCGAGGAACTCCACCACGTCGACGTCGTTCACGGTGGGCAACGGTAGCCCGGCCGGGGTCGCGCTAATCCGAGCCCGCGATACCATGACTGCGCGCCCCCCTCATCGATCGGGGGCTTTTGCATGCAGCCGTCCCACCCCAACACAGCGACCTTCTTCTCGCGTCACTTCCGGCCCGGGGCGTTGTCCGGCGTGCTCTGGGCATTCGGTCTGGCGACCACCCTGCTGCTCGTCGGATTGTGGGGCCGCGCCCTGACGGCGGATCAGGAAACGCTCGTCCGGAGCACCGGGGAGGTCCTGTCCGCCGAGGTCGTGACCCAGCGGGTCTACGACTGGATCGGTGACGGTATCGCCGTCGCCGCCGGCGTACCCGAAACCGACGTCCGGCGCGCCATCGACGCCCTGGCGTCGTCTCCCGAAGCCGACCGAGCGGTCTCGGCCCTCGTCGCGGACACGGTCGCGATGTTCCTGGCACCGCCGGGCACGAACGCGTCCGTCGACGTCCTGGGAGCCCTCGGCCCACTCGTTCCCGATATCGTGTCGGAACTCGGTGACCGCGGTGCCGACGTGAGCGAAGAGACCGTGGTCGCCGCCCTCGCGGATCTCGATGGCGTCGAGATCGAGACCGGCGAGGCGGGCGATATCGCCGTCGTCGCTCGCGAAGCGCACAACGTCCTGACGGCCGGGGTCCTCGTTGCGTTCTTCGCGTTGGTCGTCGCCGGGTCGATGGCGGTCGCGCTGTCGTACGACCGGGTGGCGATGGTTCGCTCCCTGGGAACACGACTCGCCTTTTCCGCGCTTTCGTTCGCCGTGCTGTTCCGAATCGGGGGATGGGCACTCGATTCCGACGGGGGGCGTTCCCCGATCATGCGCGGTGGCGCCATCATGATCGGCAGCAATCAGCACATCTTCCTGATCGTGGCCGCCGTCGGCGCCGTCACGGCAGGGACCGCGGCCGCAGCGTGGCGGCTCTCACCTCGCCGGACGCGTCCGCAAGCGTCGGTCGAGGTGGAAGACGACGATCCCTCCCGGGAACTCGTCGGCGTCTGACTACTGTCCCGCACCGGTCGTGAGGCGTACACTCGCCGGAGATCCGCGGAGGGAGGTTGCGAGTGAGGACGTACACGTCACCCGGTGAGGTTCAGATCGATCCGGGCGACAACACGGTCGCCCAACTGTTGCAGATGGCCGACGAGCAACCCAAAGCGGGCGCCCTGGCATACGAGGACGAGGGCCGTTTCGTCGACGTGTCCACCCGGGAGATGGCCGACACGGTCGCGGATCTCGCGGCCGGGTTGATCGCGCTCGGCGTCGAGCCCGGTGATCGGGTCGCCCTCTTCTGCGGGACCCGCATGGAGTTCACGCTTCTCGACTACGCCATCTGGGCGGCCGGCTGCGCAACGGTCACGATCTACGAGACCTCATCCGCCGAACAGGTCCAGTGGATCGTCGGCGACTCAGGCTCCGTCGTGCTCATCTGTGAAACGGAGACGATGAAGGGGATATACGACGAGGTCGCACAGAGCCTCCCCGAATGCCGGGAAGCGCTCGTCATCGACGGCGGCGCCCTCGATCGCTTGCGGTCGTTGGCGACCGCCGAGCGCCGCGCCGAGGTGGCGCGGCGCTCGGCGGCCATCAGCCACGACGACCTGGCGACCCTCGTCTACACGTCGGGCACGACGGGCCGTCCGAAGGGCTGTGTGATCACGCACAGGAACTTCACGTGGACCGCTCGCCAGATCGAAGCCCGCCTTCCAGAGCTCATGGCCGGCGATCAACGTCAGCTCATGTTCCTCCCCCTGGCTCACATCTTCGCCCGGATCGTCCAGGTGACCTGCATCGCCGGGGGCATCAAGATCGGCTACTCCGCGGGCATCCCGCACCTCACAGAGGAGTTCCCGGTGTTCCGACCGACGTGGATCTTCGCGGTGCCGCGTGTTTTCGAGAAGATCTACAACGGCGCCGAGCAGAAGGCTCACGCCGACGGCAAGGGAGCGATCTTCGATCGAGCCGCGAACGTAGCCATCGACTACTCGAAGGGAACGGACGGCGGCGGACCGGGACTCGCGACCAGGCTGCAACACGCTCTGTTCGACAAGTTGGTCTACGGCAAGCTGCGAGCCGTCTTCGGTGGTGACCTCGTCTACGCCATCTCAGGCGCCGCAGCCCTCGGGTCGCGGCTCGGTCACTTCTTCCGGGGAATCGGCCTGACGCCGCTCGAGGGTTACGGGCTCACCGAGACCACGGCCGCTTCCACGGTGAACGCCCCCACCGGGCTCCGGATCGGGACGGTGGGACGACCCCTCCCCGGCGTCTCGATACGGATCGCCGACGACGGTGAGATCCTCATCAAGGGCGGCAACATCTTCCCGGGCTACTGGAAGAACGAGGCCGCGACCGCCGCGGCGATCGATTCGGATGGCTGGTTCCGTTCGGGTGACATCGGCACGCTCGACGACGACGGGTTCCTCTCGATCACGGGCCGAAAGAAGGAGCTCATCGTGACCGCGGCCGGCAAGAACGTCGCCCCGGCCGTGCTGGAGGACCGACTCCGAGCGCATGCGCTCGTCAGCCAGTGCCTGGTCATCGGCGACGCCAAACCGTTCATCGCCGCACTCGTCACCATCGACGAGGAGGCTCTCCCGTCCTGGGCCGCGGCCAACGGCAAGGACGAAAGCGCCCTGTCGGGCCTCATCGACGACCCGAACCTCATCGGTGCGGTTCAGGCCGCGATCGACGAGGCGAACAAGGCGGTCTCGAGGGCCGAGTCGATCAGGGCCTTCCGCATCCTGCCCCGTGATCTCACCATCGCCGGTGGGGAGCTCACCCCGACGCTGAAGGTGAAACGAGCGGTCGTAGCCGAGGAGTACGCGGCGATGATCGACGACATCTACGGGTGATCACCCGTCGTCGACCGTGTGTAGGAACGCAACGATCTCAGCGACGACTCGGTCCCGGAACGCTCCCGGTATCGGCACCTGATGACCCATGCGCACGATGGGGAAGAGCCGCGCCCCGGGGATCGCGGCTGCGGTGGCTTCGCCCCCGGATGGGGCGATCAGCGGATCGGCTGTGCCGTGGAGCACCAGGGTCGGGACCGTCAAACCGTGGAGACGATCCGTGCGATCCCCAGAGGCCAGGATCGCGGCGAATTGGCGTCCGGTGCCTTCCGGGTTGTAGGCGCGATCGACGGCCGCGGTGACCTGGGCGCGCACGGTGTCGTCGTCGAATGGTCCTCCGCCGGCCAAGACGCGGCGGGCTTCGACGATGAAGTCGATCGCGTCGTTGCGTTCCGGCGGTGGAGCCGCCGACAGAACGGCCTCGACCTCGGGGCTGGTCGGCTGGCCCACCCGTGGGTTGCCGGTCGTCGACATGATGGACACGAGCGAACGGACCCGCTCCGGGTGTTCGATCGCGATCGTTTGGCCGATCATTCCCCCCATCGACAGTCCGACGACGTGGGCGCGCTCGACGCCGAGGCCGTTGAGCAGGCCGACCGCATCGGTCGCCATATCGGAGAGTGTGTAGGGCACGTCGAGCGGCTCGCCGGCACCTGCCTCCGCCATGAGTGCCGGCAACGAGACCATCTCGGCATCGACGTACGAGGACAGGCCGGAATCGCGCAAGTCGAACCGGACGACGCGGTAGCCACCGGCGGCAACACCCCGACAGAACGGCTCGTCCCACGAGAGGAGTTGTCCGCCGAGCCCATGCACGAACAACGCGGTCGGGTCGATGTCGGAGCCGAACGTCTCGTAGCAGAGATCCAGATCCCCGACGCGAGCGAACGTCATGAACGACCCCTCACCGAGACCGGCGACATGCCGATGTTGATGTTTCCGACGGCATCGACGGAGGGGGGCATGACTTCTCCTCGTGGCGGGCGGCCGGACGCTAGTCGGATGACGATCCGATCACCGCCGATCGTGTCGTAGCCGTGCGGCACAATGGTGTCATGAGCGGCAACGGCGAGCCGGCGATCCTTCATGCCGATCTCGACGCCTTCTATGCATCGGTAGCCCTGCTGCGGAATCCGGGGCTCGTGGGTCTGCCGGTCGCGGTCGGAGGCGGCGTCGTGCTGTCGTGCACGTACGAGGCGCGCCGCTTCGGTGTGCGCGGGGGCATGCCGTTGGGACGAGCGCGAGCGCTGTGCCCGGATCTGGTCGTCGTCGGCGGAGACTTCGGGGAGTACCTCGACCTCAGCGATCGGATGTTCGATGTGCTCCGCGAGTTCACCCCCCTCGTGGAGCCCATCTCGATCGATGAGGCGTTCCTCGATGTGACGGGCTCGACGCATCTCTTCGGGACACCCCGGGACATCGCCGTGGGCATCCGGGCCCGGGTCCGGGAGCGCACCGATCTGCCGATCTCGGTCGGAGGGGCGCGCACCAAGTTCCTCGCCAAGGTCGCGAGCCGTGTCGCCAAGCCCGACGGCCTGCTCATGGTTGCTCCCGACGGCGAAATCGAGTTCCTCCATCAGTTGTCGGTCGATCACCTCTGGGGAGTCGGGCCGGTGACCCTCGATCAACTCGCCGAGATCGGGGTGGTGACGATCGGCGAACTCGCCGAGACGCCGATCCGGGTCCTCGCCACACGGATCGGACCGGGACGCGCGGCGCATCTTCGCTCCCTGGCGTGGAATCGCGATCCACGCGGGGTTGTTCCGACGAGGCGGGCCAAGACGGTCGGAGCGCAGAGCGCGTTCGGTCGCGACGAACGATCTCCCGAGGTCCTTCGTGCGGTCCTGGCCGGGCTCGCGTCGCGGGTCGGCTCCCGGCTCCGGAAGAAGGGCCGGGCCGGCCGGACGCTGACGCTGCGCGTCCGGTTCTCGGATCTGGCATCGGTCACACGGGCGCGCACCATGAGCACCCCCAGCGCGTCCAGCGCCGTCCTGTTCCATACCGCCGTTGTACTCGTGGACGGCGTACTCGACGAGTTCCCCGATCGCGGGATCGGTCTGCTCGGCATCTCCGTGGCCAAGCTCCAGAGGGCATCACCTCTCCAGCTCGAACTCCCGCTCTTCCCCGACGACCTGATCGGAGGAAGCCCGCGCGAGCTCGAACTCCAGGCGCTCGACGACGCCGTGGATGAGGCCAGGGAGCGTTTCGGAAGACACGCGGTGGAACCCGGCTCCGTCCTCCTCGGGCCGAAACGCGACTTCGCCGAAGGCCTCTCGGACATCATGACGACCGACCGATGACTTCCGAGCCGGTTCTGGCGGACATCTGAGCACGATCGTGCTCGATTGTCCGCCAGAACAAGCTCAGACCCCGACGTCTCTCCGGCGGAACAGGGGCACCGCGACGGCCACGAAGACGAGTCCCACGATCAGGAGCAGCGGCTGCTGCCAGCCGACGGTCTGGCTCAGCGGATTGGTGTCTCCCTGGTACCAGAAGAAGGGTGACAGCGGTCGTAGTGGCTCCAACCAGTCGACGACCGCTCCGAACCCGTTGAGGAAGAACGTGACCACCGCGACACCCGCGGCGATGGCCGTAGCTTGGCCCGGGCTCCCGGTTGCCGCACCCGCGGCCAGGGCGAGCGCGCCGAACAGGAACGCCAGGGCTGCCAGCCCGGCGTTCGCCGCGATCTGACCGGCGATGGTCAAATCGAGGCCGACCGCCTGGTCACCGAGGGCCACGATGATCGCCAAACCGACAACCAGAGCGATCAGCAGCGCCAGCATCGCTCCGGCCTTCTGGAGTACGACCGAATCGCGCCGGATCGGGGTGGTGAGCAGGAGGTCGGCGGTTCCGGAGGCCTCCTCACCGGCGAGGGCGGCTCGTCCCATGCCGATGGCGAAGGCGAGGATGACGACGACACCGATGCTCGAATACACCCGGGTCGACGTGAAGCCGGCTCCGGTGAAGACCGACGACGGGTCGGTGATGCCGAAGATCGCCAACATCTCCGGCGGGTAGGCCTCGAGGAGCGCCTCGAGCGCCTCGGTCCCGGTCCCGGCGATGCTGGGGAACACGGCGATGGTCAACGCGGCGAGCGACCCCATACCGAGCAGCCACCACCAGAACGAGCGACGCCGATCCCAGACGGTCTTGCCGAAGACGGACTGCAGCAGGGGACTGGTACTGCTCGCGGCCGACGCTGTGACTCGCTTCTTCCGCCGCGGGCGTATCGACCCGGAGACCGCCACGCCGATGTCCTTCCGACGGAAGAGCACGACCGCCGCTGCAGTGAAAGCCAGGGTTCCGGCGACCAGCAGCAGGAGCCAGGCGGTAGGGCCGTTGCGCAGCGGGCTGTCTACCTGATACCAGTAGAACGGCATGAACTTCTGGGCGCCGCGGAGCCACGACACGAGTGGGGCCATGCCGTCGATGAAGAACGCAACGGCAGCGATGGCGCCGGCTACGGCAACGGCCAGGTTCCTACGGCCGGACCAGGCGCCGACGGCGGCCGCCAGCGCCCCGAAGAACACACCGAGCAGGATCAGACCCAGGTTGATGCCGACGATCCCCCAGATCGAGAGCTCGAGGTCGACCGTGACGTTGCCGACGAGCAGGACCACGACGAACGAGAGGACGACGATCGTGGTGATGACCAGCATCGCCGTTGTCTTGTCGAGCACGACCCGACGGCGGGAGGTCGGAGTGGCGAGCAGCAGGTCCGCGGTGCCCTCCTCCTCGTCGCCGGCCGTCGCCGATGCGCCGATGCCGATGGCGAGGATCAGGATCAGGAGCGGGGCCATCAGGGTGTACATCTGCGCCTGCAGGTAACCGAAACCCGTCGTCAGCAGGGCCGGATCGATCCCCATGAGCGACAGCATCTCCTCGGGCAGCTGTTCCACGATCTCGGTGAGCCCGGCGCTGTCGCGCATGACCGGGTACAAGGCGACGAGGAACCCGGTCAGCGCCAACCCGCCCAGCACCCAGCCGACGATCCCCCAACGTCGCTCCCAGAGCGTCTTCGAGAAGACGCTACGCAGCATCGACGTCGCCTTCGCGCTGGTAGTACCTCAGGAACGCCTCTTCGAGGTCGCCCTCGTGGGAGATGATGTTCTCCATCCGGTGTTCCGCAGCTTTGCCGAGGACCCCGTTCACCGGGCCCTCGATACGGACGTCGACGCCGAATCCATCGTGTGATGGCTCGACGGAGACGACGCCGGGGAGGTTCGCGAACTCCTGCGGGTCGATCCGATCGGCGAACACGATCTGGAAATGGCGACGCGCCTTCGCCTTGAGATCTTCGACGGTGTCGACGGTGACCAGTCGACTGTTGCGGACGATCCCGACCCGATCGGCGATCCGTTCGACCTCCGGCAGGATGTGCGAGGAAAGGAAGACCGTGTTGCCCGCGTCGCGTGCCTCATCGATCATCGAGTAGAACTCCTGCTGCATCAACGGATCGAGGCCCGCGCTCGGTTCGTCGAGGATCAACAATTCGGGTTCATGCATGAACGCCTGGACGATGCCGACCTTCTGTCGATTGCCGCTCGAGTAGGAGCCGATCTTGCGGTCGAGATCGAGATCGAGCCGCTCGGCAAGCGTTGTGACCCGTTGCGACGTGTCGACGTTGCGGAGGGCCGAGAAGTAGGTGCACAGTTCACGGCCGGTCATGGAGTTGTAGAGCGCGAGGTCGCCGGGGATGTAGCCGGTCTGGCGTTTGATCGCGACGGAGTCGCGGTGACTGTCGAGTCCCATGATCGTGGCCGTCCCGCTCGTTGGGTGAAGCAGATCGAGAAGTGTCCTGATCGTGGTGCTCTTCCCGGACCCGTTCGGACCGAGGAATCCGAAGACCTCGCCCCTCTCCACTGCGAGGTTGAGATCGAGGATGCCGGGAGCCTTCCCGTAGTACTTGGTCAGGCCGTCGGTCACGATGATGGAGTCCATCTGCTCTTCCTTTCCGCGAGCGCCCTTGGCGCCGGTGAATCGCAGAGGCTACCGACAGGATGCGACGGTTCGGGTGTTCCTTAGAATCTGCGACCGATGCCTACCGAATCGAAACGTCTCGTCATCCTCGCGCTCATCGCCAACGTGGCGATCGCGATCACGAAGTTCGCCGCCGCTGCGATCTCCGGGAGCTCGGCGATGCTCTCCGAGGGGATCCATTCCCTTGCCGACAGCGGGAACCAGCTCTTCGTTCTGCGCGGCCACGCCGCTTCGCGTTACGACCCCTCGGTCCAACACCCCTTCGGGCGCGGGCCGGAGATGTTCTTCTGGAGCTTCATGGTCGCGGTGTTCCTCTTCTTCGGCGGTGCGGTGCTGTCGATCGTGACCGGCGTCGACAAGATCCGGCATCCCAGCGAGCACGGTGACGGCTTCTGGTTCAGCATGGGGGTGCTCGCCGTTGCCGCCTTCTTCGAGCTCGTCATCGCCTTCCGGCCCGCCCTCGCCGAGTTCAACAAGCGGCGTTCCGGACGCAGCGTGCGGAGGACCCTCCAGGAGTCGAAGGATCCCGCCCTGTTGGTGGTGCTGTTCGAGGACAGTGCCGCCGTGGTCGGCCTGGTGATCGCGGCCGTCGGTTTGAGCCTCACGGAGGTCACCGGCAACGGTCGGTGGGACGGGATGGCCTCGGTGCTCATCGGTCTGTTGCTCGCCGCCGTCGCCTGGTTCCTCGCGGTCGAGATGAAGGCGCTTCTGATCGGGGAGTCGGCGTCACGGGAGGAACGATCGATGATCCGGGCCGTGACCTTCTCGATCGAGGAGGTCGATCACATCGGGCGGCTCCTGACCATGCAGATGTCGCCGGACGAGATCCTCGTGAACATGGATGTCGCTTTCGACGACGGGTTGACGACCGACGAGTTGGAGGACGCCATCGCCCGTCTCGAGGTCGCGATCGGCGATGCGGTGCCGTCGGTCAAGGGCATCTTCATCGAACCGGTGTCCGGATGATCGGCTCGGCCTCGGCGCCCGGGTCTTCCGGCAACCTCGGGCCGGGTTTCGACGTCCTCGGTCTGGCACTGGACCTTCGGTGCACCGTCACCGCGAAAGCGAGCGACGTTCTGGTCCTCGAGGAGCCACACGGCGCGGTCGAGATCGAGGAAGGACACATCCTGGCAAAGACGATCGCCGCCGCCGTGGACCGACCGATGCGTCTCTGGATCGACAGCCCGATTCCTCTCGCGCGTGGTCTCGGGTCGTCCTCGGCCGTCGCTTCCGCGGCTGGCGCTGCAGCGATTCGGGCGGCAGGCCGTGAGCCCACCCACGATGAGATCTACGAGATCGTGGCCGCGATCGAAGGCCACGGAGACAACGTGGCCGCCTCCGTGTACGGGGGTCTCGTCGCGGTCGGCCGGGACGGACCCCGTTCGCTCGAGATCCATCCCTCGCTGATCCCGGTCGTCGCCATCCCGGATTTCTCGTTGAAGACCTCGGCCGCTCGATCCGTCCTCCCCGAGTTGGTGGAGCGCGGTGTGGCGAGCCGCACCGCCGCGAGAACGGTTTTCCTGGTGGAAGGCCTCCGAACTGCCGACCCGGCGACGTTGTCGGCGGCACGCGGAGACGAGATGCACGAAGCGCCGCGGGCCACGCTGTCGCCGCTCACCGTCCGACTCATCGAAGCGTCGCTCGACGCAGGTGCGCTCCATGCCGCCTGGTCCGGCGCCGGACCCTCCGCGCTGGCGTTCGCGACCGAGGACACCCGGGACAACGTCGTCGCCGCGATGGAGTCCGTGATCGGCGAAGAGGGCAGAACGATGACCCCGCCCGTCGACTTCACCGGATTGCGCTAGCGGGTCACCGACTCATCGTTTGTTCCGGGCGATGACGGAGGGGGTCTGGCCTTGGCGACTCTCGACTCAAACCCATCCCGCCGCAGCGCGCGCGGCCACTGCTTCGGCGATCTCGTCGCGGGTGGCGCGATAGGCCGCGGTGTCGAGGCCATAGGGATCTGCGATCGATCGTTCGTCGGGTCGGAGCATGAGCATGCTGCCGGCCCGTTCTGGCCAGGCACGCCGCATCGCGATGAGATGCTCCCGCGACAGGGCGATGATCAGGTCCGCTCCCGATCCGATCTCCCACACCTCGCAAGCACGGTGATCGGAGAGGTCGATGCCCACCTCGGCCATCGCCAGGACCGCTCCGGAGGAGGCGGGCGCGCCGACGGGAGCCGAGATTCCAGCCGACGTGAACGAGAACCCGTCATGATCCGAGACGGCTCGGGCCAGGTATTCGGCCATGGGCGACCGACAGATGTTGCCTGTGCAAACGAACAAGATGGTGGGCGAGCCGCTTCCGGCGGACATACGGCCAACATAGTGGTCATATGTCCGCAAGAACCGGCTCCTCTACGCTATTGGCTCGGTTCCTGGAGAGGCTCAGGTGACGCTTTTCGTCGTTCGGAGGATCGCGGTGTTCCTCGTCAGCTTGCTGGCGGCGTCCGTCATCGTCTTCTTCGTGCTGTCCGTGCTCCCCGGGGATCCGGCGACGCTGATCCTCGGAACCCAGGCCACCCCGGAAGGGGTCGCCGAGCTCCAGAGCCAACTCGGCCTCGACCGCCCGATCGTCGTCCAGTATTTCGATTGGCTGAGCGGAGCCGCGACCGGGGATTTCGGGACGTCGTATATCACCCAGATCTCGGTCGGCACCCAGATCCTGGATCGGCTCGCCGTCACCATCCCGCTGGCGCTGCTGGCGATCACCCTCACGATCCTGATCGCGGTACCGGCGGGCGTCTACGCGGCGGCCCGGCATCGCCGTGCCGGTGACACCGCCGTCGCGACGCTGAGTCAGATCGGCCTGGCGATCCCTGCGTTCTGGGCCGGTCTGATCCTGGTGACCATCTTCGCGGTGAACTGGCAGATCTTCCCTGCCGGTGGATTCCCCGGGTGGAGTGAAGACTTCTGGGGTTCGTTGCGGGCGCTCATCCTTCCCGCGATCTCGCTCGCGCTGGTCCAGGCGGCCATCCTCACCCGGTACGTGCGCTCGGCCGTGCTCGAGGTGATGAACGAGGATTACATCCGTACCGCCCGGGCGAAAGGGCTGAAGCGGTCGTCGTCTCTGTGGCGTCACGGTCTCCGCAACGCGGCCATCCCCGTCCTGACCATCCTCGGACTGCAACTGGCCGCGTTGCTGGGCGGCACCGTCGTCATCGAAAGCGTGTTCGTCCTCCCGGGCCTGGGCAGCATGCTGCTCCAGGCGATCACCCGTCGCGACCTTTTGCTCGTGCAGGGTGCCGCGATCGTCATCGCGGGCATGATCCTTCTGATCAACCTGCTCGTCGACCTCACCTACCCGTTCATCGACTCCCGGGTGCGCCAGGAATGACCGAGATGTTCGACGCCCCGGACCTCGTGGTCGAGCCCCAACGCCATCGCTGGCGTCGCACGAACCTGATCATCGGGGCGGTGCTGGTGATCCTGGTCGTGGCGACCGCCACACTCTCGCTGTTCTGGACGCCCTTCGATCCGGAGCTCGTCAACGTTGGTGACCGGCTCCTCGGCGTCGGTGAACAGGGTCACGTGCTCGGGACCGACCAGTTGGGTCGTGACATCTTGAGCCAACTGATGGTGGGGTCGCGGAATACCCTGCTCGTCGGGGTGCTCGCCGTCGGCATCGCGATCGTGATCGGGATCCCTCTCGGTGGCATCGCCGCGGTACGGCGTGGCTGGAGCGAGGACGCGGTGATGCGGATCAGCGATGTCATGTTCGCGTTCCCTGCCGTGCTGCTCGCCATCCTGTTGGTGGCGGCGCTGGGACCGAGCACGAAGTCGGCGATGATCGCCATCGGAATCGCCTACATCCCCATCGTCGCCCGGGTGACCCGCGGCGCATCCCTCCCGGTCCTCGAACAGGACTTCGTGAGCGCGGCGCGCGGCTACGGCCGGGGCAACACCTTCATCTTCATCCGCCACGTGTTGCCCAACATCGCTTCCGTCCTGATCGTTCAGGCCACGGTGTTGTTCGCGCTCGCCATCCTCGCCGAAGCGGCGCTCTCGTTCCTCGGGATCGGGGCGCAGCCGCCGACGCCGTCGTGGGGTCGGAGCCTGAAGGACGCGCAGACGTTCATCAACGTGGCCCCGACGCTGGCGTTGTGGCCGGGCCTCGCCATCGCGCTGACCGTGCTCGGTTTCAACCTGCTGGGGGACGGGCTGCGCGACGCTCTCGACCCGAAGCTCGAGGTGCGGCGCACATGACGGCTCCTGCCCTGCTCTCCGTCGATTCGCTGACGATCTCGGCCCGATCCGGGTCTCTCGTCGACGACATCTCGTTCGAGATCGGTCGCGGGGGTCGGGTCGGCCTCATCGGGGAGTCCGGTTCCGGCAAGACGCTCACGGCTCTGTCCATCCTGGGACTATTACCCGAAGGCGTGCGTGCCGTCGGCCGGATCGACTTCAACGGCACCGATCTCCTCGCACTCGACGAGGACGAGTTGTGTTCCGTACGCGGTGACGGGATCTCCATGGTGTTCCAGGAGCCGATGACCGCGCTCAATCCCGTGATGCGGGTCGGCAATCAGATCGCCGAGGCCCTCGTGATCCACAAGGGCATGTCGAAGCGGGACGCCCGCGCCCAGGCGGTGGAGGAACTGAGGGTTGTCGGCATCCCCGACGTCGAAGCGAAGGCCCGCGCCTATCCACACCAGCTCTCCGGGGGCCAACGGCAGCGGGTGATGATCGCGATGGCGATCGCCTGTGGGCCCGATCTGGTGATCGCCGACGAGCCGACGACGGCTCTCGACGTGACCGTGCAGGCGCAGGTCCTCCGCCTGCTCCACGATCTGGTGATCGCCGACGACACGGCTCTGCTGTTGATCACCCACGATCTGCCGGTCGTGGCCGGCATGTGTGACGAGGTCCTGGTGATGCACGAAGGGGTGATCGTCGAGCGGGGCCCGACTCGGAGGGTGTTCGACGCCCCGCACGAGGACTACACGAAGAAGCTCATCGCTTCCGTGCCCGAGCTGAGTCGAACGAGCGACGCCATTCCCGGGGGCCGGGCAGGGGCCGTCCCAACGGTCTCGAGAGAAGCGTCGGCGATGGTGGTCGTCGAACACGTGAGCCGCAGCTTCGCCCTGCCGCGGAGCAGACTCAGCGAGGCGCCGGGGATCGTCACCGCGGTCTCGGACGTTTCGTTGACGGTCGACGTGGGCGAATCGTTCGGCATCGTCGGTGAATCCGGATCGGGCAAGACGACACTGGCGGGAATGATCGTCGGCCTCGACCATCCGAACGAAGGGACGATCTCGGTCGCCGGGCTCGAAGTTGCCGGAGCCCACGAGCGTGACCTCAAGGAACTGCGCGGCACCGCGCAGATGATCTTCCAGGACCCCATGGGATCGCTCGATCCGCGGATGAAGGTCGGCAGCATCATCGCCGAGCCCCTCCGGTCGCTGAAGATCCCCGGGGACCATCGGGAACGGGTGGCAGAGCTCCTCGACGCAGTGGCGCTGCCGCCGGACACTGCCCGGCGATACGCCCACGAGTTCTCGGGAGGCCAGCGCCAGCGAATCGCTATCGCCCGAGCGCTTGCACCGCATCCACGACTCCTCGTCGCCGACGAACCCGTCAGCGCCCTGGACATGACGGTACAGACGCTGACGCTCGAGTTGCTGGCCGACCTCAAGCGCCGGTTCGACCTGACTCTCGTGTTCATCTCTCACGACCTCTCGGTGGTCCACGAGGTGTGCGACCGGGTGGCGGTGATGCAGAACGGTGAGATCGTCGAGATCGGTGATGCCGACGAGGTGTACCGCAACCCCCGACACGACTACACCGTGAGCCTCCTCGGTTCGATACCCCGCCTCGACGGAACCTTGCCCCAAGCGTCGGGCTCGTGACGGTGCGCGTGGCATGCGTCGCACCCAGGTTGTAGCATCGCCGCCTTCGCCTAGGGAGGGCTTGTCCATGACCGTTCGCAGATTCGCGCTGATGCTCGCCGTTCTCGCCTTGTTCGCCGCGGCGTGCAGCAGCAGCGACGACAGCGCAGATACGACGACGACTGCTGCCGCCACGGCGGCCGAGACGACAACGACGGCCGCTGCCACCGCGGCCGCAACGACGACCACCGCGGCGGCGGCGGCGACCACGACCGCGGCGACGAAGTCGGCTCAGAGCGTGGTGACGATCGGGCTGCAACTCGAGCCGCCGACGCTCGACCTCACGGAGAGCCCTGCTGCGGCGATCCCCCAGGTGCTCCTGTACAACGTCTACGAGGGGCTCGTGAAACTCGACGAGAGCGGCGAGATCCAGCCCTTGCTCGCCGAGTCGTGGGAGCTGTCCGAAGACGGAGCCGAGTACACGTTCCATCTCGTCGATGCCACCTTCCACAACGGCAAGACGTTGACGGCCGACGACGTGGTGTTCTCGATCGACAACGTCCTCACGAAGGACCCGGATCACCCGTTCAAGGACACGCTCGCGTCGATCGAATCCGTGGAAGCCATCGACGACAAGACCGTCAAGTTCACTCTCTCCCAGTTCAGCGCCAATCTGCTGTTCTTTCTCACCCAGGGCCAGGGAGTGATCCTCGACGAAGCCGCGATCGGCGAGATCGCCACCCATCCGGTCGGCACCGGGCCCTTCGTGTTCGAGAGCCAGGTCCCCGGCGACTCGATCACCCTCGTGGCGAATCCGGACTACTGGGGAGATCCGGCGCTTCTCGAAACAGTGACCTTCCGCTATATCAACGACCCCAACGCCCTCAACAACGCGATGCTGGCGGGAGATATCGACGTCCTCAACGGCGTCTCTGCGCCCGAACTGCTCGAGGCGTTCGGCGACGAGAGCCAGTTCACGGTGTACACCGGGCTGACCAACGGTGAGGTGACGCTCGCGCTCAACGGCGGAAATGCCCCGCTGGATCAGCTGGAGGTGCGTCAAGCGATCTCGTACGGCATCGACCGCCAGGCGGTCGTCGATGGTGCCTACTTCGGTTACGGCGAGCTGATCGGGAGCCACACGACGCCGCTCGACCCGTACTACGAGGATCTGAACGACATCTACCCCTACGACCCCGAGCAAGCAGCCGCGCTGCTCGCCGAGGCCGGCGTCGACGAGGGCACGACGCTGCGGATGATCCTGCCGCCGGTCTCGTATGCCGAACGCGGCGGCCAGATCATCGCCAGTCAGTTGACCGAACTCGGCTTCAACGTGGAGATCCAGAACGTCGAGTGGGGTGTCTGGCTCGAGGACGTGTTCGCGAACAAGGACTACGACCTGTCGATCGTGGCCCACGTCGAACCGCGCGACATCAGCCAGTACGGCAATCCCGATTACTACTGGGCCTACGACAATCCGGATGTCGCCGCCCTCGTGGTGGCGGCGGACGCGGAGCCCGACGATGCTGCTCGCAACGAGATCTACAAGCAGATCCAGGAGCAGATCACGGCCGACGCGGCGAACGTGTGGCCGTTCCTGTTGCCGGCGCTCAGCGTGACGAAACCCGGGGTCACCGGCTTCATCGCCAACGCGCCGGGCCTCTCCCTCGACATCACCAAGCTCGCCTTCAACCCGTGAGCCCCGCCGACGAGCGGTCCTCTCCTTCGGGAGGGGGCCGCGTAGACGGCGACGCCGTCGTCGATCTGACGCGGCGCCTCGTGCGGATCCGCAGCGTGAACCGACCGGAGGTCGGCCTCAGCGAGGCACCGGCCGCCGAGTTGGTCGCGGAGACGATGCGCGGTTTCGGATGGGATCCCATCGTTGAAGAGGTGATGCCGGGACGTCCCAACGTGATCGTTCGCATCGACGGCGGCTCGCCCGGACCGACGCTCATGTTCGAGGGCCACACCGACGTCGTGACCGAAGGTGATGTGGACGAGTGGTCGGTCGACCCCTTCGGGGGCGATGTCGTCGAGGGTCTCCTCTACGGGCGTGGCGCCGCCGACATGAAGGGTGGCGTCGCGGCGATGATCCATGCGGTGCGCGCCGTTGAGCAGGCGGGTCCGTTCCCCGGCACGATCGTCATCGGAGTGTTGTGCGACGAAGAGGGGATGATGATCGGCGTGAAGGACTTCGTTGCCCGCGGCCATGCCGACGGCGTGGACGGCGTGATCGTCTGTGAACCCGAGGCCGGGGAGGTCTGCACCACGCAGAAGGGAGCCATTCGGCTTCGCATCGACGCCCGAGGCGTGATGGCTCACGGCGCGATGCCGCATGAGGGCAGGAACCCGATCGTGGCGCTGGCTCGGCTCTGTCCCCGACTCGAGGCGATCCAGGGAGACCTGCAACGGACCCACGGGGAACACGAGCACCTCGGGTGGCCGTACGTCACCGCGACCGTGCTCGTCGGCGGGTCACTCCCCCAGATGAACGTGATCCCGTCGGACGCGATGCTCGCCATCGACGTCCGCACGGTCCCCGGGATCGATCACGCCGTGCTGCTCGACCGGGTTCGTGAGGAGATGTCCGCGGTGGCCCAGAAGACCGGGGTCGACCTCACCATGTCGGTGATCGAGGACCGGCCCGCTACGGAGACACCGTCCGACGATCCGGTCGTGAGCGCCGTGGTCGCCGCCCACGAGGCGGTGCGCGGCGAAACCCCGCGTTACGGCGGCGTGCCGGGGACCACGGACGGCACGATCCTGTGGCGCGACGCCGGATTGCCGGTCGTGGTCTACGGTCCGGGGGGGAAGTGGATCGCGCACCAGGTGGATGAATACGTCGAAGTCGACGACCTGATCGACTCGGCGAACGTCTATGCCGAAGCCGCTCTGCGTTTCCTCAACGGTTGACGACCGGCTTCTTCACAGCGGCGGGGTGAATCTTCCGTCGATCGCGAGCCAGCCACCATCCGCGATGAGCAATGATCCCGTTACGAATGACGCTGCTTCCGACGCCAGGTAGACGATGGGTCCCGCCATCTCCACGGGTTGGGACCATCGTCCCAGTGCGCTCTTGGACGCATACGCTTCGTACCACTCCGGGTTCGACTTGATCTGTTCGGTCAGGGGCGTTTCGACGACACCGGGAGCGAGCGCGTTCACCCGTACCCCCTGCGGCCCCAGTTCGGCTGCCAGGGTCTTCACGAGTTGGAGGACGCCGGCCTTGGTCGCGGCGTAGACACCCTGACCCGGTTCCACGACCTGGGACCTGATCGAACTGATCACGATGATGCTGCCGCGACCACGGTCCGCCATGCCCGCTCCTGCGGTCGTCAGCACGGTGAACGTGCCCCGGAGGTTGAGGTCGATGACCCGGCGGAACTCCTCGTCGGACAACGACAGCATCGTCTTGCGAACGTTGATCGCCGGGGTGCTCACGACGATGTCCGGCTCGGCGACGATCGCCGCGACCGACGCAGGATCGGCGATATCCACTCGACCGCTCGACGCGGAACCGCCCGCGGCCACGATCCCGGCCGCGGTCGCTTCGGCGGCGGATGTATCGAGGTCGGCGCAGACGACGTCGGCGCCGAAGGCGGCAAGTGCCTCGGCGCCGGCTTTGCCGATGCCGCTGCCGGCGCCGATCACGAGGGCGTCGCGCCCGGAGAGATCGAACAGGTCGCGGTAGGTGTTGAGGTCGGTCATAGGACGGAACCCTACCGCACGGAACGGGTGCTCCGGATCAGACGGAGGCTTCGATGCGCGCGGCTTCGACGAGGGCGTTGAACAAGGCATGGGAGGCCGCGTCGTCGTTGTGGCCGAGATACTCCGGGTGCCACTGCACCGCGAGGAAAGGCCACTCGGGATCGTCGTGTTCGATACCCTCGATCACGCCGTCGCCTGCCCACGCAACCGCGCGGAAGCCGGGCGCGAGTTCCTTGACCGCCTGGTGGTGGATGGAGTTGACCATCAGCTCCGTCGCTCCGACGGCCCGCGAGATGCGGCTGTCCTCATCGATCGTGACCGGCTGGTGGCCGTCGTACACGGCATGTCCGATGACCGTGTGGTCCATCGACCCGACTTCGGTCGGGATGTCCTGGATCAGTGTGCCGCCGAGGGCGACGTTGACGAGTTGCAGACCCCGGCAGATGGCGAGAACCGGCAGACGGCGATCCTTGGCCTCGTGCACGAGCGCGAGCTCGAACTCATCACGGTCGAAGTTCGTCCTCCGCATCGTTTCGTGGGTCGTAGCCCGGTAGCGGTGCGCTTCGATGTCACCGCCTCCACTGAGGACGAGGCCGTCGAGTCGGCCGACGAGCGAGGGAACGTCACGATCCGGGACCTGAGCCAGCAGCACGGGGATCCCGCCGGCTCGCAACACGCCGTCCGAGTACGTGTGCGGGCTCACGTGCGATTCGATCTGGCCGGAGGAACTCTCGACACATCGCGGCATGGTCGTGATTCCGATGACGGGTCGCATCGGATGATTCTACGGTCGGACGGGGTGTTCCGGAGTGGCGAGGTTCGCTTTCGCGGTGTCGACGGTGGGTGGTGAACCCGTTCGGCCGGGCGAAACGGCGTCCCGATTCGGACCGATTCGAGCACCGAGCAGTGTCGCCCGTTTGCGTAAGCGCCAATCCTCCGCGAACCTACTGGTCGCCGGCTCCGGTTTTTGCCGCGGCCGGGCCGGTTCCGATACCCCGAGATGAGGTTTTCCTGCATGGGTTCGTTGGTGAAGAAGCGTCGCAAGAAGATGAGCAAGCACAAGTACCGGAAGCGCCTCAAGGCCAACCGACACAAGCGCAAGAAGTAGCCAACCACCCGCCTGTGGACGCGGGTGCATGTGTGACGTGACGATCCTCGGATCCCAGCGAGGCCGGTTCGAGATCCCCGACGGGGTCACCTACCTCAACGCGTCGTACATGACCCCGCAGCCCCGGTCGGTCACCGATGCCGGAACCGCCGCCCTGCGGACGGGGGGAGCATCCCTGGGAGGTCTTCGCTCCGGACTTCTTCGAACCGGCCGAGGACGCCAGGCGGCTTTTCGCCCGGATCATCGGCGGCGACGCCGACGGCGTTGCGGTGGTCCCTTCGGTGAGCTACGGCGTTGGCATCGCAGCGGCGAACCTCCACGTGGGCGATGGTCACAGCGTGGTCCTGCTCGAGGAACAGTTTCCTTCGAACGTCTACCCGTGGCGGGAGACGGCGGTTCGCGACGGCGGTGGGATTGTCACCGTTGCCCGGCGGAAGGGTCGGACCTGGACGGAGGGGCTATTGGAACTGATCGACGAGCGGACCGCCGTGGTCGCGGTGCCGAACGTGCATTGGACGGACGGTTCCATCGTCGACCTCACTGCCGTTGGTCGTGCCGCCCGGGACGTGGGCGCCGCGCTCGTGGTCGATGCCACGCAGTCGCTCGGCGCTATGCCTTTCGACGTTGGGCTCATCCAACCGGATTTCGTCATCGCGGCGTCCTACAAGTGGCTGCTGGGCCCGTACAGCATCGGATACCTCTGGGCGGCGCCGGAGAGGCGCCGGGGTGTTCCGCTGGAGTTCGGGTGGATCACCCGGGAGGAGTCGGAGGACTTCGCCGGCCTGATCGACTACCGCGACGGTTTCCAGCCCGGCGCCCGACGTTACGACATGGGCGAACGCAGCAACTTCATCCTCCTGCCCATGGCGAACGCGGCGATGGAACAGATCCTCGACTGGGGCGTGGCGAACATCGCCGACACCATCGGCGCACTCACCGATCGCGTCGGCGACCTTGCCGCGGCTCGCGGGTTGGAGCCGATTCCCCCCGTTGAACGCGCATCCCACATGACGGGAATCCGGCTTCCCGGTGGTGTTCCTGTGGGCCTGACCGAGCGGTTGCTCGACGACCGGGTGTTCGTCAGCCTCCGCGGCGACTCCATCAGGGTGGCTCCCCATCTGTACAACGACGCCGACGACGTGGATCGGTTGTTCGTGTCGCTCGATTCGGTCCGCTGATCACGCCCAGGTTCACCCGAACGCGGCGACGGCGGCCCCGAAGATCAGGATGCTCACCAGGAGGATGACCGCCTGGCCGATGCCGCGCAGCGCCGGTGAGACGAGTCTCGAAGTGAGCTGGTGGAGCAGGGCGAGGCCTGCGGCGATCCCGACGAGGGTCAGCTTGAGCGTGACGATCGAGTAGGCGTAATCGTTGACGTCCATCTGCCAGACACCGGTCGCCACCGCGATCGCCAGAGCCGTCCAGGAGAGCCGGCCGAAGGCCCGAGCGACCGCCCGGATCTGGGTTCGTCCGGCGTCGGCGCGGCGAAGGGCAACGACCAGGAAGGCGAGCGTGATGAGGCCACCGGTCCAGACGGCGGCCGCGATGAGGTGGATCCACTTGAGGGCGTCGGCGAGGTCCATGGGGCGGAGAGGCTACCGGTGCCCACACGCGAACGGAGCGGCGGATGCGACGGGCTCACTTCTGTTCGCGGAGGAAATCCTCGATCTCGTTGACGAGCTCTCCAGTTCGCTGCGGGTCGAGGGTTCGGCCGTCGTTGCGGAGTTCCTCGACGTACTCGGCGAGATCGTCGGACTCTGCGATCGCGGCCTCGACGCGAGCAAGGAAGTCGCGTTCCATCTGTTCGAGTGCCTCGCTGTCACCCTCGAAGCCGATGATCTCACCGGCCTTGCGCAGGAGAGCCCGCATGGCTGCCGGGTTCGGGTTGGCCGCGAGATAGTGCGGTGTCGCCGCCCAGATGCTCACCGAGGGCAGCCCGATCTCGCGGCAGGCCTCGCCGAGAACGCCGATGATGCCGGTCGGTCCTTCGTAATCGGATCGCTCGAGCCCGTAGCGAGTGACGAGGTCGGGTACGGTCGCCACGCCGGCGAGCGGTACCGGTTGCTCGTGAGTGACGGACCCGATATAGGCACCGAGGGTGACGACGTTTTCGACACCGGCGTCGCCGAGCACACCGGTCACGGTACGAGCGAAGGTCTTCCATCGGTACGCCGGTTCGTCTCCGACCACCAACACGAGATCCCGATCGGATTCGACTCGATGGATGGCGTAGAACCGGGTCTCCGGCCAGGTCAGGCGCCTCGTCCCGCCGGCTTCGATCTCAACCGTCGGCCGGTGCTCCTGGAAATCCATGAACTCCTCGGGTTCGATCGTGGCGAAAGGAACATCCACGTCGTACCGGTCGAGGAGCACCGCGACCGCGCCCGTCCCGGCTTCGCAGGCGTCGCTCCACCCCTCGAAGGCCACGATGGCTCGCGGCCGTCGGAGGACGGGTCGGCTGATTCGGCGAACGGCATCCACCCTCGGAAGGCTATCGAAGAGGGCGTGTACTACGGATCGGATGTATTGCGTATTACGTATTGCGTATTACGACTCGCGACTCGCGACCCGGGACCCGGGACTCTCCACTCCCTGCCGAACGGCCCTAGGTGGGATCGGGCGGCATCTCTACCGTTGTGGTATCCCCAGTGCAGAGGTGAGAAAACTGTTCATCATCGATCGCGAGGGCGTCGACGCCCTCATCGCTGCTCTTCAGGAACGCGGCTTCGAGGTTGTCGGTCCCACCGTTCGCACCGGTGCCATCGTCTACGACCGGGTTGCGTCCACCGCCGACCTGCCGGTGGGGCTGCGCGACGTCCAGGAGGCAGGCACCTATCGGCTCGAGGAGCGTGGTGACGCCGCGCTGTTCGGGTACGTCGTCGGTCCACAATCCTGGAAGCGGTTCCTGAGCCCTCCGCGCACCGCGGTGTGGGCGGGTCGGCGCGAGGGCGACGCCATCGTGAGCACCGTTCCGGCGGAACCACCTCGCTACGCGTTCTTCGGAGTGAGGCCGTGCGAGATCGCTGCGATGAAGATCCAGGACGAGGTCTACCTCCCCGCGGGTGACACCGTGTACGGCCCGCGGCGGAGCGGCAGCTTCACCGTCGCCGTCAATTGCACCGAGCCGGGCGGTACCTGCTTCTGCACGTCGATGGGCACCGGACCGGGTGTGAGCGACGGGTACGACCTCTCGCTCACCGAGGTGATCGGCGACGGGACGCACCACTTCCTCGTCGAGGCCGGCTCCGACGCAGGCGCCGAGGTGCTCGGGGCGATCACCGGAGCCCGGACGGCCGAGTCGGGGGAGATGGCAGAAGCGCGATCGTTGGTCGTCGCCGCCGCCGACCACATGGGTCGTTCCGTCGACACCCTCGGCGTCAAGGAGTTGCTGTACAGCAACGCGCTCAACCCGCATTGGGAGGAGATCGCTCTGCGCTGTCTGACCTGTACCAATTGCACGATGGTGTGTCCGACCTGCTTCTGTTCGACCGTCGAAGACCACCAGTCGCTCGACGGCGTCGAGGCCGAACGGGTCCGGGTCTGGGACTCGTGTTTCACTCTCGACTTCTCGTACATCCACGGCGGACCGTTGCGGTCTTCGGTGTCTTCGCGGTACCGCCAGTGGCTCACCCACAAGTTCGCGTCGTGGCAGGACCAGTTCGACTCCAGCGGGTGTGTCGGGTGTGGTCGCTGCATCACCTGGTGCCCGGTCGGGATCGACGTCACGGCCGAGATCACAGAAATCCGGGAGTCGGACCTGCGAAGCCAGGTCGTTCCGGTCGGAGAACCCGAATTGAGGAGGCAACCGACATGACCGAAGTTTCCGAGATCCTCGGAGATCATCCTTTCTTCGTCGGGATGAGCGAGGACCATCTGCGGATGATGGCGGCCTGTGCGTCGGCGGTGGAGTTCGTCCCGGGACAGACGATCTTCCACGAAGGCGCGCGAGCGGACGTCTGTTACCTGATCCTCGACGGAGACGTCGCTCTCGAGCTCGCGGTTCCGGGACGGGGACCCCACGTGATCCAAACCCTGCACGCCGGGGACATCCTCGGCTGGTCCTGGCTCTTCCCTCCGTTCAAATGGTCCTTCGATGCCCAATCGCTGGTGCAGACGAACGCGATTCGATTCGACGCCGCAGAAATGCGTGCGGCCAAAGAGGCGGACCCCGCCTTCGGCTACGACCTGTTGAAGCGGTTCGCCGAAGTGATGGTTCGCCGTCTGCAAGCCGCCCGCCTTCAACTCCTGGATATCTATGCAGACCCTCGTTGACACCCCGGCGCCGATGACCCCCGAGTTCGTTGCCGTCCGTTCGGTGCGCGACGAACTCCCCGACACGTTCACGCTCGAGATCGAGCCTCCCGAGGGTTTCTCGTTCGAGCCGGGCCAGTTCACGATGCTCTACGCGTACGGGGTCGGTGAAGTCCCCATCTCGATCAGCGGCGACCCGGGTGACGGGTCGGTCGTCGTGCAAACGATCCGCCGCGTCGGTGCCGTCACGAGCGCGCTCGGTTCCCTCGGACCTGGAGACCTGATCGGGGTTCGAGGCCCGTTCGGGACGGCACCGACGCGGCGGATCGTTTGCACGATGACC
>PVMS01046702.1_pt1 | contig 28734 bp, 28 predicted proteins | sample 1853461 | NCBI WGS metagenome assembly PVMS01 (sample SAMN08582032, study PRJNA380276) | Marine sediment metagenome, whole genome shotgun sequencing project. | isolation source: ocean sediment barecode stripped | collected 2017
AATGATTTTACCGCCTCATTCGCTTTAAATACGGATGCCGCACCACTTGCGATGACATAGAAAGTTTGATCTATATCGCCAGCTGACAATATTGTTTCGCCTTCTTTAATGCGCAGCCAAGTTGCCATCTCAACAAATTCATATAACTGTTGCGGATTAAACTCATGGATAAATCTAAGTTTACCTGCTTGCTCGATGATTACGTTCTTTATAATTTCATTTTCTTCATAACGCAGCGCTACATCTACGCTTTGCAAAGCTGCTGCGAAATCAGTTGCAGAAAGATAGCGCTGCTCTGGATCAGTCGCTAAAGCCTCATCAAGAAGCGGTTGTAACTTTAACGCATGTTCTATGCCTAAACTTTGTAATGATTCAGGTTGTTTATGCAGTATTTTGTACATCAAGGTATACACATTGTCCGCCTCAAATGCTTTCTTCCCTGTAAGCAGCTCATACAACACCACACCTAGCGCATACAAATCTGTAGAAGGCCCGACCTCTTGCTCTTCGATTTGCTCAGGCGCCATGTAAGAAGGAGAGCCGTACAATCCACTGGATAAAGTGTCAATTTTATTACGTACCTTGGCCACACCGAAATCTACGATTTTCACATTACCATCATCCGCGAGGAGTATATTTGCGGGTTTGATATCTCGATGTACCACATCTTTACTATGCGCGTACTCAAGTGCCTTACAACACTTGAAAGCAATATCAATTGCTTTTCCAACTGGAATTTTTTCACCATCCTCAAGTAATGTAGCTAAACTTTTTGCGTTAATATATTCCATTACAATGTAGGTTTGACAATCACCTACACCCGCATCATATACAGATACAATATTTTGGTGTTGCAGTTTACCGACTGCGCGCGTTTCTAGAAAAAATGAATTGCGAATTTGCTGTGAATTTTCCTCACCATCTTGTTGGTCAGAAAATGTGCTGATCTTAATCGCCAGTTTCGATCCAAAAAAGGATCATGCGCTTTATAGATGGCTCTATACTTTCCCTTGTGAATTACCATTTCGAGCTGATACTTTCCAATCTTATCGCCCGATGACAAGCTACGTCTTTTTCTATTGTCAATCATAATGGCAAATGCTGGCTGCAACTAGTGCAGTACAGAAGATTCGCGATTTGAAAGTTGCAAAGCAAGCTTTGCTGATAAACCACCGAAGCTACCGTTACTTAAGATCAAAATATTGTCGTCTTTTCTTACCTCATTCAATAATTCAGTAATGATTTCTTCAACCGTGGGCAATACTTTGCACTCCGCTTGCATTTGATTCGCCACCTCCTGCAGCGACCATTGCAAATCATTTGGCTCAAGCATGAAGACTTTATCCGCATCTTTGAATGCGTTAGCCAATTGATCAACATGAACACCTAATCGCATGGTATTTGAACGAGGCTCAAATACGGTAATGATTCGACCTTCTGGGCGTTGATCTCGAAACGCAGATACTGTAGCGGCAATTGCAGTTGGGTGATGTGCAAAGTCATCGTATACACTGATTTGATTAAAGGTCCCTTTATGTTCTAAACGACGTTTGACGCCTGAGAATGAGATCAAAGCCTGCAATGCAGCTTCAACACTAACTCCAGCATGTTGGGCGGCAGCAATTGCAGCTATGGAATTAGCAATGTTATGTCGACCAAATAACTCTAAGGCGCCCACCCCTCGAGTCTTACCATGCTGATGCAAAGTAAATTGTGAGCCACGCAAATCTATATCTCCTGCAAACCAAGTTGCTGCAGAATCAACAACTGAAAAAGATTCCATTGGCGTCCAACACCCCATTTCAATTACATCTCGTATATTTCTGTCACCATGATTGATAATCAATTTTCCTTCGCTCGGGAGTATCCGCAATAGATGATGGAACTGACGCTTCACATCATCGATATCGTCAAATATATCGGCGTGATCAAATTCTAAGTTATTTATCACCAGGGTATGAGGACGGTAGTGTATAAATTTTGACCGCTTATCAAAAAAAGCCGTATCGTACTCATCTGCCTCGATTACAAAGTACTTGGATTCGCCCAATCTCGCAGAAAAATCAAAATTCTCCGGCACACCTCCAATCAAGAATCCTGGCTGTAATCCTGCATGCTCAAGGATCCACGCCAGCATGCTAGTCGTTGTAGTCTTGCCATGAGTGCCCGCTACCGCCAATACCCAGCGATGTTGCAAAACATGATCATGCAACCACGCAGGCCCGGAGGTATAGGGTATATGGTTGTTTAGTAAGTATTCGGCAATCTCATTACCGCGCGCCATGACATTACCAACAATTATTTGATCTGGCATTGGATAGAGGTGATCAGCAGAATAGCCAGCATTGACCTCGATACCTGCCATTTCAAGCTGAGTGCTCATAGGCGGATAAACATCCACATCTGAACCAGATACTTCATGACCTAATTGCTTAGCAATAATCGCCAAGCTTCCCATGAAGGTGCCACAAATACCAAGAATATGTATGTGCATTAAGTGGAAGTATTGCCAGCTAAAAACAAACTAAAAATAAAATTGCCTAATAAAGCGTAGCTTACACTGAGCACTAGGCCAAAACCCATCTGCGAAGACAAAGCCTTACTAAAAATATACCCATATACAATTACTGCCCATATAAAAAGCGCAAAAATAGTGAGGCTGAAAAATATTTGCGCAATTTCACCCAACTCTAAATAGGTCAAGGAGTAAAAACTAGGGATCGACATTGTAGTAATAATGGCATCCGCCCCTAACATTGCGCTAAAGGTTTGCAAAAAACGCTCTGGCTTCTTAAGCAGTAATAGCTTTGTAAATAAAAATGAGAAAAACAATATCGCAATACTTGAAAGACCTGCAAAACTCACACTGTAATCAATGGAACCTATATATATCGAAACAGAAAAGCTTATCGTCGCCACCAACCCTAGCAAGACATAAGAATGTGGTAATTTTTCTGGCCCCTCTCGCAATAAACAAATATTGAAAAGTGTTTTTAAATATTTATGCATTATTTAGAAAAGTCACAGTAGCTATTCACTAAGCCTGCAAAAACCCATACACCCCTCGCTTAGAGGGCGCCATCATCCACTCACGAAGATGATCAATTTCAGGTGTGCCATCCAGGCTTTCAACATCACCACCTTCTCGCAAATGCCTAAATACCTGCTCTAATTTTCGATAACGCCCACCTTTCACACCTGCACGCCGTAGACCAATCGTATTTAAACGATAATGACGCACTGGGTCACCACCCAATAAACAATAGGGCATAACGTCTTTTCGCACCGGCGTATAACCCGCAATCATCGATAAGGTACCAATGCGTATAAATTGATGTGTACCCACATGCCCCCCCAAGTTGGCTTTATCACCAATTGCAATATGACCGCTCAATCCCACATAAGCAGTTAACACCACTTCATTTCCTAATTGGCAATCATGCGCTACGTGCGCGTAGCTCATCAAATAACAATTGGAACCAATACGTGTTGGTATTTCTGGATTTGTAGAACGATGCACCGTGCAGTTCTCTCGAATGATATTTTTATCACCAACCTCAAGCCAGGTCTCTTCACCGGTAAACGAAATGTCTTGAGGCAGACCTCCCAGAACGACTTGTGCATGCAACTGATTCCCCACACCCAGCCTCACAAACGAGTGCACAACACATTGCGGCCCAATTTCGGTGCCTGACTGAATCACCACATGATCTTCAATCACGCTATAGGGACCAATTTTTACATCTGTATCGATTTCTGCCTTCGGCGAAACAACAGCAGTAGGATGAATATTTGGCAAGTTGGACTACTTAATCTAAAGGGTAAGAATAAGCTTAATTTTATAGAAAAATTTAGCTTAGTTCTTGTTATTTTATGCCCACATTATATTTATGCCCATGTGGCTGACTTTTTTTTGTATTTTAACAAAATATTGCTCAATCACATCAATCAATTTTTGTTGTTCCAGGTTAGTCGAGCCCTCAATTTCAGCAACTTTTCGCATAAAAGATAGCACTGAACTCACTTGTGAATCTAAAAATCTAGAGCTACTTAGTTGTAGAATTTCATTGCTATTTTCGATCAGACAGATTTCTTCTCTAAGTAAATGAGAATTTGCAAGCAGCTGATCAGAAGCCTGGTCTGAGCTTAAGTGAAAATCATTCTCAAGTGATTGATAGTAAAAAGCGCTTGTTTTTCTTAGCACTCATTTTACCTTCGCACCTTGCAACTCGCAACAATATAGAGCGGCTACATCGAGTGGTTCTGATAACGACGGCGCCAAAGAAATGGATTTAAGGAACCAATATCAAACCCAGATTTCTATACTGCAACCATGGCCAACATAAGCCACCCAATGCTGCAATTAAACTTAGTAAAAAGCGCATGTATTTCTACCAACAAACTACTTGCTCATCATTCCTTAAGAGCAAATTTATAATTACACTTTATTAACATGCCCTGAAATATATACTATCCAATCTTTTTGACTACCCTCTTTAAATTCTATGAATTCCAGTCCGACAACATAGCGCACTTGAGAAGCACGACTCACGGAAACCACTCTCGTACAACAATGAATTTTTTTCGCACTCCCAGTATTTTTAGGCACCTTGATATTGACTTTTGCGGCGATATTCTCTCCAGGTGTAACTTGTATATATCGATTCAGAATTCGGGCCGCTGACGGCCCTTCGCAATCTATGCGTATTCCGGCCAGCGAAACCTCACTAGAGACTGCTTCTTCTATGGTGTAGCCATTCACTTCTATTTCGACGGGTAACTTAGCTCGGTAACGCGCTGCCGCCCTGCGCTCATTCTTCATGTTCTGCACTATATTCGAACTCGGTTGCGGAATTGAAGTTTGTAAGGACACAAACATGAATAGGCTATCCAATATGCATTATCGGTGTCAATCCAGCTCATCCCTAAATAATGCCAGTAAGTCACTTTCAGTTAATATTTGCACACCCAATGCATCAGCCTTAGTTAATTTTGAACCTGGATTAGCCCCCGCTACTACTGCCGTGGTTTTCTTCGATACACTACTTGTCACTTTTGCGCCCAATGCTTTAAGGTGTGTTGCAGCATCTACACGATTAAGACTTTCCAAGCTACCCGTAAGCACATAAGTATGGCCTGTAAGCGGTTTGTTTTGATTTTTAGATTCAACTTTTTTCTCCCACGCAACGCCAATACTAATAAGCCCGTTGATGACTTCTTGATTATGCGCCTGCTTGAAAAATGCAGTAATATTTTGCGCGACGACAGAACCTACATCCGCTACTTCCATCAGCTTCTCAGTATTAGCGGACATCAAAGAATTTTGATCTTGAAAATAATCTGCAAGCGATGCAGCAGTGGCTTCACCAACTTCACGAATCCCTAAAGCATAGATAAAACGAGAGAAAGTGGTTTTTTTACTTTCCTCAATTGCCGCTAATAAGTTGTCTGTGGACTTGGCTCCCATGCGTTCCAGCGCCAAAACTTTTCCCTTATCCAAATGGTATAAATCATTTACGCTAGAGATCAGCTCTGCTTCAACAAGTTGATCGGCAAGTTTGTCCCCCAAGCCCTCTATATCCATTGCCGCGCGTGAAGCAAAGTGTTTGATGGCACCTTTACGTTGCGCCGCACAATACAACCCTCCACTGCAGCGAATAACAGCTTCACCTTCAATTTGTACTACGTCAGATTTACATTCGGGGCATTTTTTTGGCGCCTGAACAGATTTATTACGTTTAACTCCAGGCTTTAATACCGTTTTGACCACTTCTGGGATCACATCACCTGCACGCCTTATGATGACTTCATCACCCTCACGCACATCTTTACGATGCATCTCATCCATATTGTGCAAGGTGGCATTACTTACTGTCACACCCCCTACAAAAACAGGCTCTAATTTAGCCACAGGAGTGAGCGCCCCAGTACGGCCTACTTGAAATTCAATTTGCAGCACTTTAGTCACTACCTCTTGCGCAGGAAACTTATGCGCAACTGCCCAACGCGGTGCACGCGAGATGAATCCAAGCTCATTCTGCAGTGCTAAATTATTCACTTTATAGACCACACCATCTATTTCATAATCCAGAGAATCTCTTACATCTAAAATTCGTCTATAAAAATTCAAACACCCCCTGAAGCCAGGCACCAGCTCAATTTCTGGACATACTTTTAGACCTAACTCTCTTAAAAATCCCAACGACTCGTATTGCGTGACAATAGGCGTGGATTGATCAATATCTGTGGCGCTATAGAAATAAATATCTAAAGGCCGTCTTGCAGTATTGTGCGGATCAAGTTGACGCAAACTACCCGCAGCTGCATTTCTTGGGTTCACAAAGGTTTTTTCGCCTGCACGTCGCGCTTGTGCATTTAATTTCTCAAAGCCTTTCTTAGGCATAAATACTTCGCCGCGCACCTCTAGTTTCTTTGGCATGTCTTGATGTTCACGCAAGCGCAATGGTATAGATTTGATAGTACGAATATTTTCCGTAATATCTTCACCTGTCATACCATCACCACGCGTTGCACCTCTAACCAGTAACCCATCCTCATAAATTAAGCTTACCGCCAATCCATCTAGCTTTGGCTCTGCGGTGTAATCAATATTGATATCTCTTTTTAGACGGTCTTTGATTCGAATCTCAAAAGCTTCTAATTCATCTTCATGAAACACATTTCCCAGGGATAACATGGGCACCTGATGCGACGCAGAAAGAAAAACATCTAGCGGCTGCGCACCTACACGCTGGGTGGGTGAATCTTTTGTAATTAAGCTTGGATGAGCAGCCTCAAGCTTTTGCAATGCGCGCATAAGCTTGTCATATTCAACATCAGGGATGGAGGGCTCATCCAAGACATAATAAGAGTAATTATGTTGCCGAATTTCTTCGCGCAACTTTGTGAGCTTATTTTTAACAGAGTCAGCCATTACACCTTTATCAGCTTACCTAAGGATTAAGATGCTATGAATTCAAGCACCCAAATACCCATGGATGCTACAAATTAGTCTTTAGCGCGACGCGAATATTTTAAACTAAACAGCTGCACTTCTTCTTGCAAATGCGCAATAGTTTGTGGGCTTAAGCGACTACGTGATTCATCCAGCAAATCGCCATTTAAGCGATCGCCCATTTTTTTGGCAGCTTCCAACATAATATTGAACGCCTTCAAACCCTCTTCAGGCCCAGGAAGATGCATAACAAAACTAATTCCGGGTGTTTCAAATTCACCCATAGTATCCAAATTAAAGGTGCCAGGTTTAACCATATTCAAAACACTATATAACGCTTGTTTGCCACTAAATCGTTCAATATTTTTATGAAAAATTTGCAAGTCGTCATATTCAAGATCAAGTTCTTCCGCAAGGTTAACAATACCTTTGCCTTTAAGCTTTTTCGGTGGCCTTGCAACAACATGCAAGACCACTAGCTTCTCTTCTTTTATTTCTTCTATGTCGGGCTTTTGCGGATCTAACAAGCTAGGTTGGTGTTTAAATGTAGATTTTTTTATCCTAGGTGATTCAGCGATGTCTTCACGCACCAACTCACTGATGTCACTCAACTCTTCGTGCACTTCGGCTTCGATCTCACTTCTAACTTTACCTATATCTGCTTCTACCGTCGGATCTAATTCAAGTGGATCGGACAAACCATTGGTTTCAAAATTAAACTCATCATCTTCTCGCCTATACGCAGAACGTCTTGATTTACCAAAGAAATACAGCGCAATTAACACCGCAAATCCAATCAGTAATAGTGCTATACGTAGTTCTACTGCCATAGGCTTCGCGTGGTCACGCGCAAATAATAAATGTTAGATAAGAAATTATGAAGCGGCGGCCATTTCTGCCGCTTTTTCAACATCAACCGATACAATGCGCGATACACCGGGCTCATTCATAGTGATCCCCACCAATTGATTAGCATATTCCATGGTATTTTTATTATGTGTGATGTAGATAAATTGCACCCGATCACTCATGTCTTTTAGTAGCTCACAAAAGCGAGCGACATTCGCATCATCTAAAGGCGCATCGACCTCATCCAATAGACAGAATGGAGCGGGATTAAGTTCAAATAATGAAAACACCAAGGCAACTGCTGTCAATGCCTTTTCCCCCCCAGACATTAACTGAATTGACGAAAGTCTTTTCCCCGGTGGACGCACCATGATCGACACACCAGTAGTTAGTAAGTCATCGCCGGTCATTTCTAAATAAGCTTTACCACCGCCAAATAAGCGTGGATACATCACTTCCATCTGGTTATTAACACTTTCAAAGATGTCTTTAAATCGATCTTTAGTTTCTTTATCTATCTTTTGGATTGCATTCTCGAGCGTCTCCAAGGCATTGGTTAAATCTTCATACTGACGATCTAAATATTCTTTGCGCTCACTATGCTCTTCATATTCACCGATGGCCGCGAGATTAATTGGCCCTAAGCGTGTAATTTTACGCTCTAGTAACTGCGTTTTTTCTTCCCACACACTCAGCGTGGCCTCTTTATCCATCTGCTCTAATAATGAGTCTAGTGAAATCCCATACTCATCTATTTGTTCTTTTAGCGTCACACCGCGTACATTTGCTTCCTGCCAAGCAAGTTGTAATTCATTCAACTCAACCCTCAACTCCTCAAGGTTGCGCTGCACTACAACATTATTTTCTTGTTTTGCGCGAATCGACGCTTCTGTTGCCTGCACAACTCCCCGCGCATCCGACAAGCTATGCTCAATTTTAACGCGCTGATCAACAAAATCTTTCAACTGCGCGCTTAATTGTTCAAGTGGAGCGCTTCCATCCTGGATGGACATTTGCAAAGATTCACTACGTTGTTGCAATTGTTGGGATTGCTCTTTCATCCGCGTCAGTGAATTTTGTGTTGCAGTTAACGCACTTCGATACGATTCCAAATTAAGCGCCAGCTTATGCGCAGATTCACGTCGTTCCACTTCTTGGCTACGTGCGCCATCCAAATAGAATGTGGTGTCATTGCGCTGTTTAACTAAAATCTCTCGCTCACCACTAAACCTCTTTAGCACTGATTCGGCCTCTTGTTTAGCGTCAATCGACTCATCCATTTCTTCTTTTGCTTTCTTGATCTGACGATTAACTTCTTCAAGATAATCTTGCAGCTGTTCCTCTTGCCTCAAGACATGCTCTTGTTCATTCTCCCAACCCACCATTTCAGCCTCAGCCTGCGCATGTTGTTTTTGTGCGTCAGCATAACTGGATTGAATGCGGTCCCTTTCATTTTCATTTTCATATAGCCCGCGCTGGCATGTTTCCAATTCGGAAACTAATTTTATGATCTGTTCTTCTTGCGCCGTTACTTCTTTCTCTAATAAATGTATTTCACCTTTGCGTTGCAATACATTGCTCTTATTTGCTGCAATGCGTGAAATCCGCAACCAATTTCCTCCCATCCATACACCGTCTTTAGTAATAACGGACTGGCCAGATTCAAGGGTCTCTCGCTTTCTAACTGCACTGGAAATATCTTTGGCAACAAATACCCTGCCTAGCATCTCGCTCAAATCAACAGGCGATTTCACCTTTGCAATTAAAGTACCTTCTATTATTGCCGCCTGATTAGCTCTACTTTGGTCTAACACCATTAAGCGTCCCGTCTTAATACTGTCAAAAGAACTAGCCGTTTGTTCAATATCCTTAACACAAACCGCTTCTAGATAATCACCGAGAATAGTTTCAACCGCTGCTTCCCACCCTGGCTCAGTTTTAATCTTGTCCATCAAGCGCGGTGCTTTGCTAAGTCCTTTATGCTCCAGCCACTTGCCTACCGCTTGCCCTTCATCACCCAGTACGACTCTCTGCAATGCCTGCAAAGAAGCCAATTGCGCTTGTATGGATTGTAATTTTTCGCGCGCGCGCTCCAACTGCGCAGCAAGTGCTTGCCCGGTGTCACGGCCCACGCTGACTTTCTCATTCAAATCTTGCATCTTAGGAGAAATAACTTTCAATGTAGTACTCGTTTCATCAACACGAGAAATTAAATCTTTAGACTCAAGCGTCTCTTTGTGTTTGCCAAACTGATGCAGGTCCTCAAGCAATTTATATTTGCGGTCATCCAGTTGCTGAAGACGCTCGTTAAGATACTCAATACGCGAAGCTTCAACTTCTACTGTTTGCGTTGGCTCTGCAACCTTTGACGTCAGCACTTCCCAAGCCGCTTGCCAAGATGCCATTCTTGATTCCGCTTCGCTAAGTTTCTGGGTATTTGAATTTAATTCTTCACGTGCAGCATGCAACAGCGGTTCAGTTTCTCGTATCTTAACCTCTAACTCCGCTGCTTTTGATTGTTCATCATTTAGAGCTTGCTCAGCTTGTGCCCAAGCTTGCTGCACTTCTTTTAGTTCTTCGTCATAACGACTATTCAGCTCTTTCACATGATGAATAGATTGTTCAACACGAGATATTTCGCCGCCAAGCTTGTAATAATTACCTTGAATGTCGTTAAATTTTTCAGTCTCTTCAGCATGCTGCTGACGCAAATCTTCAATCTCGGCTTCGATGCCACGGATCTTAGCCACCACTTTTTCGATTTCAGTTTGCTTATGTTCTGAAGCTCGCTTGCGCACCTGCACTTCTTGTTGTTGCGCTTGCCAACGCAACGCCAGTAACTCAGTTTTCGCTTGGCGCTCTTCGGCCTTTAACACCTTATAACGTTCTGCAGCCTTTGCTTGTCGCTGCAAATGCTCAATTCGTTTCGCAATCTCTTCGATTACATCGTTAAGCCGATCTAAATTTTCACGGGTATGACGGATACGAGTTTCAGTCTCACGACGTCGTTCTTTATATTTGGAAATTCCAGCCGCTTCTTCTAGATAGACCCGCAGCTCATCGGGCTTAGCATCAATCAGTCTTGAGATCATGCCCTGCTCAATAATCGCGTAACTATGCGGACCCAAACCGGTGCCTAAGAAAAGACCTACAATGTCTTTACGCCGGCACTTCGTACCATTTAAATAGTATTTTGATTGCCCATCACGGATCACCTGACGGCGCACCGAAATCTCCGCGAAGGATGAATACTCGCCACCTAGCTTGCCATCACTATTATCAAACATTAGTTCTATAGACGCTTGCCCTACAGGCTTACGCGAAGAGGAACCATTGAAAATCACATCTTCCATGGTGTCACCACGGATATGCTTACTGCTCTCACCCATCACCCAGCGAACGGCATCAATAATATTGGATTTCCCACAGCCATTGGGGCCAACGATACCGACCATAGAAGTTGGAAAAACCAGCGTCGTCGGATCGACAAATGACTTGAATCCCGACATTTTGATTGAACTGAGCCGCATCTATACTATTTCGCTAGAATAGGCTTATTCATTAATTGAGACATTAGAACCAATGACAAATAACCATAAACAACATTTAGAGACATTTGAAAATCCGCAACTTGATATCGACTATACAATTCGTATGACCATTCCAGAATTTACCTGCTTGTGCCCACTGACAGGCCAACCTGATTTTGCCGAATTATCAATTGAATATGTTCCAGATAAATTATGTGTAGAGCTTAAAGCACTGAAATTATATGTCACGTCTTTCCGTGACAAAGGTGCATTTCATGAAGCAATCACTAATGAAATTTTAAGCGATATTGCTTCATTGCTAAAGCCCCGATTTATTCGCATCACAGCAGACTTTAACGTCCGCGGCGGTATTTATACACAAGTAATTGCGGAACATCGACATCCAGATTGGCATTCACAGCCACCTGTGGTTCTTCCTAATTCACTTTAAGTGCTGTATTCAACATTAAGATTTAAAATAAGATCTTGTGATGATTTTTCAAATAACTAAAGGAGCTTCTTATGTCATTAAAGGCTTTGGTTTATTAAAGCTCGAAGGCGTCAAGCGCTATGTCGTGATACCCACACTGATAAATATTATTTTATTTGCGGGCGCGATTTGGTATGGAACGGAACAATTCGACAGCTTATTAGATCAATATTTGCCCAGTTGGCTAGAGTGGTTAGAATTTGTACTGTGGCCACTATTCGTCATTGCCAGCCTATTGATCGTATTCTTTGCTTTCACGCTGGTCGCCAATATTTTTGGTGCGCCCTTCAATGGCGTGCTAGCAGAAAAGATTGAAGCACAGCTAAGCCAACAAAAACTCAGTTATGATGAGGGTTATTTAAATCTGCTGCGCGGTGCACGCATTGGCATTGCGAATGAATTTAAAAAACTTCTCTATATCGCAGTACGTATTCTCCCATTACTGCTGCTATTTATTATTCCAGGATTAAATGTTTTAGCGCCATTCATATGGTTTGCTTTTTGCGCATGGCTGCTAGCGATTGAATACTTAGACTACCCAATGGGAAATAGTAACCTACCATTCAAACAACAAATTTTATTACTAAAAGAAAACCGTTTTCTATGCTTAGGATTTGGCATGGCCATATTGTTTATGACGATTACCCCAATACTGAATTTTTTTGCAATGCCTGTAGGGGTTGCTGCAGCCACGGCCCTTTGGATAGATGAACTAAAACAGTATCAAGCCGCTATTCCAGCAACGCAAGATAAATTAGACCAGAATCACAATAATGTCTTGTGAGTAGTAAATTTACACCGAACTTAATTTGCCGATTATCGCTCTAATTATTCAGTAGCACGCCATTTGTTTAGGCAATTCATGCCGCTAATCAAAGCCGCATGATGCTTTAAACATAGGCTAGGCAGAATAGAAGCTAATCATTGATGATATTTCAAGGAGACGGAATATGGAAGATGAACTCCTTATGGCAAGAGCTAAACGAGAAGCCAACAAGATGGTAGCTTATTTCATGCAACAACAAAATGGATTGTGGTACTTGATTTCCGCAATATCGCAAATGCCACATTTCGAAGATCATTACCAAGAAGCTATACGCAAACGACTATGCAAAAAAGCTTCGTCCTTATACCATCACTCAACATTAGAAGTTAGATAAAAATTTCACGCGTTAAATTGCAAGACCTTTCTCTATGATGCTTTCGTAGTATTTACGTTGCTCTTCGCCACTATCTCCTCCTTTAAATATTAGCGCCCCAGAACTATAAGTAGAGCCAAAAGAAGCTGCCGCCGTTATTGCTTGCGCCAAACCTGATAGCAGCTCTTCATCAGAAAGTATCGATAGTGGATGAATGAACGCACTCCAGATTATTCCATTAGCTATGCAGTAGCGCGCATCCAGTGCAGAATCAAAATTCGCCTGCATTAAGCGCAACAATTCATCATCCTCAACATCTTTAACTTGCACAATTGGAACAATTACACGCATGCGATCTGCATTTTCATCTGTAATTACTTGCGCGCGAATGCTTTCAAATTGCATCGTCCATAAACCCAAGCGACCCTCAAGGTTTGGATCTACCCGTTGCAATAGGTCATGCAAACGAGCGTTATCCATCAGCTCTGCATACGAATCTATTTCAGGAGCAGCTTCACTATCGTCGCCTGCAGCAATGACCGATATACTCATTGTTAAAAGAAGAAATATACATTTTATAAATATTTTCATTTAGCGACACCTTTTAAACTTTTTACAGCAGGCAACTTTAATTTATTAAGCTTGCCAATCGCTTAATTCCTATTTTTAAATTCTCTAGGTTCGTAGTGTAGGCAAACCGCACATGCTGCTTTGCACCCACGTTTCCAAAATCGATGCCTGGTGTAAAAGCGACATGCTTTTCTCTCAAAACCTTACAAGAAAATTTATAGCTATCTTCACAAAAAGCAGAGCAATCTGCATAGATATAAAATGCCCCTTCGGGCTGCACGCATATTCCAAATCCTATTGATTCTAAAGCACCGACCAAATAATCCCGCCGTTGTCTAAATTCTTCGCGGCGCTCAATTAGGATCTTCCGTGTATCGTCTTGAAATGCGGCCAGTGCAGCGTACTGACCTAGAGTGGGTGCTGCTAAAAATGTATGTTGCGCGAGTTTATTTATCTCACTTAAATATTGTTTGGGCGCCACAATCCATCCTACACGCCAACCCGTCATTCCGTAAAACTTAGAAAAACTATTGATGACAAATGTGTTTTCATTCATACCTACAGCGGAAGATGGCGCACGCGAATACACCAAACCGTGATAAATTTCATCGACCAACAAAAACACGCTCTTGTCGGCACAAAAATCTGCAATTTTTTGCAATTGCTCATCTGCAATAATAGTTCCCGTTGGATTCGAAGGACTGGCAATTAAAACGGCATTAATCGACTCATGCCAATGCTGTACAAGCAAATCGAGATTCAATTGCCAAGATGAATCTTCATTCACTGGGATGTGTAAAACCGTACCCCCCAATAAACGCACTAAGTTATGCGTACTGGGATAAGTTGGATCTGCCATCGCGACATGGTCTTTGTCAGATACCATAAGGCTTAAAACCAACTGCAAAGCTAACGCTGACCCAGGTGTGATAATGATTTGTTCTGGCTCCACCGCAACCTGATATTCACGCATATAATGATCAGCAATCGCCTCTCGCAAGGCAGGTAAGCCTAATGTCGGAGTGTAGTGTGTAATCCCTGCCTGTAACGCGGCAACGCCAGCGGCAACAATGGGCGCAGGTGTAGAAAAATCGGGCTCACCCATCTCCATATGAATCACAGAGTGCCCTTGAGCCTCAAGCTTTTTGGCCTCCGCCATTAAACTCATGACATGAAACGACTCTACCCGCTCAAGACGTTGTGAAATCCTGCATTTAGCCATGTAGGGATCCTAGCATGGCGTCTGACTAACGGTGCAAATTTATAATCTCTGGCAAATAACCCTTCACCCTGATTGATTCGTTTATATAAAGGTAAGCAACGGTATTGCGTTGCTTAAAAGTCATCGCTAGGCTGCTTACCCTATGACGCAAGAGCACGAATCCGATGAAGCATTAATGCAGCTTTACCAACAAGGAGATCAAGCTGCGTTTGAAACCTTATACAGAAATTATAAAGATGTGCTATATCGTTACTTTATTAAGCACTGCAGCGATAGGCAGCAATCAGAAGAGCTTTATCAAGAGGTATGGATTAAATTGATTAACAGCGCCACACATTATCAGCCTAAGGCAAAGTTTAAAACTTATTTGTTTACGATTGCACACAATACATTAATAGATTTTTATCGGAAGAAAAAACCCACACAAGTAGTCGAATTTGAAGATGCTGAAACAGCAGAAGAGCTCATTAATCACACCACTGCTCTAGCTTTACCAGAAGATGAGTTCACCTTAAAACAAAAAACTAATCAATTTATGCAGGCCTTACAAAAGCTACCTGCCAATCAGAAAGAAGCGATGCTATTACATCTCGATCAAGATTTAAGTATGGAAGAAATTGCTGAAATCACTCAAGTGAAATATGAAACCGCTAAAAGTCGTTTGCGTTACGCTAAAAATAAACTCAAAGCAGCAATTCAAAATTAAATCATGGATACAGAAAATCAAGACGACCAAGTTTTTTCGCAGCTATTTAAAAAAGCCATAAAAGACTCACCCAGGCCTGAGATAGATCGTAAAATCCTGGATTACGCTGCGGAAAAAAATAACCAGGTGCGTAGTAGCAACCATTTTAATGGAGGCTGGAAAGTGCCCTTATCTTTAGCGGCAAGCTTGTTATTAGTATTCACTGTATTAATTCAATTCGACCAAAACTCAGAACAACTAGAACTCCCGCCTTTGCCTACGGCAGATAAAGAAAATGTTCAATCCGAACCAGCAGCAGGTGAAACTACTGCAAAGGATATGCCCTCAATCATAGCAGACGACACCGGAGTTGATCCTGACATTGGCTACGAAGAAAAACAATCGTTGGATCGCACTGAAACTAAAGCTTCTTCTACAAAAACACAAGGTAAACTAGAATCTAGAAAAAAACATGTACCAGAAAGTCCATCGCGCCAGGGATTATTATTAGAAAAATATAGCCAAGAGGCATTACTCAAGAATAAAGAATCTACGACTCAAAGTCGTTCTACCGGTACAAATGGTGATGCAGCAGGAACCATGGCACCCGAAAGTTCAATAATTATCAAATCCAACCAAAAAAAACAAGTGCAAAAATCTGTAATGCAGTCGCCGGAAGACGCGCCAATAACTGAGGAAGATTTAGACTTCGCCCCCTTACCAGTAGAAGACTGGCTGTTAATGATCGAACTACTCGTGGCAAAAAAAGATTACGCCGAAGCCGCTCGGCAACTTAATAAATTCAAACAAGCACACCCCAATGTTAACGTCGAAGATTTAGACTCAAAGATCCCTTAATTTCCATATAGACCATCACTATTAGAAATAGTACTTGTCCTACTTTAAATACCTCCTAGCAAGGATTAATCTCAGTGCACAAACTATTTAGCTATGTAGCTAAACCACTTTTACAATATTAATAACCGTGACACTGATTAGTGCACGCGCAACATCTCGTCCAGTTATTTATCCAAATAATCATGTTAATGAAGTTGGGAATGAGCAAGCACGCCAAAACATCAATAAATATATCCAACTTGCAAAAGCAGTGACGCAAAATTAATTGGCGCCGATGAGATCGCCTAAGAAACTACGGGCAGTGCAACTGAAGAGGCCTGCAACGGGCGCGGCAACTGGCAATGCAGGCTCTGCGGCAGCCGAGCCGTCAGCACAATTAGTAGAAGCATGAATCGATTCTTTGGAAGTATGTACCGTTCCAATGAACCTAGCCCTGCATTCAAACGAATCGTCGAACGCTGTTTAATCAATAAAAGGCTATGAGCCTATTGGCTGGGAATAAGCTAGCTGCACAATCTAGCCGTTAGAATATCGACTCCTATTACAGCAGCTAACCCTTAATTACTTGCGCTTCTTTACTTTCTTAAGCAAGCGTTTTCTACTGTACTCTTGTCTTGGAGTAAGTTTATTGCGCTTACCTGCATAGGGGTTATCCGGCTGTTTAAACACGAGTCGTATAGGCGTGCCGACTAGCTTTAGTGTTTTACGAAAGTAGTTTTCCAAATAACGTTTATACGTTGCGGGAATTCTACCGATTTGATTCCCATGTATTGCAAAAGTGGGGGGCAGTTTATTTACCTGAGTAGCATATTTAAGTTTAATTCTGCGGCCCCTTACCAAGGGCGGCTGAAAACTTTCCAAAGCATTTTCTAACATTCTATTCAACTCAGCCGTGTTGACTTCTATATTTGCAGATCGATGGGCACGTACCACCGTACGCATGAGCTTTGTAACACCCTCTTTCTCTTTTGCAGAAATAAATTGTCGTTCTGCAAATTCTAAAAACCGCAACTTAAGATCAAAGCCTTTTTGAATCTCTTTATGATCTTCAGTGGAGCTAATATCTATTTTATTAATAGCAATCACCACAGAACGACCGCTTTCCAGCACCAACCCCGCCAAGCGTGCATCTTGTTCGGCCAATTCCTGTGTGCCATCTAACAATAGAATGACTACATGCGCAGCTTCGATGGCTTGCAAGGTTTTTACCACACTAAATTTTTCAATCATGTCATGCACTTTGCTACGACGCCGAATCCCGGCAGTATCGATCAACTCAAATGTAGTGCCAAACTTTTCGATAACCTCTGAGATACTGTCGCGCGTAGTGCCGGGGATAGCCGAGGTAACAAAGCGTTCTTCACCTATGAGCGCATTAGCTAATGTTGATTTCCCCACATTAGGCCGGCCCACTAAGGCGACTTTAATAACATCTTCTCTAGTTTCTTCCGTTGGTATTTCTTCTGGCAGTGGATAAAGTTTTTCTACCTCTGCAAATACGTCACGCACCCCTTTCCCAGATCGAGCAGAAGTTTCATAAACATGTTCTGCTCCAAGCGTAAAAAAATCACTGGCCAACATATTTGAAATGCTTGCATCTGCCTTGTTCACTAAAACAAATACATTTTTATTTGAATTTCTGAGCTTACTAAACACTTCTTGATCTTGAGGCACCAGACCTTCTGCTCCATCCACTAAGAAAAATACCATGTCTGCTTCTTCAATTGCCAGCCAAGCCTGGGATGTAATCAAAATATTAATATGGTCTTTTGCTTCAGAGGCATCGGTAGGCGAAATACCTCCCGTGTCTATCACGATATAACGGTCTTGGAAACGATGGGTAACACCATAGATACGATCTCGCGTCAGCCCAGGCCGATCAGCAACCAGCGCATTGTTCGACTTTGTTAGGTAGTTAAATAGTGTTGACTTGCCAACATTAGTGCGGCCAACCAGGGCGATTACAGGTTTCATAAATAATTAATTATAAGTATCTGTGAAAAAACAAAAGCACCATGCCACCAAGCGCGAGAACTTGAGAACTCAAATTTAAATAATTCTGGGAACTAAAGAAACACTACCGATACTGCAGCACAGAAAAAGAACCGTTATTCGCAAACACATAAGCTCGATCATTAATAATTATCGGCGCAGCTTTAATTGCATCCCCGGCTATATTTTCTCTGCCCACCAACTTGCCGTCTTCTTTAGAAAACCAGTGCAAATAACCTTTAAAATCCCCTACAACAACGTACTTACCCATCACTTTTGGTGCGGTTAAATCTCTATATAAGAGTTTATCTTGTCGCCATAGAGTAGCACCCGTAACGATATCTAGCGCCCATACACTGTCATCCGAATCGGTAACATAGACACTGGATTCATCTGCACTTAACCCAACGTGTGAAGAAAGATCTTTGGCCCAAAGAATTTTCCCGGTATCCATATCCACTGCCACTACACGACCGTTAAAACTTGCGGCATAAACAATACCATTTACATATGCAATTTCCCCATCAATATCCGACATGCGCTCTAATTCTGAACGCCCGCCCGGCACTGAAACTGTTATTTCCCATAGCTCTGTCCCATCACGCATACTCAACGCTGCCATTTTCCCATCGTCGTAACCAACTAACACCGAATCTCCTACAACTTTAGGCTCACTTGCACCTCGCAGCGTTAAAGGAGGTGTGCCACGCCCTGCTTTCCAAACAATATTGCCTTGACCTACATCCAAAGCATGCACTTTACTATCATTAGTACGCGCGACAATGACGCCGAATTTAGCTTGCGAAAGTGCCATCACCTCACTACTTACAGAAGTGCGCCATTTTTCTTGCCCATCCACAGTGCTAAGCGCGATTACCACACCATTTCCAGTGCCTACAACAACGATATCATCACCGCCATTTACTCCGCCTGTGATTTCTTCTTTTAGTGTTACCGACCAAATACGCTTTCCATCCATACGCTGCCAAGCCTCAACACGACCTTCGGCATCTGTTAGATACACAAGATCTCCTGTGATGTATGGGCGTAACACGCTATGGGCTTTTTCTAAATCACCGATTGAATTCTTCCACACTGATTGGACATTTATTTTTTCGGTTCCAAGATTAATCAGCTTGGCTGGCTCTCGAGGATCTTCTTCTTTGTCGAACCATTGCTTCGGCTTACTTATTAAGCTACAGGCTGTAAGTTGCAAGCAACATCCTAAAATAATTAAGACGGATACCTTTAAAGAATTTTTAAACAACATAAGTGGCGACTTATAAATTGATATTAACTACCTAAATCATTGCGTTTCATTTGCAAAAATTCCACGTTACTTGCACCCGCAGACTCAAGCGCCTGATCGTAGGCTTGTTTTGCCTGTTCAGCCTCACCTTTGGCAAAAAATATATCACCACGTATCTCATTTACTAAAGACGCATAAGCATCAGGCAAATCTCGATTAATGGTTTCCGCAGCTTGATCCAATTTATTATCTGCAACGAGTACACGCGCTAAACGTATGCGTGCAATATCTTGAATATCCTCTTGTGAACTATTCTCAATTACCCAACGCAAACTTTTTTCTGCCTCTGCAATGCTGCCATTCTCGGCTTGTACTTTAGCCTCATGCAGGGTAGCTAAAACTGAGTAAGGTGTTGACTTGTACTCTTTCCGTAATACCTCTGCTTGTGTTTGCAAAGTATCAGCATCACTTTTCGCAACCGCTTCCTGCACTCCAGCAAATAAATCAGAAGCTTCTTTGGCCTGCTCTTCTTGATGCCAACTCCAATACCGCCAACCGCTTAATGCAGCAATACCTAAAACTGCACCTGCAATAATTGCAGTGCCATATTCTTTCCACCAATTTTTAAGCGCTTCAACTTGTTGCTCTTCTGTTTCGTATTCAGCCATAACTTCTCACATCTTATTTGTTGAGGGTTGCATTTAGAAAGGGTACTAAATTATCTTGGGAAATAGTTTCTTGATCACGCTGCTCACGCAAAAACTTCACAGATACGGTGCTATTATTGATCTCATCTTCAGCCAGAATAATAGCAAGCCTAGCATTAGATCGATCGGCCCGCTTCATTTGTGATTTTATACTACCCCCACCGCAATTTATTACCACGGAGTGTGTGGGAAGCTTGCCACGAATATCGATAGCGAGCGCTAATCCTATTAGCTCGGCCTGACCGCCCATGAGGATCATATATACATCTATTAACGGCTCCTCAAGCTGAGTTTCTTCTAATAATGCCGCAAGCCGCTCTAGACCGATGGCAAAGCCTGCAGCCGCACATGGCTTGCCGCCTAGTTGATCGACTAAACCATCATAGCGCCCGCCCGCACAGATCGTCGCCTGCGCACCAAGGCCCTCGACGATCCATTCAAATACGGTTTTACTGTAATAATCTAAGCCTCGCACCAAGCGAGTATTGATGGAGTATTCAATATTTGCCGCAGTAAGCAGCTCTTGTAATCTTTTAAAATGCTGTTTAGATTCATCATCAAGATGCTCTAAAAGACTAGGTGCATTTTGAATTATATTTTTCAAATCTGGATTCTTGCTATCCAATATGCGCAGTGGATTAGTATGCAAACGCTGCTTGGCATCAAGATCTAGCTCGCTCTCATATTGTTGCAAGTAGGTAATCAGTTTTTCTCGATACGCTTGTCTAACTTGCGATGTGCCCAAGCTATTAATTTCTAATTTCGGTGCTTGCGGTAAATTAATTTTTCCCCACATGTGTTGGCTAAGGATAATCAATTCCGCATCAATATCAGGACTTGCGAAGCCAAATGTTTCAACACCCAATTGGTGAAACTGTCGATAACGCCCTTTCTGTGGTCTTTCATGACGGAAAAAAGGCCCGGTATACCAAAGTCGTGAAGGTTGGCCATATAAAAATCCATGTTGTAGCCCCGCACGCACGCAGCTTGCAGTACCTTCGGGTCTTAAAGTAAGACTGTCGCCATTACGGTCTTCAAAGGTATACATCTCTTTTTCAACGATATCAGTACCCTCGCCCAAAGACCGCTTGAACAATTCAGTTTGCTCAAGAATCGGCATGCGAATTTCTTGATAGCCATATTGCTGCAGCACTGCCTGTAAGGCGTGCTCAATATTACGCAGCATGCTACTTGCGGGTGGCAATACATCATGCATACCGCGAATCGATTGAATTCGCTTAGACATTAATTGTTCTACTTATTGTGGGGGAAAACTTAGTTGAGTGATCCGGTAGACACTTCAAAACGCGCAGTGCGGTTACTCCTGCTATATTGGGAATGATCAAAATATTGTCCATTTACTTCTATTACCACGCCAGGTGAATTACCGAGAAAAATATAAAATGGCTCTTTGCCACTTAAGTTTCTCACGACTCCCGGCTCAATCAAACCTTGCATCAGTGAATTTTGATCAGCATCTCTAATTTCAGTCCAGCTTTTTTCCACATAGGTCACCGTTAATACCGAAGCACCCGGAATCATTGAAACTAAATTTGGGTTCAATGACTCTTCTACCATAGCCTGTTCAACATCGGCGTCAATCATTTCGTCTGAACTCAAATTGTTAGCTTGAGCTTCCTCCGACGTTGAAATTAGACTGGCATTCTCATTGCTTCGAAGTCCTACAATTTTATCAACACTGTTTGTAGAAATAGTCGTATGTTGCGCAATATTCTTACTATTAGTAGCGGCAGCAACAAAATTATTATTAGTCAATTCAATTTCCACATCTGTTGCTTGCCTTACATCTACCCACCAATTTACTAACAAACCAACTAAAATTGTAAGAACCGCAGCAGTGCTCCACAAGATGGTTGAATCATAACTAGGCTTTGAGCTAGTTCTAGCATTAATCTTAGACTCAACATGATGTTGTTCATTATAAGCCGTGATTAAGCCTTCTGCATTAATCTCCACTGCGCGCGCATAATTTCGTAGATAACCACGTATATAGGTGGATTCTGGTAATATTTCAAAATTATTTTCTTCTAGCGCTTGGATAGTTCTGATTGGTAAATTAAGTTGCTCGCCCACATCCGCCTGGCTCAATGCAATATGCTTGCGCGCATCAACCAACAGCGCACCTATACTCACTGCGTGCTTTTGCGACACCGTATCCGGTGAACTATTGCTTTGATTTTCCTGCATACCAATAAGATTCAGCTAATAATCTTGCCTCTTTAGAACTGGGAAATAATTTTTTCAGCTGCTCAGCATAGTCATTGGCTTTTGCCTCATACCCTAAATTCGCTGACGACTGAAATGCAACCCAAAGTGATTCTGAATTATGTTTGGCAACTTTTTCGTAACGTTGAATATAGTTTGCCGTTTGCGCATATTCTTCACGCCCAAATGAAAGTATGGCCATTTGATATAGCGCGGTTCGCTGCGAAGGGTTAATTCGTAATGATTGTTGAAAATACCCTTCCGCTTTCACCAAATCTGGGATTTTTGACACACATAATCCTGCATTAGCATAAGCAGAGCCAGTCTGTGCATATAATGGATTCTCAATTGCATATAGAAATTCTTTTTCAGCTTCTCGATATCTCTTTTGATTGCACAAGAATGTTCCATAGTTGTTATGGGCTTTGGAATCTTTAGGATTCAAAGAAACTGCTTTACGAAAATGCTTTTCCGCAACCTCGTTTTCCCCCAATCTTTCCTGCAGCAAGGCAAACACCCAATGAGTTGTCGCTGAACTTTGATTTTGTTTTAGTGCACGACGCAACTTCTCATCTGCCAACTCTAACTCACCCTGACTAAGATACGTCGCGCCAAGCTGTGTATTAATCTCAGCTGCTTTGCTATTAGAATCTATATTTTCTCCAGTGTTCGATGTAGTCGCACAACCCACTAGAGTAATCAAAAATGCACCTGCAAGAAAATTTCTAGGGATCATCATGCGCATGTCGCAACCTCCGCCCTATAATCCAACATCTCACGCTCATGCAATTTTTCAAAATGACGCTGTCGTTTAACTTTATCTGTAATATCACCTGCGAGTTGACCGCAAGCAGCGGCAATATCTTCGCCTCGAGGGCGCCGCGTGATGGTAGTAATGCCCGCTGCTTGAAGGATTTCACGAAACTCTTCTATTACCTGATCTGAAGAACGCTCAAACCCTGAATTTGGAAATGCATTAAACGGAATAAGATTGACCTTTGAAGGTACATCTTTGATTAATTTTGCTAACTGCTTTGCATTTTGCGGACTATCATTAATCTTGTCGAGCATCACATACTCAAAGGTGATGGTATGTTTACGATTTTTATCTTCAATAAAGCGCCGACATGCTTGCATGAGTTCTGCAATTGGATAGCGTCTATTCAATGGGACTAGCTGATTCCGTATTTCATCATTTGGCGCATGCAATGAAACTGCTAGACTTACATCTAGCTCATCTCGCAGCTTATCAATCTTTGGAACAATGCCTGAAGTGCTTACCGTAACCTTACGCTTGCCCAGACCATAAGCATTGTCGTCCATCATAATGCGTATTGCGGTGACGACATTGTCAAAGTTTGCTAATGGCTCACCCATTCCCATAAACACAACATTACCAATAACACGCCGCTTGTTAAATTGCGTGCGCAAGCGATGCTCGGCAAACCAGAGTTGTGAAATAATCTGCGCCGCAGTGAGATTGCCTGCAAAACCTTGTCTCGCTGTAGCGCAAAATGTGCAGTCTAGTGCACAACCTGCTTGCGAGGACACACATAACGTTGCCCGATCATTCTCAGGAATAAATACAGTCTCTACCGCATTCTTATCATCCACTTTAAGCAACCATTTACGCGTGCCGTCTGTAGATATTTCTTCATTAAGCATTTCAGGCAACTGAATTGTCGCATTCTTATGCAACCAATCACGCAATGACTTGCTTAGATTAGTCATTTGTTCGTAATCAGCAACTCCTTGTTGATGCATCCATTTCATTAATTGAGTTGCACGAAATGACTTCTCGTCTATTACAGAAAAAAATTGCTCTAAATCTTGCTGAGACATCCCCAGCAAATTTTGCTCAACTACATTCTGTTCATTTGATTTCATTTTATTAAATCAATCACGCGAAAATATTTCATGCTCGGCAAAAAAAAATTTTATTTCTCGCTCAGCATTTTCCTTAGAGTCTGATCCATGCACCGCATTCTCTGTTGTAGAGGTTGCATGTTCGGCACGAATTGTTCCTGCCGCTGCCTCACCAAATGAGGTTGCACCCATCACTTCACGATATTTAGTAATAGCATCTTCAGCTTCAAGCACTTGCACAACTACCGGGCCTGAAGTCATAAAATTAATTAAGGCATCGTAGAATGGTTTGCCTTGATGAATGTCATAAAAGTTTCCAGCTTGCACTCTACTCAGTCGCAACATTTTTGTGGCGACGATAGATAAGCCTGCATCCTCAATACGCGCTTTAATTTTGCCAATAACATTTCTTTGTACTGCATCCGGTTTAAGAATAGATAAAGTGCGTTCCTTTGCCATTTTCCATTAGCTCCTAAAGCTTAATATATTTAATCTGACTTCTAATAAATTAAGGCTTACGACTTGATTTACACGTAATTTTCCTTGATATATCGGTGAATTCTACTCCCTGTAACAGCTAGGAAGCAATGCTAAAGTAGGTCAGAAGAGCAGAAGAAAATGCCGGCTGTCAGTCGCGCTCATCTAGCCAGTTCATCTGAATGGCTTCGAGGATTTTCTCATTTGAATTTTCAGGCTCATCATCAAATTGTTCTAGCGCACATACCCAAGTATGCAGATCTGTAAATCGTATATATTTAGGATCCACATCCGAATGCACCTCATCCAAGGCAATAGCAATTTCTAATGAATCCGTCCATTTTAAGTTCATGCTGATTTTCTCGAGTTTGAACAAAATTTTATGCACACTATGCCATCAAAAATAGTGACTTTTACATAATCCCGAAAATGAACATCGAAAAATGCTGCAAAAACGCAATATAGGGACAATAGACACATTTTTAATGGTTCTCGGAAACCATGTTAATCGTATATTTAGGAATCTCAATCACCAAATCATCCTCACCGACGATTGCCTGGCAACTCAATCGAGAATCGGGTTCTAACCCCCACGCCTTATCCAGATAATCTTCTTCATTTTCTTCTGCATCCTCTAGCGAACCCAATCCATCTCGCACATAAACATGGCAAGTTGTGCATGCACACGATTTTTCACAGGCATGTTCAATTTCAATCCCATGAGCATTGGCTGCATTGCAAATACTAATGCCGGGCTCCACGTCAATCACTTTGCCTTCTGGGCATATTTCTTCGTTGGGTAAAAACCTTACCTTAGTCACTATTCAAATTCCTCTATTCGATGACCCTGCATCACTTGTTGCACACTTCGATTCATACGGCGAGCAATGAATTCTTCGCTTTCTTGCTCAAGAACTTTAATGGCTTGCTCATTAACTCACCATCATTACCTTGACGCGCCAAAACTAATTTGATTTTAGCTTGCTCGATTTTCTCTTGTTCTTCTGCAGATAATAACTCATCCCCATCTTTTGCAAGCGCTGAACGCAACGCCTCTAATACGCGATCTGCATCAACCTGTTGTTCGACCAGTTGCCTTACATGCATATCGTCTGCAGCATGATGAAAAGAGTCTTTTAGCATCGTCTCAATTTCAGTATCAGTGAGTCCATAAGAGGGCTTCACCTCAACGCTAGCACTTACTCCACTGCTTTTTTCTTCTGCACTAACACTCAATAAGCCATCTGCATCAACTTGGAAAGTAACTTTTATATGTGCGGCTCCTGCGACCATTGGTGGGATATTGGTTAAATCAAAGGTAGCCAAGGAACGACAATCCCCTACTTTCTCACGCTCTCCTTGCAATACATGAATATGCATAGCTGTTTGTCCATCTTTAAAAGTAGTGAATTCCTGCGCTCTTGCCACTGGGATTACGGTATTGCGTTGGATCACTTTCTCAACTAATTCACCCATGGTTTCCAAACCCAACGATAGCGGCAACACATCCAGCAATAGCATTTCTTCATTCGGCTTATTTCCCGCAAGCGCATCGGCTTGTTGAGCTGCACCCACTGCGACTACCATGTCTGGATCAATCTCGACCAATGGCCGCTTGCCAAAAAATTCATGTATCCGATTACACACATATGGAATCCGAGTTGACCCCCCTACCATTACTATGTGCTCGACCTTCGCCACCTCAATTTCAGCTTCACGCAATGTCTTTCTACACCAAGCGATAGTCTTTTTTACATAGGGGTCGATTAGTTTCTCAAACTGCTGGCGCGTAAATTCTATTTCAAAGCTTGAGCGATCTTCCAATTGCAGAGTGATCAACACCTTTTCTGCATTCGTTAACGCTTCTTTAGCGCGCCTCGCCTCTGTCATGACTCTGCGCATGAATTTGTGATCACCTTGGCCACTTAATTGAGCTTGCTGCATAATCCAAGCTGCAATTTCTCGATCAAAATCATCTCCGCCTAAGGCAGTATCACCGCCCGTTGATAACACCTCGAACACACCTTTTTTTAACTTCAGTATCGAGATATCAAACGTGCCACCACCCAAATCATAGATAGCCGTTACACCTTCTGCTTGCTGATCCAACCCATAGGCTACGGCCGCTGCGGTTGGCTCATTCAACAGTCGATATACATTTAAGCCCGCAAGCTTTGCTGCATCTTTTGTCGCTTGGCGTTGCGCATAATCAAAGTACGCTGGCACCGTGATGACCACACCCGCAAGCTCACCACCCAAACTAGATTCTGCTCGATAGCGCAGCACTTTTAAGATCTCAGCAGATACTTCTATAGGCGTAACGGGCCCAACAACCGTTTGAATTCGCGGCACACTATGGCCTTGATCCATAAATTGATATGGCAGGTAGCCCTGTAAACTAGAAAGATCATCAATCGACCGACCCATGATCCGTTTTACTGAAGCCAGAGTATTGAGTGGATCTGTTGTAGCGTGAGCCAGTGCCGAGACGCCCACCACTATTTTGCCATCCTGCATATAGCGCACTACGGATGGAAGAATATGAACACCCTTCTCATCCGCTAAGGTTTCCGCCACACCACTTCGAACCGAAGCGACCAATGAATTAGTGGTGCCCAAATCAATACCCGCCGCGAGCCGATGCTCGTGCGGTGCGGTGGATTGACCAGGTTCGGATATTTGCAATAAGGCCATGAGATAATCAGAGAAGCTCTTCTTCGTAATGTTCTTGTTTTTTTCTAAGCTGGCTAGTCAACCGCTCATAAAATTGTAGCTTAAGTGCGGTATTTTTAGCTTCCGTAAAATTTTCTTCCGTGTATTGAATTGAAAACTGCTCGATCAACTGTGCTTGTTGTTGTTTTAATTTTTGAGCTAACGCCTCTAATGCTGCGATAGGATCCGCTGCTTTTCCCACTTCATCCACACGCTCATGCAACTCCAATTGTTGCATAAGAAATTCCACATCACCTGAAGTTTCTGTATCTGCGTTGAATTCTACATCTCTTAACTTTAACAAATAGTGTGCGCGCTTTAAGTCACTTTTTAAGGCGGTATAAGCCTCATTAACAAACGCGGTACTCTGCGCTGAGATACGCCGCTCTTGATCACTCGCATTAGCAAAACGATCTGGATGCAACGCGCTTTGGAACGATCGATATTTATCCGCTAATTCTTCTTGATTAATTTCAAAGCCTTCAGAAAATCCGAACAGTTCGAAATAGTTCCGAGTAAGATCTATATTCATTTTCAATATACAACCGTTATAGAGTCAGAAAAACTAAATAAATCCAAACCAGTGGAATTTGGCTCAGTTAGCTTTAGAGAAACACGATTGACAGACGGGCAAATGAACATCGAAGAAAATACTACAATGCAGTATTGGAACAAAAGATGCATTTTAGAATTAGACGCTAAAACTTTCCCCACACCCACAACGATCCTTTTCGTTTGGGTTCTTAAACTGAAAACCTTCGTTCAATCCTTCTTTCGCAAAATCAAGCTGAGTGCCGTTTAAATACACCATACTTTTAGGACTAATAATTACTGTAACGCCCTTGTCCTCAAAAACATGGTCTTCAGCTTCTATCTGATCTGCAAATTCAATTGTGTATGCCATACCTGAGCAACCCGTCGTCTTTACACCCAAGCGCACACCGATACCCTCACCGTGTTTCTCGAGGTAAGTCTTTACATGTTTTGCTGCGTTTTCAGTTAGCGAAATTGACATCGAATATCACCTTCTATTTTTGGCAATATTTAACTAGACACGAACTTAAGCAATCTTCCTTTGCTCAGCGCCATCTGCTTTAGACTTTAGATCAGTTATTGCCGCTTTAATAGCATCCTCAGCCAACACAGAACAGTGGATCTTAACTGGCGGCAAAGCTAACTCTTCAGCGATATCGCTATTCTTAATTTC
>PVMS01140408.1_pt1 | contig 28684 bp, 30 predicted proteins | sample 1853461 | NCBI WGS metagenome assembly PVMS01 (sample SAMN08582032, study PRJNA380276) | Marine sediment metagenome, whole genome shotgun sequencing project. | isolation source: ocean sediment barecode stripped | collected 2017
ACACGGGCAATAAAGTCCGCCGTGGCAGGCGCTACCAGCAGGGCATCGGCCCAGCGTGCCAGCTCGATATGCCCCATGGCCGCTTCTGCTGCCGGGTCCAGCAAGTCCGTATGCACCGGGTTCCCGGACAGTGCCTGCAGGGTCAGCGGGGTTATGAATTTGGTGGCCGCGCTCGTCATGACGACGCGGACGGCTGCGCCCGACAAATGCAACTGGCGCACCAGCTCGGCACTCTTGTAGGCGGCTATCCCGCCGGTGACGCCCAGCAGGATGTGTTTTCCGGTCAAGTAATTCATCAGGCAGGAGTTTAGCAGATGATTGATTCATACGGGAAAGTCCACCAGCAAATCAACATCCGCCTACAGACACAGGCGTCTTCTCCCACTGTCACCCTCACCCTGCCTGTGGCATATCTATATGGGTGCACACCATCCGCGACTGGCCACTCAGCGAACGGCCCCGTGAAAAACTGCTGGCCCGTGGCCCGGCGGCACTCTCCGATGCCGAGTTGCTCGCCATTTTTCTGCGTACCGGCGTCAGTGGCAAGACGGCCGTTGATCTGGCGCGTGACTTGTTGCACGCGTTTGGCGGACTGCGACCGCTACTGGAAGCAGACCAGCAACAGTTCTGCACGCATCATGGGCTGGGAAAGGCAAAGTTTGCACAACTGCAGGCCGTCATGGAAATGGCACGGCGCCACTTGCAGGAGCAGTTGCAGCGCGAAGACAGCCTGGAAAATCCCGAGGCCACCCGCCAGTTTCTTGCCAGCCGCTTGCGACATCTGCCCCATGAAGTGTTTGCCTGCCTGTTTCTGGACAACCGGCACCGGGTCATTGTCTTTGAGGAGTTGTTTCGCGGCACCATTGACGGTGCCAGCGTGCACCCGCGGGAAGTTGTACGGCGTGCCCTGCAGCACAATGCGGCGGCCGTGATCCTGTCCCACAACCATCCTTCCGGCATCGCAGAACCCAGTCGGGCCGACATCCAGCTGACCCGTCGCCTGACAGACGCACTGGCACTGATCGATGTTCGGGTGCTTGACCATATTGTAGTGGGAGATGGCAACGGCGTGTCATTTGCAGAAAGGGGCCTGATCTAGCCAAACCAGGCCGAGTGCCAGCCTCCCGGAGAACATATTTTCCCGCGATGTAACAGTATATTATTGATTTATATTAAATATCCTGCAAAACAGGAAGACCCCCTGCCTTGTAAGCTACCGCTGTTTCTGGTATAAAATGCGCCCCTCCCGCTGATAACGGGCTTTTTTACGAGGTTTAGAACAATGTCCAGAGTATGCCAGGTCACGGGTAAACGTCCGCAAAGCGGCAATAACGTGTCCCACGCCAATAACAGAACCCGCCGTCGTTTTCTGCCGAACCTGCATGAGCATCGCTTCTGGGTAGCCGCTGAAAAGCGCTTCATAAAACTGCGTGTTTCTGCCAAGGGCATGCGCATCATCGACAAGCTGGGTATCGACACGGTACTGACTGACATCCGTGCCCGTGGCGAGAAGATCTAGGAGAAAACAGCATGCGTGATAAAATCAAACTTGTCTCCAGCGCCGGCACCGGTCACTACTACACCACAACCAAGAACAAGCGCACCATGCCGGAAAAGATGGAAATGAAGAAATTCGATCCGGTCGTTCGTAAACACGTCATCTACAAGGAAGCCAAGATCAAGTAACGCTTCCGGACGACATTTCAGATTGAGAAAAACCCGGCCTGGCCGGGTTTTTTATTGTCTGAATAATATGTATACAGGCGCGTCTAATGATGTAGGAGCAAATTCCCCACCGGATCGACCTTGCAGGACCAGCCATCCGGTAACCAGGTAGTGGCCACGGTCTCCGTCACGAGGGCCGGACCGACAATCTCCTGCCCCGCCTGCAAGGCTGTACGTGGCCAAGCGGGGATAGTCTCTGCCTGACCGGCGATCATGACCTGCGCTGGTACCGCCGCCGCAGACACCCCCCCGCCGATCTCCGGCAAGCTGATATCCGGCGGACTGCTGTGCAACCCGCAACGCAGGTTGACCAGCTCGACCGGGGTGGGCAGGCGATGCCCGTAACGCTGCTCATGTGCCGCATGAAAAGCCTCCCCAGTCACCGCTATCCCCTGCCAGGGCAGGTTCAGCGTATAGGACTGGCCCCGATAGCGAAGATCCAGGCTGAAACCGGTTTCAATATCATCCGCCGCAATACCTTCGGCGATCAACTCGTCCGTACCAGCCACCGCCAGCGTTTGCAATTGTTCCTCCAGGTCGCTGGCGGAAAAATCTTCCAGCACCCCGGTGACTGTCCGTGATAATTGCCGGCTGCGCGCAGCGGCCAGCATACCCAGTGCAGACAGTACCCCGGCGTGCACCGGCACCAGCGCACGGGACATACCCAGCGCCTCAGCCAGCGCACAGACGTGCAAGCCCCCGGCGCCACCAAAGGACACCAGCACATACTGGCGGGGATCGACGCCGCGCTGTACGGAAATCACCCGCAGCGCCTGCGCCATGTGTTCGTTGGCAAGCGCCACAATACCGAGCGCGGCGTCTTCCACACCCAGCTGTAACTGTGCCGCAATCTTCCCGACGGCCGCAGTGGCCGCTGCCCGGTCCAGGGTCATGGCACCACCCAGGAAGGCTTCCGGCTGTAACCGTCCCAGCACCAGGTTGGCATCTGTCACAGTGGCAACCGCACCACCCTGCCCGTAACAGGCCGGTCCCGGCACGGCCCCGGCAGACTCGGGTCCGACCCGCAACAGACCCCCGCTGTCGATGCTGGCAATGGAGCCACCACCGGCACCGATGGTATGCATATCCACCATGGGTACCGCAACTGGCCAGGGACCGATATGACCTTCCGAAGTCAACTGGATATCACCATCGACCAGGGCCACATCCGTCGATGTGCCACCCATGTCAAACGTCATCAACCTGGACTGCCCGGCCTGCTGACCAATAAAGCGCGCGCCCGTCAGGCCACCGGCAGGACCGGACAGCAGCAGATGCACCGCCTTCCTGCCGGCCCCGGCCGCACTCACCGTGCCACCACTGCTTTGCATCACGGCAACCGGTGCCGGGGACAACTGTTGTTCCAGCCGTTCCAGGTAGCCCGCTACCAGCGGGCCAATCCAGGCATTCAGCCAGGTTGCAATACCGCGCTCATATTCCTTGTATTCCGGCAATACGTCCGAAGAACGGGAGATGAACAAGCCGTCCGGCAGCCAGGCCTCGATGGCGCGTTCATCACGGTCATCCAGAAAGGAAAACAGCAGATTGATGGCCACGGCTTGTGGCCGGATGTCCTCGATCGCTGCCAGCAACGCCTCCTTGTCCTGCGGGGAAAAGTCACTGACCCGCCGGCCATCCGCTCCCATCCGGGCACCCACTTCCAGGCACATCTGGCGTGGCACCGGTGGCCGGGGTGGTTCCGGCTGCAGGTTGTACAGTTCCCGGCGTGCCTGCCGGCCGATAGTCAGCACATCGCCCAGGCCGCGATTGGTGATATACACCGTACGCACACCCTTGTGCTCCAGTACCGCATTGGTCGCCACGGTGGAGCCATGCACCACCTGCAGACGACCGGTGGACAACCCCAGCTCGCGCAATCCCTGGAGAATGGCCTGTTCGGGTGCCTGTGGTGTTGACAGCACCTTGTGCACACGCAGGGACCGGCCGTCAAACAGCACAAAGTCGGTAAAGGTACCGCCGGTGTCGATACCCAGTTGCAGGTCTGTGGGGTCGGGTTTATTCATATTCTCAAGCATTGCGGCCGGATGTGCCGCGGCCGTCGCATGGCGCCCGCAGCAGCCGCTATTCTGACAACTTGTAATCCCGGCTACAAACGTAATAATACGCACCATGTCCAAGGAAGCGCTGGTGCATGTCGAGCACCTCACCCGGTATTACAGCCTGACCTGTGCCGTCGATGACGTCAGTTTTGACCTTGCCAGGGGTGAAGTGCTGGGCTTCCTGGGTCCCAACGGTGCCGGAAAATCCAGCACCATGCAGATGATTACCGGCAATCTCGCCCCCGGAGCCGGCCAGATCAGTATCGCCGGTACCGACCTGCTCGATCAGCCCAAGCGGGCCAAGCGTGACATCGGTTATTTACCCGAACAGCCGCCGGTATACCGGGAACTGACGGTCGATGAGTACCTGCGCTACTGCGCAAAACTGAACCGCATCCCGCGCAGCCAACTCGGCAGTGCGGTCGCAACGGCAAAAGACCGCTGCGGACTGGGTGATACGGGCAGGCGGCTGATCGGCAACCTTTCCAAGGGCTATCAGCAACGCGTCGGTATTGCACAGGCCATTATTCACAGCCCGGCCGTGGTTATCCTGGATGAACCGACGGTCGGACTTGACCCGCTGCAAATACGTGAAATCCGCAACCTGATCTGCGAACTCGGCAAGGAGCACGGCATTATTCTTTCCACCCACATACTGCCCGAAGTACAAGCCACCTGTAACCGTGTGCAGATCATTAATCACGGTAAACTGGTATTTGCAGATACCACGGCGGGACTGGAACAACGCATGAACGCCACCGCGCTCATCGCCGGTTTTCATGCAACGCCTGACCTCGCGGCACTGCAACAGCTGCCAGGCGTGGAACGCGTCGAACCACTGCCTGACAACCGGGTACGCATCCATTATCGCGACAGCAACCCTGCCGAGGCATTGATAGAACAGGCGGTCTCACGGCGCTGGCGCCTGCATGAGCTGACGCCCGAGCGCCGCACACTGGAACAGATTTTCATCGAACTTACCTGCTCGGAAGATCATGCGCACACAACTGTCAGCGGAGATGCCGGCCAATGATTTTTACCATTGCCGGGCGTGAATTACGCAGCCTGTTCCTGTCGCCACTGGCGTGGGCCATTCTCGCAGTGACCCTGTTCATCCTCGCCTACCTGTTCCTGACACAGATCGAGACCTATATCAGCCTGCAACCACGACTGGCAGCGCTGGACGGTGCGCCGGGTGTCGCAGACATCGTCGTCGCACCGCTACTTGCAGATGCCGCCGTGGTATTGCTGCTGATCACGCCCCTGATCACCATGCGCACCCTCAGTGAAGAGCGCCGCAACCGTACCCTCAGCCTGTTGTTTTCTGCACCGGTTTCCATGACGGAAATCGTTGTCGGTAAATACCTGGGGGTACTGTCCTTCTTCCTGATCCTGCTGGGCCTGCTGGCACTGATGCCCCTGTCATTGCTCGTCGGGACCGATCTTGATATGGGAAAACTTGCCGCCGGGATGCTTGGCCTGGTACTGGTCGTTGCTGCTTTCACTGCCATTGGTCTGTATATGTCGTCACTGACAGAGCAACCGACCGTGGCAGCGGTAACCACCTTCGGCCTGCTGTTATTGCTCTGGATCGTGGACTGGGCTGGCGACAGCGACATCAGGGGCGGTAGCGCACTCGCACAACTGTCCATGCTGCGACACTATGAGCCCCTGCTAAAGGGGCTGTTCAACAGTGCAGATGTCGCTTACTACCTGCTGGTTATCCTGCTGTTCACCGGTTTTACCATCCGGCGCATGGATGCTGCCCGGCTGCAACACTGACACGCATGAAAGTCACCCGCCGCTCCCGCCTGCTCCTGCGCCTGCAAGCTTTCGCCTTTGCCATACTGTTTATCGGCATCATCGGCATGCTCGCCTGGTTAAGTACGCAATATGTCTACCAGGCAGACTGGACCACAGGGGCACGCAATACCGTCTCTGATGACACCCGCAGACTGCTGGATACCATGCAACACCCGGTCAGCATCAGCGCGTTTGTCCGCGACGATGACATGATTCGTGACCAGATCACGAGTCTGGTCGGCAGTTACCAGCGTTTCAAGGATGACATTACCCTGGAATTCATCAACCCGGACAGGGAACCGGCACGCGTGCGTGAACTCGGCATTGCCAGTGGCGGCGAAATCATCATCCGCTACCTTGAGCGCAGCGAAAACATACAGACCCTGAGCGAGCAACAACTTTCCAATGCCCTGTTGCGACTTACCCGGCAGGATGAACGCTGGATCGTGTTTCTGACCGGTCACGGAGAACGCCAGCCTGCGGGTGAAACCAACCATGGGTTGGGAATCTTTACCCGGGAACTGGAACGCAAGGGACTCAATGTACAAACGGTGAACCTGGTAGAGGCAGAAATCCCCTCCAATACCAACCTGCTGGTGCTGGCCAGCCCGCGCGTTGACCTGTTGCCCGGCGAGGTAGACAAGCTGGCGCGTTACCTTGAACAGGGCGGCAACCTGCTCTGGCTGGCAGAACCGGGTGGCTTGCATGGACTTGAACCGCTGGCCGAACAACTTGACATCAGCCTGCTGCCAGGCATGGTCGTCGATGCCAGCAGCCAGATGTTCGGTGTCGAGAACCCGACATTTGTCGTGGTCGCCGGCTATCCACGCCATGAAATCACCCGCGAAATGAGTACCGTCACGGTTTATCCGGAAGCCGCCGCACTGGAAATAAACGACAGTGGCACCTGGGACATCATTCCCCTGCTCTCGACCCTGGAGCGCGCCTGGACCGAGCTTGGTGAAATTGCAGGGGAAATCCAGTTTGACAGTGACACCGATGAACGCTCAGGTCCGCTTGATATCGGCATGGCGCTCACCCGAACGCGCACCGACGAAAGCGACGCCAGTCTCCCGATGCAACGGGTCGTCATCATCGGTGATGGCGATTTCCTGTCCAATACCTATCTCGGCAATGCGGGCAATCTGGGACTGGGACTGAACATCGTGCAGTGGCTGAGCCACGATGATGCCTCACTCAACATCAGCATCAAGTCGGCGCCGGATACCAGCCTGGTGCTGGGCAAGGTTGCACAGGCCGTCATTGGCCTGGGGTTTCTTCTCGGCCTGCCGTTATTACTGCTGGTAACTGGCATCCTCATCTGGCTGCTGCGCCGGCGTCGCTGATGTCATCACGTACCCTGCTGAATCTGGCCCTCTTCTGCCTGGCGGGGTTGCTGATACTGATCGTTGTTTACCGGCCGGGGATTGCACCTGAACCTGTCCCGCAGACGCTGACGGCATTAACGGGTGACGGGATTACCCGCATTCGGGTCACGCGCACAACACGTGAACCCATGACATTTACACGACATGCGGACAACTGGGTACTGGCTGGCAGCAGCGAATTACCGGCCAGCGACTTCCAGATACGCTCCCTGCTTGCCATCTTGCAGGCGCATTCGAGTCGCAGTTATCCAGCCGACAGCCTTGACCTTGCAGCACTCGGACTCGAACCGCCACAGGCCACCCTGATGCTGGATGACACCCGCTTTGATATCGGGTTAACCGAAGCACTGGATAATATGCGTTATGTTCAAACGGGTGACACGGTGTTTCTGGTGACCGACAGATACCAGCACCTGATCAATGCCGACTGGTCAAGCTTTGTTGAACGCAAACTGCTGCCGGCCAATGCAAGTCTCACCCGCCTGCAGTTGCCAAAATTGGAACTGTCCCTGACAGCAGACCATCAATGGCAACTGTCCCCGGCCGACCCGACAGTCAGCGCCGCTGCCTTGCAGTCACTGGTCAGCAACTGGGAACAGGCCACGGCCTATTATGTGCGCCGTTACCAGGACAACGCAGGCAGTCAGACGGTCACCCTGGAATTTTCCGGTACTGCAGCACCAGTAACCTTTCACATCATTTCACAGACACCGGAGTTCATCCTGGCACGACCGGATCGGGGCATCGTGTACCACCTGCAAAGCGAGATGGAACAGACCCTGCTGGCCCTGCCGGGTAACATGCAGACAACGGACACAGAAACCACAGACTGACCCGGCACAGCAAACACATGCCCGAACTCCCTGAAGTCGAAACCACCTGCCGCGGTATCGCCCCCCATATTACGGGTAAGCAGGTGACCCGTGTCGTGGTGCGCAACCCGAACCTGCGCTGGCCGGTTTCCAGGCGCCTCGTCAAGGAACTCACAGGACAAACGGTTAACAGTGTCAGCCGGCGTGCAAAATACCTGCTGTTGCACACCGGTGCAGGCACTGCCATCCTGCATCTCGGCATGTCCGGCAGCCTGCGCCTCGTCAAGGGCAGCGCCCCGGCAGGCAAACACGATCATGTTGATATCGTCTTTAACAAACTTGCATTGCGGCTCACCGACCCGCGACGCTTCGGCAGCCTGCACTGGACCCGCCGGCCACCCGAACAGCACCGGCTCATCCGTGCGCTGGGATGCGAGCCACTGGATGATGAGTTCACCGGGGACTACCTGTACCGGTGCTCACGTGGCCGCAAGGTGGCCATCAAGCAATTTATTATGAACAGCCATATCGTCGTCGGCATCGGTAACATTTACGCCAGCGAGGCCCTGTATATGGCAGGCTTCTACCCGAAGCGTGCCGCCGGCAAGATAAGCCTGAAGAAATACCGCTTGCTGGCAGAAGTCATCCGGGAAGTACTCAATGATTCCATTGCCCAGGGTGGCACCAGTCTGCGCGATTTTGTTAACGGCCATGGCCAACCGGGCTACTTCAAGCTGCACCTGAATGTTTACGGCAAGGCCGGCGAACCATGCATCAGTTGCGGGGTGCCGATCAGGGAAATTCGTCAGGGCCAGCGTTCTACCTTCTATTGCCCAAAGTGCCAGCCGTGACCCACCACTTTGGAGCCATGATGCAGCCATTCAAACCAACCATGCTATGGTCTGCCATTCTTTGTCTGTATGCCTGCACGGGCACAAAACCGGCTGCTTCATTCAACGCCGAGTTTTTAACCAACATTACCGGGGATGGCACCAAGTTTTTCACCTACATACGCCACTTGCCCGAAGGTACAGAGGGGGGCCGTGGCAAAGGCAAATCTGACAATAACTTGCACGAGGATGTACAAGCGCGGCTGGACTCGACCGGCTATTGCCGGGATGGCTACCTGGCACTGGAACGTTATCATGCCAATGGCATAGCAAGGATACGCGGTGAATGCCGCGATGGCGCCAACGACAGTGACCGCAAACAGTTCCCGAATCAGCCGTAACACGCTTGCCGCGAAACATCTGTTATAAACTGACCAATTGAAATAATCTTGTCATGGTGAACGTGGAACCATACCCCGTCTACAGGAGATCAAAGCTCAATGATCACGCCCGATAATAACGAATTAAAGGAACGTGAACGCAGCGCCTGGGCTGCGGTTGCAGATGGCTGGAAGAGACGCGACGAAGTGCTACGCCAGGGTGCTGCGCCGGTTACCGAGCGCATGCTGGAACTCGCCGGAATATCTCCGGGTCACCGGGTACTGGACATTGCTTCCGGTACCGGAGAACCTGCAATTTCTGCCGCCGAACTCGCCGGTACAACAGGCAAGGTGACGGCTACGGATCTTACCGAGGAGATGCTGGCTTGCGCACGTGACAAGGCTGCCAGGGCGGGTGTTGCAAACATGGAATTTCTTTGCGTCGATGGTGAAACACTGGATTTCGAGGCAGACACGTTTGATGCCGTGACCATTCGCTGGGGTCTGATGTTCATGCCGGAACCGGAGGCATGCCTTGGACTGGCACACGGGGTGATGAAACAGCAGGGACGCATCGCCATCGCCTGCTGGTCAGCGCCGGACAAGAATCCGTTTGTCGGGGTGCTGATGCAAACACTGGGCAAGTACATGGAGGTACCCAAACCACCCCCCGGGACACCCGGTATTTTTGCGATGGCCGACCCGGAGAGGCTGCATGGTGTTATTGCCGCTGCCGGGTTTCGTAATATCGAACTGGAAGAACTGGAAATCGATGTGATCGCAGTCGACAGCGGACAGGCCTACTGGGAGACCATCTCGGACCTGGCCGCTCCTGTCATGACACTGGTGAACCAGTTAAACAATGAAACACGCCAGGCATACATTAATGATGTCATTCAAACGGCTGATGCGCTCAAACAAGGCAGCACCCTGTGTATGCGCGGCACTACCTGGCTGGCAAGTGCAGAAAAATAACCTTTTGCACGGCCGTACCTTCCGGCACACCTGCCTGTGTATAATAAAAGCAGGGCTGCCCGGCTTACGGATCAGCCAAACAGTTAACTCCCCATTTCATTTATTTTTACCGGAAGGTCTGCCCCCATGAAAAAATTACTGACTGCCTTACTCACTGTACTGCCGCTGCTGCTGTTACCGCTCGACTCCTGGGCCGACAAGGACAAGGCTCCAAGCGACCGCGCCTACGACCGGGCCAGTGACAACGCCAGCTTCAAGCGCGATAACGACAAGAAGAAGCACAAGAATAAAGACAAGCAGGATGACAGGGACCATAAGGACAAGAAAAAGAAGAATGACGACCGGGACGACGATGACCGCAAGGACAAGGACAAGAATAAAAAGAAAAAGGGAGACCAGAATGAGTAAAGAGACAGGTTCGACCAAGATCAGGCAGTACCGGTAACAAGACAAGAACCGGGACTACATGATTATTTGACCTGTATCAACGATTTCTACAGGGTTTTTGTATAGATTTTTACCATTAGACAAATGCACAGAGGGGGCAAAAACCATGGTTCTTGACAACACTCTAATTGGTGCGCTGATCGTCCTGCTACTGGGGCTGATTGTTTTTGTGTTAATCACCTGGTCAAACACCAGGAGCGCCCGCAAACACACGGAAAATATTTTCCAGCAACAGCATCTGGTAAGAACTCTCCCTGATGCACACCGATTGTCCCAGGCGGTGCATTTACTGCGTCCGTCGGTACGCCTGGGGTTTGACTACGTCATCAAGCAAGGCCATGGCAAGCTACCCTACATCTCGTCATGGGATACCGGCGGGTCAATGCCGACACCGGCGGAACTTGATGTCGCCCTGAAAAAAGTAGCCGCAATTGACTCCACGGGCTATGCCGCCATGCGCAGATCAGAATACCCAAGCATCGAGGATCAACTGGACGCGGCATACAAGGCCCGTCGTGGCGATACCACCGAGCAGGATGAACTGGATAACCGGATCGAGCAAGTCAAGAACAAGTACCCCAGGACAGACGACGCCCTCTGACGGGAAGCCGGGCTGCAGCCTGCTTGTTACTGTCACCTGAATAGCACCAACCCGGGCATAATCAACACCACACCGGGGAAAAGTCAGCGCCCTTTTCCCCGCTAAAGGTGCAAATTTGCCAAAACCCGGCCTACAGACTGATTCTATATAAGAATTTCCTAAACAGCGGGAGAGACCCATTCCGGTTGTTTAGTTTTTCCTAAAGGGCGGGAGACAACTAGTCGGACGTTCATACGTGGTTACTTTCTGTAAGTAGATTCCACAATATGGATAGTCCCCACGACTCAAAGCAGACGTTGGGATTTTTGTGATTGCGTGAACAAGCTTAAACATCAAACAACCCGATGCGTCGATAATACTTACGGTGTCAATGGGTGACGGATACAAGGTGGCTATTGTCTCAAACCAGCAGACTATGTAGTCTTTTACATTCAACAATCAAGAAGTAAAACGAACGGAGAATCTTCTAGTGTGAATAAACTATTTGTGTCCGTAATGGCTTCAGCCATGCTGATTACTAACATTGTTGTAGCTGAGGGGATTAAACGTTCTTCGGTTGATCAATACAGCATCAAAGGTATAAAGATTGGGATGAGTGTTGCGGAAGTGAAGGAGATATTGCCTGAACTTCAGGTACTCTCTACCCCTACTGGAGAGGATTATTTTGTATTAAACACCAAACGCCCGTCAAAAGTTAAAAAGGGATATTTAAAATCTCAATATGAAGGAATGTTTTTTCGCGATCAACTAACGCGCATCAAAACCAGCGAAGCCTATGACAAACTGGATTGTCAACAAATAAGAGATAAGCTTCACGACAAATACGGCAAACGAGTGTTTATCCAGAGGCCGAGTGGTAACTACAAAGGATTTCCCAAAAAATATGCTGTAGAAGTTAAATTAGAAAATCGCACCCAGAATTATTACGATACCGTTAAAGGTAATGTTATCAGCAAGTTTCAAGTAGTTCACATTCAAGATGGCAATCAGGACTTTCGCTTTTCGCACAAAATAACTTGCCATGAAATAGATCGGGGTGTTCCTAAGTATGGGGAAGGCTCTGTGAATGGGGTACTGATATCCAATACTCTTAAAAATGAGATTCTCGTGCAGGAAGCACGAGAAAAAGAGGCCGATCAAAATTCTCAGCGAGAACTAGAACAAATCAAAAGAAAAGACATAGATGCTGATGAAATAAACCTGTAAGTTGGAGTGTATATTGTCAACAACGGTCGCTTCGGGTCGCCGTTTTCCTTTGCGCTGTATGACCTATTGTGGCCGGTTCCGGCCCTTTATTAACCTGCATCAGGGTGTTTTTCTCAGCGGTTTTACGTAAAGTGAAAAGCGGAACATCACCTGAACAAACCAACCCGGGAATCACCAATGCCACGCGGATCACTGGCCGGGTAGACCTGGCCGGTATTGCGATCCCGGTAGATTGCCTGCATGTTTCCGTAGGTCGAATCCAGTGGTTTTAACTGATGACCGCGAGCAGTCAGCGCCTTGATCATATCGGCGTCAAATGCACCGGGTTCATACTGCACCGCATCGGGCAGGTACTGGTGATGAAAACGCGGCAAACTGACCCAGGACTCCGGTTTATTGCCGACAGCCAGGTCCAGTATCCCCAGCAGTACCATGGTGATAATGCGGCTGCCTCCCGGTGTCCCCAGTATGGCAACACCGGCTTCGCTCTCGACAAAGGTCGGCGACATACTGGATAAAGGTCGCTTGCCGGGTTCAATGGCATTCGCCTCTGCACCGACCAGGCCATAGACATTCGGCACACCCGGTTTGGCAGAAAAGTCGTCCATCTCGTCGTTCAGCAGCACCCCGGTTCCCGGGGGCACCACACAGGCACCGAATGGATAATTGATACTCAGTGTTGCAGCTACCCGGTTGCCCGCACCATCCAGAACTGAGAAATGCGTGGTATCACGGCCACCCGTCTTTATCTCCTGGCCGGGCAGGGTCGCGCTTGGCGTGGCACGATCCAGATGAATGGACTTTACCAGGTGGTCAGCATATCCCGGGCTCGTGAGACGGGTCACCGGCACCGCGACGAAATCGGGATCACCGAGGTATTCAGCACGGTCCCGGTAGGCACGGCGCATGGCCTCGATCACGACATGGGTACGGGTCGCTGCATCAAGATCATGCAGCTCAAAGTCCGCCAACATATTCAGCATGGCAACCAGTGCGACACCACCCGAAGACGGCGGCGCTGCCGAGGTTATACGCAGCCCGTTGAATTCACCATGAACCGGCTCCCGTTCCTCCACCCGGTACTGTGCGAGGTCCTCCAGCGTCCAGATACCCTCTGCTGCCCGCACACCGTCAACCAGCTTCCGCGCCACCGGACCACGATAAAACCCGGCATTGCCGAAGCGTGCAATGCTCTCCAGTGTGTCTGCCAGATCAGGCTGCACAATACGCTGACCAAGCTCCGGGACCTCGTCATCCTGCAAGAAGATTTCTGCCGCCTCCGGATCATCCTGCAAGGCGGTGAGCCGGAATTGCGCCATTTTCCGGTAATGCGCATCAACCGTAAAACCCTTGCTTGCCAGGTGAATGGCCGGTTGCAGGCTGCGTCTGAGTGGCAAGCGTCCATAATGACGTGCGATATGCACCAGCGCGGCCGGCTCACCGGGAATACCGGCAGCGAGTGCACCATCGACCGACAGGCGCGGAATAACCGTTCCATCAGTATCGAGATACATATCCCGACGGGCACCAAGCGGGGCCTTCTCACGACCATCGACCATCACCTCATAACCGTCACGCGCACGGTGCAACAGCCAGAAACCGCCACCACCAATACCGGAACTGTATGGCTCAACTACGGCCAGTGCCGCACTCACAGCCACTGCGGCATCAAAGGCATTACCGCCATCAGCCAGTATTTCCACCCCGGCCTGTGTCGCCAGCGGGTGCGCGCTGGCAACTGCAGCAAGCGCTGGCCGGTCACCCTCTGCAGATACCTGGAAAACACAACATACAAACAGCAAAAAGGCCCCGCAACGGAGCCTCATTCCCGGGTGTGACTGTTTAATCTTCATCCGCTGGCCTTCTTGCCTGTCAGGCGCTCGTATTTAATCAATAGATCTTCCCTGCTTTCCACGCGATCCGGGTTAAGCGGGATACATTCCACCGGGCAAACTTCCACACACTGTGAAGTGTCATAGTGACCAACGCATTCTGTACACAGGTCCGGGTTTATCTCGTAGATCTCTTCACCCTGATAGATCGCATCATTCGGGCATTCCGGCTCACACACATCACAGTTAATGCATTCATCGGTAATCATCAAGGCCATACTAGAGTCCTGCAGGAAAATTCAGGGGGGTCTGAAGTTGTAGTACAGACAATAGCCTAATTCACGCGCCCGCGTAATGCAGTCACCACCTTCTTGTGTACAAAGGGTGTGACATCACCACCAAGACTGGATATTTCACGCACCAGGCTTGAGGAAATATAGGCATACTGTTCAGCCGGCGTCAGAAACATGGTTTCAATTTCCGGTGCCAGACGGCGATTCATGCTGGCAAGCTGAAACTCGTATTCAAAGTCAGATACGGCACGCAAACCACGCAGGATAATACTGGCCTGCTTTTGCCGCATAAAATCGACCAGCAGGTTATCAAAGCTGCACACCTCTGCATTATCAATATGTGCCAGCACATCGCGTGCCAGTGACACTCGCGTCTCAATCGGGAAGGCACCGCCCTTGTCGAGATTGACGGCAACGGCCACGATCACCTTGTTAAATATACGGGAGGCGCGCTCTACCAGATCGGTGTGGCCATTGGTGATCGGATCAAAGGTCCCGGGGTAAACAATTGTATCCATACAGTAATTATGGCCTATACGGGTGTTTTCGTACAGTCACATGCCGCCGGCATACTCACCATTCCCCGTCACGAGTAAAGACGAATGCGGCTTTCAAACATGTCTTGCCAGGTGATACCCCACCTGACCTGCGCTTTTGCTGCGATACAGCTCCCAGGTATCCGGCAATTCCGGTTTACAGGCTTTCTCTGCCTCGATATACACCCGCGCACCGGCAGCCAGCCAGCCATTGTCTTCCAGCAAGCGGATACAGGCGGGCAGCCTGTTTTCACGGAAGGGGGGATCAAGGAACACGATGTCATAAGGCGCTGCCGCTGCGGCCAGCCAGCTGTTTACATCCTGCTGTACGACCTGCACACCGGAAAACTCCAGCGGCTGTAATTGCTCGCGCAGCGTACGGACGACCACCGGATCATGATCGACCATAACGACCTCTGCGGCCCCGCGTGAAACAGCCTCAATACCCAGCGCACCACTGCCTGCAAACAGGTCAAGACAGCGCGCACCCTGAATAACCGGATCCAGCCAGTTAAACAGGGTTTCACGTACCCGGTCAGGCGTCGGGCGCAGGCCGGGCACCGGCGCAAACGACAACTTTCGTCCACGCCAGCGTCCGGCAATGATGCGTAGCTGATTACCCTGCTGCCCTGACTTCATGGCACAACATGATCCAGTCATATCGCCTGTCAGTCAATAACACCGTGGTCTGGACGACCGGAACCTCAACCCTGTTTACGGGCAATACCAACCAGGCCCAGTATTCCGGACAGCAACAGCATAGCGGCCGGCGGCAAGGGCACTGCGCTAACCGGGACACTGCCCGGTGTCGGCAAATCCAGCGCCATAAAATCAGCCAGATTATTGTGCGTATCTACCGCAGGGTCAAAACGTGCCAGGCTGCTGCCAGACGACACGTCCGGTGCGGCACTGCCCTCTCCGGCAAACACCCCGCCGCCAAAGTTCCCGTATCCCAGGGCATCCAGTATCAGGACGTCATCCCGCAAGACAATTGAAGCGGGACCGTTCTGGAAATCAACCTCACGAACCAGATCGACATCACTGACCAGGCTGGTGCCATCGCCACTGTCATCGCCAATCACAAACACCCCGTCAGACGGGATGGTGCCGGCCAGCACCACGCTTCGATAGACGCTGCCATCCGCACCATTAACACCCTCCAGCAACAGACCGTCCAGCAAGGTGCCGGGGGTGCCAAACAATTCAACAAAAACATTGCCATTATCGGTACCGGCCGCGTCATAAAGCACTTCCGAGATAATCGTTTGCGCCTGTGCGCCGGCAAGCGGCAACACCGCACTGCATGCCAGAGCAAGTTGTGTTATCCGTCGTCTGTATTTTCCTGTGAAAAACATAATCTCCTCCATGTGATGTTTTTATCTGTGCGTCACTGCCTGTATCTGTTCAGGACTTGAGTCAGGCATCCATGCCCAGTCCCGTTTCCGGGTGTCCTGACAGCCAAGTTACACAGGGGAGAGTTGAAAAACAGTCGGCACAACGCAGCGCGGCCTGTCAGTTACAACTGACAGGCCGCGTGCGAAGAACGATAAAATGAATGCAGGATTGCTGGCTAGTCTTCCCCACCAACAATGATCGTCACCATGGTTTCCGGAGACACCCTGCGCTGAAAGGCATCAATGACTTGCTGTTGTGTAACTGCTGTTACCTTGCCGTTAAAGGTATCGAGATAGTCCAGTGGCAGATCATAAAAACCGATCATATTCAAATAACTGATAATGCCCGAGTTGCTGGCAATCCGCAGCGGGAAGCCGCCGGTTATGTTTTTCTGTGCAGCAAGCAGTTCTGCAGCAGTCGGTCCCTTGTCAACAAAGTCCTGCAGGGTCTTGCGCATGACCGCCAGCGTCTCATCCAGCTGGTCATTGCGTGTCTGCAATGACAGTTTGTACGGGCCGTCCTGCTCCATGGGTGAAAAATAGCTGTTCACACTGTATGACAGCCCGCGCTGCTCCCGGACCTCCTTATGCAGCCGTGATACAAGGCCGCCGCCGCCCAACACATGATTACCAACATAGAGCGGAAAATAGTCAGCGTCACCGCGGTGCATTCCCGGCGCCCCCATACGCACATGCGTTTGTGTTGAAGGATGCAGAATCCGATCTTCTTCAGCCTGCTTTAATGCCGGGACCGGCGGCAGGGCGGCCGCCCGCTTCCCCGCCGGCAAAGTACCGGTTATCTGCTTCACCAGCGCAGTGGCAGCCTTGCGATCGAGGTCACCGACAATGGCAACAACGGCATTACGTGCCACGTAATAACGCTTGTAGAAAGTCTTTATCGCATCGAGCTCAAGTGCCTTGACACTCTCTTCAGTACCACTGACCCGGTGGCCATAGGGGTGATCCCCGTAGACCGCCTCAAAAAAACCGGTAGCCGGCAACCGAGGACGGTGACTGTTCACTGCGCCGTATCGCAACCAGTTTCCGCTCACGCTCACGCTCGAGGTCTTTTTTGTCAAAGTTTGGTCTGTTAATGACATCGGCAAGAATATCGAGCGCCGGTTCCAGATGTGCCCCGTCACTCAAACTGCGCAGACTGACCGTGGCCATTTCCCGTGCCGCCCCGGTGCTCAACTCTGCACCCAGCGATTCAATCCGCGTGGCAATTTCGTCCGCGCTGAGTCCGGCGGCACCCATGTCCAGCAGGGTACTTGTCATGCTGGCAAGACCGGGGGAGCCGTCATCGCGCACGCTGCCAGCAGCAAACGTGACATTAATATCAACCATTGGCAGCTCCGGTGCCGGCACAAAATAGACCCGCACACCGTTATCAGTGACCCAGTGCTGAATCACGGGCATGGCATGCACCACCGGGATTGCGGACAAATACAAGAGCAGCAGGCCGCGGAAGAATCCGGGCAATAATGCAGTGAACCTAGTGCCCATGACCACCTCCATTTGTGCCTGCAGGCGATTTTTTGCCAGTATCCATGGGCAGTGGATCGAGCTCGGCTATCGTCAGCCGTGCTTCCACCAGGTACTTTTTCGCAACCGCCTGGACCTGTCCGACGGTCACGGCATTAATGCGGTCAACATAGGCATCGGCAAGTTTCCAGTCCAGGCCAACAGCCTCCAGCTGACCGACCTTCATCGCCTGGTAGAAAGACGAGTCCTGCTCATAGACATTACTTGCGACCACCTGCGATTTGACCCTTGCCAGTTCGTCTGCCTCAATCAGCGTCTCTTGCAGGCGCTGAACCTGCTCAAACAGCGCCTGCTGCACCTCGGCGACGGTGTGCTTCCCCGCCGGGGTCCCGTCCAGCAGGAACAGTCCTTCCTGGCGGTCATAGAGGTCATAACCGGCACCGGCACTGCTGGCAACCTGGCTGCCACGCACCAGTTCACGGGTCAGGCGGGCGCTGTCGCCACCATCAAGAATATTCGCCAGCACCTCCAGGGCATAGGGTTCCCAGTCTTCCTCCGCCGTTCTCAGCACCGGCGCCTTGTAACCCATGATGGTGTAGGGCACTTCGGCCGGGGCCTGCACATTGATATAACGCTTGCCCCTTTGCGGCGGTTCCAGCCGTGGCTTGGGCGGAATAATCTCTTCCGGCTTTAACGGACCAAAATATTTCTTCGCCAGCGCCAGCACGGCCGCCGGCTCGACGTCACCGACGACCACGACAATGGCATTGTTCGGCGCATACCAGCGCTGATACCAGTCCTGCAGATCACTTAACTGCATATTTTCCAGATCATTCATCCAGCCAATGGTCGGAATACGTACAGAACTGCTGACAAAGGCGGACGCCACAAACTGTTCATAGGTCAGCGACGTCGGCTTGTCCTCCGTGCGCAGCCGCCGTTCTTCCATTACCACATTGATTTCCTTCTGGAATTCCTTGTCCTGCAGGTGCAGGTTGCGCATGCGGTCGGCCTCCAGCTCAAAGCTGATGGCCAGGCGAGTCTTCTCAAGACGCTGGAAATAGGCGGTGTAATCCTTGCTGGTGAAGGCATTCTCACGACCGCCATTTTCAGCAATGATGCGGGAAAATTCACCCGGGGGATGGGCATCAGTACCCTTGAACATCATGTGCTCCAGCACATGAGACACCCCGGTAATACCGTCATGTTCATAGCTGGCGCCCACCTTGTACCAGACCTGTGATACCACCACCGGTGCACGGTGGTCCTCCTTGATGACCAGCTTGAGACCGTTCTCCAGCTGATATTCAGTGACTGCTCCGGCTGCCAGCGCCATCTGGCTGCCCAGCAGGAGGAATATTGCCAGCATACTGCGCATGCACTTGCTCCATTTATAGATAGTTAACCCGGACGGGGTGAGGATGATAGGATATCCGACCCTTGATCGCCTAATCATTTACTGACAAAAAATTTCATGCTTGGTTTCGGAAAAAACAAAACAGCAGACAAACCTGAAAAAGCCGGCCTGTTCAAACGGCTCAGGGACGGCCTCTCCCGCACCCGCCAGAGCCTGACGGGCGGTGTTGCCGACCTGGTACGGGGCAGCAACACCATTGACGATGAGCTGCTCGAGGAAATCGAAACCATGCTGCTGGTTGCCGATATCGGTGTCGATGCGACCCGCGAGATCATTGACAGACTGACCGAGCAGGTCGCCCTGGCTCAGGTGAAAAATGCCGACGAACTGCTGGCTGCCCTGCGCCGGTACATGCAGGCAATTCTTGCGCCCGTCAGTCAGCCGCTGGTCATCCCGGAAAATACCCGCCCCTGGGTGATTCTTATGGTGGGCATCAACGGCGCCGGCAAAACCACGACCATCGGGAAACTCGCACACCGCTTCCAGCAACAGGGACTGAAGGTCATGCTGGCAGCCGGCGATACCTTCCGTGCTGCCGCTGTCGAGCAATTGCAGAGCTGGGGTGAACGCAATAATGTGCCGGTGATCGCACAGCGACAGGGCGCCGATTCGGCCGCTGTGATTTACGATGCACTGCAATCGGCACAGGCACGCGATATAGACGTACTGATTGCCGATACCGCCGGGCGCCTGCACACCCAGACCAACCTGATGGATGAATTGAAGAAAATAAAACGCGTCATGGGCAAGCTGGATGACAGCATCCCGCATGAAGTGATGCTGGTCGTGGATGCCGGCACCGGGCAAAATGCACTCAATCAGGCACAGGAATTCAATGCAGCCGTCGGCCTGACCGGCATCACCCTTACCAAGCTGGACGGTACTGCCAGGGGCGGTATTATTTTTGCAATCGCAAAGAAGATGAAAATCCCGATACGGTTTATTGGCGTGGGTGAAAGTATCGAAAACCTGCGGGAATTCGACGCGGAAGAGTTTATTGATGCCCTGTTTAATACAGATACAAATGCAGCTACAAGAGAAAAGAGCAAAGATACAACATGACACCACCAATACTTTTCTCTTTTAGCTTGAATCTTTTATCTGCCCCTAAATGATTCGCTTCACCAACGTCAGCAAACGCTACCCGGGTGGCTATGAGGCCCTGAGCAATATCAGTTTCCACATGGAAAAGGGCGCCATGGCGTTTTTGACCGGGCATTCCGGTGCCGGCAAGAGTACCTTGCTGAAACTGATTGCCCTGATCGAACGTGCCACGCGCGGCCAGTTGTTTCTCGATGGCCAGAATGTTTCCCGTACCGGCAAACGGCGGATCCCCTATATCCGCCGCAAGATCGGTTTTATTTTCCAGGAACACCACTTGCTGTTTGACCGCACGGTCTTTGATAACGTCGCCCTGCCACTGATCATCGCCGGTTACCGGTACCAGGATATCGGACGCCGGGTACGTGCCGCACTGGACAAGCTTGGCCTGCTGAACAAGGAACGGCTTTATCCGATCACCCTGTCCGGTGGTGAGCAGCAACGCGTTGGCATTGCCCGTGCCGTGGTCAACAAACCCATGCTGCTGCTGGCAGATGAACCAACCGGTAACCTGGACCCGGAATTATCACGCGAAATCATGGCGCTGTTTGCGCTGTTTAATGATGTCGGTGTGAGTGTCCTGATCGCCAGCCACGACATCCCCCTGATTGAGGAACTGGATTATCCGGTACTGTCGCTGGAACACGGTCGCCTCGCAAATACCGCGGTCGATAGCGAATGAAACGACCCCGCATAAATCAGCGCCAATCACAGCATCACTGGCGTGCACAACTGCGCCGCCTGCTGTCTCCCCGGACCTTTTTACAGCGGCACGCACAGGTTGCGCTCGACAGCCTGGGACGCCTGTACCGCAACCGGGTTTCCTCCCTGATGACAGCGGCCGTTATCGCCATTGCACTGGCCATGCCCGCCGGCCTGTACCTGTTGCTGGATAATCTCGAGCGTCTCAGTGGCGCCTGGGACGGACAGGCAAGCATGTCCGTGTTTCTGAAAAACACCCTCTCGACAAGCGCGGCAGAAGCGCTGGCAAACAGCGTCAGGGAATGGCCGGAAGTTTCATCCGTGCAACTGGTCACCCCGGAACAGGCATTACAGGAATTCAGCCAGCGCTCCGGCTTTGCTGATGTGCTGGATACCCTGGAAGAGAACCCGTTGCCGGTGGTGCTGATTATCATGCCGGCCAGCAGTCACAGTGAACCGGCGGCAGCCAGCGCCCTGCGTGACCGTTTCAGCCGTCTTCCGGAAACAGAACTGGCCCAACTTGACCTGCAATGGGTACAGCGCCTGGCAGCGATACTGGACATCGCACACCGCATTACCCTGATCATCGGCGCGCTACTGGCGCTGGCAGTATTACTGGTGATCGGTAACACCATCCGGCTGGAGATACAGAATCGTCACGAGGAAATACTGGTCACCAAGCTGATTGGTGCGACCAACGGCTTTGTACGTCGCCCCTTCCTCTACTCCGGCATCTGGTACGGCATACTTGGCTCACTCATTGCCTGGCTGGTCGTGGAAACCGGCTTCTGGATGTTATCGGAGCCGGTAGCACGGCTCGCCGGTCTCTACCACAGCGACTTCAGCCTTGAGACCCTCCCTTTGCTGCTGCTGGCGATATTGACAGTGGGTGGTGCCTTGCTTGGCCTGCTGGGTTCATGGCTGGCTGTTGGTCGTCATCTGAATGCCATCGAGCCCACCTGAGCTGCGCCGGGGTATACCGGTGACAACCCCTCCGTCAGCCCAGGGATTCCCCCAAGGGGCCGATTTCGTTGAACTTCCCGGTAAATTGGCACTCTATTAACCCGAGTGCTAAGATTAGGGCACGCTGATAGAGAGAGACAACCCATGACACAGGATTTAGTCACTAGAAATCAAACACTTGCACTGCCACTACCCACAGGCAACCTGGATCAGTATATCCAGGCGGCTTTCAGCATCCCGGTATTGACCGCCGAGGAAGAGCACTCACTGGCCCTGCGTTTGCATAATGATGGTGACCTGAATGCTGCACGTGAGCTGGTCATGTCGCATTTACGTTTCGTGGTCCGCATCGCTCGCGGCTACAGCGGTTACGGACTGGCGCTGGGTGACCTGGTCCAGGAAGGCAATATTGGCCTGATGAAGGCCGTGAAACGCTTTGACCCGGACGCGGGTGTTCGCCTGGTTTCCTATGCCGTCCACTGGGTACGTGCCGAAATGCACGAGTTCATCCTGCGCAACTGGCGCATTGTAAAGGTTGCCACGACCAAGGCGCAGCGCAAACTGTTCTTCAATCTGCGCAGCAAAAAGCAGCGGCTTGGCTGGCTTAACCGGGATGAAGTAAACGGCGTGGCCGAAGACCTCGGTGTAAAACCGGAAGTTGTACTGGAAATGGAATCGCGCCTTAGCGGGCAGGACATCGGCTTTGATCTGACGGCTGCCGACGAGGACGAGGACTCACGCCATTTCGCACCGGCCGCCTACCTGACCGACGCGTCCAACGATCCGGCATTGACGGTGGAACAGGATGACTGGCGCAGCGAGACCAGCAACAACCTGTCGACAGCCCTGGAACAACTTGATGACCGCAGCCGGACCATACTCGAAGAACGCTGGCTGGCGGAGAAGAAGAGTACGCTGCATGATCTGGCCGCACGCTATGCTGTGTCAGCCGAACGGATTCGCCAGCTTGAAAAGAACGCCATCAACAAACTGAAGAAGACGATGGTGGCCTGATTTGTTTGTACTTATGTAAAAAACGGCCCACACGGGCCGTTTTTTTTGCCCGCAGGGAGAAGCTGGCACGGGGAACCGGTCGAGAGACTGGCCTGGACCATGCCGGTAGCGCTGCGCCGCAGTAATGACATCCAGGGAACATGACTGGAAACACCAAAAGAATACCTGTCGGAATAAGCAGTTGCCTGCTGGGCGAGCAGGTTCGCTATGACGGCGGCCACAAATATGATCTGTTGATCAACACGCAGCTTGCCGGACTTTTCGAGTTCCGGCCCTGTTGCCCGGAGGTGGCCATCGGCCTGGGTATCCCGCGTGAGCCTATCCAGTTGGTCAGCACCGGCCACGGTGTACGCGTCAGGGGCGTTCATGACCCGGACATTGACGTCACCCGCAAGCTGGAAGCCCATGGTAACCGCATCGCCAGGGAGTTTGTGGACATCTGCGGGTATATCTTCAAGGCCCGCTCACCCAGTTGTGGAACGCAGGGCGTCGCCACTTGGACGGAACGGGGCAACCAGGCTGAAGCAGACGGGACAGGAGCTTTCGCGGCGGCGCTGATCAGGGCGCGCCCCGACTTGCCCGTCACGGACGAGACCCGCCTGCAGGATCCGGAACAGTGCAAGACTTTCATTGACAGGGTTTTTGCCTGCTATCACAAGCAACACCCCTGAGCAGGCTGGGAGACGCTGCAGTGACTCAGCCTGCCAGGCCGCCGGGTCCGCAGCCTGCCAGCCGCTGTCGCAGGGCCTTGTGCAGTTCCATGACGACCAGCACGGTCAGCGCCAGACCCAGCAACTCCAGCCAGTGTTGCGGCGTCATCGGCGCGATGTGCAGAACATCACTGAGCCACGGGGTATACATTGCAGCGATATGAATCAGCTGTGCCGTCAGCGTCCCGAACAGCAGCAGCGGATTGAGCAGCGGGTTATGGCGGAATGCCGACAGGCTCTCCGAGCGGCTGTTGAAGACATGGATGTTTTCGAACAGCACCATCAGCATCAGCGTCCCGTTACGTGCCTCGTCCAGCGAGAAGCCGCGTTCCAGCAGCCACCGGAACAACAGAAAGGCCACACTGCCGATGACCAGTGCCGACAGGACGACACGCTCGATCATCAGCCGGTTGAAAATCGACTCCCGCGGCGATCGTGGCGGACAGCGCAACTCGTCACCCTCGCCCGGCTCGAATGCCAGCGCCACGTCCTGAATGCCGTTGGTCACCAGGTTCAGCCACAGCAGCTGTACCGCCAGTAACGGCAGCGGCAGGCCTGCCAGCAACGCCAGGGTAAACAGCACCAGCTCCGCGGCCCCGGTCGATATCAGCAGGAAAATCACCTTGCGCACATTGGCATAGGCAATGCGCCCCTCCTCGACACCGGCCACAATCGAGGCAAAGTTGTCATCGGTGATGATCAGGTCCGCGGTCTCGCGGGCCACGTCGGTACCGCTCCGGCCCATTGCCACACCGACCTGGGCGGCGCGCAGTGCTGGTGCATCGTTGGCGCCGTCGCCGCTGACGGCAACGAAGTGGCCGTTGCGCTGCAGGGACTGGACGATTTCGAGCTTCTGCTGCGGCTCCACACGGGCAAACACCCGTGCCTTCCCGGTCAGGCGGTCCATGGCGGTCACATCGGCTGCCTGCTTCAGTTCCGGCCCGGTGACAACCTCCGCCGGGCTGCTCACCAGCTCCAGTTCGCTGGCAATGGCGAAGGCCGTTGCCGGGTGGTCGCCCGTCAGCATCGCCACCCGGATACCGGCCGCCCGGCAGGCCGTCACGGCCGCCTTCGCTTCAGGTCGCAGCGGGTCGATCAGGCCAACCAGCCCGATCAATGTCAGCTCTTTGAGGTGCTCCTCGGAAAATATCGCCTGATGCCCGGGTTCGATACCTCCGGCTGCCAGGGCAATGACCCGATAACCCTGTGAGGCCAGCGTCTGTGCCTGCCCTTCCACCACGGCACGGTCCAGCGCCACCGGACTGCCGGGTGCGGCCATGGTGCTGCACATTGGCAGCAGACGCTCCAGCGCACCCTTGACAAAGGCATGCTGCCCGCCATTTTTCTCATTCAGGCTCGCCGCGAACAGGCGCTCGGATTCAAACGGGATGGTCGCGACCTCCGGCATGGCATTGACAGACTCCGCCTGCATCACGCCGGCCTTGTGCGCCATCACCAGCAAGGCAACATCGACGGCATCACCATGCCGGGACCAACCGTGATCGCGGTGCGCGAGAAAACCCTCGTTGGCCAGCACCGCCGCCTGGCACAACCAGCCCAGCAGGGCCTCCTCCTCCGGCAACGGGGTACCCCGCGGGGCAAGAATACTGCCTTCCGGTACCAGGCTGTCACCGGTGACTTCCCACGACTCCCGGCCGGGAAACACAATCCGGCGCGCCGTGAGCTGGTTGACAGTCAGCGTGCCGGTCTTGTCGGTGGCGATATAAGTACAGGAACCAAGCGCCTCCACTGCCAGCAGTCGCCGCACAATGACATGCCGTCGAGCCATGCGCCGCATACTGATGGCCAGCGCTACCGTGAGCGCAACCGGCAACCCCTCCGGAATAGCCGACACGGCCAGCGCCACTGCCAGCAGGAAAATTTCATCCAGCGGCATGCCGCGACCCAGGGCAACACCGGCCATCAGCAGGGCAGCGACACCGACCAGCATGGCCACGCGGCGGGTGAACCGTTCCATCCGCACCAGCAGCGGCGCCTTGGTGTGCGGCTTGCCGAGCACGGCAGAGGCGATACGTCCAAGCTCCGTATTGAGTGCCGTGCCTGTTACGACACCACGGGCACGCCCGCGGACGACAAGGGTACCGGCAAAGGCCATGTTGATCCGGTCGCCAGGCGGGCTGTCCACCGGCAGCAGCTTGTCCGCTCGCTTGAACACCGCATTGGATTCGCCGGTCAGCAGGGACTCGTCCACCTCGAGGTCATGACTGGCAAGCAGGCGCATGTCAGCCGGGATGCGCTCTCCCGATTCCAGCAACACGATATCCCCGGGCACCAGTTCTTCCGCATTGCGTTCATGGGTGTCGCCTTCGCGCAACACCCGGCTGCACGTGGTGACCAGCTGTTGCAGGGCCGTCGCGGCCTGCTGGGCGGAATATTCCTGGGCGGTGCCAATAATGGCATTCAGCAACAGCACCGCGCAGATGAACCCGGCGTCGGACCATTCCTGAATGGCCAGCGACACCAGTGCCGCGGCCACCAGCACGTAGATCAGCGGACTGGTGAATTGATGCAGAAAGACGCGGACAATGCCCGGTGGTTCAGCCACCGGCAGGGCATTGCGCCCGTAGCGCTGCAGGCGGGCAGCCGCTTCGGCATGGCTCAGGCCGTTGGGCGAACCGTGCAATCCGGCAAGAACTTCCTCAGCCGGCCTGGCGTGGGGTGCTTTCCCGCTCACGCGGCACACTCCCCGGAGAAGGGGTCAAAGCCCCTTTTATGGTTGCAGGATAAGTAGGGCATGTTGAAGCGCATCCTGCAGCTCCTGTTTTATGCCAGCAGCGGCAGGTAGTGATCGACCAGCAGCAGGGTAAACATTGCCATCAGGTACCAGATGGAGTAGCCGAAGGTCTTCATGGCAATACTTTCGTCATCACCCTGCATCAACAGAATGGCGTAATAGAGAAATCCGGCACCCAGCAACAGTGCGCCGACGAGATAGAACAGGCCACTCATTCTGAATACGAAGGGCAACACACTCACAACGATCAGCATCACGGTATAGAGCAGTATCTGCAGGCGCGTGAATGGCACGCCATGCGTTACCGGTAACATGGGAATGTCCACCTTCGCGTATTCGTCGCGCCGGTGAATCGCCAGCGCCCAGAAATGCGGCGGCGTCCAGATAAACACAATCAGGAACAGCAGCAGCGCATGCGGATCAACCGTACCGGTCAGTGCCACCCAGCCAAGTACCGGTGGCGCAGCACCCGCGGCACCGCCGATGACGATGTTCTGCGGTGTCGCCCGTTTCAGATACATGGTGTAAACCACGGCATAACCGACCAGCGACAGGAAGGTCAGTACTGCGGTCAGTGTATTGATGAACATGACCAGGATGACCATGGACAGCGCGCCCAGAAAAATGGAAAACACCAGTGCATGACGTTTGCTGATATCGCCTTGTGGCAGGGGACGCTGACGGGTGCGCGCCATCTTGGCATCTTCACGCGCATCCAGCACATGATTAATGGCAGCCGCCGCACTGGCAGCCATGCCAATACCGAGATTGCCAAGCAGCAGCACGTCCCACGGCACCATGCCGGGCGGTGATGTTGCCATAAACATCCCGACCATGGCGGTAAACACAATCAGCGCCACGACCTTGAGTTTGCACAGGCCCAGGTAGCTTTTAACCAGATCCATCATGAAGCAATTGCTATCCGATCTTCGAGTACTTCAGTAATTTCTTCAGGTCTTTCAGCATCCCGCTCGGGTCTGCATCGGGCGGATAGTACATCATCAGATTTCCCAGCGGGTCGATAATATAAACCCGTTCCGCGCCCTCCATGGGCACACCGTCGATCAGGACATCCGGCGCTATCTGCTCGGCCTGAGTGGCTGAAAGAAGCCCCGCTGCCATCTTCGGATATTCCTTTTCCAGTAACTCATTCAGTACCCCGGACAGTTCTTCATCCCTGGCAAGGTACAGGCGCTGCACACGTTTCATGTTCTCGTTCTGGGCAATGTTTATCTGGCGCATCTTGTAAAGATTGTTATTGCACACCTCGTCGCAGTCGCTATCCCCGATATACAACAGCGTCCACCTGCCCTGCAGGTAGTCATTTACAGGCACATCGGCCACCCGCATGTCTGCAGGCAAGGTCAGTGGTCTGGCTGGATGCACCAGTATCCCCCTGTTGGTGGTCCCTTCAGGCCGCCAGCCCTGCTCGCCGGTGTTGTGCATAACCCAGGCAACAAATGCCGGCGTCATGAACAGCAGGCCCAGCAACACCAGTGCCTGGCGCGAACTCAGGAATCCACGTTGCCGGCCGGCCGACAATACTCTTTTCTCATGCATTGTTTTGCGTTACTTCTCTTTTGGTATGCGTGTGGAATTTACGCCTATGTAAATCGCCAGCAGCACCACAGCGAGCGAAAACCACTGCATCGCGTAGGCACGATGCTTGTCGACCGTGACACCATAAACAGCCTTCCAGTCCCGGTAAAAACCAAATTCATCGTCCTTGTCCAGCAACAGTATCAACGGCTCCAGCGTCCTGTCCAGCAGCTGTTCCAGTTCGCCCATTTCAAGCTGCTGCACCACCTTGGGCCAGTCGGTGTTGGTTTCATCCACGGCAGCAAGCCTGAAAAACCGCTTGGGTGGCAACCTGACAATGCCGTCGACCAGTACTTCCCCGTCGGTCCCCGGGATATCCGGCAACGCTGCCCGGCTCTTGCCCACCGGGACCCAGCCACGGTTAACCAGTACGACCGCATCAGAATCATCAAGGTGCAGGGGCGTGAGCACATGATAGCCGGCATGGCCCTGATAGATTTTGTTATCCAGCAACAGCTGGTGTGCCATATCATAGTAACCCCGTGCAAAAACACGACGGTATTGCACCGCATCATTGATGTCAGGCAATGAACCGAGCGCCACGGGCGACAGCCGGCCACGACCTTCATGCGCATCAACCAGCGCCTGTTTCCAGCCAGCCCGTTCCAGCTGCCAGATCCCCAGTCCGGTCATCAGCGGCAACAGCAACAGCGTGA